>ERZ1106951.108-NODE-108-length-89878-cov-74.660955_pt1 | contig 89878 bp, 92 predicted proteins | sample MGYA00403676_ERZ1106951 | MGnify/ENA primary metagenome ERZ1106951 (study PRJEB35170, sample SAMEA104062398) | human gut metagenome | biome: human gut; feature: human-associated habitat; material: faeces | place: Denmark | collected 2012-04-23 ...
ACATATCATCCATTTTTCGGATTTCATTTATGTCTTTTATGTTTAAAGGTTTTACAGTTATCATATATATCATCCTTTCGTTATTATTTATATCATGGCTCTCGTTATGTGTATTTTGTATAAAAAAAGAGACGCAGACATTGTGAATTAATGCCTGCGTATCGTGAATTATTATTCTGGAGCCGTATTTGTCTTTTTCGGGTTGATAGGTGTAAACTGTAATGTTGGACCAGTTGGTTCTGGAATGATACTTGTATTCGGATAAAGTTTACGTAAATCAAAGTTTTCATATTTGAAGTAATGGTTCATTTTTGATGATTTTGTCTTTCGTGTTTTGCGTCGCTTGGAATATCGCTGGTGATAAAGCTGTCTGATTTCTTTATCATATTTCTCTTGGTAATACAGCTTATCTAGCTTTATGAAGGATATGTCATCGAATAATCCTAAATTATAACACATATCATCATGAATATCGGTGATGCGCCGATAAGCATAAATACCAACACCAGCAATAGCAATACAAATGCACATGCGTATGATTGTCGTTGTGAATGAAATGGTTATATTGTCGTAAATAGCTGCAGCAAAGAGTGCAAGTATAAAGCCAATAGCAATTAATACGATAAACAATGTACGTAGCACATTAAGTGTTGTGAGTAAACGTCTTTCACTTCTTGTTAAATCAGTCATAATAATTAATTCCTTTCTTATGTTTTAGATAATATTAACGCACCCGATGCTTATTGTATCATATATAATTTTCTCACGCATATTCGAACTAATGTTTGTATTATATATTAATATGCATTATTCAACACTAAACTATTGTATATAATAATTATTATTCAACATTAAACTCAGACATCACACACAAATAATAGCAAAAACGTAAAAAATGAGACACATATTCGAACTAATGTTCTATATGTATAAATATTCATAAATATTGTGGTTTTATTGCATAATTATGCAAAAATGTGTCTCATTTTTGATTTGAAAAGTGAGACACAAAAGTGAGACAAAATAAAAATGAGACACGAAAAAGCCTATAAAATCAAGGGTTTCAGGGCTTGTCTCATTTGTCTCACTTTTTTTTGAAAAGTTGAGACAGTTTTGGAATAAATGAGACATGTCTCATTTTTTTGTCTCACTTTTTCAAAAAAGTGAGACAGATTTTGATTGTTAAAAAATCCAGTGTTTACAAGGGTTTGCGGGTTTTTGAAAAATGGCTTGTCTCATTTGTCTCATTTTTAAAAAAAAAGTGAGACAGCCGCAAATCCAGTATTTACAAGGGTTTGAAGTACTTTGTCTCATTTGTCTCATTTTTTTTTAAGTCAATTATAGAAATATTTTAAAAAATAGAACATATGTTTGGTATGTAAATGTTAGATATATGATGATAATGTACGATAATATATGATAATGTGAGATAATGTTTTTTCGTGTTAATTTGACGTAAAAATAGTATATAAAAGGTTTGAAAAAAAAGTGAGACAAATGAGACACGAATAAATATAATATGCATATTTTTCGTAAACGATAAAAAAAATATCGACACCAATTTTAATTGATGTCGATATATTTATGGGTTCATCACAACAACGGGGCAACCGTTATTATTATTCTGTGTACTGGTACGTAAAATACCTCTGTATCGTTCTTTTCTGGCAAAGTTCTTCCAGTTTGTTAAATTATATGTTTCTGCTAATGGTTCGTCTGCGTCCATGTAATGTGCTGTACGTATCTGATTTTTAGAACCAAGGCAGTACCATTCATCAGATGAACTGATTGTTTGTATGATGTCGTTAATGAATGTGTTTTTCCCTTGTAAGCTTCCATTTGGTGAATTCTGCTTGAACCAATTCTTGTAAATATCATACAGGAATGTAAATGGTAATAAATCCCATGTTGCATTTGTTATGACATCATCATAGAACTGTCTGATTGGGTCATTGAACTCTTTGTATTCATCCAATGCATTTTTACATGCTTGTGGTTCTGATAAAGAATAGTAGTTCATATTCAGGACTTTATATAATACATATTCCAGAACGGCTTCATCATGAAGATACTGGTTTTTGATGTATTTACGTTCTTTTCCTGTAAAGCATTTTGTAAACGGTACAAATAACTGTCTTCGGTAAAAACTGTCACTTTTATCTTTTATACGTGGCATTTCATTCAAACATTGTACCATAAATCCTCGGAAACGATATGCAATCGGTTGTTTGAATTTACGGTTCATTTGAATGATATCATTTGTGATAATTGCTTTTAAAATGGCTGCTTTGTCGATGTAAACACCAACATCATTCTCATCAACAATGATACAGGTGGCACGAATCAATGGTTCTAGCATGAAATCCTTTCCGAAATCAGATAACGGAATACTGGCATAAGAACCTTCTCCTGATAGCTGTCTCATCAGCTCACATAATGTGCCTTTACCATTATTACCTGTATTGGAATAAAACCATGCCGATTTGTTCCATGAAACGTTTGGTCTTATGATTGCTCCTAAGATTTCCCAAATAAGCTGTTCAATTTCCGGGTCGTCAAACAGTTCTTTCATCCAGCTTTCTACATCCCAATCTGTTCCATCATCAGGGTTGTGTAAAACGACATTATATGCCATCGGATTGTAATTCACTTTTGATTTTGCCATGAAGACAAATTCAGGGTCAAATGGCAATAATTTTTTGGTCTGATAGTCAAAGATACCATTGTTGACCGCTATGAGGTCAGGGTCTTCACATCTTACTTTACGTGGCGCTTTGGCTCTAATTAGGCTGATAACTTCTTGCACATCTTTTTTTGTAATGGAATAGCAGTATTCTTGTGCAAGTAAGTAGAATACGTGTTCACTATCGATGTAAATGCCTTTGTTGTCACCTTCGGTTTGATACATTGCTAAAATGTCATATTCTCTGTCGGCATTGACACCAGCACATGCAATATTGACGATATTGTAAAGTCGTAATAAAATGTCTGCAATCTGAGCCGGAATGAGTTTTGTCATATATGCCCATTTTTCGCCTTTGTTTTTGTTGGCATTTTCTATTTCAAAGGCTGTATGTAAATTTTCCAGAATATCAGCTTGAATGATTGCTGGTGTTGGTGGATTATCTACATCAATGTTTTCAAGATATTCCGTGGTAACTTCGCGTATGGTTTCGTCTTTTGTTTTTGCCATGCTCTTGTACACTCCTTTCTATGTGGTTTTGAAACCATACTTTATTTTTTGAGATAGTTTTCTATCTGTTCTTGTGTGTACATACGATATCCGTTTGGTGTTTTATGGTGTGGGGATAATTTTCCCTGCTTGTCCCATCTACGGACAGTTTGTGTACAAACGCCAATAGCTTGTGCAAATTCTTGAATGGTAAGATATTGCTGTTTTGGATTCATTGTTAGCTCCCTTCGTGTTAAATTTTGTTGTTCAAACCTTATACAAGTCTATACAAGTTTATACAACCTTGTACATTCATTATAATGCGCCATTTGTTTTATGTCAATGAAAAATCTGCTCATATATCAGACATATTTTAATGTATTCATGTTGAAAAATGTGTGTGTATATGTTATAATGATTTTAGTTTGATAGAAAGTGAGGTTTCGAGATGAAACAAAAGCGATTTGTTACAATGCTTTGTGTCTTATCTTCGGTTTTTATGTTATCGGGATGTACGATGCATGTTCCCGTGATTATACCCGATGATGAAAATGTATTATCTTTATCATCATCTGTTGTAAAAGATTTATCGTCTTTAAACATAAGTGTAGACGGTATTATGTTGTATGGAACAGATACAAAGGGTTATCAGGTAACATATAAAGGTTCTTTATCCGGTGATATATCGGATGTATTGTCTGGTAAAATGCATATGGAAAAAGCATCTGCGACAAGTAAGAAGGATTCTGATTGGGAAGTTGCTGTAAATAAGAGTGATAATATCACTGTGTCAGATGATGTCGTATCGAATGATACAGAATGGTATCGTGATACGAAAAAGAATGCTTATTATGAAAAGCAGACTGAAACAAAATGGATAGGTTATTCTAACGGTTCATCCGTTATGGATATTGCTTGGTGGCAGAACCAGTTAAAAGAAAATACAGCGTTCAAATATGGTGGAAAAGCAAAATCATCGAATGATAAATCTTGTTATCTGCTTGAAGCAACGTATTCAGGTGATGATGCTGTATCTTTGATGCAGCATTTGGGAATTCGACAGAATGTTTCTGCACCAACATCGGATTTACATGTAAATGTGTATGTGAATAAATGGTCTGGTATGCCTGTTGATGTGGAGATTTCAGCATCTGATACGGGTTCACAGATTATGATTTCGGATGATGATGTGTCGAATAAATTATCAATGTTTCATTTTCGATTATTGTTTTCGGATGATGCAACATCTGATATATCAATTCCAAAAGATGTGACATCTTTGGATTTGGTAGAACCTACAAATCAAATTTTGATGACTGATTCTGCAGAGATTGATGAGAAAAAGGGATTACGTTTACATGATATGTATGTGAATGTAACAAAAAGTGATGTGTTTAATACAGTAAAATACGATACAGATAAAAATATGATATCAGTATCATCTGATACGAAGTTGGATGGACAGCCGTCTATGAGTGTGAGTCTCATAGACAATGGTGATGCATATTTGACTGCTGTTTCTGATAAGGATGCTATTCTTGATTTTTATAATTCATTAGGTCTTAGTGAATTATATGTATCGCCTGATGTATTACAGACAGCTATTGATGGTTGTCCTATGTATGTATATCACGCTCAGTATACGGATTCCGAAAATGGATTTGTAAATACGAATTATTTTGCGTATATTATGTTATCTGAATCATCATTTGCAAAAGTAGTCATAAGTTCTATGGTTGACCCCGGCGTTAATGTCGTTTTAACGGATGGCTATGCAAATTCTATGTTGTCTCAGATTACGGTTGTAAAAGGGGGCGATTAGAATGATACAAAAATTGCGAATGTATTTGACGAAGCGTACCATGCCTGTTTTTGTTTTGGCGTGTAGTTTATGTATTGGATTTATCCTGTTTGGTTTATTCGTTCCCATTCGACTGACCATTACAAAATTGCCGAGTCCTTTGTATGCTGATATTCATTTAGATAATAAAAACACAACAGTGAAGACCGTATCGTTGTTTGGTGTTCATTTACCTGCTTTTGATGTTTACGGTAAGCAGAATGTAAATGGTGAAATTATAATTTGGTCGAAAGACTTATCGTATAAGACAAAGAAATCATTTGTTGTACCAAAAGATACAACGGTATCGTATGACGGTGATGGTGTTTATGTTGGTCAGTCTGTGGATAAAACAAAGATTCATGTATCAGCTATTTATGATGATAATTTAACACGTGATGTAACGTGGTTTAATATTTCAGATGATAAAATACCTTTATCGTCTGATGTATCTATTCCAGTGCAGACTGCTTATGGTACGACGAAACTTGCTGTGAAAACTATTGCACCAAAAGAAATCAAAGCAGAATATGCATCATGTAAAATGGGCGATGTCTTTAACCGTAAAAATGTGACGGTCACATTGGTTTATCCTGATGATACAACGTATCAGGTGGATGATTTTTTGATACCGGATGCGCCGAAGTATATTGCTAATACAAATGATATTACTGTTTGCACGGATTATGGAAACACTACACTGCATATCACACCAGATAATGCTGCAGATATTTCGGTATCATATGATGATACAGTATATGTTGGTGATGAAATTCGTGTGTCAAAGATACATTTACATGTTGGTGATACTGATTTATCTGGTAATAATTTACGTATTGATGACGGCATAGGTATTATAAAATCTCACACACAGATTTTAGTCAATAGTAAGTATGGAAATGCTGTGTTGGATATTAATCCGGTTGGTGTAAAAGATATCAAGCCTGAAATTGAGGGTGAATTATTGGAAGGTGAGAAGCCAAATATTAAGTCAATCACATTAACTTTTGATGATGGTACCTCACGCACATTATCATCATCGGATTATCAGCTGACTAATTTATCAAAAGGTTTGCCTGCAGGTGCTATGAAAGTTTGGTTTAAATATCAGCAGATGTATTTTAGCTTTGATATTTCAGCAATACCTCAGAGTGTCGTAGACTTGCGTAAAACAGGAAAAGATATTCCGACTGATGTAAAGACGTATGATTTGACAGATGAGCAGATAAATCAGATTTCAATCTTATGTCAGAGACTGGCATCGGATGATTTGAATATGGTTGCTGCAGAAGCATCGTTATTGGCAAATCGTTATGAACTTTATGGTTCTTCTTCTGATACGTCTGGTGATGCGTTGTTAAATTATATGATATCGTTGAAGTATTGGGGCGCTGATAGTTCGGATTATATGAAAGACCGTGATGTAAATACAACAGTATCTTATGTTGTACGTGATGTGTTAATGCAGGGTCATCGTGCATTACCGTTATATGTAGATGAACGTCAGTTTGTTTCTGACAAGTCTTCGTATAAAGATGGTGATATGGTTACAAAGACTGATGGTACAACGTATCATTATTATGGATATTTATCAGATAATACCTCTGTGTTATATGGTTATACCGAAACGGCATATCAGAAAATCACAGGAAAAACGTTTGATACAGCTGATACATCTGTATCAAGTGATAATGATATTGTAATTGGACAATAATTTTTTAGATAGGTGATATGAAAACTATGAAAATACTACTTATTCACACAAATGGAACCAGTATTGATGTTGACATGTCATATAAAACGCTTGATGATGCTAGGGTTGCTCTGAAAAAGGCTTATGATGAGACAAAGCCATGCACGTTTGATGCAGAATGTGAAAATATGTCATACTGTGGCGAAAATGATGCACTTCTTTATTGCGATAAGATAAGTGTGCATGTTTGGAAGATTGTCACCACGGTGCCAGTGCTTGAAAATATTGCTTTGAATGCAAAATATGCTTTTACAGTTATAGGTGGCGGATGGGGCTATCAGCACGACTTGTATGTTATTTCATCAGATAATTCAGTTTACTATACAAAGGATTTCGATGAGGATAACTTTGAAAATGCAAAGCCGGAATTCATTTTTAAACTGGATGAAGAACTGGATTTTGAGAAGCATAGAAATGATACTGGCTGTGATGCACCGGATATCACTATGTATAAGGCAGAGGACGGTATGCTAAAAGTATTATATTGCGTTGGTAATTATGACAATGTTCCAGCGTATACACAGATAATGCGTCAGAAGCGGCGAGAAAGTTATAAATAATCTATTTGCAAATATATGCATATATCAGAAATAATTTGACACACTAAATATTGTATGATATTATAGCTCATGTGACTTAATGTCATTGCAATTTAAAAGTAGAACTCAATACTTTACTCCAAAAAAATAGCCACGATTGCGTGGCTATTTTTTTGTTTAAAGGGCATTGCATTATTGTATTTTTCATATTATACTTAACTTGGATATGGAAATCATACACAGCGGCAAGCAGCGGTTTGTCATGTCGTATCTATTTTGGGAAGTGTGATTTAATAAAGCCCTTTCTGATAATGGACATACGGTGTGATTTATACGTTTTTGTAAAATGTGTTGATTGCACCGTATTTCTTTGTAAAAAACATTATACAGAAAGGAAAACATGTTATATGAAAAAGAAGTTTAATTTGAATGCATCGGTTTTTGAATATAACTTTGCTCGTATGGTTGAAGATACGAATATCGTTTTATTTAATGCTGGCAGACGAAATAACCTGATTATGGCTTCGCATGGTCGAGCACTTCATGACCGTGTATTAAGTTTCATGGAAGCTGATGGTGTAACACCTGAGACAGTTCGTTTTGTAAAAGATGCAAACGATGCAAGACCTGTGTTTGAAGATTATTTTATTCGTGCAATAAAAGAGTCTTATGGTAGTTCTCTGCGGTCTACTAAGATTTTTGAGAACAGAGCAAAGGGTTATGCTAATGAGTATCAGAAATTAAGTGGTATTCCGTTATCTGAAAATAATGGTAGCTATGTATTGTCTAGTCAGGCTCAGTCACAGGTATCTTTTAATGGATATATGCCTATTTCACCGTTTGACAACAATTATGCATATCGTACGAATGTTTTGAATGCTGGTACTCGTATCTTGTTTGCAAGTACATCAGATATGGTGAAGTATGAGAATCAGGAGTTGAAAGACGTACATATTGACGAAAAGACAGAAAAGGATGTAGTTCTGTATACAAGACAGAAATATATTAACGGTAGAAAAGAAGTACGTTCGTTAAATGATACCAGTCTGGATTATCAGAGTGAGGATGATATTTCATATCGAAGTGCTGGTACTTTGTATGTTAATGATGATGCACTTGGTTTGGCACGTTTGAAACCATATATGACTGATGCTGAATATAAAGTTGCTTGTACTTCTATGATGAATGTACCTGAATCAGAACGTATGTCTCCACAGGGTATGGACCGTGCAGTTTTTATTTTACAGTTTTTGTCTGATAATGGTGTTCCTTATACCGTAAAACCTGATATGAATATCGGTCAGTTGAAAGCTGAAATTTCAAATACGAAACAGGACATTCGTTTGACAGATTTGCATAAAAATGAGCAGTATATCGGTCGTGGTTATCGTGATGGTGTTTCTATGTATATGTCTCCATCAAGTACTGACAGAGCAAAGAATAATGCTTATGTTATGACTCTGGCTGATACGGAACTTTTGGTTCGTTATATGTTAGGTGAATCACCGGAACGTCCACATGTGGATAGCAGCTTGATTGATAGTAAGATTGGTTCTACATCAAAATGGAGTATGAGAAAGAATAGTACCTATGTATCTAAGACAGATAAGAAGGGTGTTACGTTTCATACACTTGCTGGATATAGCAGTAGCCAATTACAGACACTTGGTAATGTGCCATTGACGATTAACACAGGAAATGACCATTCATCACCTCATATCAATTTTGAGGATAATGAATCTGCTGAAGCATTTTTGAAAGATTCTATCGATTCTGCAAAACAGCATTTTATCGATTTGGTAAATGTCGATATGTTGTTGAAAGAAGCAAAAGAACATCAGGATGACCCTGATTATGCGCCTGAATTCAGTTCTGATGAATCCATTGCACCAATTCAGCAGATTTATTGGGAAACTCTTACTGGAAAGAGTGTATTGTATCGTCCAACAGAAAAAGTTGATGATGATGTGTATGGCTTCTTATTCGATGCTTTGAATTTGACAGACCCTGATAATGATGATGAAATGGAAGAAGTTTCACATACCGATGAGATAAATGGTAAAGAAGCCTATAATGGTACACCGGAAGAAAATGTCAAAGCACATTTAAAAGAAAGTTTGGATGTGTTGTTTGGTTCTTATGAGCCTGATTCTAGTGGAAAACGTTTTAATCCGGCATTGATTGCATCCTTTATGGATTCACCAAACAGTGTTTATCGTAATAACGATAATATCGTTGCTGCAATGTATAAACTTGAGTTTACAGGCGATGAGCTTCGTGGTAATGATTTCCAGACAGGTGCAATGAAAGACCGTCTTCTTCGTTTTGATAATGATACTGCGGTTCGTATGGATTCTTTAGAAAGTCCATTTATGAAAGCAATGTATGAGCAGGTGAAAACAACACTTGAGACAACGGCTTGTCGTGTAAATCCAGAAGATATTCTGATTGATGAAAATGGTGTTGTAAAATATGTTGCTTATCAGACATTCGGTAAGGATGTTGGTACAGAACGTAAAATCGAAGGTACGATTGGTCAGATTTTTGAGCCTGATGCTGATGGTATTGTGGAAACACGTTATAATGGTTCAGAAAATAAGTTATTTTCACCGGGTTATAATGCTTTTGTTACAAGACCAGATTCTAATTCATCACCTTCAGAGAACTTTATGAGTCGTGTTCGTTTACGTGGTCTTTCACAGGTCATGGCTGAGAACATTGCAATGACAATTCGTGCTGATGTTACAAATGGTGATGAAACAACACTTTATAATCAGGAAGGTGATGCGATTGGCGTATCTATTGGTACGACAACGAGTATTAACAATACCTATCGTAAACTGTATTCAACAGGTTATCGTGTCATGATTGAACGTGAGGAAGGAGAATCTTTGAAAGATGCCTTTGTTCGTCAGTGTGATATGACTGGTTTGGATAGAAGTGTACAGAAAGCCATTTTTGAAACAAATGCAAAAGCATTCCGTTTCCCAAATGAATATCGTGATAATTCAACGGTAGATGCTGAAGCCAGATATTCACGATTCAGTGACCATGGAAATAATGAATATAGTGATGTTTATGAGTTTACAAATGACAATGTCATGAATTATTATAACATGACAAATCATACAAACCTTGCTGTTACGCAGTCTGGTTCTTTAGGTTACACCGATGATGTTCAGACTGGTTCTGGTAAGAATCAGGGTATTGTTAGATATTTGGGTGTTGGTGTAGATGTAAATCCTGTCACTGGTGAAATTATTCCTGTTACTGTAAAAGATGAAAACGGTAATGAGAAACTGGCAGAAGTTCATTCACCACTTCGTCAGTTATTGATAGATGAATTAGGTGATACAGTAGATGCAAAACCTGCTGACCGTGCTCAGATGGTTACGTCAAACTTACAGTCTGCATCTGGTGTAGCTGGATGGACAGAACGTGAATTGTCTGATGGTTCAAAGGTACAGGGTGTAGGTGTTGCACAGCTTACATTGCAGGGACTTACGTTTGATGATGGTGCATTAGTGTCAAAGAAATTTGCTGATGAACATCAGGTTGTTATTGAGGGTGGCGAATTACGTTCTCTTGTTATTGGTGATAAGGTCTGTGATTTATCTGGAAATAAGAGTATCGTAGCAAAGGTCATTGACCCTGATTTGGACCCTGAGGAAGCAAAGAAACAGGGAATTGATGTTGCTGTTGAGTTATTCAAAGCCAATCCTGATTTGGATGTTGTACAGGCACCTTATTCTGGACAGTCTCGTTTCAATGCTGCATCTGCATTGCTTGCAATGAGAAATCCAAAACCATTGACATTACCTGATGGTACAGTTCATGATGGTTGTCTTGGTTTTGCACCAATGATTATTACGAAGCATACAGCAAATGACCATACAAAGATGTATGATAATGAGCAGGATGTAACTTCGAAAGAAGTGAAAGGTCGTAAGATTTCAGCTCAGTTAGGTTGGGTATTATCTGCAAAGAATTCAAAGAATTTGATGGCAGAAATTTACTCATCGAACAATTCAGCAACTACGAACTTCCGTGAAGTTGTGAATGTATTGGGTCTTGATATGGATGAGGTTGGAACCTTACGTAAAGGATATCAGCCACATAATGACGAAGACCGTCATGTGTTCCATTTACCGGATGAGGAAACACTTGCTAATACATCGGATAAAGATTTGATTAATCTGTTTAGAGATGCAGTTGATAGCAAGGGTGGATTTTTGGAAATTCCATTTCCTTTGACATTGAGTTCTGGTGAGGTAACACCAGAGATTCCGGCTGACAAGTCTTCACGTCCTGATAGACCGATGTATCAGTTGCCTGTATTATCATCACATTTGCGTAGTGGTCAGACATTTGAAGATGGAACTTCAAAGGTACATGATTACACAAATCAGTATGCAAAGATTTTTACAAGTGCATTGCGTTATTTGAAAGCAGAAGAAAAACAGAATACCAAAGGTATGGAAGATGCTGTTAAAGATGCTCGTGCTTCTTATGCTGATATTTCAAATAGCTTGATATCTCGTAAATTCGAAACGAAGCATAATATGATGCGTGATGAATTTATGTCAAGACGTATGCCGCATTCAGCAACAGCTGTTTGGACGCCTGCAACGAACTTGAAATTGAATCAGGTTGCCATGAATTCAGAAATGATGAAAAACATGGGTGTAAAAGAAGGCGACTATGTCATGGTTTGGCGTGACCCAATTCTTCGTGATTATGGTACACGTTACATGGAAGTAAAACGTGATGATAATCTTTGTGGTATTGCAATACATCCTTTGGTTGCTGTTGCATTTGATGGTGACTTCGATGGTGACTCTGCTGGTATGTGGAAGCCTAGTTGGAAATCATCTCAGCAGGAAGCTATGGAGCAGTATTCATTGGAAGCTACGATGCTTGATTTCACACAGAAACGTGAGAATGGTGATTTTGCTTTGATTTTCAATACAGGTATGGATGTTCGTTCTGCTGAGTATTGGGATAATGAAAGAGCGAAAGAAGCACAGGCTCGTGGTGAGGATTATGGTCCGACATTAGAGGAACGTCGTCTGGCATTAGAGCATGAAGCAAATGAGATTTATCGTTCTAATATGTCACCGGAAGAAAGATTGGAAGCCAATCGTAAGGTTTTGGATGGTCTTTCTGATTGGGCACATGATGCACTTTGTGATACTTGTGGTACTGAAATTATTTCTTATAATAATTTACAGGAACATGTACAGTCTATGCTTGATGTTGTAGACCATGGAGCAAAAGGTTCTATGAGTAAGATGAAGCATTATTTGAAGTACATGGGTGTTGAATGTGATACGGATGAGAATGGTAATTTGTTAGCTGAGACTGCTCGTTTTGCAGACCATAAGTTGGTTACTGAGCAGGATATTGCTGATACTGAAAAAGCTACAGCGATTAAGTCACATGGTACTGGTCTTGCAGGTACAGTTTCTCAGAGAATTGTACGTGTTCTTCGTAACACACCTGAAGCTGAACAGACAAATACAAATGAAGTAACACATCAGAGTACATTGTCATCCGCACTGCAGTTGACATACCTTTCTACACAGGGTATTTTGCAGGCAAAACATGACCCTGTACAGGCTCAGATTCTTTATGATAGTGTAAAGGGTCCAATCCGTGAGGTATGGCGTGGTCATGCATTGGAGCGTAAAGATGTGGATGGTAAACCTGTTTGGACAACAATAAAGCAGATGGATGCAGACGGTAACATGAAACCAATTCAGGCTACAAAAGAGCAGTGGATTGAGTCATTTATGAATCTTCATACTGACCCTAGTGGTCTTGACCTTGGTGGTGCTATCAATCTTGACCATGTAAAACAGGTAGCTGATGCATTGTATAATCCAGATACAGGACGTATGTATGATATTGAAGATGATAAGACGATTGACCGTCTTGCATCAACAATGGATATCTTGGCATATGGACCAAACAATGCGTTTGAGACCTTGTGCAATATGGCTGATGAGCATGTAAACATTTTTGAAGGTAGTCGTACTTCATTGTTTATGCCAAAGAATATTTCTAAGAACTTAGAGATTTTGGCAGAGAATGAAGCAAAACTTGAACGTGGTGAGATTACTGCTGATGAATTACATCAGGGTATGCGTCCGATTATCAAGAGTGATACACGTGCTGATTATGATGTTCATGCTAAGATTGATGTATCAAAAGCTGTAATTGGTTTGGATTCTGAAAGTGTGGAACTGGCAGCAGCAAAAGGTATTGAGGTACCTGCTCCTGCATCTGTACAGGAAGATGTTATTGAAGATACAGTTGCAGAACCAGTTGATGTGACAGATTCTACCGTACCTGTTGAGGATATGGCAAATGAACCAGCTGAGGAATCTGTAGTAGAGCCTGTATCAGAATCAGTTGCTGAACCTGTATCTGAACCTGTTGCAGAAACTGCACAGCCGTCTGAGCAGCCAAAACCTATTAGCTTTGCGTTTGATAAGGCTGTTGAAAAGACACCTGAAAAAACGCCAGAACCTGCAAAAGAACCTGTTTCTAAGAGGAATTCATTACCTGATGTTTCTGGCATTCTTGAAAATGATGGAAATGACGGTCATGGTGGTTTAGGCGAATAGTTATTTATAAAATCCACACCACAGTGTTGTGGTGTGGGTTTTTTTTAATATCAGAAAGGAGAATATTAGTATGAGTTTACGTACAACGGGAACTGCAAACTGGACCAGTCATTGTGGTGGTAATTTTAGTTTTATTGACACGTTCATTCGTGAAAAAGCAAATCTTGGTTATTTGCGTCGTGGAACGGAGCAGCGTTTAAATTCCGAAGTATTGGATGCATATCATTATATTCAGGATGTTTCAGCAAATGAGTCTGCTGAATTATTGCAGTCACAGCGGGATGCAATTAAATCTGCAAATCAGGCTGTATTAGACCGTGAAAATATTAATCTAAATGATGATATTCCTGCTTATGTATCAAATCAGTTGATACCTGATATTTCAGAACTTGATATGGCTGATTGTATGATGATTGAAGACCAGCGTAGAAGTTATTTATCTGAGTTTTATGATGCTGTCAGGAAAGATGGTTTCTATTCTTATTTGTCAGATGATGTAAAAGCTGAATTGAATGCTGATAGTTTTTCATTCGATACATATGATAAGGCAATGATGGAACAGGAAGCATATGAAATGCAAAAAGCTGACGATGCAAAGAAAAAGTCAATGGTAAAACCAAATCGTGATTATTCAAAAGGTTTTGAAGAAGATGAACATGGTAATTTGATAGATGATGGTTATGGATTTGATGATGATTTGTAAATTGTATTGATATATGGCTATATTTTTGGTATATTATATATAAGTATTAAAATTTAGAAAGGGTAGGTAGTATATGAATAGTGAGTTAAAATCATCGTCATCGATGGATGAATCATCTGCAGCTTTAGCTCAGATGGAAGAACGTATCAGACATTTACAGCGTAGTCAGATAGATATGATGCAGTCGCAGTTATCTATACGAAAAAAGAATGAGTGTTTGAATGCTCAGTTGGCGCAGGCAAATCAGTCTTATAATCTTGGACTTATGATGTTTATGTTTCATCCGGCAAAGAAAGGTGCATCACATGATTCTATTTTGAAAACACTTGGTTTTTATGCAGCTTGTTGTTTGTTTTCGAAATCGTTTCGTTGTGATGTCAAAGATGCTGTGACAGATATGTTCGGTGGTGATGTAGAACGATATGCGTCTGTAGACGATTCTGTGTGGAGAAAGCGAAAAGTACGTGTAGAACGTGATGACTCAAATGGTCATTTAACATTAACACCTGATAGCATTGCTATGATGAAAATAGCATTGTGTAAACAGGCATATGAAGATATGCGTGAACCGGATTCTAATATTTCTGCAATTTTGACGTCTTATCATAATGATGAAGAGTCGTTGTATAAGATTGCTGCAAAGAATGGAATTAGTCGTAATGTGTTAGATGTATATTCCAGACGTATGGTTCACAATATGTTAATGGAAAATCCTGATGATAAGAAGTATTTTAGTGAGTTAGCATATGGTGATGCTGTTTTACAGCCAACAGGTTCTTGTAATTATAAGAATGGTGATAGTTTTAACTGTTTCTTTACGCCAAGACAGCCGGAAAATTATCATGATTTGAATAAACGTATGTCTATGGTATGGGATTCCTTATTTGAAACAGCTGCTTCTCCGGTTGATGTAGAACGTGTTGCGTTTTCTTCGGCTGCATGTGATATGCAGTATGATTTTGAGCATTATAATACAGACGATAAGTTTCGTATTGGTGTTGTAGAAGATGCATCTGTAACTGATGATTTTCATGGTGCAAATCCATTTGTATTAGATGGCTGTAGTCAGAATGTAAATGATTTCTTATCTGTTGGTCCGAAATCATGTGATACGAATTATATTACATGTAATTGTCGTCCATTGTTGTCTGCAGTTGGTCGTTGGGTAAATCGACATATTGATTTTTCACCAGCATATTATCAGGGTTGTGCGAATGATTTATTCTTAGATGTGGATGTAGATAATCGTGAAGCGATTCGTAAAAATGTAACAGATTTATTTGTTAAGAGAGATTCTGTTGCTAAATTTTGGCATCGGCTTTTGACACAACATACATTTGTGGAATTGTGTCCTGTTACAGATTTGACTGTGACACCAAAGCAGGCAGAAACTGTTTCTAAGAAACGTGATGATTTGTCAATTTCACGATTGAATGCATTATCGGATATGTTTCAGGCACAGCGTGATAATGTCACATTGCCGCCGGAATATGATGGTATGGATTTTTAAAAAAAATATGGCAGTCTCGAAATATCGGGACTGCCGTTTTTTATGTTGATTTTTCGTTTGCTGCTTTACGCAATTCTTCGTACATATTTGCTAATTCGACAAATGTATCGTATACTGATTTAATACCAAATGAATGGTCGTCTTCGTATGCTTTTCCCCAAAGAATACCTGCTTCTTTGATTGAAATTTTGTATTGCTTTGCCAGTACTTTAATGGCTGTTTTTTCATAGAGATTGTCTATTTTATTGCGTAATGTGTGGAGCCGTTTTACTTCTTCTGCACGTACGTTTATGCGTCTTTCGATTTCTTCACGATTCCATTTGACCGATTTGTCTTCATCGATGATATCCTCACGGTTGTATTTTGGAAATTCTTTTTCATTCGGTTTACAACTGAAATTTTTGTAAAACATTTCCCATGATTCTAAAATTACGTTAATGTCTGTCAATTTTTTGATGGTATCTTCGTTTGTGTAATTTGTGACATGCATAATTTCATATCCTTTCTATGCATTTGATACATTCGATGCATTAAATTTTTTCAATACACCCGATGTGTGTATTGATGTGTATTTTTCACTTATATATGACTACTTTTTGGATAAAAATAGTTTTTGAAATGGGGTTTTATTCTATGATTTTTTGTGTATAATAATTAGTAGAAAGTGAGGTGAATGACGATGTTTCGTAAACGTATAGGTTCTGTTTCTAAGAATATATCTTTGGATGATGATGTAGATATGATTGACGAGGATTTAACAGAGGTGTCTTCTATAGGCGGGTCTATGTCGTCCGATAATGCATCCGTTGTTCGTCGTCAAAAACTTTCACAAATAGCTGCGAATGTCCGAAACAGACGCGAAAGCGATGTTGTTTCGGACACGTCAGCTGATAAAGATTCACATGATGTTGAGTGTACATGTGATATTTGTATGAAGACATTTATTCATAAGTCAACAGATAAAGAATGGTCTTGTCCATTTTGTGGTCATAAAATGGAAGTTGAAGATTTAGAAGAAGTAAATGAATTACAGGAGAATCCATATAAAGACCAGATGGATGAAAAACGTACACGAGAAAGTACGAAACGATTTTCTCGGATTTTTCATCGTTCTTCTGAAACATGGCAAGATGGCAATAAAGAACAGATTAGTTTGGAACAGGGTTCTGAAGAGTATGGTGAGTATGTTGATGATTTACAGGCAAATAATCCTGAGAAAGATGATGATACATTTCATGATGCATTGGAAGAACACAATGAGAATTTGGTTACAAAGGCATATGATGATGCGTCTGAAAATCCAGAGGTGAAAGAGCAACGTAAGGGTGAATCTGCAGCTGATGTAAAGAAGCGTGAAGAAATGCAGAAACGAGAGTTACATGGCAAAGCAGTACGTCGTGCGATTGAAGCTGCTGCATTGACTGAAACTTTGACTGACGACCAATTGGCTCGTATGATTACGGATGATAATGTGGTTTTATATAATGAAAGTGTAAAGCCAGACGAATATGTAGAAGCATTGAAAAATTATGTTGTTGGTGATAATGAACCGTCATTGTAATGTGAAAGTGAGGTATTTTTATGAGTAGAGCTTTGGGTGGACCTATTGAGAGTAATGCAAGTAGTGCTGGACATAAACCATTTAATTTTAGCGCAAGAACATCATCGGTTGGCAATAAGGCTGGTAATGTTGCAAAAAAGGCTGTGAAAGTTACAGCTGCAGTAGCTGGTATCGGTGTGTTAGGTATGATGTCTGGTACTGTTGCTTTGGGTAAGAAGACAAAAGATAAGAAAGATGAACTTTGTGCATCATTTGGTGAGAGTATGAGTTATTGTTTGGCTCGATTGCTTGGCGGTCAGGACCATATGACTGTACAGCGTCTTCAGCAGGCTGGTATGCGTGGTGTTGCAACGGCTGTACAGAATAATAAGGCATTAAATCGTGCAGCAAGACCATTGCCAACACTTAATATGCCTGTTGCATCAGATGGTTGTGATATGAGTTTGTAAATAATTGGTATATCAAATTTCTTGCCATATATGCTTGAATTTTTAATTGAATCATGGTATTCTATGTGTAAGTCATTTGTTCATAATGAGAGTAATGTATTGAGTGTAAAATTTAGAAAGGATAATCTATTTGCGGAAATTTATTTCGTAGTAGTGGTATTTCATTATGGCAAAGGAATTAAAACAAGTTGAAAAAGTAAACAGGTCAGAGTATTTGGCTAGAGTAGCAAAAAGAATTGGTGTACCGAGACGTGTAGTAATAGAAGTTTATAATGGCATGGTAGAAGAGTTTATTGTGATTATGCGTGAAGAGCGGCAGCTCTTACTTACTGGTTTCGGTAATTTTTTCATTCAGAAACATAAAGGACATCCGGTACAGTTTTCTGGTGGGTCTGATGTTGTTGATGATTATAACGTTTTGAAATTTGCACCGTCAAATATTCTTAAAAAACGTGTAAGAAACGATGAATCTGAGGATTAGTGTATAAGGAATTGGTATTCTAAAGAGCGGAGTATGACACTTGATGTTTTACTCCGTTCTTTTTAGTATAAAATTATTTTTAGAAAGGATGGTAATAAGTATGAAATATCAGGAATTTTTGCAGGCATATGATGTTGTTTTTGATGAGACAGGCTGTATTAAGCCTTGTGGCAGAGAAATGACACAGCGTTTGATTCAAGCTGCATTATCGATTGAACCATGTGGTGAATTCGGTGATTTGCAGACAGGCTATATGAATGTAGAATCAATTAAAAAAATTCGTAATACGATAAATACGATAGAATGAGGAGTTAAAAAAGAATGAGTCGTAAATTCTTATGGATATCGGTTTGTGGTGGTGTGTTGCTTGGTACATATTTATTAGGTGTTGTTATTTTTTATGGTCATTGTGGTTTTCGAACATATGTAAATGGCAAATCTGTTTTCATGATGTCTGCTGATGAGATTGTATTGGATATCAATAAATCCGTTCAATGTCAGATGTTGACGCTTAAACGTCGTGACGGAACATCAGAAAAAATTTCATATGCACAGTTAGGTGTTTTATTAAAATATCAACCTTTGGTTGTTGATTTTAGTCAGAATAGTTTTTTATGGTTTACACAGTTGTTTCATCGTACAGATTATCATTTAGATATGTCTTTAGAGCTGTCAGAAGACGTTGTATTGGCAAATGTGGACAAGCTCGAATGTTTGTCTGATGATTATGTAAAAAAGCCTGTACAGGGCTATGTAAAGCTGTTAGAGGATGGTTCTTATGAAGTCGTTTCTGATTCATCTGGAAATGAGATTGATAAAGGGAAATTAGTATCTGCAATTTGTAATTCAATATTGCAGGGAAAACATGTGTTAGATTTAGAGTCAGCAGGTGTTTACAAAGAAGATTTAATTCCGATGCGTAATTTAGATGTGGAAACATCATTGTCAAAATCTGCGATTGAAAAATTGTCGGTGAATATCAATGTTGGTGGGAATGTAAGTGAGCAAATTCCTGAGGAAGTGTTGAAAAATTGCGTTTATGAATTAAAGGGGAAGACTTATATTCGTTATTCAAGTGTTTATCAGTATGTGGAACACTTATCACGATTATATGATACTGTTGGAACGACACGTACGTTTCATACTTCATTAGGTTCTGATATTCAGTTGTCACCTTCTGATGGTGATACATTTTTTGGTTGGGAGTTGAACTCACTTGATACGACAGCAGCAATTTGTGATGCTTTGGCAAATCAGTCAACAAATGTGTCTGCAGTATGGGTATCTAAAGGTAAATCTCATGATGTAGCAAATGATTTTGGTAATACGTATGTAGAACTTAGTATTAAAGACCAGCATATGTGGTGTTATGTGGATGGTAATTTATTATTTGATACGGATGTTACAACAGGAACGTATTCTGTTCCAAATCGAAGAACACCGACAGGTATGTTTATGACAATGGATTGGAATACAGAATACACGATGCGAGGTTCTTATGGCACTGCGTTTTCACATTATTTTATTCGATTGACACCAACTGGTATTGGAATTCATGATTCATCATGGCGTTCAAAATATGGCGGTGAGGAATATATTAATCATGGCTCACACGGTTGTATTAATACGCCATACGATAAAGTAAAGTTGTTGTATGATACTTTGCATTCTAGTGCAAAGTCAGGTGTTCCTGTGATTATATATTGATGTGATATTGCACTGATATATGGTAAATATTTCCATATATCAGTGTATTTTTTTCTGTTGTTGATTGCTATCATGTGTATATTGTGTTATAATGTAGATAAATCAATAAGAAAGGTAGGTTACATATATGATATTATTTCGTACTATGATTCCGGTAGCATCTGATTTTACAAAAGAAGATTTTTTTGAGTTGTTAAAGATAGATGTTATCTCACGTTCTAATGTGGACAAGCTATGTTTAGCTACAACTGATTTTACAGAGGATAGTTTAGATTTGTCTGTTGAGAATGAAAGTCTATCTGTATATCAAATGGATGGACAGGTTGCAGCTCGTTATCAAAGGCATGAAAATGACATGTTGACGGTTGTTCAATATGTTTATGGTCAATATAATGAAAAATTTGCGATATTTTTACAGGTTAATCAAGCCATGATGACGCTTCAGAGTGATGTTGAGTTTGAATTTCAAATGCCACGTTTTTTACAGGAATTTTTTGCTTGTGAGTTTGGTGGTGATGATGAAGGTTTGACAGTTGATAATCAACCGATTGTTTTACATCGTAATGATACCGAACTGTTTACAAATTTGTTTACAGCAAAATCAAAACATATGCTACCTGTAGTATATGTGCCTGTTTTTTCAGATGATGATGAAAAGGCATTTGATGTAAACGCTTTGGCAAAAGAATTGTTCGGAACAGCACATGTTGTGACAGTTCGTAGTGACTATATGTTGAAAATTATGACGGATAAACTTCCTGTCAAACTTCGTAATGTGTCAAGTCATTTGAGTATGGTGTTACCAAATCATGATATCAAATTTTTTGATAATGATTCAGATTCTATTGAAACCATTTCTGATTGGGTTCATGAGTTGGTATGTAATACAGTTGTTCCTTCTGAATTTCAATTTGAGCATATTAGATGCCAATTCTTGACGAATTGTTTGTTGGAAGAACAGCGTAAAGTAGCTGATATGGTAGATGCAAAAAAGGATGCTGAGAAATCAGATGCTGATTTAGAGTCTTTGTATGAAGATGAAATAAAAGAAAAAGATGATAAGATTGCAAATTTAACAGCAATGTTAGAAGATGCCCAGCAGCAGGTATTTACGTTAAAGCATAAATCAGATGCTTTATTATCTAATTTGAATAAGAGTAAGGCAAATTCGAATGGTTTAAATGATGTTGATATGTCAGTATCTGAAAATGCATTGTATGAACATGAAATCGAAGATGTAATTCTTCGTGTATTGGAAAAAGAGTACAATGCTATGACAGGTGACGGAAACTTAATGCAGAGTCGTAAATATCATGTTCTGTCATCTATTTTAGAGCATAATACCATGTCTGATTTTCCATCGAAAATTCAGTCTGTATTTGATAAAGTGGCTCAGGATGGTACGTTAGATTCAGATGGTATACATGCTTTAGAACGATTGGATTTTGAAGTGATAAAGGCTGGCAGTGGTCATTTTAAAGTAAGATATCATGGCGATAATCGTTATCAGATGTCTATTAGTACAAGTCCTTCAGACAGTCGTGCAGGTGAAAATTTGATTTCGATTTATATGAATCAGTTATTTGGATATTAAAAATATACTGATATATGAGTTGATTTTTGCATATGTCTATGGTAATATATTTATTGTGATTTCTATAGGAAATTGCGATAAATACATAAAGAAAATCATAAGAAAGGAGATACGGTTGTGGTTACAATCGTAAGTAAATCATGCAGAAAAAACAGTTATTTAATGTTTTAGCAGTGTTACTTATTATCGCAGGTGTTGTATTGACTGTCATTGGTGTTATGAGATATCGTGATGAGACACGTGTACAGCAGTCTGTACTTGAAGAATATCGTTGGGATGATAATGGTAAGAAACAGTCAAAGACTGTTGATGTATCAGGTGACACAACGGAAACAACAGAAGATACATCAAAATCTGAGAATACGAAAGAATCGGAGTCTAAGTCAGATGCCAAAGCAGATACTACGGAGTCTGCGGAAACGACAGAGAACGCAGAAACACCATCGGCAGAGCAATCTGCTGATAATGCGGAAGCAGCACAGTAACAATGATTTAGAAAGGTTTGGTAAGTAAAATGAATGATTCAAAGTTTTTAAAAATATTGTATGGTGTCATTTGTCTGATGTTGATTGCATTTTTCGGATTTGGTGGTTATTTTTTATATCATGGCGTACATGGTGCCGGATTGTTAGCCATTGGAATTGGTCTGATTGGTCTTGGCTGTACAGTATTTCTTGGTAATGGTTTGATTTTTGCAAAGGATGATGTGGACACAACATATTGTAAAGAATATCCGGCGGGTAAAGCTGTTATGTCTGGCGCAGCATTGATTAAGGATATTGTTTACAACTTAACTTGTAATGTTGATTGCGAATACGCAAAGCATGTGAAGGGCGTTGATGTTGGTGTTGCTGATAACGGTTTTGTTGTAAATGTTGACAAGCGTACACATATTTATATTGTGTTTTCTCGTATCAAGAATGTGTATAGAGAAGATTTATCTTATAAATTTGTTGGTGATGTTGAGTGTAATATGAACTTAAAGGTTGGTGTATTGACGTTGACGTTGCCGAATAAAATGAAAGCAAAAGTGTTTGAAAAGAGTTTACAGCAGGCAGGCATTGAGTTAAGTGATGATGTTCTCGATATGCCTATTGATACAGCATTATCTGTAAAGAGTGCTGGTGTGTCTGATGTTGACACACATGCTCGTCGTAGATTATCAGAAAGGAATAAGGTGGAGTAACGTGAAAAAGATATCTCAAAAACGAAGTATTATCATAGCTGTTGTTATGATAGTTGTTTTGGCAATTATGTTTCTTATTGTCGGACATATTAGTACTGTACCAAAAGCAAAAAATGCTGTAGATTTGTTTGGTTCTTATGTTTATAAAGAACAGCATACAGATGGGTCTCTTATGACTGTAACTGTATCAAGGGATAAGTCAAATCATTATTATGCTGTGCAGTCATATGCAGATGGCAAAGGTAAATATATGTATGATACTTCAATGCTTACGGATAAGCAGTCAAAATCGTTTGAAAAGTCATTGAAAAATTTTTCTGTAGATGAGGATGCCATTGATATTATGGGTGCATATAAGCGTGGTACTTTAACGTTTAGGGCTAATGGAAAAACATCAACATATGATGTTGATTTGATTGATGTTTCTGATATGCTATTACATGACCCTTGGTCAGATAAGGATATGACAATGTATGCAGGTATCAATCAGGATGTAAACACTTTGTTTACCGATTCTATTTTACAGATTAAATCATTGGCAAATTTGAATTCACAGGCTCAGATTGGTGCATATTTATCAAATGTTTTACAGCAGATTTCTGATGTAGAGACGTTGAAATCAGATAAAAATGCATTTGATGGTAAGTATGATGAGTTTAATGTTGATACGAAAAGTGCGAAGAAAAATGGTTATTTTACTATATCTGTAAAGACTGTAAATGGTTCAGCAACCTATCAAGTTGCATTTGATGGACATTTGATTGTAGACGGTGATACACATGCAGCTTTGAATAAGATACAGACAAGTCGTGTATCAGCAAATTCAAAATTAGATGAAAATAAAGAAAATGAAAATAAGGAAAATAAGAAAAAGTAAGAGGATTTAAGACATGAGTAAAAGTAAGCAGATGTCGTTTAAAAAACGACTTATATTTACAGTAGCGTTACTGTTATTGTATCGTTTATGTTCCCACATCCCGCTGCCGTTTGTCGATAGTGATTATGTCAAAGCACTTATCGGCATGAATGGTTCGTTGGGATTATTAAACACATTGACTGGTGGCAACCTTGCAAATATGTCCATTGTTGCTTTGGGTATCACACCGTACATTACGGCATCCATTGTGTTACAGTTGATGGGTGTATTGATACCGAGTCTTGCTGAAATGCAGCGTGACGGTTCTACCGGACAGGAGAAATTCAAAAGGATTAATATTGTGTTAGCTGTTATTCTTGGTTTGTTACAGTCAGGTGCTATGATGTATGGTTATGGTAAGTCTGGTATTTTGAAGCCATATACATGGTATTCTGTATTAATTCCTACTGTCATTATGACAGTGAGTGTATTTGCTTTATCTTTTATTGGACAGTATATCACAGACCATTTATTTGGTAACGGTGTATCGTTGTTATTGGTAACAGGTATTCTTTGTAGTTATTTGTCAGACGGTCAGGTGTTATATTCTGTACTTACACATAAGCATAAACTTCAATATCAGATTATTGCTTGTACGATTGCTGTTCTTATTATTATTGTGCTGTTTGCGTTTACTGTATGGCTTAATACATGTGAGAAAAAGATTCGTGTAAATAATTCAGCAAAAGTTAGCATGGGTTGCGCGAAATCAGTAAGTGTGATTCCGTTGAAACTGATTGGCGGAAGTGTTGTTCCGGTTATTTTTGCATCAACAATTTTGACAGTTCCGTCTTATATTCAGTTGTTTGGAAAGGTAAATGCAAAATGGTTTGATATTTTCAATACAAGTTGTTGGTTAAAGCCTGATGAATGGTGGGCTAGTGCTGGTATTGGTATCTATTTCTTAATGATTATTGGATTTAGTTATTATTATCAGAGTCTGAATTTGAACGAACGTGAGATTGCTGATAATTTGAAACGTTCAGGAAGTTCTATTATCGGTGTACGTCCGGGTCATGATACAGAAGCATATTTACATAAAAACATGAAGTGTATGACGTTTTTAGGTGGTATTGGATTATGTATCGTTGCGTTTATTCCAATTATTCTTTCTGTGACAGTTGGTGTAACGAACTTGAGTTTCGCCGGAACATCTATTATCATTGTGGTATCTGTTGTAGAAGAAACTTATCGTAAATATCAGACTGAAAAGTATGGACATGTGTATCGTACAGGTAAATTTGGACATAAAAATAGAAGAAAGAGGGTGTCACAGTTATGATGAAGCGTGTACAGAAACATATCGATTCTAATGTGACTGCGGCAGATGAAGTGTTACAGCAGTCTGAGGAAGTCGTAACAAAGATTGAAACGAAAGAATCTGAAGTTGAGCAGGCAATAGAAGCAAACTCAGCAAATAAAGCAGACGAGAAATCGAAGAAAAAGAAGAGAAAACATAAAAAGAATAAGAAATCAAAGCAGTCTTTTTTCAAAATGCTACGTATGGAGTGGAAATCCATTTCCAAACCGAAACCGAAAGAGCTTGCTGTTGCAACCGTTCGAACGGTTGTCATATCTGTGATTTCTGCATGTGTAATTAGCGGATTTGATTTTGGTGTTACTCAGATTATGGTGCATTTGGCAAAGTTGATTGGTTAAAATATACATCCCGTTCTTGTATGGAACGGGATGTTTTATGTTGAAAAATGTATTGATATATGAATGTAAATTTGTTATAATTTGGTTAGATGTTATCTAAGAAATTTGAGAGAAAGTGAGGTTGTATCGTGTGAAAATTCGATTGCGACGAGAAGCTGATGTAAAAGCTTTTGGCAAATATGTTACGGATGATGACCTTATTATTTTGCCGAATTATAGAGTTTGTAAACGACATTGTGTTTATAAAGTAATTGGTCTGTTTTTTATGTTAATTTTGTTTGGTTGTGGTTTATATTTCTTTCCGAAGTTACCAAATACAATACGGATTGAACCGATAGAGCGTGTTTATGCAATTGGAGATAATAGTGCAAAGCATTATGCTGTATATGTAAAGTCTATTTTTGGGAAAGAATATCAAACATCATTATCACGTGTGGATGTTGCTTTTGGTTTGAATGACCAGCTTGATGTAAGAGCATCTTTGTTTGGTTTGTATCATGATGTGATACGTGTGGTTCCGATTGCACAGGATTGTATTTCTGCGGAATATACAAAGAAAGTTTATGAGGGTGATACATTAGATAAATCAAATGTACGTACATTTATTCGGTTTAAAGATGGTTATGAAATGGATAAAGATTATGATTTTACATTGCCTGAAGGTAAAATTATGCATGAGGTACAAATGTGTATAAATGTAGAGCAATTTAATCGAGTCTATGTTTCTATCAAGCCAATTATGAGTACAGGTTTATCAGCAAAATATAATGCAAAATTGTATCAGTATGACCCATTTGATGCCAGTCATTTGAAATGGTATCTTGTTTTTGAAGATGGATGTATGCGTAAATTGTCAGATGATGAGGTTACATGTGATACATCAAATGTTCATGTAAATTCTAATAAGGTTGTTTTGCATGGTGTGTCTGAATATCAAACTACAGATGTTACGTTAAAACCAATTTTAGTAGATGATGTATCAGCTGAATATGCAGATACAGACAAGATTTATGTTGGTGATTCTATTGATGCATCGAAAATTACAGTTACATGTAAATGGGTAGATGGACGTACAAAGCAGATAGATGATTTTAAGATTGCAAATCCTTATTTCGGTAAGTCAGGTGCTGTTATTGAAACTGATTATGGTACTGCGGTATTAAATCCTGATTTAATCGTTGTAAAATCAGTTGTGTTAAATGATGCAATATCATATAAAGCTGGTGATATTCCGAAAGCATCTGAGTTTACATTTTCATTTAGTGATGGCAGTACGAAGATTATATCTGCAGCAGATGTATCTTTGACAGATGCATGGTATCAGCCCTTATACGTTGGTGAAAATCGATTGGTTATTGTTTATAGGGGTACAACGTATGATTGCGTTATTTCGGCGTTTGATGCGTCAGATGGTACATCTGATGATTCGGATGATATTGTTATGGACCCAACACAGAATGATTCATCGAATACGATGGATAATACAAATACAGAAAATGATAATAATAATAATGATGCTGATGATGATATTGTTATTGACTAAATATGAGGTGTAAGTGATGAATAGATTAAAGGTATTAAATCGTAATCAGTTGAAATATATTGCGATGTTGTTAATGCTTTGTGACCATATTGGTTTGGCTTTTTTTGAGCAGGGAACGATTGTGTGGTATGTTTTACGTTATGTTTTGGGTCGTTCTGCGTTTCCGATTTTTTGTGTATTGTTTATTGAGGGCATTTATTATACGAAACGACCACTCGTTCATTTACGTGATTGTTTGATTTTTGCATTTTTGTCAGAAGTACCATTTGATATGGTATGTTCCGGTAAATATTTTGATTTACATAATCAAAACGTAATGTTTACGTGGTTCTTGGGGTTATTGGTATGTTTGATTTCAAGAAAATTTTTGGATATAAGTATTGACGATTCTGATATCAGTGAAACTGTTTGTGGTTTAGCATCTTTTGCTGTTTGTTTGGTTTTTTGTATTGTTGCATATGTATGTCGTGTGGATTATATATCGATTGGTATTTTTTCGATGTTTTTAATCTTTTTAGTCGGATATCGAACAAAGTTTAAGTGTTCTTATGCATTATTAGGTGTTATTGTTGCATTTATTGATGGGTTATGCAGTGTGACAATTTGGACGTTTCCTGCTGTTTTGTTATTGTGTTTGTATGATAATAAACGTTATGTAAAGACTGCGGCTTTACAGAAATATAGTTTTTATTTGTTTTATCCGTTACATTTGTTTGTTATTGGTTTGTTGGCTATGTATGTATTTTAATGTGTGTAAAAAAAAATTTGTAAATCTACTTCCATTCTGAAAAATGTGTGATAGTATTTTGTTAGAATAACAAAGAAATGAAAGGAGAATGATTATGATTAAATCTGATGAAAAAGATATTCGGAAATATGTTTCTGGTCCACTTGTTGATAAAGAAAAAGATGTTCCAACGTCTGAAGACGTAACTAAGTTAAAAAGGAAATTAATGGAGTCTACTTATGCAACAAACATGCAGGCTGTTCAGGATGGTATTAATTCAAAGGTAATGGAGACAGGTTCTTTAGATGACCGTAGAGAGTTTATGGCGAATGTAGCATCTGCAAATCTTTATGGAAAGCAGTTGGCTACGAAAGACCATCCATACGTTGTGCCGGATATCGAAGTGGATGATAAGACCGGTTTGATTAAACTGAATATGCAGGAGTATATACCACCGGAAAAGACAAAGTCTACCGTTCTTGGTTTTAATACACCGAAAAATAAGGAACTTATGGATGATATGGAATCAAAGCATGAGAAAGATGCAAAAGATTCTTTACATACATTGAATGAGTATGCTGATGAAAAAGTTTTATCTGGTGTACATAAAGCAAAAGGTATGATTTCTCGTGAGAATATTACGGAAGATGTCAAAGGTGCTGTAGCAAATGACAGAAATCTTTTTGGTGTTCTTGGCGGTGCAGGTGGTGCATTAGCTGCAGGTGCAGCAGGTGCTGCTGTTGGTAGTGCCGTTGCTCCGGGCGTTGGTACTGTTGTAGGCGCTGGTGTTGGTGTACTTAAAGGTAGTGTGCTTGGTCATACGGTTGGAAAAGCTGTTGGTCATGTTGGTGGTACGCTTGCAAATGGTATTGTAGGTGCTGTACGTAAAGTTCCAACAAATCTTGGAACAAATGTTGTTGAGTCCAGAACTGCAACAGCGTCAGATAAGGCTGTTACAAAAGCAATCAGGGCTGATGTAAAAGACTCAGTTTCTAAGACAAAACAGGACGACCGTATTGCTAGAGCTGAAGCAATGGCAAGTAATGTTAAGACATCTGAGAAGTCAAGCGAAGCTGAATTCGTATAAGTATAAAAAAGATAGACACCTATTGATATTATCAATAGGTGTTTTTTTCTTGTCTTTTTACTATGAAATCTGTTGATATATGAGCAGATTTGTGGTATTATGATTGTAGACTAAAAGTAAGGAAGTGATGTGTTATGGCAAAGAAAAAGACGAAGAGAACATTGACACCTGAGCAGATTGCAAAGATGCAGGAAGGTCGTTTACGTGCAAAACGTAATAAAGAACGTCAGGCTGGAGTTGATGAGTTGGATGCTCGTTTGAAAAAGGCAGCAAGGGAAGCCAATCGTCCGGTATATTTACCAAAGCGTCATCATCACCGTGCAAAATAGAAGAAAGGAAATACATAGGAAATGTCAAAAAGAAATATGAATTATGTGGCAGATAAGGCATGGGAGATTTTTCCTGTACCGTTGCTTATGACTGATATGGAAGTGAGAGTTCAGTTTTATGTGAAACGACAAAATCAGGATGATGAGAAGCTACGTCATGTTGCAAATGGTGTGAAAAATCGTTTGGATGATAAATATACGGTAATGCTTGCAAAAGGTGAACGCAAGCGTTTATCTGAGGATTATGATATGACATCCAGTGAGATTTATCGATATCTTGATATGGAATTACGTCGTATTGTAGAGATGATGGAAGCTCATCCTGAAAAGTACATGCAGGTTGTATAAAAAGAAGCACTTATCCTATTGATAAGTGCTTTTTTGTACAGTATCATGCGATTGCTGAAACTTTTTTGTTCATCGCATCTATAATTTTTTGACCTAGTTCATTAGGATATATGAATGCTGTCTTATATTTGTAATTGACGTATTTATTAACATTAACAAACCCTGCTTCTTCAAGGATTTTGTTTTCTCTTTTTAACACGTCATTGACAGGAATAAGCTTTTTATTGATATCTTTTTCATTTTCAAAGATGTAATATTCACTTTCAGGAAATTCTTCGTATGAAATATAAGCTGTAGTAATATATAATTCGTCTTTTGGCTTATTCTTCATATAATTTTTGAGTATATCTGCTTTGTTCTTGTCTGAATAATCAGCGATTCTAAGCATATGGATTTTTGTCTTATCGATATCCATGATACCTTTGATATCCTGTGTGAAAAAGCTGTTTTCAAAGCCATTGTCAAGTATTTTATTCATAGACTTGCCTTTCTATATTGTAAGATTCTTTATTGCATTTATGTTTGCTATTTGCTTACATTCCATATTTATGTGCAACAAGGTCATCTACGAAACCTTTGACCTTTAAATATATTGTGTTTGGTTTGTCTGGTACTACACCAACAACTTCGTAATCCACACTGGTAAGTAAATCACTATTGCACATTTTGATAGCAATGTTTTTTAAGAAGTCATCTGAATCTTTAGATTTAATCATTAGACTGATAGGACATTCAATAACAGCTGCGATACGTTTTGGTGCTTTTAGATTCATATCATTATATGCCAGCAATGTTTCTATTTGGTTCATTGACAATGGTCCACGTAAATATACTTCATCGTCAATAACCAGTGCTGGATTATTATCAATTGTTGTATTTTCGTTTTTGTTAGTATCTGTAATCTGTTTCATAAATTATTCCTTTCGATGTCAAATTGTAAGATTCTTTATCGCATTTATGTTTGCTATTTGTTCAGGTGTTAAGTTATCAAGTATTAATTCATTTGTATCTTTCTGTATGATAGGTAATATTTCTTTGATAGTTGTTAAGACCAACTCGTTGTACTGTTCTATTGATTCGGCTTCAGTATCAGCATAATATCTAGCTGTTAAATGCACCGCTTTTGACCATGCTAGATTTTCTAGTGTCAAATCCTTTGCATTTTTACGGAATGGTACAAAGTATGTTGGATAATTCAGTTTGTAGTGAATGAGATTGTATCTTTCACTTTCAACGTCGTATGATGTTGTAGTAAGCATACCTTTTATCGGTTTACAATAAAAGTGTTTCTCATTTTTGGAACTTGTATGTTCATAAGCACAAGCCCATACAATTTTGTGCAAATTTTCTTTTTTTCGAATGTTTACGTAATCATATTTCATATTTCATATCCTTTTTGTTTATATATTTTCAGTTGTGATGTATTGTAATACATCGGTTTTTGTATTGTCCGGCTGAAAGTCATAGTTTGCTGAAATGCATTGTGTTTTGCCATGCATGACAAGGTTATCCGGCTTGGTACATGTTAGTATTCTAATTTCAAAGTATGGATAGCGTTCAAGGAAGCTGCGAATTGTTTCTAACATTTTTGGATGCCATTTTTCAAAACCATGTTGTGTGAACCATGCTTTGGATGGTACTGTCTGATTGTTGTCATACCATTTTGGAATAGTAAGACAGTACCATTTACGTCGCATGTCAGGGTCGAAACATTGGAAAATTCCTGTCCAGTTTCTGAATTCTAGTTTCTTTCGGGATGAACATTCAGTGGTGTTTGTGATGCGTGCTTCGTAACGATAATACATGTGAGTCACCCTTTGTCTTTTACTGATTTGCTAACAGCATATATTAAATCGCTTATCAGTTCATCTTTATGATACTAAAAAGCGACTAGCTTGCAAAGAAATCATAGTATTTTCTTCCTTTCGTATTATTCTTTGTTTGCTATAATGTTTGATATGATGTTTGAAAAATCAACGGTCTGTAAGATTTTGATAAGTTTTTCTACTTCAGGACTTCGCCAAGCTGTCATGGCATAGGTATGAGCCGTGTCATCATAATGGTAATAATTTTCCTTAAGATGATTAGCTGCTGATTTTTCTGTTAAGAACATTGTATCAGGATAAACCTTTGGTTTACAACTGTAATAATGAAATGTATATTGTTTGTAATTGTGTTTATACAACCATGTTTCAAGTTCTTCAATGTCGCATAAATATTCGTCATAGTCGTCATTTCCATTCGATTTGATGGTATAACTGTTGTATTGTTTTGTAATGGTCCACGGTTTATCGTCATCTTTGAATTTTTTGTTGAGGAATTTAATGATGTTATCAATGCCGTCTGCAAGTTCTTCTGCAGCGTCATTGTCATATAATATGATATCGTCTTCATAACCACTTGGTACGACCTGTTTTTCCTGTCCCATGATAACCCAGAATCTTGGGTCTGCCTGACTCACGTGGTCTTGGGTATTAAGTTCATGTTGTAAATCACTTAGAAAGTTCAGTTCGTCTTTTGTGATATCATGTTTTTCTGTTGTATCTTCATGATATTGTAAATTTTGATGGAATTTAGCCATAAGTCAGTCTCCTTTCGTTTACAGGCAATATCCGATATCGTATTTTTCACTGAGTTTCTTGATGATATCGATGTCAATATCATCTGCTTTGCAAATGTTCGGTATAATGGCAAATGAATTGTTGTCGGAATGATATATAATACCAATGTTTCTTGTTGTTTCGTCTTTTGCGATATCAATGTTATCTGCACTGTATTCTTTTAAAGCATCTTCAATGTGTTTGGATAAAGCATTTTCGTACTTGGCATTTCTACGAATGGTTTTTGTCAGCTGTTTAAGGAATTTACAGTGTTCACAGTCTAACAAAACATCGTTGTCGCATTTGTATTTTGGACAATCTGCCATAATCTTACCAGCATGTAAACATGTGGTATCTCTGCAATCTACGCATAAGATGTTTTTGGTACAAGTGTCTAATTGAATTTCGTTCATGTTATGTGATTTTCCTTTTTTATATTTTGATTTTAGAATGTTATTTTCTGAGCATTGTTGTATCGAATGATACCTTCTTTGACATATTTTGGTGTCATTTTGTAATGACGACCATCTTCACCGATGCATTGGCATTTGAATTTGGTGTTCCTTGGCAAAAATCCAATCAGTGTACATGTTTCCTGATGTACGCCATCGGTTAAGAGTTTTGCCTTATAATCATTCTCATCAAAGTCGTACTTCTTTGCGTATTTGTCAAATTCTGATTTTTGAATCGCATCTGATAAATTTAGGTCAGAATTGAGTTCAAATACGTATGTCGGTGTAATGCCGGGGTGTTTTTCTGAAAATTTCTGTTCAGATTCAAATGTTTTAAAGTGCTGTTGGCAGTCATTAATGTCGTAAAAACAAAATACATACATAATAATTTACCTCTTTCTGTTTTTATTTTTTATATGCACTCGTATGTGTATATCTGTATAAAAAGAGATAGGCTTATTTATAAGCCTATCTCAGTGTTTTCGTTTTTATATCACAATGTTGTTTTGAATGTGGTTGGTAGTTTATATTTTCGGATGTAATTTTCCCATTTACGGAAAATACCCTGTGGATTGCATCCACGGTTGATACCCAGACCGAATAAAATGCCTGCATCCACATCCTGCATTTCTTCGTCAGTTGCATGTCCGAAATAATCGGTAAGTCTTGATTTATCTACTGTGTGTACTTGTTCGCAAAGTGCGATTGCTTTTTTATTACCTGATGTCACTCTAATGTGTGATGGTGAGAGCCTTTTATGTTGTGATGTTGATACGTACACAATTTCGAGTGCGTCACTTGATTTGCAAATGGCATCGTTAGAAACGATGAGTCCTGCTCGGTCAGACCAGATTTCTGCACCAATCGGTGGATTTTCAGGGTCACCAATAATATAGAAAATGTCACCACGTTTAATACTTTTTTCGTTCAAATGTGATGTCTCCTTTATTTTTGAATTTTTGAGTAAGCATTATCCAAACGAAGCAACGCTCATGCATTGCCCCGTTGGAATGATAGCTTTATTAAATTTTAATACGACGATTTTTAGGTCGTGTATTTAACGGACTGTTTGCAGCTGGTGCTGTCTTATGCAGTCCCTCCAGAACAGTGATGTAATCTGCCTGTACCTGAGGTGAAGCAACTGTATCATATGCAAGAATGTATTCGGACTTCATAGCACGTGTAAATGCAACATAGTACATACGTTTCTTGTCTTCAGCCAAAGCGTTCTCATTTCTGTATAAGACAACAACGTTGTCAAATTCCAGACCTTTTGCAGAATGGATAGTAGAAATTAAGAAGTTTGAGCCTTTGATAGCGGCTTCTTTCTTAGCCTGCTGATTCTTATTGGAGAGTAATGCCTGCTTCATAGCATTGCTCTTGATTTCATGCTGAAGCATATTTTCTTTTAACAGTTCCATGAATGCATCAGATGTCAACTGACCGTTGTTTACCTGTGCAAGCCATGTTGAGATAATGGCACCCTGTTCATTTTTCCAGTTGGAAAGAATCTTAGCAACTTTTGGCTGTGCTGCAACAGGGTCATATACCAATTTATCAAGTCGATACATGATTTCACTGCAAATGGTGTTCATGATGCTTGCTTTTGGTACGAACTTGATATCGCCCCAGTAGTTCTTGATGAAGTTCGACATAATGGTTGAATTGAACATCTTATCAGGTACCAAACTTGTTGTTGTAAGATTTGGATACTGATGTGTTAAGATATTCTGAATCTGGTATACATCCCTACGTGTAAATGCAAGGACAGCAACCTGTTCTCCACGAGCGATACAATCATCAATATATGGTTTGATTTCATTTGCAAAGATACCCGGCAAAGCGTCTTTCCACTGTGTAATCTTATTCAACTGATGATAGTTGAAATGAACTTTGTCTAAGAAAGACTGTTCTGTAACCTGTGCAAGTGAATTAGCCTGTAACTGAATGTTTGCATACTGGTTGGCTTCGATATTACGCAAAATGATATTTGCGAAATCTAAGATTTCCTGATTGGAACGATAGTTTACATGTAACTGATACGTTGTAAATGTGCCTGAACCCTCAAGGATGTTTAATGCTCTTGGGTTTGATGCACGGAACTCGTACAGCGTCTGTGAACAATCACCAACGATGAACAGAGATTCTTTATGTTTGTCGATATATTTTAACGTGTATACAAACTCGAAGATGGAGTTATCCTGTACTTCATCCATGATGAGGAACTTACTTGTAACAGAAGGTGGTTCAATTAATGTATCGATTTTCTGATAACAAATAATGATTTCTAATTCAAGGGAAGTCTGATGAATGGTATCAAGGATTGCAATAACGTCGTCGTAATTCTCTTCGATAAAGTTGTTCATATCGGTGAATGCATTGGCATCGTTTCTGATGATGCGTGAACATCTTCTCTTGAATGTCTCAGCGACTTTCTGCTGAGGTGACTGTGTACCAACTGTTGTTGGATAGTAAATATCCAGTGAGTTGATAATCGTGTCAAGGGATGACAACTCATGACCTGAGAAATTTGCGGAGTAAATTTCATGAATCATGCTTGCAATTGTCATGCTGTGTACATTTGGATTTTTCTCCTTGATGTTGTCAGCAGCTGCGTTGGTGAATGACAGTACCATGATGTCATTTGGATTAACACCACATGTCATAAGATAATCGATTCGTCCAAGAATCAGTGTTGACTTACCTGTACCAGCACCAGCCTGTACAAGAATTAATGGCTCTGTTGACATAACTGCGTTTGTCTGTTCTGCAGATAATTTCACTACACTCTGTGGCAACTGTACAGTTGGCTGTGGTGGTGTGAATGACTGAATTAAACTCTTATTGTTCTGTAAGTTATTCATGGTGTCAGAGAGCAGCAGATTCAGATTCTGTTTACAGAGGTCATTTGCTTCCTGTGGTGTGAAGTATTTTGCAACGGATTTGTAGATGTTTCTGTACAAATCAAGTGGAATGTTATATGTCATCAGATATTTTAACTGATATTTCAACATGATTTCTCTTGTTGAATTTGTAAATGCCTGCTTCTGCGAAGACATATTGCTTAAGAGTTCATCCATGACCTTGTCGATTGTTGTCTGCCATACTTCACACGCTCTTACAACCATATCGTAAATGTCGATATTTGCTACGTAGTCTAAGATGGCTTTTGTGTCAATGTCAAACCTGCGGGATAATGCCTGTGTAATGATGTTTGGCAATTCTACTAGAGGATTTGATGTCATGACGTAAGCATATAAATTTTCGTATGCGTTGAAGCTTGGCATATCTGTTAATACGGCTTTCTTGTCATTTGCATCCTTTACAACAAATACACGCGTGTAGTAGCATTGAATGAGTTCTCTCTTTGTGGTTGTTGGTCCAAAACCGTTCTGTGTTGTAATCTTGCTGTCATTGATTGTGATACATGCAATCTGCATATCCATGTACAGTTTGCTGTTGTTGTTAGCTGTGGTACGGCTTTGACCAATACACAATAATTCCGAAATGTCAGGTCTTGTAATTTCGGTCATGTAGTTAAGACAATCCTGTGCAATTGGCAGCATTGGAATGATTGATGTCTGTGTTGTTCCATTATGATAATCTCTTTTTGATGAAGAATAATGGGAACTTGATGTTACAACATTCTGGTCAATTGTGTTTGGATTATTTTTTGCTGATAACAGACCAGCAGTTGTGCCACCACGACCTGTCAGTTTATCGTGGAAGAATAACTTTGGATTGAATGTTTGTACTGCGCCAGTGTTCTGCTGGACGTCGTCTAAAATAATTGGCATGAATTTTTTTCCTTTCTATTAGGATAATGAATTTATTGTTATTCAGGTTCTCTAATTAGAGAACCTGATTTAACACGTATTTCTTTACGGCTTTTGCCGCAGGTCTTGCACCGAAATTCTTTTCATACGTACTCTCGACGATTTCATCAAGGTCGTCATCAGGAATTTCAGGTAAGATGTTTGTTCTCGGATAATCTGTGAGGATTCGAGTAACGTCACGTTTGTATGTTTCCTGTATAATCTCTCGATACGTTTCTTTGCTGATTGGATTGAACGTAAGGATATGATTAAATCTGTTTAACAGAGCAACGTCGAAGAATTTCGACAAATCAGCAACGGATGCATCTGTACCGTCAACAGCATTGAAACCTAACGATTTCTTGAAATCCTGATTTCCTGCATTTGTAGTTGCAATAATGATTGCTCTACTGAAATCAACGATTGTTCCTTTGCTTGTTGTGATAAATCCCTCATCGAATGCCTGCATAAACAAGGTTTTCACAGCGGCGTCACATTTTTCGAATTCATCAAGAAGTATAATCTGATATGGATTTGTTGACAAGATGTCGAATGGTAATTCGGTATTGCTTGAGTAGCCAACATATCCCGGCGGTGCGCCGATGATTCTGTTGATGGATGCTGGACTGTTGTACTCTGTCATATTAAGTACAATTGGGTCGGTACCTGTAATGTATTTTGAGATAATCTTAGTGACTTCAGTTTTACCGACACCTGATGGTCCGACAAACAGGAAGGTTTCCGGTTTGTTTTTCTCATCATTTGCAGCAGTGTATTTGTAAAATGGACTGTTATGCTCTTTTAATGCACGTACAAGTCTGGTGATAGCTTCGTCCTGACCTTTGATACGGGATAATGCATCGTTGATGGCATCTTCTTCGAAGTCTGTTGGTTTGCTGTTACCTGTTGCTAAGTTGATAGCCGTCTTTTTAATCTGACGTTCTGTGAGTGGAATAATCGGCATAGCTTTGAATGCCTGAATTAAGTTTTGGTCACCAGATGCCTGAGCCTGTAACTCTTTTACCTTTCGGTCGATAATGGCATCACTGATACTTCTGTCGAGAAGTGTCAACGCATTATCTGGACGGTGATTACCTGCTTTCTTGTATTCATTCGCAAATGTTACAACAGTCTTTAATGTATCATCATCAATTGTAACTTTGTTGTTGTAATGCTTGAAAAATCCAGCTTTTGAATTGATAAGGATTTCAAGTGTCTGTTCTGATGTCAATTCATCGACAGTCAACTGTGAAAATCTTCGATTGAAAGCTGGGTCAGATAAAAGCGATTTTGCTTCCTGTGTAGTTGTTGCACCGATACATTTCATATTGCCACGAGCCAGTGCTGGCTTTAAAAACTGGGCAATTTTCTTATATGTTGTTGTGGATGATTCTTCTGTCAACTGATGAATTTCATCAATGAACAAAATTGCTTTTTCTTTTGGATTAGAAATAAAATCCACAATAGCTTTTACGTTTTCCTCGAACTCACCGAGCAAAGATGCACCAGCTACGACATTCTGTAACGGAAGTTCGTAAATGGTATAACCTTTTAATGCATTTGGAATTAAAGGGTCGTCATTCTGTAAACGATATGCGATATCTTCTACGATTTTTGTTTTACCAACACCTGCTGGACCAACAAGTAATGCATTTGGTTTATTCTTGCCAATCAGTACGCTAAGTGTCTGCTGAATCACTTCATCACGATACAGTATGGTACCTGACTGGGCAAACTGTTCGTTGTAATTGATAAGCATGTCTGTTGGGTCGTTGCCTTGTGCAGGTGGTGCTGGTGGCATGGATGGCATACCGCCTAATATACCGTTATTGCCACCTGTTGGGGCATTACCACCGCCTGTGGGTTTACCTGTAAAATTATTAAGTCCCATGTTTACATGTCCTTTCTTGGATTTGAATTTTTTATTTTAGGAATTTCTGTCAAACCTTACGGAGACAGAATTGCCCCCGTAAGTTTGTATGTTATTTAAAACAGAATGTGTTTACGAATCTGTGGGTCGTTGTGAACCATGGATTTTGCAAACTGTTCAGCCCAGTATTTGATGTTGTCATAATTGATTGTCGTACATGGAATGTAATACAGGTTCTTTGGATGTTTGATATACTCACGCGGAGCTGTAAATTCAAAGTCTGAAATGATAATACTCAATTCACGTGTACGTTTCTTGTTGGAGTTGATGAACTTCCAAATCTGAGCATAGTCGGTGCTGCCCTCAACTTTATCCACTTTCTGAAATTCGCGGTAAATCTGTGCTTTTGATTTGTTCTGCAAATGTAAACGTGTTGTCTGTGACAGCACATGACTGAAACTGTTAAAGTACAGATTAATGTTCATTTTCTGAGCCATTGTGATGCAGGCTTTTACAGCATCTTCATAGTCACGTTCTGAAATAGAACCTGAGGTATCGATGTATAAGTGGATATCAGGTCTGTACTTTGTGCTGACCATTTTGCCCGGTTTATTGTAATCATCAGGGTCACGTCTATTTGGTCTTGCATAAGATACTTTAGACTGTTTGTAAACGTTCATAGACTTGTTTACAAAGGACATTTTGTTCATGACCTTTTTGATAAGTTTTACAATATCTACTGTTGTTGGTCTTGTTTCTTTGAAACGGAAGACTGCAGCTTTACATGTGGCTGAATTTGTGTTATTTGCAGCTGTAACTGCAGCGGATGCAATTTTCTTCAGAGTACGAGATGCGGCTGTCAGACGACTTAGCTTTTTCATGGAAATGACATTCGGTTTGGTTGAAATGGAATTTTTGATTAATTTCCATTCTTCTGCGATTTCACGGGCTGTTGCTTTTGCATGACGTTCTACGTTGACAAAGACAATGGTCTTTGGACATAACAGTTCTGTAACTGAAAATGGTAAGATACCAAATTCAGCGTTTGACACTGTATTTGTATAAATCATCAGCTGAGAAACGATGGTTCTTGCAAAGGAATATGGGTCATTGTTGTCATCGTCTTTTGCACGTAACTGTAAAGACTCTGTAAGGTCAGACAGTTTTAATGTCTGAAAGTCGGTCATTAGTTTGGTTGTATCAGGTGGCAGTGCATTGCCGAGCATGGTCATCTGCTGTGCAAGCCATGTTTTGAAATCGTCAAATGCAATTTCATTGCAGAAATAAAATCCGAGTGTATCAGGTCTTGCATAAAACGCAAGTGATGCAAAGAATGTATCATAGCTACACTGACCACCAATGAACTTTCTTGCAGATGGAATAATATCTGCAGATGGTGTGTAGATAATCTTGTCTGTTGGTTCTGGCATCTTTTCTGCGGCAGCTGACTGAATTACAAAGATTTCGTTTGCACCGATATTTGTGTTATTGTTGTATGAGATTAATGTCTGCTGGAACAAATCTTTCATGAAGGCTTCTTCTGTTGGATTCGCAGCGTCCTGACAACAAGCCAGCATATGATTTGTAATATCAGCAGATGACAACGTCTGATTGTTTGCTTTAATAGAAACTGAATTACCTGCAACCAATGGTGTAAACATAGGTTTTGCAATAATGTTTTCCATGAAATTGATTGGGTCAAACGTATTTGAGATAGTATCATGGTAAATTGGTGATAATACTATCGGTTTCTGGTTTGTTACTTTCATAGGATTTTTTGTCCTTTCTTGAATTTTTGTATAACATAAATTTTTTAAAAGATACCCACCACCAAATGGCGATGGGTAATAACTCACTTGATTGTTAGCTTAAGATGCTTGACAATGTAACAGCAAGTGGTGCGTTGTTGCTGATGAATGTGGCAACATTTGCGTCGTCCAGCTGGTCTGAACCGAACAGAGACATCAGACTCTTCATGTCGTTAGACTCTAATGTTGTAATGCCGGATGCTAAGATTGCATTGATGTATGCTTTATTATCAGCTTTCTCATATAATGCATATACAAGACAACCTGACTTATCGTGGTCAGACATTGTAGAAATGAACTGGTTCAATGCTGTGATGTCAGGACACTGTTTCATCTTATCATAGCACTGTGGCTTCGGTACAGATGTTACGTTAGACTGATTATTTACAGTCATAAGGTTTGTGGCGATTTCTGCCATCAGGAATTTCGTGAAGTTTGTTCTACCTGTGAATCCCTCTATGATTTCCTGTAACAGTGATACTTCTTCACCGTCACGATTATGGGTTTCCTGTAATAATGTCATCAGAGCTGCGTTATCATAGCAGTTTAACCAGTTACTTACACCTGTGATAGTTCTTGGTGTTGTAATCTGATTCATATCCTCACCGTCATCCAGAATTTCATCGATGCTTGTCATTCCGTCATCATCGTCGTCATCATCACTCTGTGATGTGACAGCCTGCACCATCTTGCAGAACAAAGACTCAGGATGCTGCATAAGAACAGTCTTTACGAATGGATTTAACTGTGTATTTACCTGAATGAATGTTTCAACATCCGGCTCAACAGGGAAGAGAACGAAACGAGAAACAGATGCTTCATCAAGTGTTGTGATGTTACCCTTGTCGTTTCCTGCAATAATAACACGTAAGTTATCTGGAAGGTCTGTGTTACCGATGGTACGAAGTGTAGGAATAGATAACAGCGCAGAAGTTACATCCGGTGTTGTTCTGTTCAACTCATCAAGGAACAGGATTGGTGTCTCATGTGGATTTTCGATTGCATAAGCAATGGCACGTCTGATAATGGCATGAGGGTAGAATACCTGCTCATAGGTTGTCTCACCTGTGGATGTTTCTACTGGTACAAGTCTTGCACCTGTTAAATCTGCTTTATCTGCTAACTGGTTACATGCTAATGTAAATACTTTTGTATGGAGTTTTCTGCCTAAGTCCTCAATCCATGAAGACTTACCAATTCCCGGCTCACCTAAGAGCATTGGAACCTGCTTTGAGTTATTGATAATTTTTTCTACTGTGTCCTGAAATACGTCATTAAATTTCATTTAAGTATTCTCCTTTAATTTTTTGGTTTATGAATTTATTATGTTAGATATCAAACTAATATTTTGTTCGATAACTGCATCGTACGTTGTGGTCTGTGCAAAGTTTTGTTTCTCTGTCATAATGCGGGCAATCGTCAGGGTCTGGATAATTGCATGTATAAGATTTTCCTGATATGATGGAAATGATGAGGTGTGTTTTTGCACTAAGACGTTGCGTAAAAACTGTAATCTTTTTCAGTTTTCTATGTTTTTTTGTGTCTTCCATGATACGATATTTCTCCTTTCTGAATAGTATTTTTCGTCTTATACCACACATCAAAACACTCGAAATCCGATTTTATCAAATCGGATTTTGTGTATTTTTGTAATAAGATTTGACGATATCCATTCTTGTAAACTCAATTCTCGTATCGTATAATGTTGATATATCAATTATCTTTTTCAGAAAGGAGTATTACAAGTTATTATGATGGGGAAACGACACGTTATTGTCAATAGTGCTATTGTAACATCTATGTATTTCTTTTGTGAATACACAAGAAATTGCCAATTTCAGTCAGTTATTCCACCAACCATACCGAATCAGTTACATCAGTACTTTTACGGAACAATGTCAGGTTCGGTACTACAGCTCCCGTGGACTGTTGTATTATTTGTATCGATGCTTTTCGGAACATTATTACCTGATATTGATAAGAAAACATCAATACTTGGTCGATATGTTCACATCTCTGTAAAACATAGCACATGGACGCATACGGCGTGGGTGTTGTTAATCCTGTTTGGTCTGAGTTTTCTATCGTCTATTTTCGGTGCGATGTTTGTAGGTTATGGATTGCATTTACTCATGGATTCTGTTTCGTGGGCTGGCATTTGTTGGTTCTATCCAATACAGCAATATCGGTATTATCCGAATGAAGCATTTGTAGCGAAAAACCATAAGTGTAAACTGTATCATGCAGGTGAAAAGTCTGAAATTGTGTTTATGTGGTTGATTGTACTGATTTGTTGTGGAATAATAATAAAGATTGGCATAGATTGGTCGTCAGCAGGCATATTTGAGTCATACTGGCGTTAGAATTGTATATATGATAACTTCTTAGTGTTAATTATAAAATGTCTTAAATCGTCAAATACGGCGTTTTAAGGTTATACCTTTTTTGGGTATAGCAAAAAAGAACCCACTTGAATACACACATATTCAAGTGGGATTTTCTTATGCATACATGTTCATGATGTAATCATACATGTACATTCGTGAGTCTTCAAAATTGTCATAATAGACTTTAGATGGAACATCTAAGAAGTTTGGTGAATGTTTGTAATCGGCTGCACGTTTACTGTGATATTTCAAAATACGACCAATAATTGCTGTTGGCTGTAATATTTCACTGGATATTACTTTATGCGTATTATCTTTGACAGAACAAACGATGTCAGCACCGTTATTAACATTTACAAGGTTGGCATTGGTATTTGGAATATAAAATACCTGTTCCGGTTTTACCATGATGCTGCCCCATTGTGAGTTATAATCATGAATATCTTCCGGCGGAATAAAAATTTCGATGAATTTTAAATTCTGTTTGGATTTATATTCGGCACAATGTTTCTGCATTACTACGATTCTGATTTCAGGGTCTCGTTTTCCTTTATACATAAGCACCGTCTCCTTTCGGATTATATTAAAGATTTAGATATCAGAATTACCCTCGTCATCCTCTGCGTATTCTGGTTCATCGTCGTCATAAGATGGTTCATTATCATAGGATTCGTCATCATCTGTATAAAAATCGTCATCTGTATTATCTGTAAAAAACTGATTCTCATCTTCCGGTGTATCTTCGTTTTTTGATGCAACTGTGAGTGCGATTGCATAGTCTATCAGCATAGAATCGTCTGTGTCACCTTTGATACTTGCTAAAATACTGGCTTTTGTTGATGTTTTTGCTTCATCGTTGAAATCCGTATTTTTGTTTAATTCGGATTCAAAATATTCTGTTGGTGTGATATTTGAGTCGAATGCAAATTCTGTATCAGCGATGGTTGTCAAAAATTCATTATCTGACATATCTTGTAAGGCATTTAATGTTTTTCCCATTAAAGTTTCATCCGACATGTTTTGGATTGACTGAATATCTGTTGATACTCGTTCTCTCATGTGGTCTTCAATCATTGGAATGTTATTCTCGATTGATGTATCGTCTGTATCAGTATCAGATTGTGCATCGTCAGATGATATAGATGTTTCTTCATTTGTGGTTGGTTCTGTTGTAGATTTCGTTGCAACTTCTGTTGCGTTATCTGTGTTGTCATTTGTGACATCTGATGTTGCTTCAGGTGTAGGTTCAGTTGCAGAATCGTTTTCATCAACAGGTTTTTCTACAGGTTCGGATGCAGATTTTTCTGTTGGTTCTGGTTTTTCACTTGATTTTTTTGAAACAATAGATTCATCCGGTTCTGCGAATGGTAATTCTTCATCGATATTCGCAGGCATTTCTATGTATGTGTGTGTAGGTTCTTGTGGTGTTTTTGGTATTGACATCATCGCACCTGCATTTGCACTGATGTTCGTTGCATTTGTTGCAATAATATTTGCAGTCTGTTTTGCATTGTTAATAATAATCTCAGCTGTTTCTTTTGCCTGTGCAATAATGAAATCAGCCTGCTTTTTTGCTGCTTCAAGAATTGTTGATGTATCAATGGAAGTCGGTGCGATATTCGGTGCAGATGGAGTATTAGATTCATTTGCAAGTTCGTCAAGATTGACTGTGTTTGTCAATTCTTCGATTTTTTTACGACAGAAATCTGTTGGGTCTGTATTTTTTAAATACAGAAATTCTCCAGCCAATTTCCAGAACATCTGTGTATCTTTGCATAATGTATTCAAACTTGTCAGTCTAGTTGATTGTGCATCTGTCAATTCTGATTTTGATGCTAATGCACCCTGTTCGTAACCGAATAAGCGTGCAAAATAGGTTGCTGTTTCTTCTAAAATAGATGGTTCATCAGCAATGACTCTGGTTGTCTCTTGAATTGGTGAAACATAATATGTTCTGTTTTTCTGTGACAAACCTAAGTCACGTACACGGATATGAATATCTGTTGTGTCTGTTGGATTGTTCGTTGTAAGGAATTGATTTGGTATATGATTACGTGTAATTTTTTCTGCGTCTTGTTTGTTTTCAGCACAGATTAAAAAATCACGGGTGTATCTCTTTTGTGTATTGGTCAACCAATTTGCAGTGACATGATATAATCTATCAGTTCGCATCATAGGTATCTGCATAGTGAAGAATCTCCTTTCAAATAAATGTATTTGTTTATACAAAATTATTATACCAAAAATCATAGCATGTATCAATTAGAAAAAAGATAATGCATGGATGTATTGTAAGGCTTGACATAAGTTGATAAAAATAATAATAATTCGTTATTGATATTGAAAAGTGACGATAAAAATTGTATAATATGCTTGTCTATTTTTGTATTTTTTTATTTATAGACCAGAAAGGATATACATATATTATGGCAAGTGCTAATGCAAATTTACATAAGGCAAAAGATGCCAAAAATGATGAGTTTTATACTCAGCTTACAGATGTTGCAAAGGAACTGATGCATTATAAAGCACACTTCAAGGACAAGATTGTTCTCTGCAATTGTGATGACCCAACATGGTCAGCGTTTTGGAAGTATTTTCATTTGAACTTTGCGGAACTTGGCTTGAAAAAGCTGATTTCAACTCATTATGACAGAGAAGAAGCAACATATAAGATGGAATATACAGGTGGAGATGACAACAATATTGAAGTTGGTGTGAAGACACCGTTGGAGGGCAACGGAGATTTCAGGAATCAGGAATGTCTGAATTTGCTTGATGAGTGCGATATTGTGGTAACGAACCCGCCGTTCAGTCTGTTCAGAGAATATGTTGCTGTGTTGATGGAACATAAGAAGAAGTTTCTGATTATTGGAAACAAAAATGCGATTACATATAAAGAGTTTTTCCCATTGCTGAAAGATGATGAAGTCTGGATTGGCTGTACTAATGTGAAAGAGTTTTTACAGCCTGATGGCAGTATCAAGAAATTTGGTAATATTGGATGGTTTACAAATCTTGATGTTGCAAAACGTCATGAAAAGCTGATTTTATGGAAACATTACACACCGGAAGAATATCCAAAATTTGATGAATTACCAGATGTTATAAACATTGATAAAGTGCAAAATATTCCAGTAGATTTTGATGGATTGATGGCTGTACCTATAACATTTTTAGATAAATATAACCCAGAACAGTTTGAAATCATTGATGCATTGAATAGATATACGATTTTGGATTATTTTGGTGTTAATGAAGATGTACAAAATCGTCATTCTCATTGTTGTAATATAAATGGAAAATCTACATATTATCGAATTGTTGTACGTAAGAAAGCAGGTGCATAATGAAAAATTTAACTCATTCGGAATTATGGATAAACACGGAATATTTTATTAACGCTTTCAGATGCGTATGTTCATTGTCTTATCTTGAAGAACATAATGAAATTTGTCAATTTATAAATTCTAAAGATTTCATAGATGGTAAATTACATAGATTTTATATAAATTTATGTTCGTTGGTTGATATTCATTGTGATTGTTCTGCGAGTAATAGTAAACGGTCATCATATAAAAAGATGTTAAAAACCATGTGCCCCGCATTTGATTGGATATTTTATGAACGAGACAAAAATGCTGCACACAAAGATTCTGATTATATAATCAATTCGGATATAAGTATGTCAGAATTGATTATTAAAATGAAGGATGCTATTAGTACAACAAAAGTTGTTTGTTCAAACGTGATTAGCAATAAAATTGAATATGAATATTATGCGTATGATTCTTTACTTTTTCGATATGTAAATGGCATCACGCCTGATTTAGAAAAAGCATTCAATGATAGTATTTATATTAAACAGCAATATGAAGAGAAAAATTCAAACGTCTTTAAAACCATAACAGACGCAAGACAAGTGCGTAACTTAAAATCTGATGATGACTATTGTGTTGTTTGCACTAATGGATTAATGGGACAGCCATATGATATGTTAGAACATAGGCAAGATATGTGTTTTAAATTAAATGCATGGCAAGATTGCGATACATGGGTAACAATGAAAAACGATGAAATCGAAGAAATGCTTCAATTATTTTTCAATTTATTTGATTTATTTAGAAAGGAACTAACTAATTATGAAAATAACACCAATTCAGGTCACAATAGCTGACCTTACAAAAAATTACAAAGACGATGGAGACGGCGGTGTATTTGGCTATGATGACCGCCTTACGATTAGACCTGCCTATCAGCGTGAGTTCGTTTACAAGGACAAGCAGAGAGACTTGGTTATTGACTCTATCAGAAAAGGCAGACCTCTCAATGTCATGTATTGGTCAAAGACCGGAAAAGATACATATGAAGTGCTTGATGGACAGCAGCGTACGATTTCCATTGCTCAGTATGTCAACAAAGACTTTCCAATCAAGGTCAATGGAAATGATAAGTTTTTTCAGAATCTTACTGATACAGAACGTGACCAGATTCTCGATTACGAACTGACCGTTTATATCTGTGAAGGAACAGAAGAAGAGAAGCTTGAATGGTTTAAGATTATAAACATCGCAGGCGAAACTCTTATGCCGCAGGAGCTTTTGAATGCAACTTATACCGGAACATGGCTTGCAGATGCAAAGAACTATTTCTCAAAGAGAAACTGTGTTGCCGGACAGATGGCAGATGGTTATATTAAAGGAAATCCTATCAGACAGGATTATCTTGAAAAGGCATTATCATGGATTGCCGACAGAGATAATTTGGAGTCAGGACAGATGTATATGGCAATTCATCAGCATGATGCAGATGCAAATGATTTGTGGCTTTATTTCCAGACTGTGATTAATTGGGCTAAGATGCTGTTTCCGATTCCACGTAAAGGAATGACGGATTCGCAAGACTGGGGATTACTTTACAATCAGTATCACAATAAGCAGTATAACAGCAACACACTCGAAGCTGATATTCAGAAACTTCTTATGGACGATGATGTCACAAAGAACTCTGGTATTATTCCTTATGTATTATCAGACAGAACAAAGCATGATGAGAAGAATTTGTCTATCAGAGCCTTTACAGAAGTTCAGAAACGCAGGGCTTACGAGCGTCAGGGTCATAAATGTCCATGCTGTGTAAAGAATGGCATTGATACAGAGTACGCTTATAATGAGATGCAGGGTGACCATATCATTCCGTGGTCTCAGGGCGGCAGAACGATTGACAGCAATTTACAGATGCTTTGTCAGAAATGCAATAATGACAAGAGTAATCAGTAAGGAGTGACGATTATGGCAAATAAAGCGTATAAGAACTTAAATTGTAAGATTGATAAGTCTGTATCAGATAAGCTTGAGAAATTCATCGCTGATACCAAACTTTCCAAGACAGCGACAGTAGAGAAAGCATTGGAAGAATATATTAACAAATACAATAAGACAGGTAAGATTTAAGAAAAAAGATGACAGCCCTTTTCTAACGGAAAAGTGGCTGTCTTTTGTTTGTCATGCTTGATGTCTTACATGATACTTTTGATTACGTTTTCAATGTTTGACCAATATGATAAATTGCAATCATACTGACCATACATTGCATACAGCGTAGCAGCTTTGTCGATACCGTCCTCATCCAGTTCCATATCATTGTCTTTTAAGAATTCACGGATGTCTTCCATGACATGCTCTTTCCAGACTTCGCGATAAATTTTGTCACGATATAGCTGGTTCTGAACGTCTTTTTCTTCTTCTGTTACAAATGTACATTCATCTTCACAAATCTGGTCGGAATCTTCAACGTAACGCAGATTGTCTGCAGGTATGTTATCCATCTGATTCTGTGCGATTTCGATTGCATGTTCTAAATCACAGTCGTCATCGACTGTGATATAAGCGTTATGTGTTGCAATACATTGTAATGCTACTTTTAAAATTTTCATATATGTGTGTTTCCTTTCTGTTTATGTTTACATGTTATTTAGTTTTTCAATAAATGTTTTGTCAGCGTCTGTGACATTGCCTGTGATGTTGCTGGTATATTCTTTTGCAAGAATAATCAGATGTCTGGCATTTCGCATGATGAGGTCATTGTATATTTCAATACATTCATCTTCTGTGTCAGCATAGCGACGGGAGCGAAGATTAACGGCTTTTGACCATGCGAGGTCTTCAAGGTCGCAACCTTTGGCATTTTTCTTGAATGGTATGAAGTATCTTGGCGTTGTGTAGAATCCGTCATGTGTTGGATTGTCACCCTGTTCAGTTTCAAGGTCGTCATTGATGGTAAGCATACCTTTTATCGGTGTACAAGAATATTTTGCAGCTTCTTTTGCATTGGTAGGCTCAAAGTTGCAACTCCAGATGATTCTGTGATTTTTCATCTGATATGGGTCAAATTGGCTGTATTTCATGATTATATTTCCTTTTTGATTTTTGTAATAGATTTACGACGATAAATACTGTCTGCTAATTTTGTTTTACGTGTTGTATTTGTCGTATTGTCTGTGCTTGATGGTTGTTGTGTTACAACGTGTTTTGTGACGGTTTCATCTTTTATCAACTTTACAGGTTCCTTTGATGTAAATTTGATATTTTGGATGGTTGTGATGATTTTGTCCGGTTCTGTTGTTTTGGATTTGACATACTGTTCCTGAATCTTATCTGGATATGCCTTTGTTTGTTCAATCGCAATGTTTGAAGCAATGATAAAGGCTGTGTATTGTAGAAGTAATGAATCGAAGGAACGCTGTCGTTCTGTTAGGTCTAAGAATTTTTGACTGTAGTTGATGATGATTTTTTCCCACATATCATACTGATATTTTGTCCACTTTAAATCATCAATTGACAGTAACTTATAGATATCAGCATATGTCATTTGATTTGTTTCGGTTATCACATCCCTGATGAAATTACTAAGTACAGCAATGCAAATTTTTGTAAAGACTTCATTTCTTGATGTGTTACTTTTCTGTTTCAAGAGTAACTGTGTACTGTAACTACTCATTTTCTTTTGAAATGTATCTTGATTGAAATCTTTGAGTTTAAATGTAACCGTTTCACTGATACCTCTCTGCCATATGGTATTATCATGTGAATAGTCGATAAGTTCGACTGTAATTGATTTATTTTCGGTATTTGTGTCGATGACGTTGAAGTAAATATAACGTGCTTTATTCAGTTGTAAAATACCTGTTTTGAAACAAGGTATTAAATAATGCCATAAATCCGGCATTTCGCAAATTGTTTTTTCGATGTCAAATTTGTTAAATGGAATTTCTGGTAATGACCATTCATCATCATAAATGTAATTGCAGATGTCTTGGACGTTAATTGTATCGTTTTTACGCAGTTGACTGCGTTTGATAGCAAGTCCGTGGTCGATGAGTTTGAAATTATATTCTTTTATGAGGTCTTTTAACTCATTGGTTGTTTCATGTAATTTCAAATGGTCAGAAAATGTAAGTGTAATTTCTTTTTCGATAGCCATTGTTATTCACTAGCTTTGCAGGGCAGGAAGTTCTGACTTTTGTAAGTCGTGGAGGGTGGAATGCCCGTTTTAGCAATGCGTTTTCCTTTCTATAAGTATTAAATATTGTCTTTCGCCAATATGATATAATATTTTTGGTGAATAATGTCTCCTTTCTGGTTTTAGTGATTGTGTTTTTGATTGATTTTTCTATACCAGTGTTCCTGCATAAACTGATATAGTGGTAAGTATTAATCCAGAGATGATTGTTTTTGCAATCCAATGTTTATTATCATAAGCTCTATAATAAAATATTCCGACCAAAAGTGTTAAAATTAATCCAGCTATAATACCAATTGCTATAAAATTTAAGTGCATTATTTTCCTTCTTTCTGGTTTCTGATTGAGTGCAAATTGTGTTACGAAAGTTGCACTCGTAATATTTTATTTTTTGTAAAAAAAATTGATAATAAAATGTCATAGACTGAAATATTAAAAAAAAAAAAAAAATAAGTACCACTCGATGCGGTACTTAGTCTTTAGCTGAAAAATACTTTCAATAATACGAATTTTTCAATCTGATAGATAATCTTTTTCATTGTTTTCACCTATATTTAACCTTTCATACTAATATTTATATTTAAACTATTTAAACGTTTTTTCTCACGCTTTTTTCACTCATTCTCCCGCAGAGCGCAGCGTCTCACACATTTATTGTATTCATTTGTATTTTATCTTATTCATGTTTTCCTGTCAATAATTTCCTCACATTTTTCCATTATTATGTTGATTATTATATAATTTTGTAGTATAATTATATTATAAATTAAAGAGAAGGAGACATATTTATATGATTTATGTTGTTGACGAAAAAGAAGTTGGCTTATTAAAAGATGGTACTTTAAAATTAGCACAGGATGATGCCATTAAGATTTGCGTGAAAGATGAAGTAAAACCTGTATTTACGGCATCAGACGTTCAGACTTTACTTTCTGTAGCATCAGAGTTTTCAGTGGATTTGCTGAATGTAACATCAAAAGAAGCCCTTGCTTTTGTTGTTGGTGGATTTGTTTTCAATAATGAGGAATGTACACTGGTTCATATTCCGATGACAATTCCTGCAGGATATGAAGATAAGATTCATATTTTAGAAGAAGGCAAAAAGGCTACTAAACCTAGAAAGCGTACAAGAAAGGCACAGTCTGCACCGGATTCTAGTGCGAAAGTTGCAGCACCAGCTACATCGAATGATACAGCATCTGTTGGTGTAGAACCTACGCCTGTTGCACCGACTGTGAATGGCATGATGAACCCACCTGTTGATGCACCTGCTACTGCAGAAGATGCACCAGCGTCAGGTGACGATTCTGCTGTGTAAGTAAGCCAAAGAAGTTGACTTATGAACAGAAGAAACAGTTACGACAGGAAGAGTTAGAACGACAGTTACAGGAAACATTGAAGAAATCAAGCGAGTTGCGTGATTTGATTCCGAAAGAGACAGAAGATGAAGTTCTTGAATCATTGAAAGATGATGCATGGGGCTTGTGGCTGTATCAGTTAATTCATGTGAAGTCTTGTGATGTGAATTTTACATGGCATACAGGAATGTTAATGTATCGTGTTTTAATGTGTGGTATGGAAGCAGAAACAGAATCTGATTTTGAAAATGCATTGAAACTTATCTGTCGCAACATGTTATTATATAATCGTTGTAAGGAACATTTATCAGAAATTTTTGCGAAAGCAAAAGAATTTGCGAAGACAGATGCAATCGTATATGATAAATAAAAATAAATACCACCCGAATATGGGTGGTATTTTTGTTGTTAAATTGTCACATAATGATTAAACAAATTGCGTAAAGCCATAGCTCTATGACTTATTTTGTTTTTGATTTCCGGCGGAAGGTCTGCAAATGTTTTCTGATAATCAGGTATATAGAATATTTTATCATAAGCAAAACCATAAGGTCCGTTAGAACGTTCAAAAGCAATATTGCCATTAAGAATACCCATAGATGTTGTGACGTTTCCTGTTGGAGTTACAAATGCAATTGCACATTTGTAGCAGGCAAAACGGTCTTTGTTTTTTAACTCAGCTAAGATGTGTTCCATTTTTACATCATATGGTGTATCTTCACCTAAATATCTTGCGGAATAAATTCCGGGTTTGTTGTTTAATGCACGGATTTCTAAGCCTGAGTCATCGGCGAAGGCTGGTAATCCTGTCTTTTCAGTAGCGAATTTTGCTTTGATGATTGCATTCTGTTCATATGTTTCGCCAGTTTCTTCAATGTCATCATAAATACCAGCATCGCGTAAAGATATGATGTCAATTTTGTCGTGAATTGGTATATCTTTCATGATGTCATGGATTTCTTTTACTTTGTTTTCATTGTGTGTGGCAAAAACAATGGTCTGTTTTTCTGTGTTTAACATTAGATTTTATAGTTTCCTTTCTGAATAGTGATTATGATAAATAAAGGCAAACAGAATGTTCTGTTAATGTCTTTTTTACATCAATGATGCGTTGGTTAGAGCTGCCACGATATTTCAGTGTAATATCGTATAAGTCCTGAACAAATGGACCATCAACTAATACATCAATATTGTTTAAGATTTCTTTGCAATTTGTAATAGATTCTGGTGTTGCAATATGTTTAAATGTATCATCAGTTCCTGTAATTTGTTCAAATGTATATCCTGAATATATCCATATTGTTTTTTCCGGTAAACGCTCTTTGATTGTTTTGCATAAATCTAATATTGCTGTTTGGTTTTCCGGTTCGAGTGGTTCACCACCTAAGATGGTCAATCCTTGAATATGTGGCATATCGATGGATTTGATGATATGTTCTTTTGTGTCTTTGGTATATGGGTCGCCGTAATCAAAGTTCCATGTTACTTGATTAAAGCAGTTTTTACAGTGATGTCTGCAGCCTGAAACAAACAGGCTGGTTCGGCAACCAATGCCATTGGCAACATCGCAATAAATGATTTTTCCGTAATGCATGATATTATGTTATCCCCTTTCAAAGATGAGAGGGTAGTATTGACTACCCTCTCTGGAATCTTAATTATTTTTCGGTATCTGATGTGTCATCATTTGTTTTTTCGACAGATACGTGCATGACTCTATCTTTGATTTCCTGTGTTCTACCCTGATTCCAGTACTGTGTGCCGATATATCCGCAGGTACGGCGGGCAACATGCATGGTTGACTGGTCATGATTGTGACACTTTGGACACTCCCAACCAAGTTTACCGTCGATGTTTACAATCTGAATTTCACCGTCATATCCGCACTTCATACACAAATCACTTTTTGTGTTAATTTCTGCATACATGATTGTATTGTAGATATGTTTGATGATTGCTTCAAGTGCTTCCAAATTGTCCTGCATATTCGGTACTTCTACGTAGCTGATAGCACCACCCGGTGATAACTTCTGGAATTCAGATTCCATAGTCAGTTTTGTAAAGGCGTCGATATCTTCACGAACATTTACATGATAAGAGTTCGTGATGTAGTTGTGGTCAGTAACGTTCGGAATAACACCGAAACGACGCTGTAAACATTTGGCAAACTTATATGTGGTTGATTCAAGTGGTGTGCCATATACAGAGTAGTCGATGTTTTCTGCATTTTTCCATTCTTCGCATTTTTCATTCAAACGTTTCATGACAGCAATGGCGAAGTCATGTCCGTCCTTGTGTGTATGCCAGCAACCTTTCATGTATTCTGTACATTCAGCGAGTCCGGCATAGCCAAGACTGATAGTTGCATAACCGTTCTGTAATAATTTATCGATTGTTTCGCCCGGAGCCAGTCTTGCTAATGCACCATCCTGCCACTGAATTGGTGCAACGTCAGACGGTGTACCAAGTAAATGTTCATATCTGATACGAAGGGCTTTGTGACAAAGTTCCAATCTTTCGTCTAAGAGTTTCCAGAATTCAGTTTCATCTTTTGCAGATGAACATGCAACATCAACAAGGTTGATTGTAACAACGCCTATGTTAAAACGACCATAGTATTTATGTTTGTGTTCATCCCAGTTGCCAGCATTTGCGATGTTTCCAAGACCTTTGTCTGTGAATCTGTCAGGTGTAAGGAAGGAACGACATCCCATACACGGGTACACATCACCTTTTAATTCAAGCATGATTTTCTCAGAGATATAATCTGGAACCATACGTTTTGCTGTACACTGTGCAGCAAGATGTGTTAAGTACCAGTATTTACCGTCTTCTGTAATGTTATCTTCCTGTAAAACATACAGCAGTTTTGGAAATGCAGGTGTGATGTAATGACCTGTTTTGTCTTTGATACCCTTAATACGCTGTTTCAGCATAGTTTCGATAATGAGGGCAAGGTCGTCACGAGTCTGTCCTTCCGGTACTTCATTCAAATACATAAAGATAGATACGAATGGAGCCTGTCCATTTGTTGTCTGTAATGTAATCAGCTGATACTGGATTGTCTGACATCCGGCTTCGACTTCTTTTAACAGTTCTTTTGCAACAAAAGCTTCCAGCTTTTCTTCTGTAAATGGAATACCAATAGCAGTCCATTCATCACGATATCTCTTTCTGATTTTACGACGGCTGACATCAACAAATGGCGCAATATGTGCAAGTGAAATTGTCTGTCCACCATACTGCATAGATGCAACCTGAGCGATAACTTGTGATGCTACTGTACACGTTGTAAGGAATGATTTTGGTCTATCAATGGCTGTTCCTGATATTTGTGTACCGTTTTGTAACATATCGTCCAGATTGATTAAGCAACAGTTATGAAGTGACATAGCTGCATAGTCAGAGTCATGGAAATGAATGATACCAAGCTTGTGTGCTTCTGTGATTTCTTTTGGAAGAAGATATTCTTCTGTATAATATCTTGACCATTCACCAGCCATGTAATCTCTTTGTACAGATATGATGGTTGTGTTTTTATTGCTGTTTTCTTCCTTGGCATCATCACTTTTGTTCTGCAAGATTGCCAAAATACGTTTATCCAGACCGTTATTGTCACGTTTCTGATTATGTCTGTAACGATAAGTAATGTATCGTCTTGCAACCATATGTTTACCTGTGTCCATGAGTTCGTCTTCGACCATATCCTGAATTTCTTCTACGGAGTAGTCTCTGTTCGTATCAATGGCTGCCTGTTCAATGTGGTTTGCAATCATTTTAATGGTATCATCTGATACCTGTTGTGATTTGATACCAACTTCAGCGTTTGCTTTACTGATTGCAACAATGATTTTTGTTTTATCGAATGGAACACGTTCACCTGAACGTTTCATGATGTAAATGTCTGACGTTCGATAGTCGTCATACAAAGCCTTGTTTCGGTTCATAAAAATAGTGTCCTTTCATTTTATTTACAGGTCTTATCTGTATATTACTATTATATCATAATTCATTCATTTATGGTATTCATTTATGCTGTAGCAATAACTGCAGGTTTTGTTTTACTCAAACTTGTTTTGTATGTGTGTACGGTCCAGATTGTCGGTAAATCATTTGGTTTACAGTTATCTATGGAAATGTTATCCGTAACATACAGATGTAATTTTTTGTTATTCGTATCATTTATGCTTAAATGATTGTCGAAATCTAAGAAATCGTTAAAGTCTTGGTTAGAGTCAAGCGTAATATGAAGTTCATTTACGTGAGGTAATATGAGGTGTAAATCCGGCATTATATGACAGTATAATGCTATTTCTACTGTTGGATTGAGATATTTGGCTGATTCTAAGATGTGTTTGATGTATTGACTATTGTGTATTCGTTTATCGCAACATATGTTAATATGTGGCTTGTCGTATGGAATACGTGGAATACATATCTTGTCCTCATCGTTAATTATGATATTTGTTGTATATTTCATACAAATGTCCTTTCTTATGTTTTTAAAATAGATATACCTTTGCATCGGGTGATGTTTCACACTCACACCCGATGCTGTATTGGTATGTAGAAGATAACACTATGTTTCTGACTACTCTCACAGACAAGTCTATGAGGTTCTTACTATTAAGTTTAGCTTGTAAACGTACATCATTTTCAGACTTTGGCTTACAAGTATAAGTCTATTTGAGTAAGAACTTTCATTACCAAGCAGTCTGACGACCACATTAACAGTAAATTTCTATCTTATGATAAGGAAGTATAGTCAATCTCCCTATGGTAAATTGTTGAGTGTAAACATATGTGGCTTTCATTCCACAGGTAAGCCTGTGGGTTTTTCGCCACTGGTTCTATAACATGGCGTTATTTTAATTATTTGTCCGGTTCACGGAACAGATATCCTTCCATGAGTTCAGAAAACAGACTGTTTTTTGGTTCGTCCATTAATGCCTGAATTAAATGGTCTGTTTTTACAAGGATTTGTTCATCTGTGTCTTTACGATACAGACTGATGGTATCGTTGTCTTTATTTCCGCTGAGATTTCCGTTGTCGATTAAGACGTTAATGATTGGTCTGATGTTCTGGTTGAAACGACGACGCATTTCAATGCCACGTGCGATTTCGAACATCTCTTTTTCATCAAAGTTGTTTTTGATAGAGATAATACCCTGAGCGTTTGATTTTGAAAATGACTTGTTTTCAATCATAGCTTCGAACTGTGTAAACTGTTCGTCTTCATCTTCACAACGCTTTGCGTAAACTGCCATTTCTTTCTCTGGGTCAGATGATAATTTTGCTCGCTCTTTTGCTTTTTCATCGACGATATTTTTGTCAGCGTCAATATAAATGACCTGAAACCATTCATCTTTGTATTTCTCACACAGATAATCGACACCATTTGGGTCAATGATGTAGCCGTCTGCTTTGTCTAAATCCTCTTTCGTTGCAAAGTAACGGATATCTCCGATTTGTGTTTTTGCAATGATTTCAGATTCAGGTGTGTTATCAGCTTCTTCATTGGTGATGAAAATGTGGGTGTTTTCACCTTTGTATCTTGGTGGTCTTGTTGTTCTTGATTTTACGAATTTCCATCCGAATGAATCTTCTAAGATTTTGCGTAAATAATCTTTACCATGGGCTGTTCGTCCGACAATTAATGTTTTCATAGCAATTTTCCTTTCAGTTTTAATATACTTAATGGTAAATAATACCATTAAGTATATTATACTACGTTTTTGAATAATAATCAACATTTATAAACCTAGTATTATGGTTCATATGTGACTGTCAAATGCTGTAAAAGATATTTCCACCATGGTGTTACTTTGTATCCGCCTTCTTTATTCCAGTTATCTTTGATAACTTGTAATTCTTTATCAGAGAAACAAGCGGATAAGTATATAGCTGCTTCTTTCGGTGCTATATCTTTGTATTCGTCTGAAAAATCGTCAGTGTTTAATTGTATCATGATATTTTTTCCTTTCTTATGGATTCGGCTTTTGCATTTTTGCGTTTACATCCTAAAATGCTCCGCTTAAAATAAAAAGTATTATTGTTGCCCGGTAAGGTATTGTTGCTGCACTAATCAACTGTTTCATCATTTTTTTCCAATTTCACATATTTCTGAAAGAGATTATCAATATGATACTCTTTTAGTTCTTTGTATTTTTCTTTGGTCTCTTCATTCGTAAGCATCCTGCAGCCTATTTGTCCATTAATTTCAATTTTGCCTGTGGCGAGTCTAAGGTTTTTTATTTTTCCGCATATGGTGCATATTTCGCCAGTGTATAGTGAATTTGATGGTCCTACTGATATAAGCACGTCTGTATACTGGTGTTTGTGCTTTGATTTATTCTTAATTTTTGATACATTTGAATCTGTATGCTTCTTGTATCTGCCTGTTTCGTCTGCATTAATCATACGCTTCCTCCCCCTCTCTTAATCATTGTTTATCATGTTTATGATATCATCTTCAGAAATGATTGGAATACCAAGCTGTTTTGCTGTTTTGTTTTTATTAGAAGATGATGTAACGTCGTTGTTGACCAGATAATTGGTGTTCTTTGAAACAGAACCTGTTACTTTACCTCCTAGTTCAACAATTTTTGCTTTGAGTTCATTTCTGTTTTTGAAATGATGTACATCACCTGTAATTACAAATGTGAGACCTTTAAATTTCTGAGATTTTGTTGATATCTCAGGTTTTATGAACGTAAGTTCATTTAACAAATCTTTGATTTCTGTTGTGGCTGTGTCATTATCCATGTAAACTAAGTATTTATCGCCCCATGAATGTAACTGGTTGTTTAAGATTGGACCAATACCGTTGATGTGTGTGAAATCATCATGGTCATGGACAGCTTTTAAAAATCGAGATACATCATAATTATATGCTTTTGCAAACAATTCAGCCTGACCTTTACCAATGCTTGGAATACCTAGTGCATGGATGAATGGAATGAATGATGTTTTACGGCTTTTATTTATGGCTGAAATCATATTTGTGTATGATTTCTGACCAAAGCCCGGTGTCGATACGATATCATCTTTGTAGCGGTCAAGATGATAGATGTCAGCAAATGATGTTATCCAACCGTGTTTGACAAACGTTGCCATTGTTGCTTTTGATAATCCATTGATATTCATACAGTCACGTTCAATGAAGTGTGTAAATTTTCCAATGTGTTTTGCCGGACAATCAGGATTTGGACAGATGGCTATTTCTACATCAACATCATTGTTTGTTGTGATAAGTGAGCTTGTTGTTGTATTACAACATGGACACTTTATAGGATGTGCATCTTCGTAGGTCATTGGCTTAAATTCCGAAAGATTTTCAGCTATCTGTGGTATGATTTTATTTGCTTTGTATACAGATATTTTATCGCCAATGTGTAGATGCAATTTTTTGAGGATGGATACGTTGTGAATGCTTGCTTTGGTTACTGTTGTACCTTCCAGTTCTACAGGGTCAAAGACAGCAATAGGGTTGATACGACCTGTACGGCTTGGTGACCATTCAATTTCACGGAGCGTTGTCTCTATGGTTGTATCTTTCCATTTTAAAGCGTAACCAACCAGTTTATGTGGATTATGTCCTGTTATTGGTAAAGATTCTGCATAGACAACATCGTTGGCTGCAACTACAAGTCCGTCCACTGGAAATGCATAATTTGTTGTGTCATTAGAAAAGTCATCCATGATGGTTAGCAAGTCTTTGACATCGCATAATACATGTTTTGTGGTTGTAAAGCCTGCTTTTTCCAGAAAAAGCATCTGATTTTCGAATGTAATTTCGTCCAGTTCTTCTTCTGTGTGGACTAATTTGAATGCATGGAACCAGATTTCACGATGTTCCATTTCCTTTTCTGGTGCTAACCGAATGGTGCTGGATGCAAGATTTCGTGGATTTTTGTATAATTCATTGTCATCATCCAATGATGCATTAATTCTTTTGTATTCAGCATAACTCATCAATGCTTCGCCACGTACTACAAAATGTGTTTTAAATGGTACTGTTTGTGGTAATCCGTGGATATATTTTGCATTGTGTGTAATGTCTTCTCCGATTCTACCATTTCCACGCGTAGCCAATGTAGTGAGTGTTCCGTCATCATATGTGGCTACAATTGTACAACCATCTTCTTTCCACATCGTGACAGCTTTTTTGTCACGTGTGTTAAAGAGTTTTGGAAAGAGAGAAATATCTTTTGTTTTTTCAAGAGATAATGCTGGATATTCATGTGTAATGGTTGTTGCATCTTCGTTTACATCTGCACCTGCTGTTGCTGTTGGTGAATTGGGCAATACAATACCTGTATTGGCTTCTAATGCAGTAAGTTCATCATACAACTTGTCGTATTCATAATTCGACATAATTTCGTCTTCATCTGAATAATAGACTTTGGATGCATGATTTAAAACTTGTACAAGTTCCTGCATTCGTTTCATCTGTGGATTTTCCATAAATTTTACTCTCCTTTTGTGATTGATTTGATAACATCAAAATAATGTTGCATTTCTGGTGATTTTACACGTTCATTCCATTTTTCTAATGTGTATTCACCGCAATTGTAGGACTTGCAATAATTTTTGTTGCGTTCGATGATTGCTGTAATGTTGCCAGCTAATAATGCTTCAAATGGTGTGTAGCAGTTTACGGTGTGCGGATAGATTTCATATGAACATTCATATGGTTCAACACCATATGCTGCAAATTGGAATTCCTTAAGTTCTGGATATTTGGTATATAAGAGTTCAAGAATGATGTTGCCATGTTTGGTAGACTGATATTTTGATGATTTGTAAAAATTATGACATTTACAACGTTTTGGATGTAGCAATTCTTCACCTTTTTTCGTAAATTGTCTGATGTTGCCCCAGTCGATACCGATATATTCATAGTGATTGTTATCTGCAAACTGTTGTGGATTACTTAAATTTTCGACCGGAATGCTTGTGGTTTCTCGGATAGAACTAAGTGATGCATGTTTGGCACATGCTGTTATGATTTCATCTGTTGTCCAGTATTTTGATAACATTTTAAATGGTGTGAAATATTTTATCACAGCATTTTTGAATTCTGTGTCCTGCGCTGTGGTTTCAAATCGTTCTTTCTCTTTGGTCTTTAGCATATCATTGTTCATTTTTATGATTTCATTGATAGTGCTGTTATTTAATGTTTCATCGGTGATATGATAAAAGGATTTGAGTGTGTCAAAATTAATCGTTAATAATGGATTCATACAGAGTCTCCTTTCGATAATGAATTTTTGTTTGTTATGTTTGTGTCTAAAGATGACACGAATTTTTTTGATAATACCCACCGGATTACCGATGGGTATTAATGAGTTGAGAAATTTTGGTTTTTTAATTTTCTACTTCTACGAGAACAGTGTATTTAATTCCATCATATTCAAAGTTCCATTCACCGTCATATGTGCAATCTGGTTCTGTGCATGTCAGTTCACATCCATTATGGAATAATACACCTTCTGTATATGGAGTGTCGTCTTCGCAAATTACTAACTTAATATCCGCTTCGATTCCGTTTGGAAATTTTGCGGTATGAGTAATTGTCTCGTCTCTCTTATATCCATATTTCTGATAAATTTCATCTCCTGTAAGGTTGAGTAAATCATTGATTAAACTCATTTCTGAGTTTGATATTTTTATTGTTTGTATCATAATATTTTCCTCTATTTATAATCATTTTTTAAGAAATCAATGTGGGTTATATCCATTTGTAATCATGTCTTTTAAATAGATTTTTTTTTGGATATGCATCCATTTTATCTTTTGCTTCTGGATATTTTTTATAAAAAATCAGTCAGAAAACCCATGGTCTTTAGACCTTGTAATGAATGATTTCATGAGTTAAGCCTATATATTTTAATGAAATCTTAGTTTACTGTGCTTAAAAAATCGTCTTTAGCTGTTCCATTAAGAAGTAATCAGCGCCTTCTACATATTTCTGTGCATTTACATTCTCAATAATCTGTTCCTTTGTAATTCCATAATCAACAAGCTGTTCAAGTCCACTTGCATCATCACAAAGCTTAAAATAAGTTACAATATATTTTCCATTTGGTAACTCATTTTCATTCTGTATTTTATCAATATATCCTTTCATATTTTCATACAGTCCAGATTTTTCACAGGCATGAAAACCTGTTTCTTCGTTAATATCTAATACACCTTCAACTTCAGATTTCTTATAATCAACTTCCCATTCTGGGTTATCATAAAAGAAATACTGTTTTCCATCTTCCGATTTTATAATTGCTCTTTCCATTTATATTTTCCTCCATTTACAATCATTTTTTAAGAAATTAATGAAATGCGAATTTAGTATTCATTTATTAAACAATCCATAATGTCAAAATGAGAAATCTGTTCACTCATAAAAAATCCACGATGATTTATTGATACAATATGTTTTGCGTTTCTTCTAATCCATTCAATAGCCTGTTCTTCTGAGTTGAATGTTTTTGTCTGTGTATTATGAGTTGTAATATCTCTCTTGTCTTTTGCCCATGTAATATCTACTGTCATATTTTTACCTATCCTTTTTACCAATGAATTTTAATTTACCAAATTTGTGTCCAAAGATGGCACAAATAAGATGTCTTTTTCGGACAATGCTTGTAACAATAGGTTTATCGCATTATCGTCACGCATAACGGCTTGTACTGTTATTTCGTAATCATCTTTGTACCAACCTTTTGGGTATTCTTCAGGATGTGTTTTCGATTCTTCATGATAAATGGCAATCCATTTTCCAGCTTCACCTTGTAAAATGTTATGTTGTAGACATAAATCAACAAGTTCTTTTGCATCGAAGTATATCATATGTTTTTCGTGGTTTCTGCGGATGATATAGGTTTGCGTTGTCATAAAAAGTCACCTCGTTTTTGAAAAAATTTAGTTTAAGTCGAATCAGACTCTACTGATTCATTTTCTATTTCTTGAAGTTTCTTTTGACAGGATTTTAATCCTTGCATAGCATAGGTGTATTCCCACTTATATTTTGTTATTATCTTTTCAATGTTATGGTCAGAATCTGCTGTATTTATTTTTATCTCAAGATGTTCTAAATGTCTTTCAGTTTTATCAATTTCCTTTTGTATATCTTTAAGTGGAATATCATCATCTATGAATTGTCTTCGTATGTATGGTGCTGCATAGTAAATTTTTGCTACATACTTTAAGTCTTTTAGTTTTTCTGATACTTCTTCATATTTGCGTTCAAGTTTTTCAAGATTTGAGTTTTTTCTAAACGCTTCGTCAGGGTGTCTTAAATAGTAATATGCTTCATTAGCTCTATTACTAAATTTATATATGTCAGCTTTTAATGCTTTAATTTTTTCCTCTTTTGTTATTATAAAAAGGTCACCTCGATTCTAAAAAAGAACGCACAGGTGTAGCCCGTGCGTTCAAAGATTATGCATAAACTGCACAACTGAATACACCAACGTGTTTTTCCCAATCAAAGTCATCCGGTAAGTATGCTCCAATAGCATCTTTGAATTCATTTATAATGTCATCATTAGATGTGTAGTGTTTGTCTTTTAACAAGTCAATAGACAGTGTAGAAAATCTTGTATACATGATTTCTGAATCGTTAGCTACATCAAAATATGGTATTCTTTGACCGTTAAATTCTTCGTTAGCTGATGTATCAATCGGATAAAAGACGCCACCGCTGTATTCATCTGTATTATACCTGTTGAAATACACAAGATTTTTTGCAATGGATATATCATCGTTTGAATTATATGCGTTATTCTGCCATTTATCTAAAAATGCATCCATTGTTGGATAGAGTGGTTTGATGACATCCAGACAAGATACTTTAATAACTGGTACTTCATCTGATAGTTCTTCGCAGTTATCCATGTAGTGGCTGGCATCTTTTTTGTTGGCATCTGGTTTGAATGCTGTTTTTAAGTAGTTTAATAACATGTTGTCATATTCAGCTGGTGACAGTATGAGTGCTGTTCCCGCCATGGCTGACCAATAACCTGACATAATGATTTCTCCTTTCGATTGTGGGTGTCAAATGATAAATACAATTTGACACCCGTGCGTTGTATTTGGTGTATTAATTATCAATATTAGTTAAAGTCTTTGAGTTCGAATAGTAATTCGAGTTCATCTGCTTTGGTGATGATTGCTTTTGATAGTTTTAAATACGATGTTGGTACGTTGTATTTTTTGTATGACTTGTATGTTTCTAAGTGGTGCATGTAAACATCAACAATGTCTTTCATGTTTTGTTTAATAAACATTTTGCGATTTGGCATTTTTGTTTTGGATGGAATAGTTGCTCGTATTCGTATAAAGTCAAATGTATTTGTTTTTAGGTTGTCAACCTGTCGTTCAATGATAGGTCTTTCTATTTTGTAAATAAAACTTTTTACATCATCATTTACAGAGGATATTGAGTTTAGACATATATCTGTTTTTGATTCGCATCGTTGTATTTTTGTTGGATATTTTGTATCAACGATAGATGCTATATAACGGTTGTCAGGTGATGTTTCGACAATGTAATTATAAATAGTAATCATATCTTGTAACGTTGATTTATTTATAATTAATCGTTCAATTGCTGACCTTAAGAATGTTTGATTTATATTTGAGTTGTATGGTAGTGGAAAAGCAGGCTTAATTACATAATAACTTTTTTGATTACCATTTGGATATATTTGTTTGAAATGGATTTTATATGATAATTTTTTACCTGTTTTGTCATCTGTCCATTTTAATCGCATTAGGTCTTTAGCATAGCAAGCGTAATATTTGTATTCGTCATAATTTTTATATTTTTTACGGGATATTTCTTGTTTTATTGGTTTAATATACTTGTATATGTCTGTGTCGTTTATAATGTATTTTCGAAAAGTACCGTGGTTGTCAAAGTAATAAATGTGAAAGCAATTTTTGATGCGAAAGCTTTTGATGATTCCTGTTTTGAAATCATCTGGATTTATGTTTGTGACAAATTTGTTTTTGTCATGGTAATTTCGGAAAAGCATGATATGGTATTCCTCTTTTCTTGATTATTATTCTTTTGTTACATAGCTGTCTCCTGTGGTATAATCAATTATAATGTGTGGCTGAATATTAAAGCAGTATACGTTGTAAGAAACACCTGAACCATCGTCTTCAACGGAATAAGCTTCGATGTAAACGCCACGAGCCACTAATTCATCGTTTACAAATAAGGGTGTAACACGATACATCACATGATTATTTGTCTCTTTTATATAATCCGCAACTTCATTTTCAAATGGTAACATTCCTGTGACGTTTAAATATCGTGTACCTGTGATGAGGTTTTTCTCGTTGGCGTTTTCGCCAGTTAGCTGATATCCAATCAAGTGACAGCGATTATATAAATAATTGTCAGAAATATATTCAGGGTATTTTACAGTATGCCATCCTGAGGGCTTTATTTGACCAATTTGCCCACGTTTTTCTGTCGGCATAATATCAGTACCAATACATGCTTCGGCAACGCCACAGCGTCCTAATTCGTCTAAATCGCTGTATGATTCAAAGCTGGTTGTTGTAATCTCGTCATTTGTAAATGTAGGTTTGTTATTGTTGATTTCAACATAGGCATTGCCTGTGTATTTAGGTATGTCGGTGTTTGACATACTTGTTTTGGCAGTTGTGTCTGATTCAGATGTAATTTCAGATGTCATAGATGCAATGTCATTGATGTATGTGTTGATGTCTGATTCAGAACAACCTGTTAGGGCAGTGCATGTCAAAATGAGCGAGAAGAGAATGGTTTTGATTTTTAAGGTATGTGTATGCATAACTTGTCTCCTTTACATGTTGTCTTTTATAATCTTTGCGATTTCGTCTGTATTCATGGTTTTTGATTCGGTGATATCGTCGTTTGATATATCGTCCCACATGAACAGTTTTAAATCTTTGGAATCTGCATCAGATAAGTCTCTTGTTACAGCAACAAGGTCAATTTCGGCATCCACATTTTTCGGCTGCCATGTGATATTGATTGTCGGATAATCAGATACATCGTTTTTGTATGCTTTGATAGTGCCGTCTTTTGTTGATATCTCGATTGTATTTGATTCGTTTATGTGTTTTAAGAGGTTGTAAGTTTCTTTACGTTCCTCGTCAGTAAAAGGACGCCCTGTTTTGAGAGCGTCCATAAGTGTTTTAATTGTGTTCATGGTCGTTATCCTTTTGGTATTAATTTTTATTTGCCTGAGTCATAATATATGACCAATAATTTGCGGCTTGCTGTTCAAATTGATTCTGCTGTGGTTCGTAGTAAATACGTCCAACTAAATCATCAGGTAAATATTGTTGTGGACACCAATGATTTGGATAGTCATGTGGATATTTATAACCTTTACTGCAGGCATGACGTAAATAGTTTGGTATTACTTTACCCTTGCCATTTTTGATGTCTTCTACGGCACGATTATAGGTCGTTTCGCAGGTAGAACATTTTGGTGAAATGGCTAGGTATAATACAGCATTTGTAAGGGGCTTATTTGCTTCTGGTAATCCTAGTTCTTTTGCGGCTTCTACACAAGCATATACGTATGCAGCTGCGTCCGGCTGTGCAAGACCGATATCTTCATGAGCAATGACAAGCAATCGTCTGCATGGTGATAATAAATCACCGCCTTCTAACAGGCGAGCTAGATAGAAGATTGCAGCATTCGGGTCGGAACCACGAATCGATTTCTGTAAGCCTGAGATTAAAGCATAGTGTGTATCACCGTCGGTATCAAAGCCGGACATACGTGTGGTTGGCATGATAGTTTTTACGTCGTCATTGGTGATTTCATGCGATGTATCATATTGCATGAAGTTTAGTTCGAGTTGATGAATGGCTCGTCTTACATCACCAGCGGCGTTTTCTGCAATGGTACGAATGGCATCGTCTGTAATTTGACGATGTTCTAATGTGGCAAGGTGATGCAGTTCTGTATCAATGTCATCGACGCTTACTGGTTTGAATTCGATGATATGACATCGTGAGAGCAGAGCATCGTAACAGCAGTAATATGGATTGTCAGTGGTTGCTGCAATTAGAATGATTTTACCGGATTCAATGTATGGCAAAAGTGACTGTTGCTGTTTTTTGTTGAAATATTGGATTTCATCCATATATAACAAAAATGGCTCTGGTGCTTTATCAATCGCTTTACGAACATCTGTAAGGGATGCGGATGTTGCATTAAATGTTTGAAACGGCATATTACATTGATTTGCCAGAATCATGGCTGCGGTTGTCTTGCCTGTGCCGGGTGGTCCATAAAAGATACATGACTGAATGTTATTTGTTTGTAACATTCGTGTGAGAATACCATTCGGACCAATGATGTGTTGCTGACCTACCATGTCGGAAAACATAGTAGGTCTATAATCGGTTGTCAATGTGGTCATATTAGATTACCTCGATTCAGCATTGGTGTCTGTTGCTGGTGCGTCTGCTGTAGGGGCGGATGCTGTTGTATCTGTTGTAGTATCTTCTGTATCCGTTGCAGCTGATTCTGTTGTATTCTTTGCGGTGGTATCGTTTGTGGCATTTATAGCTGGTATATCATCCATATCAGGGATGCCATTTGCGGCGATAGTATCTTCTTCGGCTTTTTCAGCAGCTTTTGCCGCAGCGATTGCAGCGTCTTTGGCTGCAGCGTCAGCCTTTGTCATCTTCTGTGTAGACCATGAGCCTGTACGAATGTGAATTTCGCCAACAAGGTCTAACAAGATGTCGCGCATTCCTTTCTGGAAGTTTGGAAACAGATTTGGACGCAAATTTGGATTCTTAGACTTTGGATTTTCTAATAATTCAACAGCAACAGACCAGTCGTTGTCTTCAAAAGCAATGATGAACATGTCGTTCATAAGCAGCTGATGCTTGCCTTTTGTGGTTATATCATGCGGTTTCAAGCTTTTGAATTTGTCCTGCATTTTCTTGACAAACTGTTTCTTGAAGCTGTCAAAACGAGCCTGTGTTAATGTGTCATCGAACCTGTATACGTCAGGGTTCTGAGCAATTGCCGGGTCGTTGTTTGTTTTAACATCATTAGAATCATTTACATTTACATATACGTCCATGTGTGAATAATCGACATAGAATAATGCTTCCCTGTCTGGATTTACTGATACGTTGAATTTTTGTCCTGCCATAATTTTGATTCTCCTTTTTGTGTGATTTGATATGTTGGTTAATTGACTGATATGTCATGAGCGTTCTGTATATGAATGAGTTCATTGACATTTTGTTCATTGACGGATGTACTGATTTTTCCGTTAATTGTTTGTTGTGTTTTGAGGTCAAATACAATTCCTATTTTTTGATTATCTATGTAAATAGCAGATGGTACGCTTTCTACAGGATAATCTTTGCGTAATTTTTTCCCTTGTTCTGACCGTGTGGCAACCCAATAAGTATTGGGTGAATTTTTAAATTTTTCTTGTAACTGATTATCAATCTTATTGCAATCGTGACATCCAAATCGATAATAAATGATAGTTGTATTTGTTAAGTTATCGGGTAAGATGTCTTCTACAGGTGAATGCTTTACAGAGTAAATGATGTCCTGAATGTCTTGTTTCATATATTCACGATAGCCATGCTGATAAGCTATGTGGAATAATGCGAAACTGATTGTTGCATAGGATAGTACAATAAAGTATGCTACGCTGTACAGGAATTTGAATGTCCATTCTTTTTTCGAATGATGACGTTTTACATATGGATTTGTGTAAATTTTATTTACATAATCTGTTGATAATGTTGGTGTATCATTTGATACCCAATGTATTGTAATGAGATATAAGCCAATCGTCATAATGATGGCTAAAATAGCTGTACAAGTCATCAGAATTGGCAAATATACATGGCTGAAAATTGGTTCCAGCAATTCCTCTATGAGATGTATGTTCATGATTTAATTCTCCTTTACAGTTGTCTGATACCATGTATCAAAATCCTTGGTTTTTATCCAATAGTCAGATGCATAACTGTCTTCACACCAGTGTTTATTGTCTGGAAAATCGTGAATCTGACCACCAGCACTTAACACTTCAGACCATGTTGTGTGATTATAAATTGCGTCATGATGAATGTTTACGGCAATGTGTGGTGGCAAGTTATAGACACAAATGGAATTGGCATCGTTATATGCAAATGCATATTCGTTTGTTTTTGTGTTGTAAAGGTCATTCTGCATTAAGTAGTTGAAGAAACTTATTTTATCAGAAAATTTTAGATGCAGATTATCCGGCTGTTTCGGGATAAGATTATCCAAATTCATTATAATCATCCTTTCTTGTTTGTTATTAATCTTCTTTGTAGCTTGCAATGATAGATTCCATCATATAGACAATAAATGCTCGTCCGTTGCGGAGTCCGTCATGCTTTGGTCTGTAGTCAATGTAGTCGTAAATCAGCTGATACATAATCCAAATTTGTTCTTCAATGGTGTATTTATGCTCATTTGCGATAGCTTGTACTTTTAAAATGTCCTGTAGACGACTGTACATGTAACCAATAACAGCATATTCCCATAAAGATGTGTCATTATCAATTCCATTTTTCTTCTTGAAGTCATTTGGTGTCTTTTTGTAATCGTCCATGGCTGTACGGAGCAGTGTCATGAGAAATGGTAACTGTTCTGTTTCAACAGGCTGCATTTCTTTGATATCTAATTCTGCTTTTTCAGCTGTCGGTTTCTGGTCTTTTGCCAATCTTTCAAATAAGTCTTCAAATGATGCCGGGTTTTCATTCGGTGTGAATGGAATCTGTCGTCCTGTGAATGTAACATAATGATGGTCAATCAGGATTTCGTATTCATGATTTTCACCACGGAATACACTTTTATTGAATGCATTTGGATATTTTTCCATGATATGCTTTGGATATTCAAAAATCATATGAATACCTTTTCCTGACATAGATGTCTCCATGTAGAGTGGGTTCATTTTTAGAAATTCTGATTTGATATTATCAGGGCATGATGGTTCGATATCCAATACAACAAAATTGTCTTCATCTGCTTCTAAGTAAAAAGCATAATTGGCTGCGTTTGGAAGAATTGTATTTAATTCATACAAATCAACCAATGATTTTTCGTTAGAAAAGATTGCACCTTTTACAATATGATGGTCACGAAATTCAATCATATCAATTGGTCGTTTTTTGTTGTCAGAGACTGTCCAGCATTTTTTATCTGCAATCGTCTGAATAAATGGATGTTTAATGAAATCCTGATAAAATGGATTTACAGTGTAGTCACTCATAATGTGATATTCCTTTCTTTTGAGTTGTTTGATGAGTAATAGATTACGTGTATATCTTTATTATAACATATTATTGAGTATTTGATATGACATGTATTCTGCATAAAGATTTTGGATTATTCAAAAAAGTCCCCGTAAATGCGGGGAATGATGAATAGATTTATATTCATGTGTACTGTTTTTGTTCAGAGTAGTTTTGTTATTATGCAGAATATATGATGTGTATTGTTTTGTAAAAAAAAAAATAGATGCTCTCTTTTAGAGAACATCTATTTTGATACGAAAGAGGTCTTGCCTTTTTTTGTGGCAAAGTGGACCTGATGGGAGTCGAACCCATTTCCGAACATCGTCCCTTGATTTTCGTCATTACAATCATCACTATCTCAATTTGTTTCTTCCTCGCAAAGATTTCTGATAGATTCCTCTTTAGCGACATCGAACGTTTTCTATGAGAATCTGTTCATCAACATGACGTGACACTTTTTGAACCTCAGATTGCATAGTCACACTACAATCTTTTTGGTGTAGCGTTAATTACTCGCTTACAGACTAGGCTGCAAGTGCTACAGGAGTACGATTAAACTTAGCGTTTAATTTTAAGTTGGCTGTTACGGTTGCCGTCCTGATTGTAAAATTCAGCTTCTGATGCCCGTCGAAACCTTGACAAGCCCATAATACTTTGCGTAGCTGTTTCGTCGCTACGCGGTACGCCATTTACTTTTGTCTTAAACGGACAGTAAAGAAAGTAGTAAGAAAATACCCGTCGTCGGAATGACACGATTCGAACGTGCGACCTCGTGGTCCCAAACCACGCATTCTAGCCAAACTGAACTACATTCCGAAGATAGCAGATTATTGCGAACTTGCCATCTGCAATGGCGACTCCTTTGATTTCTCTCTAACCTGAGGTTGAGATATGGCGCAGTGACATAACTGTGCAAAATGGCAAAATGGTAAAAATAATTTACAACAAATCAACTTTTGTACCATCCGTCACATTATAGATGGCGTTTGTTGTCATGACTTTAGACGCCGTTTTTATCACGTTTGAGATTTCTCTGTAATGTCGAGTCGCTCTTCCTCTCGAATGGTTTGTTGTAAAAAGCCGATAGAGGGATTCGAACCCACAACCTGTCGCTTACGATGCGAATGCACTGCCGTTGTGCTATATCGGCAAAAAGTCCGTCCTTATGATACGCCTGATGCGTTAAGGGCGGAACTTTTTATTATGTGATTATAGGCTGAGACATTTGACCTATACTATCATCGTCTCCTATCGTTGGAAATAGGTTGTCACACAATCTGTTGAATTGTAGATGATAACGACACCAGTTTTGTAAAAGCTGGCAAACTCTTACCGTAATCGTTATAAATTTCAGTTCAGTACATCGTCCCTTGCGAGGTTCAGAGATTGCGGTCTCTTACGGTTGCACCTACTTTTACTCTTTTACATGTCACCTTGCGAGTTTCATGCATGTTCATATTTCAGAACAATAAGTCGTTTTTCAGATTTACGGTCGCATACGCTTTTGCTTGTTGTAAGTTTGGCTGATTGTTTAACATACAATTCCATTTACGTATACTTTTCAATTGGATTACGAGGTACACGTTTGAACATCTGTACCTTTTGAGTACAGCCCATTCATCGCAACCCTGTTCGTCTTGCTATTGACTCACTTTTTAACAACACACCTATCTTTCGATTTAAGACATGTTTGTTAAAATACATACAGCACTTATTTTTTGCTAAATTTGCACCATATGGAAGCTCGGTATGCACGCATTTCTGCGGTTATTTTATAGCACTTTTTCCATAATGCTCATCCTATCGACAAAATACCTCATGTTTGAGATATTTTGTTCTTGGTCATTAACAGTTGTCCTCTGACTTTAGATTGGATGTAACCGATACTTGTTTTCCGTCAAGCTGTTATTTCTAACAGTCGCCTTTATTCCGAAAAGACTTTATACGTATCGCTACGCTTATTTATCGACCCGAAACCAGCCGTAGTACACTCTCCGATATTGACAATAATTGTACTTGATTAATGCCTTTAACCCTCGGATTAGGGGTATCTTGACCTGCTATGAGGTCAACGCTTCCAACGGGAATCGAACCCGTGTCTCTGCCGTGACAGGGCAGTGTCCTAACCGCTGAACGATAGAAGCATAATGCGAATGGTGGGAATCGAACCCACACTCGAAAAATCGAACAAGATTTTGAGTCTTGCGTGTCTGCCAGTTCCACCACACTCGCATGAAAAGCCAACAATGATAATACCAAAGTCGGATTCTGTATCTAAACATGTTAGTACAGGAAGCACAGGGGATTGGATTCGAACCAACCTAATAGTCATACCCTTTCTGTGTTCAGAATTTGTGTTTTCAGCTTATTCCTATTTCGGCTTAAATTATCACAAACCTTACTGGAGATACTCTTTGACCTTTTCTCAGATGCTCCTTCATGCTGTGTTGATATTCAATCATAGGAAATCGTTTATCAAACATTGCATCACCCTGTATGAAAAATGACTCCGGCGGGAATCGAACCCTGCATTTCAGCCGTGAAAGGGCTGAGTCACTAACCGTTAGACCACGGAGCCATATTATGTTTTGAGAATTGTAGAATATCCACGGTTTTTAATGACTTTACTGTTGATATCTAGTCTTTCTTTCGTCACAAGAAAGCGTCTTACAATTCTAAAACAAGCCCGTCAGAAGGGTATCGAACCTATCTTACACAACGTAGCTACACATTGTGCTTTCCCACAATAGAACTGACGGAAAATCGTAAGGACAACTGACAACCTTACACGCAACTAACACCGTTCAGGGCTTTATCTCGTTATTCACCCATCATAACGTGGACTTGGTTTGATAAGCTAAGGCTTGTTATTTTTCATTTTCAAACCCATCGCTAGACAGCACTACCTGCCCCCTCACCACGCGACTATGTTGTTGCTTTTACAGCAGTCCTGCCAAGGCTACCCTCGGACTCAAACGAGTTTTGCTGTATCAGTTTTAGTGGGCGGGGTTGGACTCGAACCAACGGTGTTTCTGTGTGGCTGATTTACAGTCAGCTGCCTTCGCCGCTAGGCTACCCACCCAAGTATAGTACTTTTACTTATAGTTTTTATGTATGTTTACAAGAAAAAATGAGTTGCAGGGGACGGATTTGAACCGCCGACCTTCGGGCTATGACCCCGACGAGCTTCCAGACTGCTACCACCCTGCGATAGCTGACAAGGTGGGACTCGAACCCACGACAAACCGATTAACAGTCGGTCGCTCTACCTACTGAGCTACATGTCAATATAATTTTGTGTCGTCAACAAAATCTATTATAACAGTAAAACATTGCTTTGTCCACTGTTTTTTATCTCATTAATGAACATTTTTTCACCCGTCACTTTTTGCCCTCATGTTTTTATACTTTTGATTTTATTTGCTGTAAAATGGTTGCAAAATCGGTTGTGGGTTTTGGATTTGGTTTGGATGATTTTGGTTGTTCTTTGGGTTTATGATTGTGAGTATAGTTAATTTTATTTACAGGTTGTATTCTATCTATCATGTTTTCATATAATTTATATCTTTGTTAGTTTAAATGTTTACCTGTTGTTTTGTGTACATTATTGGTTACGCTGATAGGTACTATGATAACAGTATTACAGCAATGACATTAAAAATAGTCATAGACACGAGAATGGATTGCTCATAATTATTGATAAAAAAAAACATCCACCTATGAGAATGAATCATAGGTGGATGAACATATGATATAAATTACAAATTAGTAATTTCTATCTGTTGGGTTTGGCTCATATACGATGCCCGGTGTAGCTGCAGCAGCTGTTCCTGCATTGTTTGCATATGGATTACCATTATTTACAGCAGCTTTTGGAGAACCACAGTTACCGCAGAATTTCATGGATGCAGGGTTTGTTGTCTGACAAGATGGACAAATCCATGGTGTCTCAGGGTCAGTTGTTGGTGGAACTGGCGCATTCATGCTATTTGCAAAGTTGTTTGCCGGAGTAGTCTGCTGTGCCTGCTGATTTACAGGTGCTGTTGGAGTAACTGGTGTCTGCATCTGAACTGTACCACCAACAGGTGTAGGTCCGTTTGCAATTGGTGCTGCTGGCTGTGCCTGCTGTGCAGATGCAAATGCATTACCAACAGGTGCTGTTGGAGCAGATGTCTGAGCCTGTGCTGTTTCCTGATGTTCTGGCATTGCAGCTTCTTTTGCTTCTTCCTCTGGAAGTCCTACATAAGTGATACCTAATGCACTGTAATCCTGTGCTGAACTTGTGTAGTATCTGATAGGCTCCATTACGATAACACCGTCAAGGCTGATACCTTTACCGCCCCATGTCTTAGACTGATATACGCTCAAGCAGAGAAGTACTTTCAAGCCTGTTGCAAGTTCTTTACCATTTAAGTTTACCTGCTGTGCAACCTTTGTTGTTGGGTCGAACTGAGATACAGGTGGAAGGAATGGTGACTTGTTATTGATGTTATATACGTAAGTGTTACCAACAGGTGTGTTGGTAGCTGCATCGATTTTAGACTTCATGTAAAATCTTTCCTGTACGTACTGTTCCTCTAAGGAAAGTGCTGCCGGATTCTGTGGACGAATCTTTGCGTCTTCAATGCTGATTGTTGTATATGGCTTATCAATGATTACCATACCACGCTGCTGTTTTCTCTTCTTATCTTTCTCCAGTTCTTCACCTTCGATACGCTTTGCAAGACGAGAGTAAGTTGTAATACCTTCTACATAGATTTTTGCATTTACTGTCAGCTGATTCGCCTGAATCTTATAATTGTTGTTCATAATTTTTTACCTCATGATTTTTTGTTTACTTATTTTTTGTTTACTTTTAATGGATTACTTGTTTTTGTTTACTTTTTGTGGATTATTTGTTTATGTTTACTAAGTACCAATAATTTGGTAAATTGCAATTTATCAAAGAATCCCATGTTATAGATGAGAAAATCTGTTTATACTGATTGATGGTGTACTTTAATCAATCAGTTGGTTATTTGTGCATTGGAATCACATCCCTTCTTTGTTTATGTATTTATTATACTATATATATGTTGAATTGTCAACATATTTGTGGAAAAATATATCTTAATTTGATTGTTTGATTGCGAAATTTCTTGATTTATGAATATGTCTAATATATAATAACAGTAGTAATGTCTTGTCAACTGATATTTATGATTAGTTGCAAAAGTCAAGAAAGGAGAATAATTTAATGTCAGTTTCAAAGATGTCTAAAGATGACCGTAAAAAGCGTAATCATACGCAAAATCAAATTTTAACATCATTTGGCTGTTTGTTTGTCGCTGCAGTTGGTGTCTTTTCTGCGTCCGGTGCAAAATTTGCAATTAATGCAATTAATCGTGATGCAACAGATACAATTGTATTGGCACAGCAGTCACGGCAGTTTAAGCCACAGTCACGGCAGTCTGAGCCAAGTAAAATTACAACATCAGAATCTGAAGAAACGTCAGAAGATGCTGTAAAGAGTAACACTACAGAACAATCAAATACGGATAAGCCTGATGATACGAAATGGTCAGATGTACAGGTGAAATGGATGCAGGAAAATCACATCACATACAATGAGAATGGTCAACCTGTTGATGAAGATGGGAATGTTGTAACAGACCCTACTATCACTGCAAATTCTGATTCTTCGGAATCATTAGAATCCACATTAATGGAACCCGAAACAAATACATCATGGGCTAGTGGTATGGATTGGCTCACACAGCAGGATGATGGTGATTATGTTTATGTGGTTCAGAAGGGTGATTGTTTGAATGATATTTGTGCTCGTACAGGGTTTGCATTGAATGAAGTTGTTGCGTATAATCACATTGACAATCCGAATATTATTCATGTTGGGGAAAGAATAGTATTTCCAAAAGATGGACCAAATACAGTAGATTATCCGCTTGGTTTGGGTTAATGATGTATTTGTTTCTGTTTATTTATGTACAGAAAAAACGGACACCTTATGGTGTCCGTTTTCATGTGTGTAAATTTTTTTACTCACACGTTTATGCGTAGGATTTGCATTCCAAGATTTCATTTGTTCTGATGTTGATTGGTGCAAATCCAATTAATGGGTCATCAAACTCTAAAGTTAAAAATGTGGTTGCAATATGTTTGATTTTTGCAGGTGATAAATCTGTAATTCTTGTTGTTCTCACAAGAATTGTATCACCAACTCGACATTCGTTGTTTTCGTCATCATAGACGATAGGCATCATTGTGATTTTCATTTTATTCTTGTCCTTTCTGTTTGTTAATACGCTTTTTATTATAGCGCGATTTTGACTCATTTTTCAAGTATATCTTTTGGATTTACAAAATATATTGGCTTGTTTATACGTTTTGCAAATTCAATTTCGTATAATGTTCCTCGTCCGAAAGAGTTGTCCGGTTTTTTTACAGCAATGATGTGATGACTGGATGCAATTGTGTCAAAGCAATCGTGTATAATGGTTTCTATCGGTTCCTTTTTCTTGTGTACGTATTTGATATTAAAATGCAAGTTTTCTTTTTCGAGTTGTTTTGCCAATTTTTTGATAAGATTGGCTTGTGATAAAGAACCAATTATGCAAATGTTTACGGGCATATTGTTTGCGATAAGGTGTGCATGGTCAAATTCAATTTGACCTGCGATATGTTTGATTTTATTTGGGTGACATTTTGATTCTTTTATGATGTCATCACGTGCGAGTTTTTGTTCGATTGTAAGCATGTTGTAAATCCCCTTTTTATTAATTTAAGCTTTTGGAGAAAGTATAAGACAAATATTGATACCTTGTTATTGATATTTGTATTTTTCAATGAAGAAGGAAGCTCTGATATTTAATATCAGAGTAAGTCATGCATGGTTTGTCCTTTCATATAAACACCCCAAATATGATTTTGGGGTGTTGTTTTGTATTTACAAATTGTCAATATCGTCAAATGTGGCTGCAATTGCATCCATAAGTTCACTTTGACTGATATCTTTTTTATGAATGGCTTTTAAGATTTTATCATCAACGGTGTGTCTTGTCATTAAGTGATGAATAACACATGGCTGTGTCTGTCTTTGTCTGTAAATACGTGCATTCATCTGTTCATAGTGTTCCAGACTCCATGGGATGGTATACCAGATGAGTGTCGCACCACCGTCTTGTAAATTTAAACCAAATCCGCAAGATGCTGGCTGTACAAGCATAATTGGTATTTCCTTACGGTTCCATGCTTGTTCCATCTCAGGTGTGCCGTCAAAGGTGACAGCTTCCAAATCATGTTCTTTGAAATAGTTCAATAACATGTCTTTGTCACTCTGAAAATGATAGGCAATTAAAACGTTGTCATCTGTATTATTGACGATGTATTCACACATTTCCAGTTTGTGTTCATGAATTTTTTCATATTCATGTGAGTTTTTCTGAGTATAAATTGCACCGGATGCCATTTGTGAAAGTTTTGCCTGCAGGACAGCAGCATTGGCAGCTTCAATTTGTTCGCCATTCTTAAGGTCCAAAATATATGTTTTTGCAAATTCTCGATATCGTTTCTTCTCATCATCCTCTAATTCAACATAGATATCGTTGAATGTGAGTTCTGGCAGTTTGATATATTTGTTTTCCATTGAAATGGTAATATCGCCAATGCGTTCATAAATAGCTTCTTTTGCACCAAATTTAAGATTCCATGTGATTGGATAGCCTGCTGGTGATTTCAAGCCGGGATTGAAGTAAACATCACGATATTGTGTAATGTTTCGACCTAAACGTGTACCCATATCTAGAAGATAAATTTGTGACCATAAATCCATGAGTCCATTTGGCGCTGGAGAACCTGTTAATTCAATCAGTCGAAACATGTACGGTCGTACACTTGCCAGTTTCTTAAATCGCATGGAACTATGAGATTTAAACGATTGAGATTCATCAATTACAACGATAGGAAAGCACCATTTGTTGCCCGGAAAGTAATCTACTAATTTTGAAACTAAATCTCGGTTAATGAAATAAACCGTTGGTGGTGCAGTTGGTATGGTATCAAAAATTTCTTCTCTTTTTTTCTTAGAAAGATTTTTTCCTTTTTTGTTTACAATTAAAGATTGTGTTCGAAATGGAATGTTCCATTTTTTGATTTCATTTATCCATGTACAACGTGCAATGGTTTTTGGTGCAATAATGAGTACATGTCCTTTTGGATTGAGTTCATATAATCCTTCTAGTACAATGCTTGTTTTACCAAGTCCCATTTTTAAAAATAATCCAGCATACGGATGTTGTAACATGAAATTTTTTGCAAAAATTTGATAATCATGCAATGGAATTTTTGGTTGTAACATGTATTTTATTTTCCTTTCTTGATATTAAAAATATATCTGATTTATGAATATATTTTAGCATATTATTGCGTATTTTTCAACGAATTTTCAGTATTAAAAAAATTAAGCGTGATAGTAGGATGTACCATCACGCTTATCTTATTCATTATTTGTTGTTGCTGGTAAAAGTTTTAACCATTTTGGTACGTTTATGTATTGACTGAGTTGTTGGATTGTTTCAGTATTATTAAGAGGATATAAATACATCACATATAATAATGTGTTTGAAATGGTGTCCATATAAGTTTCAACGTCAGCCTTATGCCAATTTCTGTAACAGATTGTGAATCCACGTCTGTAATAATCAAATGCATGACTGTATGGCGTCAATACTGCAATCCTGTCAATTGATTTTTCAGCAATATTCTCGATAGCATCTGACGCACAACCCAGTAAGTTATCTAGGACCATAGACAGTGCGCTTTTTGTCATATCAGTCCATATAAGATATACTAATAAGTCGTGTTGGATTTCGTCGTAACGTATCGCTGCAACGGCAAGTATCTTTTCGTTGCTTAGTTTACGCAAAACATAAAATGCCAATGGTTTATAGATTTCCTGATGTGTTTTGTCTTTTGGAATATTGTATTCATCAATGTCTTCACGTGTACGTTCCAGAAGAATACGTACTGTTTTTAAGTCTGCACCTGTGATAGCTTCAATCTCATCATATTCTTCTTTTAAGTATATCTGTGACCATGTAACGATTAACTGTCTATTATATGGTATTTTGCGTTTATATGATATTGATGTTGGATGTAGCATACAGTTATGTTTTGGTGCAATTAATGGTCGCTTTTCAATGTCAATGATTTCTGGATTGTTTTTAAACCATTGGCGTACCATGTCGTCCATACGTTTTACATTTGGTGAGCCAATTAATGCCATGTAAAAGCTTCGAGGTAGGTAAAGTAGGTTACTTTTGTCTTTATTGCAGGTTTCACATAATGCTGTTAAATTTTCCATATCGTTTTTTCCACCTCTGGAAATGGGAATGATATGTTCAACAGTAAGTGTTTTCGTTGTGAGTTTACAACCACAACAAGCGCATTTGCCACCTGTTGATTTTAAGATGGCAGTGCGTTCGTCATATGTGAATAACCTGCGTCCGGTTTTTTCAAAACCAGAATTATTGGTTGATATATCATCTGGTAATGTTTCATTTGTCATGTCATTCACATCCTTTCTGTGTGATGTGATTAACGCTGTACGATTTTGTCGATGAGACCGAATTTCAATGCTTCTTCAGCTGTCATCCAGTTATCTCTGTCGCAGGCTTTGACCATTGTATCATAATCCTGTCCGGTGAAATCACATAACATATGTGTCATACGTTCTTTTGTACGTTTGATGTGGTCTGCGGCTAAAATCATGTCAGTCGCCTGTCCCTGTGTTCCACCAAGTGGCTGATGAATCATAACCTCAGCATTTGGTAAGCAGAAACGTTTTCCTTTTGTTCCACCTGCTAAGAGGAAGGCACCCATACTTGCAGCCATACCCATACAGATTGTGTTGACATCCGGTTTGATATAAGTCATGGTGTCGTAAATTGCCATACCTGCAGTTACGGAACCGCCCGGAGACATGATATAAACGTTGATGTCTTTTGTTGGGTCTTCAGCTTCTAAGAAGAGTAACTGTGCTGTAATTACAGATGCCATAGTATCATTTACTTCACCTGTAAGAAGAATGATACGGTCTTTTAATAATCGAGAAAAGATGTCGTAAGAACGTTCTCCACGACTTGTCTGTTCAATGACATAAGGTACTAATGAGTTTGTAATTGCTGTTGTGTTCATGAAAATATCTCCTTTTCGTGTATGTATTAATTTTTTTGTTTACAGCGATACACTCGATGTTTTGTATTGTGTGTATCGCTGTATTCTTGTTAAATGTTTTTTGGCTGTTCGTAATCAAATGCCATGAGTTTGAAGTGTCCATGACATGCAGAACCTAAATTGTCATTCTTTTTGTACATGTCAGTCTGTTTGAATCTTTCTTCTGTGTATACCCATGCACAATTTAATATGTCATGGTCTTTGTTTGGAAAGATAGCCTGAAATAAATCTCTAGCCATTATCTCGTTGGCTGCTTCAATGATAATCCATCCACCATAGTATGGAAAGTCTTCATCAGAGCCAAAGGTAAAATAATATTTTTGAAAGTTAGCATCAAAAGATGCTGGTGTCGATGTTGACATAGTTATAGTCTCCTTTCTAATTGTCTTCAGACCATATTTGATTTGCACGGTCGTGTTCATTTCGTTTGATATAATAATCATACAGAAATGATTTCTGTTGTTTGGTAAGCCGTCGTGTATGGTCGTATAGTGGTGTTGCAACACCTTGTGCTGGATTGTGTAAGAGAACCCAATGAAGGCTGTATACAAGTACATCGCCGTTTCTTAGGTGTTCCTGTTTACGCTTGTATATGTCTTTATTTTCAGCATAAGGATAATGTTCCATTAAGTATTTCATTGCCCATTCTTCATGTTTGCCCCATTCTACCGGATAAAATATACCGGATGGTGATAACCAGCCGTAATCATCTTCATCTGTGCTGTTTTTCTGACGGTCGATGTAAGATTGTAACATATCATTTAAGATAATTTTCTGGTTATCATCAGGACAATCAAAGAGTGATTCACCATATTTGGATTTGTATTCGATGTTCATTTCTCGTTGTTTATAGAGTGGTAGGTCCAGATAATCCAATACAAAGGTATAACGCTGTAGTAAATCATTATAGTCGGACTGAATATTAGATGTATCAGATTGACATCTACGTAAACATTCGATGAGTTCATCGAAAATATTATAATCTTTGTCTTCGTCAAGGACAACCAGTCGATAGTCGTCATTAGGATAAGTACCTCTGATTTCTGCTTTTTCATTTAAGATTAACAGACATCTTAATAATCGTTTTTCATGTGGATGGTCTGTTTCGTTTGATAATAGACAGTCGCTTAATATTTTTAATGCTTTTGGCAAATCATGTTCTTTGTTTAATTTTTCTCTTGCAAATTTGGTGATAAATTCACCTTGGATTTGAAATGTTAATTGTTTTGCTGACATGGGATTGTCCTTTCTTATGTTTTATTATACATCTTCATATCTGATGTCATCATAGCCACCGGGCATGGAATCCCAATCAGGTTCTGATGCTTGCAGTTCACGCTGGTTGTTATGAATTGTAATGCTTACAGAGGAAATGTATGGTTGTAACCAGTTGGGTACACGATTTTTGATGTATTGCATCAATTCTTTTTCTGAAAAGTCATCGTCATCCGGTGTGACTGTCAAATCGTATTCAGGTGGGTCTGTGCGTGTAGCTGGAAAGCTTTTGCTTTCATATGTGCCTTCAATGTCAAGGTTGTTGATTTGGATATCGTAATCTTCTATATCGATGTCACAACTGTTTTCGGATGCATTATCAGCGTGTTCATTTAGATAATCAAGAACGATATTTTTTAATGTTTCTGTAAGATATTCAAAGAATGATTCTAAGTTTATCGACACAGAAACAGGTACAATAAATGTTCCATTTTGTCTCATAATTGTGTCCTTTCTTGTATCTTTTTATTGTTTTTGCTTGATTTATCAATGCTTTTATGATATATTATTTCTTGAAGATGGTGTGAATGCTATATTGTCATTCTATTTAGTTTGTTAATTTTTCGGGTCAGAGACACTCCTATTTTTATGATAGGGGTGTTTTTGTGTTATAAACATAAAATGCACTCGAAACGATGTATTATAGTAGAGAAAAGGTGTATCGAAATACGATACACCTTTTTGATATTAAGCTTTACGTATCAGTTGTCTGATTGTTTTTGGTACATAATAAGTTGTTTCTTTGATAGTGCCGTTTGTTGCATAGTCAATCAGCAAATTGCGTAAGTCATCACATAACTTATCGAATTTGTTTACAAGCACGTATCTGTCATACAAAGCATTGATGTCCCAGTCTTCAAAATCTTCATCAGCATCAATGCTGCGCCCCGGATAGACCTGCAATGTGCCTGTATTTATATTGTATTCTGTATCAAGTAAAACAAGGTAACCGCCACTTCTGCCGTTAAATGTAATGTCATAATTTGTGTCTTCACGGAAGTCGCGGATAAGCTGTTCTTGTTCCATCTGATATTCGGATGTATCAATTTCATCGGTGAAGAGAAAAGCGGATGCTTTTTCATATACATCGTTATCTAAATTTAGATTGTACAATTTTACGTTATGTGCGTAGGATGTTGCTCGATTCCAACTGTTCATGGTATAATATCGGGCATGATTTTTCAAATAGTGGATGAGTGCATCCCTGTCATCTTTGTGGATGGCAGGCTGTGTTTGGAATAATGTTGTTGGCATGATATTATCTCCTTTCTGGTTTACAGTTCATGTTTAATGAGTTTCTCAAAGAAATCATCAATAGCTGGTTTTGTTTTGAGTACATAGACCAAAGCACCGTGGTCACGCATTTCTTTAATGCGGAAATCCTGCTGTTTTCTGGTAGTACCTGTTGGACTTTTACATTCTACAAAAACGGTATAGCCGTGTCCAATTACAATTCTGTCAGGAACGCCACGTTTTCCGGGTGATGTAAATTTATAACAAACGCTGTCGTGATTTTCTGCTTGTTTGATAAGATAATCTTCAATGATACCTTCTGGTTTACCCATGTGATTTTTCTCCTTTCGTGATATACGTATTATCAAAATATCATCCCGATATTTTGTATGATTTGTAGAAAAATAAGAACCTCAGTGAATTACTCACTGAGGTTCGTATCTTGATTATGCATATTTCAGTTCAGTCGTGTCCGGTATATGATTTCTCCAGCTTCTTTCATAAGTAGTAGCAAGTTTATCGAGATATTTTTCATAATCCAGATTATTTTTGATGAAATCAAAATCAGTCTGAGTGAGGTAATGCAAATCATTGTTGATTATTTTTATATACCAGTCAGGTTCGATATTTGTAACTTTTTTGCTGATGATATCACGTACATCGTCGTTATTGTGTTTGATGCTGTCAATGTCGATACCATTTTCCTTTAATACGAAGGTTGCTCTTGGTTCAAACATTGCAGGTTTATCACCGTCTTTTTCACGTTTCTTTTTCTGAGCAGGTTTTACTTTTGCTGCTGCAGATGCCCATAAATGAAGTGTGTCGGCTGTACCGTCTTTCATAATGAACATACGATTATAATGTTGTAAGATAATTGGATTGTCTGGGTCTTCGTCTGTTAAGCCATAAATATAGGTAATAGACGACGGTGAAGATGCAACAATGTTCTGATACATTAACAGGAACTGTAATGGTTCAAATGCTGTTTTTGAACGTTCTAAAATGTTGCGACCAATTTCTCTGTCAAAGTCTTTGTCCAAACCTAATCCTTTATAACCTGTAGCAGCTACGGTCAAATATTCTGTTAATGCCCAGTCTAAAATAGCGGGATGAGCCAATGCTTTGTTTGGATTTGGACCCTTTCTACAGCCAAGAGTACCGCCAGATGCACCAAGGATTTCACCATTGGCTTTTGTCAATTCGATACGGTTATTCGTATCTTTTGAAATCAGAAACATCGGTTCTGGTTCGATTTCAACACCAATATTTTTGGATTCTTCTTCAAGAATTTTATTGTTTAATGTTGCTTCCATGACAGAATATAAACCATCTGTATTGGTTGAAATAACTTTTGAACCACGGTATGCCTGTGCCTGTCCAATACGCCATGAGAATAACTGACCGATGATTCTCATAGAGATAATCTGATTGTTTGCACGAATGTTATTTTCAAAAGCAGCATCTGCTGCGCCTGATGCAGAGTTCAAAATCAATTTGACTCCTTCACGACGGATTCGGAAACTATCACGTTCCTTTTCTGAATAAGATTTATCTTTCATCTTCTTACCATATTCCTGTTTCTGGTCGAAGATTTCAGCGTAGCGGTCATAGCCTAATCCTTTGTTGAAGAATGCCATCATCATACGAAGCAGGTTCGGATAATATGAAGTAAAATCTTCATGATTTGCTTCGTCAGCAGATGTAAAGTTATACTTCTTTGTCAATTCTGTCATACCTTTTTTATTGATACCTGCTAGAATTGGTTTTGGCATTATTTCTTTTTTGTATTCAGACTCAGCAACCTTTTTACCACTAACCAAAAATACAGAGTATTTGAAGGTACGACCGTCGGATAATGTAACGGTTTTAGCTTTACGTAAATCTACTGGGTTTGGGTATATAGATTTTACTTCATCTAAATCCAGTATGCTCTGTTCATATAATGCACAGTCAAAGTCATAAGCGGTTTTGTTGTATTCTGCGCCATGAACACCACCTGTAGAAAAGATTACATAGCAGGATGTTGGATTGCCATCAGCATCATAATATGGCATGAAAGTACCGTCACCATCTGTTGGTTTTGGAATATTTGTCAATGATTCTGCCTGTTTAAAATTTGGGTCACCACAATAATCTTCGTTGTAACTTTTTGAATTGTTGAAGTTTTTACCTTCAATGGATTTATAGTAGTTATAAATCACATCAAATTTATCACGAAGTGGTTTGTGTTTTGCATCAGGATATAAGCCATAGAAGAATTTCTTTGTTTCTTCTAAGATATTAACCTGTTTAATTCCGAGTTCATCTGCTTTCTCTTTTGCTGGATATAAAAAGCTGACAGTGGGTATATCTGTAATATGACCGTATGGACAAAGGCTTTTTGTAGCAAACTGAGCAGATGATGCATCAATGTTTAATCGGTCTTTTCGTACTTTACATGGACGGATGTCCGGCTTATATGGTGCTTCTTCGCCCGGTTTTGATGCTTTCATTCTCTCGTAAATTAATTCTGGATAGGTGTGTAACAGACCTAATTTTAATTCAAACTGAGCCTGATAAGATTTATGATAAAACAGCATACGTAAGTTTACGATATCTGAAACGTTGTAGGCAATGAGGTCTAAGATTTCATCAAGCGTTGTAAGTTTACTTACGGTTGGTTTTAATTTATCAGATTCTAAAATCTGATAACCTAACATGCCAAGCAATCGTTTTAATGCAACTTTGGACTGTTTTTCGTTCAAACGTGCGATATCCAGATGTCTACCTGATAACATCATGTTACGACGAATTTTGAATCCTGCTCCGTCAAAATCTCTAGTATTATCAGGTCCTGTATATAATGCTGATGGCATTGCATTCTTGAACTGTGATGTGAACAGTCTATCATTGAATTCACGCATTTCTTTGGCTGTCACGCCTTTGAAAATGCAATTATCATTGCCAGCTAAACCAAGCTGGGATGGATTGTTAGTATTTACATCGTCTTTGTAGCATATCCATGCTCGTTCGAAAAATTCTGCCAACATGGTAGTATCATAATTAAAGCTGTTGTAACCAGCCAGATATGGATGTTCGTCATTGTTGTAATTTGCATCAGTGTCACAGACAAGTCGAAACTCATCAGGATAGATACTATCCAAGGTATTATCGTTGATTTTTGGTGAATCCCAGCAACCAAAGGTACGTGATAATTTGGCAACACCTTCCTGACCACACATAAATGGTCCGATATCGTGTTTCTGTTTTTCGTTTAATCGCATGTATTGTTGTTCTGTCATGCCACGGTGTACATCAAAGTCTTTATTTAACGGTATAAAGTCAATGGTTCCTGTGAAGTTTAAGTTGTGGCGATAAATTCGGTCTTTTGCTTCATGGAAGTTCTGACGGAATTGGTCACGTAAGGCGTCATCGTCAATTAAGTAATAAATGTCGATGTGGTTTCGCTTTTCATCGAAATTGGCTAACGTAAAGACGTTTTCCAAGGATTCGATATCATAAAAGTTCATGTTCATGAGTTTTACTTCCTTTTTATTTTAATTGTTTTTACTGATTTCATATAACATATCAATCAACTGATTGGCAATCTGTTTTGCTGTAGATGTCTCTGAAATGTGACATCCATCGTGTGAATGTGGATTGTTAATTCCATTTGCATACTTGATTGCTGTACCACCAGCGTCAGACCATGGTTTTAAATCATTGTTGAAATCACTGATTAACACATCTTTTGGTGTTAAATTTTTTGTTTTTCTGATTTTCATTACATAGTCTACTTTTGGTACAATGATGGCTTTGAAGTCATCATTTATGTTTAGAAATGGTAAATGCTGTTTTAACCATTTCTCTTTATCATTTGTATGTTCATTTTTTAACGTTGGTAAAACGTTAGATATGATTTTTATCTTTACATGATAAATTTCATGTAAAAGTTTTAATGCCTGAATGATTCTATCGTCAGGTGTACAATGACGAAAATAATGATTGTTTGGTATTAAGAATGGCGGATTATCGCCTTTGAAGCCATCTGGCTCATAGACGGCAATTACGCCGTCCATGTCGCACCAAATGGTGATTTTTGGGTCAATATAAGAGTTCATGGCATATGTACCTTTCTTTTTTGTTGTTGTTGAATTTGATATTAATCGTCACTTGCGATGACAATCGGAATGATGTTATCATCATCATCTGCACCAATACGATAAATACCTCGCTGTCTATCAGGGTATTGTCCCGGCACTGGTGTACAGCGGTCTTCAATGGAATAAGATGGTGATGATTTTTGCTTGTTATACCATGTTTTACATTCAAATTCATCAAGTAATGGTTCACAACATGACATTTTGTTACCAATACGAATTTGTTTTCGTTGATTTTCACATACCCATTCTTCACTTTGATTGGCAACAACAACAATGTCGTTAATGAATGTATTTCGATTCTGTGGTGTACCGGATGGGTTGTTTGCTTTAAACCATTTCAAGTACATTTCGTATAATAATGCAAATGGCATGATATCCCAAGACGCACGTTCTACAACGTCGTTGAAAAACTGTCGGATAGGGTCATTAAACTCTTTGTATTCGTCCAATGCATTTTTACATGATTCAGGAACGTCAAATTCCTCATAATCCATATTTAATACTTTGTACAGTACATATTCCAAAACCTCTGGTCGTCTCAGATAATCATCTTTGATGTATTTGCGTTCTTTTCCAGTGAAACATTTATTGAATGGAATAAATATTTGTCGTCTGAAAAAAGAATCTGATTTATCTTTGATACGTGGCATTTCATTGATACATTGTACCATGACAACGTGTGGTTTGAATGGAATGGATGTTTTATATTTACGGTTAATCTGAACAGTATCACTTGTAATAATGGCTTTTATGTTTGCACACTTATCGACAAATATACCAACATCATTCTCATCAGTAATGATTGCTTGTGCATGAATTAATGGTTCAAGAGCAAATTCTTTGCCCATTTCATCCAATTTTAATGAAATGTATGCACCTTCGCCAACTAACTGTTTTAATAACAGACAAAATGTACCTTTACCATTGTTACCTTTCTGTGAATAAAACCAAATGGATTTATTCCATGATACAAACGGTCTAACAACTGCGCCAGCAACCTGCCATAAAAGATTAGTAATACCGTCATCGTCTGTAAGGTCATGTACCCATGTTTCAACATTCCATAAGGTTCCGTCAGGATTTGTAATAATTGGATTTGTTGCAAATGGGTTATATGGAACACGGCATTTCTGCAGATAAATGAATTCGGGGTCGAATGGTAATAATTTTTTCTGTTTATAATCAAAAATACCATTATTTACTGGAATTAAATCTTTGTCTAATGTTCGGTTTTTGTGAGGAACTAAGTCCCTTAACGCAGCCATACATTCATTAAATTCTTTCTGTGTGATTGTATAATTATATTTTTTTACAATGCGTCTGAATACCTCAGCATCAGTCACATAGATACCTTCGTCTGCACCGTCACTTATATAAATAGCTAATAAGTCAAAGTCAGCGGATGCTCCGGGTCCAGCAGTTTTGATACAACAAATTTCATACAAGTGAGCCATGATATCAGCAATCTGACTGAAATTCAACTTCTGTGGAATTTTCCATTTTGTGCCGGGTTCTCTTGTAGCATTGATTGTTCTAATTTCTGTTGCTAATGCTTCTAAAATGTCAACTTCTATTGTTTGTTCTGTTGGTGGATTATCTACATCTATGCTGTCAAGGTAATTCAGAGTTACGTCACGAATAACTTGATTGAGTGCGTGAGCCATACTCTGTTGTTCCTTTCTATTTTTATTGTTTCAGATATTCGGGTATCTGATTGATTAGTCGTTTGTTGTATTGTTTGTTTGCAAATTGTAGATTTCATCCTGCATATCTAAAATGCGTTCCATCATACCAATAATATAATCAGGTGGCGTTGCTGTCTGCTGTTCCCATTTCTGAATGTTAGCTGCAGGAATGCCAAACATTTCTCCGAATTTTGCTTGAGATAAGCCTGTCCGGTCTCGCAGTTCTTTTACTTTTATATATAAGGTGTCGTTTTTGTTTTTTTTACGCATTACATATAAATTCCTTTCTTTTAGTATATACTGCAAGTATATACTACTTGTCCTAATAAGTCAATCATAATTTTTATATAAATTTTTTATAATGTTTAAAACATACTGATATATGTATTATATTGGCGTATATATTAGTGTATTATTCACACATTCACACTCGGTATTTGTATTTTTTTTGTAAAAAAAAGAACCCGTTTAAAAAACGGGTTGTGTGTATGTAGTTGTATTTCTCACACATATATTTAATGGTGTTTGTTTTTGATTAAACGTTGAAGAAGTTCGGATGATTTTTCCTGCAATACATTGAAATTTATCGGGATAATCGTGTTATTTATTCATTCATTGACGGTTTTATATCCGTTCATATTTAAGAATGTATAGATAGATTCTAATTCTTTTACAAGAAATTCGGAGTGTGATGATGCACATTCTTTTTGAATTGTGTAAGATTGTGTCTTTATTTTCCTTTAAATAAGAAGCAAGACTTAGTTGTGATTCTTATATGATAGAACGTAGCAAGATTTGTAGGTTCTGTTGGGTCATCAGCTATAAAAGATGTCAATACATCGAGGTCTGGATTGGATGTAGTTCGTTTTGCCATGCTGACATCAATGGTTAATTTACGTGGAGAACTGTCAAGCTCCTTTGCTAATTTGAAAGCAAGCTGCTGTTGGATTAAAGATTTACCGGAGCTATTAGAACCTGTTAAGATTGTGATTTTGTCTGATTCGATTTGTTTCATATAATTTCGTATGATTTCAATACTGTTTTCGATGGATAAATTTGAGATATTTTCGTGTGTCATTTTCTGTCATTTCTATATACTGTTGGTATATACTATTTGGTTATTTCAAGTCATGAAATTTGCAACGCTTGACAATTTTAAAACAGGTAATATAGTGCAATAAATATTTTAAAATTGTACTTAGTATTGTGTATTTTGTATATTTTGACTGTCACCAAAAGTGGTGACAAAGTGGTGACACTTTGTTGGAAAAATGGTGACAAATCATGAAATTGAGACAAAAACAGAGTCTGTCACCAGAAAATGGTGACACGTGCAAAGCTTGATAAATTAAGGGTTTTGGAAGATTTATTTAGTATTTTGTCACAGAGGTGTCACCACTGTCACCAGTGTCACCACTTTTTGGTGACACCTCTGAAAATAAT
>ERZ1106951.112-NODE-112-length-89175-cov-9.348003_pt1 | contig 89175 bp, 65 predicted proteins | sample MGYA00403676_ERZ1106951 | MGnify/ENA primary metagenome ERZ1106951 (study PRJEB35170, sample SAMEA104062398) | human gut metagenome | biome: human gut; feature: human-associated habitat; material: faeces | place: Denmark | collected 2012-04-23 ...
GGTTCTCCCCGCATACGCCGGAGGCCACCACGGCCGGCTCACGCTCCGTGTAGGCAAAGCCGTGGGACTCCACCCAGCGCTTGGCATAGCTGTCCTTGGCCACGCTGAAGGTAATGCCGGAGAGGCCGGTAAAGGCCAGATTGTCGATGACGGACATGGTGTCCGGCAGATAGACGTTCCGGAGATTGCGGCAATACTTGAAGGCGTTGCCGCTGATGGCGGTCAGTCCCTCGGGAAGGGTGATGGACTTCAGGCTGGTGCAGCTCTTGAACGCGGAGCCGCCCAGCATCTGCAGCTGGCTGTTTTCGGCAAAGTTCACCGTCTCCAGGTTCGTGCAGCCGCAGAATGCGTTGGTGGTCAGCTTGGTGACGCCTGCACCCACGTTGACGGTGGTGATGAGGGCGCGGTTGGCGTGCCAGGGAATGTTGGCCTCGCCATAGTACGTGGCCATGGAGCCGGTGCCCTCCAGGGTAAGGACGCCGTCGCTGGTCAGGCTCCAGGTCAGGTTCTCCCCGCATACGCCGGAGGCCACCACGGCCGGCTCACGCTCCGTGTAGGCGATGCCGCGGGACGCAGCCCAATCCTTGGCATAGCTGCCGTATCCCACGCTCAGCACCAGGGCGGTGTCCCGGGTGAAGGCATTGGGCATAATGGCGTTGACGCCGTCCGGCAGATAGAGCTCCCTCAGCGACGTGCAGTCCGTGAAGGCATCGTAACCGATATAGGTCACGGTCTCCGGCAGCCGAAGCGTCTGGAGGCTGGAGCAGCGGGCAAAGGCGTTCTGGTCGATCCGGGTGATCCGGCTGCCCTCGGCGAAGGTGACCTCCGTCAGGTTCCGGCTGGAATAGGCGAACCAGCGGTCCAGATTCGTGATGCCGCTGTCCACATACAGCCTCCTGACATAGTTGCGGTAGCTGTACCATGGGCTGTTCCAAACCCGGGACAGGGGATAGTTTTCGCCGGTGCCCATGAACTTGAACAGACCGTCTCCATAGAGGATGAAGTCCACATTCGCACCGGAACGGCCGGCTGCCCGCACGTCGGCGGTGGTGCTGCGGGTAAAGAAGCCGCCCTCAAACAGGCAGGTCTCGCCGCAGATATTGTACGCACCGTCGTAGGCATAGCCCTGATCGTCGGCAAAGTAGAAGCGATCCTCATAGTGCATATGGCCGGTCAGAGGCACACCGGCCACCAGATACATCAGACGGCGGCTCTCCTGCTCGCGGACAAAGCCGGAGAACTTCTCGTCCACCGCGTTCTCCGTGTGGCCGCAGACGTCGCAGAAAAGCTCCTTGGTGTCCAAGTCAAACAGGTAGGTGTGCTCATCGTTCTGGCAGACCGGCACCGCGCGCCTGGTGTACTGGTCCAGAACGGTTCTGGTGCCGTCGGCGGCCACGTTATAAGCGGTAACGGTGGCCTGGAAGCGGTCGGCGGTAACGTCCACATAGACGCTGTCGAAGTTCAGCGTGGCCACGTCAAAGTGGAAGTCCGGATTGTTCACGATGGAGTAGGACTTGCCGCCGGTGGAGCCGCAGATGTAGTACACCGTGCCGTTTTCGTCCACCTGACCGCCGGTCATGGGGGCGGTGCGGGCATAGCTGTGGTCATTGCCGGAGAAATAGAAGTCGATCCCCGCCGCGTCGCAGGCTGCGGGCAGATACTGCACGTAAGTCTCACCGCCGCCGGTGGGGTTGGTGTAGTAAGCGGGCACATGGGTCACCAGCACCTTCCAGGTGCAGGTGCTCTTGGCCGCGTCCTCCACCAGCCACTGGGTAAACTGCTGGATGGTATCCTTATCGGAGGTGTGGTTCAGCACGGCGATGTACACGTCGCCCCGCTCCACGGAGTACCAGGCGGCGGGAACGCCGAACACGCTCCTGGCAGCGATGGCGCCGCTGCCGCTGTCGTCGGCCTCGTGGTTGCCGACGACGTGGATCATATCCGTATCGCGGATGCCGTCCAGGGTGAACAGGGACAGGGCATCCTGCCACTGGTTGTAGTAGCGGACGTTATCCACTGCGTCGCCCAGCTGGACGCCGAAGTGATACTGCCCGCCCAGGCAGCCGGCGATGCGGCCCATGCCCTCCAGAGCGGCCTCCTCCTGGATATCCGCCAGCAGGAAGAACCGGGTCTGCTTCTCGGCGGCAGGCACCGTGAAGCTGCGCACGTCGGACCAGACGGAGCCGTCGCCCACCCGGTAATAGTAGGTGCTTCCGGCGGTAAGGCCCGTCAGGGACACGCCGTTGACGCGGTTGATCTGCTTGCTGGAGGAGTAGGAGATCAGGCGGCTGGTACCCTCCACCTCCACAGCGCCGGTCATGTCGGCGTTGGCGGAAAGCCGGGCCACAGCCCGATCACCGCTGTGCGCGGGGTTGCTCATCCAGGTGATGGTCTTGCCGTCAGCGGACGGGGCCAGGTTGTAGATGACGTTATAGGGCGCGCCGGTTTCGTCGCCCACGGCGTCATAGCTGAACAGGGTGATCTGATAGGAGCAGTTGCCCGCTTCATCGGCAGCCCGCAGGTTCACGCTGCCCTGGCTGGCCGTCAGGCTGGAGATGTCGATCCGACCGTTCTCGTCGGTATCGCCCAGCAGCACGTCGTTGGCGTACACATGGACACCGGCGGCAGCCTTGCCGTCCCGGATAACGGTGACGGCGGCGGAGGCGGTGCTGCCCACCACGGCAGTGTCCGCCTGGATGCGGTACATGGCCTCAATGGGCCGGTTCGTCACGGGGGTGGTGAAGCCGGTGGCGTACTGGTTCACGTCGCTGATGTCCAGGCCCTCCGTCTGCTTGCAGCCGTAAGATCCCTTGGTGACCTGCACGTTGACGCTGCTGCCCTCGGCAACGGAGGTGGGGATGTCCACGGCGATAACAGCCAGGGCACCGGCGGTGTATACCGCGTGGTCGATGGCCGTGATGCTCACGGACACAACGCCCTTGGCGGCGTCATAGTCATACGTACCGGTAACGCCCTCCGGGAAGGTGACGCCGGTGACGGGATAGCTGCGGGAAACGGAGACATTGGCGCTGAGGGAGGTGATGGACGCCGGGTCGGTGGCGGTCAGCGCCAGCTGCCAGGTCTTGCCCACAGTGGGCTCACCCCGCAGGTCCAGAGACACACCGGGCACGTCCGTCTCCTCCGCGGCCACGGTGAAATACCGGGTCTCGCGGGTGACGTTGCCGTAGCCGTCCTTCAGGTAGAAGGTGATGGAGTGCAGACCGTTGCCGAAGTGCATCAGGCCGGAGGTGCTGCCCAGGTTGTCCCGGTCATACCTTCCCCGGTAGGTGCCGTCGAAGTAGAAGTAGGCAGACTCCACGCCGGTGGCGTAGGGATCCGTCTCCTCGCTGTCGTCGTAGGTAACGAAGAAGCGAAGATTGCCGGAGCTGAGGGTCGCGCCGTTTTCCAGCTCGGTCTTGGTGCCGTCGTCGTTGACCAGCTGGATGGAGTTCACCACGGGAGCGGTGACATCCTGGTTGTTGGCGCCGTACACCACGCACAGGTTATCCAGCAGGATATAGCCCTTCAGGTCGCTCTTGTCCAGCTTCGTGCCGTCGGTGGTATACCAGCCGATGCCGCCGGTGGTGACCATGGCCCGGAACAGCATGCCGCTGTTGACCCGGATCAGCGCACCGGCATAGGAGGTCAGGTCAGCCTCCAGATACTGCCAGCCGGACTTCAGTCCCTCGCCGGAGGCGCCGCTGCCGCTGCTGAAGTTGATATAGGCGTTGGTCCAGCTCTGGCCGCCGTTGGTGCTGGTGGCGATCTGGGCACGGAGCCAGGGGACGGGAACGCCCTCGGGGATGTAGACCCACACGCCCAGAGCGGTGGGGGTGCCGTCGATGGCCAGATTGTCGCCCAGGCCCAGGCAGGCGCCGTCGGTGCCGTTGATATTCGTCCAGTCATACTCCAGCTTCACGGCGTTGTGGCCGAAGCGGACGATATCGGCATAGGCCTCGTCGGTATCGGATACTACAGAGCCCTTCACCACGCCGCCGCGGCCCGCGTAGTGATAAGTGGCCACGGCGTTGGCGGCCAGGCCGCTGAAGCTCTCCACGGTGGTGCCGATGGTGGAGTAATCCCAGGGATCCGCGTCGCCGCCGTCAATGATCATGGTGGGCTCCATGCCGATGTTCACGGTGATGGAGGCCGTCAGGTCATCGCGCACAGCGGTGACGGTGGGGCTGCCGGAATACTTCACGTTGCCGGTAACGGTGAACAGGTTGCCGGTGAAGCTGCCGGCGTCCGGATCGGAAACGGTCCACTGGATGTCACTGTCCTGCAGGTGGACGGTCTCCGTCTGGTAGGTAGCCTTGAAGCCCAGATCGCTGACCTCGTTGTAGTTCAGGTTCACCTCGCCGGAGGTAAAGGCCAGCTTGTCCGGGTTCTGGATGTGGATCACGGCGGAGCCCACCGTCTGGCCGCCGCTGACCAGGCTCACCGTCACGTCACCGGTCTTGCCGGAGGAAACAAAGGTGGCGGAGGCGCTGCTGCCGTTTACGGCGGCGGCGGTCACCGTGCCCATGGTCTCATCGCTGACGGTGAAGCTCACGTCCTCCGGCAGAGCCTTGGCGGGAGCACCGGAGAAGTCCATGGCGTCCGCCGTCAGGGTGACGGAGGAGCCGGGGGTATAGTACTCATCGCTGGGGGTAACGGCAGCGTGGTCAAACTCACCGGAAGCCGCCACGGTGGATACCACCAGAATGGTGCCGGAAATACCGCGCTCGCTGCCGCCGGCAGGGGTGTTGCGCATGGTGACGTCCTGCTCACCCTCCCGCTGGGAGATGTAGGTGGAGGAGCCGCCCTCGTCCAGCTGGATGGCCGCCACGCAGCCCAGGGCCACCATCATCTGGGCCTCCTCGGCCGCGGTATAGCCCACGGAGCGGGGAGCCATGGTGCCGTCGGCCTGGAACAGCACCACGGTGCCGTCGGCCTTGATGCCCACGCAGGTGCGGGGATAGTAGCCGCTGTTGCCGGATTCGGTGATGACCACCTTGCCGTCCCAGACCATGGCCACCAGTGCGTCCACGGCCTCCAGGATCTTCACGGTCTTGCCCTGCTTGGCGCTCTGATCCGCCTCGGCCTGGGCCAGGGTGGTGCCCTCCCGGAACACGTTCACCGAGCCGTCGTCAAAGGCGGCGATAAACGCGCGGCTGGAATTGTCGTGGTGGACAACGCCGTTCATCACCAGATAGCCGGAGGGCTCGCCGGTGTTGATGTTGAACCAGGAGGCGTTGACGCCGCCCACTACGTTCAGACCCGTCTCTTTTTCATAGACATGGGCCTGGTCCGTGGTGGTTTTCAGGGTCCAGCCCTGTTCCTTGGGGTTGCGGTTGCCGTAACCGGCCACGATCTTGGCGCGGCCGCCTGCGGTGTTCACCTCCATGACGTTGGCAACCGTCTGTGAGTTGCCTGCGGCATTGTTGGTGATGATGACCTTTTCGGAAATATCCGGGGCAATCGCGTAATTCTTCAGCGACGTCACGGAATAATCCGTTCCCTCGATGGAGCTGCCCTTTGTCAGCTCAGAGGATCCCGCAGCCTTCGAGTCCGCGGCCAGTGCATAGGCAGGCAGCATACCTGCCAGCATGCACAGGCACAGCAGCACCGAAAGCACACGGTGAAGCTGCCGGGGTTTTGACATAGTGGATCTCCTCTCTCTTGTGAATTTATAATATCCGGCGGTCTTGTCCGGCTATTATCTCAGCTCTGGGGCCCGTAAAACGCCCGGTACCACCGGGCAAAGCGCCGCAGGCCCTCACGCAGCGGCGTTGCCGGCCGAAAACCGAAATCCCGCTCCAGCGGTGAAGTGTCGGCATAGGTAGCCAGCACGTCCCCCGGCTGCATGGGCAAAAGCTCCGTGTGGGCGGCAAGATCATGGTCCTGCGGCAGCAGCTCCTCCCGGATCAGCTCCTGCTGGAGCGTCCGGACAAAATCCAGCAGCTTCACAGGCTGGCTGTTTCCGATGTTATAGACCCGGTGAGGGGCAGACGCACCCCCCGGGGCGGAAGCAGCCGCCGGAGCACAAGTCATGACCCGCAGGATCCCCTCCACAATGTCGTCTACATAGGTGAAATCCCGCATGCAGCTGCCGTAGTTATACAGAGGGATGCGCTCCCCCCGGCGCAGGCAGTCGGTGAACTTGAAGTATGCCATGTCCGGACGGCCGGCCGGACCGTATACCGTGAAGAAGCGCAGACCGGTGGCCGGGATCCGGTACAGCCCGGCATAGGCACAGGCCAGCAGCTCATCGGACTTCTTGGTGGCCGCGTACAGGCTGACCGGAGAATCGGTCTTGTCCTCCGTGCTGTAGGGCAGCTTGGTGTTGCTGCCGTATACGGAGGAGGACGAGGCGTAAACCAGGTGCTCCACCCCGGGGCCGCCGCCGTCAAGGGAGTGGCGGCAGGCCTCCAGTATCCGGAAAAAGCCGACCAGGTTGCTCTCAATATAGGCATCCGGGTGGTCGATGGAATACCGCACGCCGGCCTGAGCCGCCAGGTTTACCACCACGGCAGGGGCGTAGTCGGCAAAGGTCCGGCGCACCAGGTGCTCATCGGCTATGGAGCCGCGGACGAAGGCAAACCGGCTCCCCTGGGCGGCATACCGGTCTGCCGTGTGCCGGAGCTGCTCCAGCCGCCAATGCTTCAGCCGAGGGTCATAATAGTCGTTCAGCTCATCCAGAACCACCACCCGTACCGGATGGATCCGCTCCAGCAGCAGCTGGGACAGCCGGGCGCCGATAAAGCCCGCCCCGCCGGTAACCAGGATCGTTTTCCCTTCCAGGGACACGTTTTGCGCTTCCATGTCAGTCCCTCCCGAAAATATCCCGGGTGTATACTTTATCCTGTACGTCAGACAGCCCGTCATCCAACCGGTTGGCGACAATCAGGGATGAGAGGGACTTGAACTGCGCCAGGTCATCCGTCCGGCGGCAGCCGGCTACCGTCTGGCCCGGAGTCAGGGCCGGCTCATACAGCAGCATCGGGACACCCGCCTGGCGCAGCTGCTCCATCACGTCGAAGATCGCGCTGCACCGGAAGTTGTCGGATCCGGACTTCATGGTCAGACGATAGATCCCCACCACCGGTTGGCTGTTCTCCTGGGAGGCCAGCGTCTCCACCCGACGGCAGATCTGCCGGGCGATGAAGCTTTTACGGCAGCCGTTGGAGGACACGGCGGCCCCGATCAGCGTCTGGGGCGTCTCCCGGCAGCTGGCCAGCAGCTGGCGGGTATCCTTTGGCAGACAGTAGCCGCCGTAGCCGAAGGAGGGGTTGTTGTAATACTGGCCGATCCGGGGATCCTGGCAGATCCCGTGGATGATGGAGCCCGTGTCCAGCCCGCGCAGCTCGGCGAAGGTGTCCAGTTCGTTGAAAAAGCCGATGCGCAGAGCCAGATAGGTGTTGGCAAACAGCTTGATGGTCTCGGCCTCGCCGCAGCCGGTCACCAGCAGCTCCACGTTCTTTTTCTCTGCCCCGTCCTGCAGAAGCCGGGCGAAAGCGTGCGCCTGCTCCGTCAGCACAGGGTCGGCAAGGTCCGTTCCCACGATGATGCGGCTGGGATAGAGGTTATCGTACAGAGCCTTCCCCTCCCGGAGGAATTCCGGACTGACCAGAATATGGCCGGCCGGATATTTGGACTGCATGGACTGGGTGAAGCCCACGGGAACCGTGCTCTTAATGACCATGACGGCCTCCGGCGCATAGCGCAGCACTTGGCGGATCACCGATTCCACCATGGCGGTATCGAATGCATTTTCCTGCGGATTGAAATCGGTGGGCACGGCGATGACCACATATTCAGCCCCGGAATAGCCATCCTCCGGGTCCAGAGTGGCCCGAAGCCGCAGATGCGGCTTATTCAGATACGCATCCAGATAGCTATCCTGGATGGGAGAAATGCCCCGGTTGAGCATGTCCACCTTTTCCGCCGCCACATCCACCACGCATACGGAGTTATGCTGAGCCAGCAGCACTGCCTGAGACAGCCCCACATAGCCCATTCCGGCAATTGCAATTTTCATGTATGAGCATTCCTTTCTATGTTCGCCGCAGCGTGTGCGCCAGCTGCCGCAGGTCCCTGCGTTTGCCCAGCAGATAGCCGCCCAAGGCGGCCCCATACACCCCCAGGCCCCACCAGTACGGGAGCAGGCAGGTGCTGATCAGAAACACGGCCGTCAGAGCAAATTCGATGACGAATTCCCGGCGCAGGTCCACATGGATGATGCGCATGACCGCAGCCTCCGAAAGCATGGACCGCAGCATCACAGACAGCAGCACCAGCAGCAAAACAGCGGTAAGACTATTCAGCACCCATGCCCCCAGAGCAAACAGCGCCAGCCCCGCCGCAACGCAGGAGGCGTTGATGCGCAGCATGGTCCGCTCCTGCTGATAGGCCTTCAGGTAATTGTTGGTCAGCAGACTGACCTTGGACGTGTAGATAATCAGCGGCAGCAGCATGCCCAGATACGACACACTGGCTTCGTATTTCGGCAGCCAGAGGCGCAGCAGCACACAGCCGGGATAATACAGCAGCATAGCCGCAAACAGCAGCGGGGAAATCCCCTGTCGGATCCGGCAATACATGCCCGGGAGCTTGTCCGGCTCCATCCGCTTGATGGAGGGAAAGAGCACCACGCTGATGGCCGTTACAAATTGCAGGAAAAAGCTGGTCAGGCTGAAGGCCAGGGAGACCTTGCCGAAAACCAGCAGGCCCCATCGCCACTGGATCACCATTTTCCCGGAGCCCACCAGAAAATTGGCCGCGTAGGACGACAGCATCAGCCATACGCCGGCAGAGAGTGTTGTCCGCAGCTCCGGCAGCAGCCGCGCCCTGGGCACCATGGAGCCAACCAGCAGACGGCGGCTGTATCGCAGGCCGAAAAACAGGATAACGGCCACATCCGCCGCCAGATAGACCAGGCAGAACCAGATATAGGAGCTCTGCCCCGCCGCCAGGCAGCCCAGCACCAGCAGACAGTAGATCACCCGGTAAACGGCAATATAGGCCACATAGTGGGTGATGCGGTTGGTGATCTGAAACGTGAAGGAAATGTAGTTGAAGGTGATCTCAATGCATACGGTGCAGGCCAGCAGGATGCATAGCACACGGTTATCTCCCCGGAGCAGGAGGCAGCCTATGGCCAGAAGCCCCGCCGACAGCAGCAGATCCAGCTCCATGATCACCCGGTACTGGGAGCGCACCATGTCTTTGTCCAGCTCGTCATAGTCAAACCGGGCGTACCGCAGGACGATACCGTCCATCAGGCCAAAGTGGAGAACGCCCAGATATTGGGAGTACAGCAGGTAGCTCTGCCAAAGGGAGTAGTCGCTCTCCGGAATGAACTTCGGCACGATCAGGTTCAGCACGAACCCCACCAGCACCGAGACGGCCTGCGCCAGCACGGAGAGCATCATATTTTTCGCAATTTTCTTCCCGGAAAGTTTTTCCATATGCATCAAAGCTCTTGGGACGGCAGCGTCCCGTGAAGGTACAGCGACTCCAGCCGCCTTGCCTGGCGGCGGATGTCGTAGCCCCCGGCGCAGACGGCGTCGCGGCCATCCCGCCGCCCGACGGACAGCGCCTGCTCCATGACGCCGCACCAGGCGGCGGGAGCTGTATAGGATTCCTCCGGCAGGAAGCGGAGCTGATCGGTCAGCTTTACCTCCCTGGGCACTTTATGCGAACAGACACAGGGCAGGCCACTGGCCTGGGCCTCCACGGCAACGATGCCCAGCCCCTCCCAGCGGGAGGGCAGCAGAAACAGGTCCATGGCGCTCAGAAGCTGCGGCACGTCCGTGCGCATGCCCAGAAAGCGCAGACTGTCCCCCAGGCCCAGCCGGTCAGCCTGGTGCTCTATCTCCGGGCGAAGCGGCCCGTCTCCGGCCAGCAAAAGCACGGAATCCGGCCTGCGCCGGTGAAATTCCGCGAAAATATCCAGCAGAAGCCGGTGGTTTTTCTGCTCCGTGAACCGGCCCACATGGCCGATGACCGCGGCCTCCTGCGGAATGGACAACTCCCGGCGCAGGCGGAGGCGGTCCTCCGGCGAAAAGGCAAAGGCCTCCGTGTCAATGGCGTTGCGCAGGATGACCACCCGTCCGGAGTCCACGGCATCCTGTCCATAGAGCCACGCACCGGCCAATTCGCCGCAGGCAGCCAGCACCGTGGCGTCGCGGATGACCAGGGGGCTTTCGATCTTCCGCCGCAGCCGCTTCAGCGCGCTCTCCGGCGGATAGGCCTGGTGGCTGTGGATGATCCGCACCGGGACGCCGCAGCGCCTGGCCATGGCCATGGCCGCAGCGCCATGATAATCCTGGTGGCAGTGCACCACGTCGTAGTGTCCGTCGGCCAGAATGCGCCGCAGGGCGCGGAGATTTCCCACCGGGTCCTCAGATCGCGGCGGGATATGGTGGATCCCTGCGCCCAGTGCTTCGAACCAGGGCTCCAGGCCTCCGCGCTCCGCGCCGCAGACCACAAAGTCCGTCTGGAAGGCCAGCGGCGCCAGCTGGGCATAGTAATTTTTCAGCATGACCTGGACGCCGCCGCCCGTTTGCAGGGAGGACAGCACCTGTAGTACCCGAGGCATGTCGTTCACTCCGTTTTCTTACGAGACTGTAAAAGGATATCCGGCAGGACCGGAAGAATGTACAGCATAAAAATACTCTCATCCGCCGCCCGGAAGGCGATATTCAGCAGCAGAAGGAGAGCCCATCCTGCCGTAATGACGGCTGCTGCGGCCCGGAGTCCGATCCTGGCCCATTGCTCCCTGAGCATCCGGTAATACTTCGCCAGGAATACGCCGTAAAAAGCCAGGGCAGCCAGCCCATAGCGGGCCATATCGTCCAGAATGGCCGAATGATAGCCGATCCCCCGGTCGCCGACGACATAGCTGTACCACGGCCCGATCCCCAGCGGATGGGCGGCGAAGGAGCGCAGGGAATACAGATAGCATTGCAGCCGGATCTGCAGGTCGCCCCGGATGCTGCGCTGCCGGAGGAACAGGGCCAGCTCCGCGAAGCGAGCGCTGAAATAACGATTGTCGATGGCGCCCGCCAGGGCGGAAAACAGCTCATCCGGCGGAAAGGCCAGCAGGAAAAAGCCACCCACGGCCAGAAGCATCAGGCCAACGCCCCGCCGCTGGGATACAACCGTTAAAATGCACACTACCAGCAGCACGAACAGGGGAATGGTAAACGACGCCTTGATCACCGCCAGAAAGACGAAGCCCAGAATCAGCCCGTTCATCAGGGGCTTTCTGCGTTGGAGCAGCATCAGCACCAATATCGGGGCAAAAATGACCAGGTCCTGGAACAGATAGATGCCGCTGACGTTGCGGCGCATCAGCACATAATCCCGGGCCACGGCCTCCGGCCGCTGAGAGGCGTTGGAGATGGCGCGGGCGGCGGAGCTGTCCGTCAGTACGGCGGCCGCGGATGTCAGCGCCGTCAGCAGGAACAGGAACAGCAGATACCGCCCGAAGCGTACCTGGGCCCTGCGGTCAAAGGAGAACAGCCGGTATACCAGCAGCGTGCCCCAAAAGGAAAAGCTGACGCGGATATGCCGGGCGGCGTCGCCGGCGTGCAGAAGATAGCACACGGCCATAACGGCCATATAGAGCAGCACCGGCGTCAGCACAGACACCCGGAGGATCAGCCGCACACGCATCCGGCAGTTCTCCAGCCGGGCGGCGCACAGCAGCAGGATACCTGCCGCAAAGCAGGCAAAAAACAGGTACTTATAGCGCTCCGCCTGAAACGTCGCACGCATAAAGGGAAGCTGATACCACAAATAATAAATGGCCAAAAGAAAGGACGCGGCGTCCGTCAGACCTATGCGGCGATGCTGATTCATGAGCACTCTCCCCCGCTGGCGGAGGCAACCTCCCGCCGGATCCGGTCAAAAAAGGCGTTTCTGCGGGCATCCAGCACCGGGCCCTGATAGGCCAGGGCGGTCCGGTAGCTCTCGCAGGCGTATCGGGACAAATCGCTCCGGAGCATGGCGGAAACCGCACCGGCAATGGCCCCGGCGGACCCTCTGGGGGTCAGGCATTCCTCCGGCAGCAGCTCCGGGATGCCGGCAGTCCGCGCACCGATGCAGGGGCAGCCGCGGCTCATGGCCTCGATCAGCGCCCGGGGCAGCCCCTCCTGGAGACTGGGCTGCACATAAATATCACAGGTATCCAGCATGGAGAATATCTCCTCATGGGGCAGGGCACCGGTAAAGACCACCTGGTCCGATACGCCGCACCGGGCTGCCAGGCTTTGCAGGACATGGGGATCTCCCTGGCCCACGCAGAAATACCGCACCCGGATACCCATGGCGTTGAGCTGCGGAATGGCACGAATGACAAATCGATGCCCCTTATGGGCAACATTCACCGCCGCACAGGTCATCAGCGTCACCCGGGACGGGTCCTGGGCCGCGATATGCGCCAGTCGGCGGGTCAGGACCTCCTCCGACGGCGCAGGCAGCGCCACATTGGACGCGCCGATCCAGGGATTCCGGCACGGGTAACGCCGCTGCAGAAATTCCTGCGTCACATAAAGCGCATAGTCCGCCCGGGCCATGACCCGGCGCATTTTCAGAAACATATAGGGGGCGATGAGCTTACCCAGGGGCCCGTGGTTCCACATGGCGTCCCAGGGACAGGACATAGCCTCGGCAAGCACGGGCTTTTTCAGGCGGTGTGCCAGGTCCGAGGCCCAAAAGGCCACAAAGGAGTGGCAGCGCACGATGACCAGGTCACTCTCCCGGATGGCGCGGGTCATCTCTCGCCGCTGCCGGCGCAGGATGCTGTCGTTCCGGGAAACGGGCACCATCTGGGAAACGGCCTCCGTAACGTCCTCCAGCAGGGGGGACCAGGTCTGCTTCACAGGGACGCAGAGCGTCAGCGGGCCAAAGGCCGCGCCATACCGCCGCAGGATGGCGGCAAAGGCAGATTTGGTATAGTACCGGCCGCCGTGCGGCACGATGGAAAATTGCGTTGCCAGCAGCGCTCTCATGATGCCCCTCCCCCGGGTCGTTCTCTCCGCTGCGGAAGCGAAAACCGGTCCCCTATCTCCCTATCAAAGCGGTCCGGCTCATAGAGCATGTATCCGCTGGCATTGAAAAAAGTCAGCTCGCCGAACCGGATAAGCCCGTCCACATTGTACAGATCCACCCGCACATGGGGAAACGGCGCGCTGATGGCCTCCGCCAGCCGGACCATCTCCCCAAAGTTCTCCGGCCGGTCCGGCAGCCGGTCCGACGGTTCGTCGCCTACTCGGACGACCGGCAGCTTCTCATACGACGGCGACACAATGTGTATTCCCACCGCGCCGCCGTTATGGCGTCCGGTGCAGACATAGGCAAAGGCGCATTTGCCGCCGAAGCAAAAGAACTTATAATCCGTCAGCGGCCCGGCGGCCAGCTGTAAATACTCCTCCGCCAGGATCCGGTGCGGCTTTCCGGAGTAGTACGGCCATTCCCGGCCGCCGTCCCGGACCAGCGGCGTGGCACACCAGCCAGCGGCAATCTTCCGGATGGCGCGCCAATCGGCCCGGTCTTTATCGGGACAAAGCAGGACGGCGTTTCCGCCGCTGCCCAGGGTATCCTTCAAAACAAACCGGTCCGGCAGCTGCGGCACAGGCAGCTGGTCGGGACTGTCAAATACGCCGAAGCACCGGGGCAGCAGGTCCTGAAAGCCCCGCTCCCGGAGATATGCACGCACCTCATACTTGTCCACGCAGCGGAGCATGTCCGGGTCCCGATAATACAGCTTGTACCATTGCAGCTTTTCCGTGAAGCGGGTGGGATGCTTCAGGTGCAGCGCCCGGCCGGTCTTGATCCGGTATTGGATGCGCAGCATGGCCTCGTCGGGAATAAAGGCCAGGGCCCGCAGGATGTTTTCCCGGGCCGCCCGGCTGCGGATGATCTTTTTATAGTCCAATGGCCTGACGCTCCTTGGTGATGGTTTTCTGAGGAAACAGAACCTGCATATAGCGGTCCGCCACGATGGCGCGGTCGAACTCGCGCTCCATCTTTTCCCGGCCCAGCCGGCCCATGTCACACCGCTGTTCCCAGGGCAGGGAGAGAAACCGCTCCAGCGCCGCCGTCAGGGCATCCTGGTCCCGGATGGGGATCAGAAGGCCGGTCCGGTCGTCCTCCACGGTTTCCGCGCAGCCGCTGCGGTCTGTGGTGATGATGGGCCGGGCGCAGGCCGCGGCCTCCAGCAGGACATTGGCCATGCCCTCCGGGTAATAGGACGGGTGGACGACGCAGCAGGCCATTTCGTAAAACGGCCGCATATCCCGCTGCTCCCCGTGATACACGATGTCGCCTGCCTGGACGGCGCTTTCCATAACGGCCCGGTACACCGGATCGTCGCAGCAGCCGCAGACGTGGAACACGGCCTCCGGATGGGTGCGGCGGATGGCTCTGGCCGCATGCAGATAGAGGTCAATGCCCTTTTCCTTCAGGATCCGGGACACGAACAGGAAATGAACGGTGTCTCCCCGGGGATACGGAAGCGGGGAAAACACGCCCAAGTCCACCCCGGAGCCGGGCAGCAGAACGCTCCGGGTACCGGGGGAGATCAGACGGTGCGATGCGAAGAAATCCTGATTGGAGCGATTCTGGAAGAAAATGCAGTCTGCCCGGGAAACGCCTATCCGGTACAGCGCACAGGTCAGTACCTGCAGCGGGCCCGGATATTCCAGGGCCGTCCCCAGGCCGGTGACGTTGGGCAGAAACCGGATGCCCAGATGCCGGCAGGCCATGCCGCCGTATATATTGGGCTTGATGTTGAAGGAAAGCACCGCCTCCGGCTGCTCCTGCCGCAGGATGGACAGATAGCGCAGCAGGAGCCTTCCGTCCTGAAGGGGATTTTTCCCGTGGCGGTCGTTGTCAATGCCGATAAGCGTGCAGCCCATGGCCTCCAGCTCCGGCCAAAACCCACGCAGCTGGCTGATAACGGTCACCCGGTGGCCGGCGGCAAGGAGCCGCCGGAGCAGCGCGCCGCGCAGATTATATGTATACGTCGTGTCGTTTGCAAGTATTGCAATCTTCATTTTCTTTACCGTGCGCCCTCGTGGGTAAACACCAGCCTTACCGTTTTCAGCATACAGGACAGGTCCATCCCCACGCAACAGTTTTCGATGTATTTCATGTCAAAGACGATCTTCTGGTCAGGACTTAAATCGTACCCACCGTTGACCTGCGCCAGGCCAGTCAGCCCCGGTATGACAGCCAAACGGTTCCGAAACCCGGGTATCGTCTTTTCAAATTGGTCATAAAAATACGCCCTCTCCGGACGCGGTCCCACAAAGCTCATTTCTCCATGCAAAATATTCCAGAGCTGAGGCAGTTCGTCCAGCCGGGATCTGCGGAGAAAGCTGCCCAAACGCGTGCAGCGGCTGTCGTTCCGCTCTGCCCATCGGGGGCCATTCTTTTCCGCGTCCAGCCGCATGGAGCGCAGCTTCAGGATCATAAATGGCTTTCCGTTTTTTCCCAGGCGCTCCTGGCGGAAAATTGCCGGTCCCGGAGAATCCAGGCGGATCAGCAGCATCAGTATGGCCGCAGGCACTGCCAGCAGCACCGATAAAATAAGTGCCGCGGTCAGATCAAAGGTCCGCTTTACCATACGGTATCCTAACGGCGGGACCCTGAGGGCAGAACCCACCGGACAAAGCGGGCCGGTCTGATTCACCACGGCACTGTTTTCCATCTATTCCACATCTCTCTTTCCAAGGACATATTCTCTGCTTTGCATTTCCTACAAATAGTAACATATTCTGGCAGATAATGCAAGTTTTTCTATGTCGAATTTCAAAAGAGTTGGTGCGTGATAATACGCTATATTTTTAGGTCATACATGTAATTTACCTCCGCTTGTATTCCAGCGTTCCAATAATTCGCTTTTCCGGACACGGGCTCGTCGGAAATGACGCATGAGCAGCCGCTCCCTCCGCTGTGCAAAAACGCCCGCTCCGCCGCAGGCAAACAGGCAACGCCGTGTATAACTCCCGGCGGTGTGTGGATATATGCGAAGGGAGATGATGTACATGCCTGAATTGAAAATTACAATCAGGAACAAGCGGGCCAGCGGAACGGGAACCATTGTCTGCGGCAACAGCGACTACACGGTGCTGTGGGATCTGGACGAGGAATGGGCATCGTTTGACACAAAAACCATGCGGGTGCAGCTTCCGGACGGCACCCATCAGGACGTGGTGTTCACCGGAAATTCTGCCGGGCTGCCCGTGCAGAATACGGCAGGATGGGTGTCGATCGGTCTGTTTGCCGGGGATGTCCACACCAGCCGGGGCGCGGATTTTCGCGTGCTGGACGCGATCACCACGGCAGGCGGTCCTCCCGCCGCACCGGCAAAGGACGTGTATGCCCAGGTCATGGCCAAGCTGAACCAGCTGTCTGACGTGACGGCGGCCAACGTAGCTGCCGCCATGGGCCTGTCCGGTCTGGCGGCGGATGACCAGATCATGGTATCCTCCGTGGATGCAGACGGCAAGCCCACCGGTTGGCGGAAAAAGTACCGGGACATGCTCAACGTCCGGGATTTCGGAGCTAAGGGCGACAGCACCACCGACGACACGGCGGCCATCCAGGCGGCGCTGGATGCGGCCAGCACACGGGGTATCTCCGCCGTGTTGTTCCCCACCGGGACCTACAAGGTCAGCGCGACCACGGCGGACAACAATTTCTTTGCCGCCCTGACGGTGCACAGCGGGCAGCGGCTGCTTTTCGACGCCGCTACCCTCCAGCTCACCGCCAATGGCTACGATTTCTACGCCGTGCTGAACATCCACAACGTGAACAACGTCACCGTTGAGGGCGGGCTGACCATCATCGGCGACCGGGAGTCCCACACGGCCACCACCGGTGAGAGCGGTCACGGCATCCGCATCGTCAACAGCCACAACGTCCATGTCAGCGATGTGAATATCCGGTACACCTGGGGCGACGGCGTGTGCGTAGGCGGCAACGGGACCATGGATGAGATCTCTCAGAACGTGACGCTGGAGCGGATCCGCACCTACAAATGCAGCCGCAACGGCCTGTCCATTATCGAGGCGGACGGCGTGGTGGTGCGGGACTGTGACTTCACCTATACCGACCGCACGGCGCCCCAGTACGGCATCGACGTGGAGCCCAATCTGGGCACAGCCACCAACATCACCATCGAAAACGTGCGGATGCTGAACAACGGCATCGGCGGCTTCGCACTGTACACCACCAAGGCTACCCTGCCCGGCGTGCTGACCCTGCGGAACATCGAGACGGACGCCAAGACCATTATCTACACCAGCAGCGCCGCAGGCGGCACCTTCGACGTCCGCGTGGACGGCTGGCGGCATACTCAGAAATCCGGGGAGACCAATCCCACGCTGCGGCTGTCCGGCAAGGGGAGCCTGCGGATCAGGCAGCTGTACGTCGTCAACAAGAGCGCCAAACGGGTCATTATCCCGCTGGACATTGAAAATCTGCGCATGGACGGCGTGACGGTGGAGGACGACCCGGCGGTGAGCATAAAGGGAACGCTGTCCGTTCAGAGCGCCGTCAACACCTCCATTGGCAAGGCCGTTATCACCGGCTTTCTCAGCCGGAACCCGGCGGAGGAAACCTGGTATTCCGGGAATCAGCTGACGGTGGACAATTTGCAGGACACGGTGGTGAACCTCAACGAACACCTGACCACCGGCGGCAGCAGCGAGAGTTACAAGCTGCTGCTGTGCGACAAGGCGCTGGTGCTGGGTACGGCCCTCAGCGCCAAGGCCCGGGTGTTCATCCCGTATACCTACGGCAACGTGAATCCCTTCCGGGTGGTGAACACCACGGCCACGGAGGTACAGCTGTACACCACGGTGTCGGCAGGCATTACGTTTGTGGGCGACGTCCCCGGCGGCAGCTCCGCCAACTCCGCCGCACTGACCGGAAACGCCGGCTATGAGGTCACGCCCATGCTGGCCAGCGGTCTGGTGTATGTGCGGAAGCTGAACACCCGTGTGCCTGTCAAGACCTCCGAGATCACCAACGACAGCGGGTACCAGACGGCGGCGCAGGTCGGCGCCGCTATCACGGCGGCCGTCGGCGCGGCAATGGAGGCGAGCTACTGATGGGAAAATACAGCACCCTGAGCGCTCTGCTGAGCGCTATTGCAGACGCCATCCGCAGCAAGACCGGCGGTAAAGCGCCCCTTGCCGCCGAGGATTTCCCGGAGGCCATCGGTGGCATCGTCACCGGCGGCGGCGTGGATACCGGCGACGCCACGGCCACGGCGGGCGACATCCTGGCGGGCCTGACGGCGTATGTGGCCGGGGGAAAGGTCACCGGTACGCTGAAAATGGCCCAGGGCACTGTAACGCTGGGAAAGACGGTAACAAACGCCGTATACGAGACCATCACCCACAATCTGGGCGCCGTGCCATCCCTGATCTTCCTGCGGGTGGAGAACACCCCCACCTTTGACAGCACGACCACCTATAATGTGGTGTGCGGATATGCAGTCAACTTCGCTTCCGGTCTGGTGCCGGGGGTGCGGACCAACAAATCAGCTGCCCAGTGCATCAACTCCAGCGGCGGCGGAGCGGGCGACACCGTCGCAGCGGCGGCAACCACCTGCGTGGCGGACCAGATCACCGCCAGCTCCTTCCGCCTGCGGACCAACGGCTCCTCCCGATGCTGGGCCAACGGGTCCCAGATCAGGTGGATCGTGCTGGCGATGTGAGGCGCGCGAAGGCGGCAAACGGCGAAGCCTAAAGAGTTATATGCCGCCAGCCGGTAAAAAATATGCCAAAGGCCCCCTGCTTTCACGCGGCAAAAGCAGGGGGTCTTTCTTGCAATTTGGGGAAAAATGCCCGTATCAGAGTGAAAATCGCATGGGTATCCAGCAGCCCATATCCCAGCAGCCCATATCCCAGAAACCGGCGATATGCCGCATTATGCCGCCCCGGTGGGGCTTTGGGGCATGCCGGCAATATAGGCATCCGCCACCGCCGGAACGTAATAGGGGCGATAGCACACGCCCTGCTCCCCGTCGTCACATTCCACCCAGAACACATAGTAGGGCATGAAGTACCGGTCCGTCTGCCGGGCCAGGTATTGCAGGTCCACCCGCTTGACCCGGTCCTCCCCCGGGAAGGGCTCCCAGGCGGACAGGTGCTGCCCCGCCGCCAGCCGCTGCCGGGCCTGGTCCACAGTCACCAGCGGATAAGCTCCCACCGTGTTGGCGTCGGACAGCTCCGGCCGGTACAGCCGGACCTCACAGCTGCCGCCGGACAGCCGGACCCACGTTTTCAGGATGCTGCGCTGAAGGATGCCCTGGGTCAGGTCCTCCTCCGGCCGGTAGAAATACAAGGAACAGCCGCCGCTGTCCCGGGCGGCCATAAAATACCGGGTCTGCTCCCCGAAAACGGCCCCGTACTGCTCCAGCAGCCACGCCGCCGCAGCGTCAGGGGTCAGAGCCGGCAGCTCCGGCCGGGAAAGCTTCACCCACAGCTCTCCACTCTCCCCCACGGTCACGGTGACATCCTTCCACGTCAGCGCCAGCTCCGTAGGTCCCCCTCTGACGGCAAACGTCACGCCGCACTGCCAGGTCTCCCCGGCCCAGGCGTCCTCCATGGCGGCCTGCACCGTCTCGTCCGGCACCCGGACCTCCACGGCGGCCTGGGCCACGTCCGCCCCCGCCGCCGCCGCCAGCTGCTCCATGGTCCGCCGCAGCTGCGCATAGTCTCCGCCGCCGGTGCGGAAGCCGTTGGCCACGTCCATGCGGGTGGTGTTGCGGAACACCGGCAGGGCGGCAAGCTCCATGCCCTCCTGCCACGGTCCGCCGTCATAGGCGGCAAATTCCTCCGCCGACAGCGGGTAATCTCCCATGCCGCTGTAGTCCCTGTCGATGGTCAGCACCGGCAGGTCCCCAGGCTCCGGGTCCGGGGCGGGTTCCGCCGGGCGGCCTGCCAGCGCCCAGGCTCCCGCCGCCAGCAGCAGACACGCTGCCGCCGCGGCCAGCGGCTTCCACCGCGGCCTCCGCCGGGACCGGGCGGCCTGGGTCTCCTCCAAAAGCTCCTGGGGCAATTCATTCATGGCGTCGCTGAGCTGTTCCGGGTTCATACGTCAAAGCCCTCCTTTTCCAGATATGTCCGCAGCCCCTGGCGTGTGCGGTACAGCTGACTCTTGACCGCCGGTACGCTGATGCCGCAGACCCGGGCCGTCTCCGCCAGGGAGTCGGCATAGTAATAGCGGCAGAGAAACGCCCGGCGGGCGGGAAGCGGCAGCGTCCGGAGATAGTCGCCCACGGCCCGGCCCAGCTCCCGCAGGTCCAGGGCCTCCTCCGGCGTGTCCCGGCCGGATACGCAGTCCCCCAGCTCCTCCAGGGACACGGCGTAGGCCGACCGCTTCACCCGGCCCCGGGCCCGCCAGCGGTCGATGGACAGCTGCCGGGTGATATGGCCCAGATAGGTGGACAGCACCCGGGGCCGGTGGGGCGGCATGGAACCCCATGCCCGCAGATAGGTGTCGTTGACGGTCTCCCGGCTGTCCTCCCGGTCCGCCAGGATGTGGAAGGCGATGGCCGACAGATACCGGCCATACTGCCGGTCCGTCTGGCGGATGGCCTCCTCATCCCGCTGCCAATACAGGGTCACGATGTCGCGGTCCTCCATGGTGACATTCTCCTTTCGAGTTGCTTCTGCCTGTCATCCCGTCAAAAAATCCCGGCGGTTTCGCGGAAAAGGGGAAAAATTTTTGTATACTGCCTCTATTATGCCGCCGGATCCGGGGCCCGTCAAGACAAATGCGCCGAAAGGGCTTGCCCAAACGGTCCCCAGGCGGTATAATGAAGAAAATATAGTCGCAGGAGGACGTTTTTATGGGAATCGTGGTGCTGGGCGCCGTTTTTGTGGACATCAAGGGATACCCCACGTCCACCTATATCCCCGGCGGGCGCAATGTGGGCCGGGTGGAGCAGGTCCCCGGCGGCGTCAGCCGCAACGTGGTGGAGGACATCGCCAACGTGGAGCTGCGCCCCACGTTTGTGAGCCTGGTGGACGACACCGGCCTGGGCTCCGACGTGGTGCGCCAGCTGAAAAATCACAAGGTGAACACCGACTATGTACTGCCCACTCCCGACGGCATGGGCACCTGGCTGGCGGTGTTCGACAACCAGGGGGATGTGTGCGCCGCCATCAGCAAGCGCCCGGACCTGCGGCCCCTGATCGCCCTGCTGGATGAAAAGGGGGACGAGATCTTCCGGGACGCCGACAGCATCGCCCTGGAGATCGACATGGACAAGGAGATCGTCAAGCGGGTGTTCCAGTACGCCAGGAAGTACCAAAAGGACGTATACGCTGTGGTGTCCAACATGAGCATTGCCGTGGAGCGCCGCGACTTCTTGCAGCAGACCAGCTGCTTTGTGTGCAACCAGCAGGAGATGGGCATTCTGTTCTCCGACGATTACAGCGAAAAGACCCCGGAGGAGCTGCAAAAGATCCTGGCCCTGAAGATCCGCAGCGCCCGCATTCCCCGGATGATCGTTACCATGGGGGCCCAGGGGGCCGTGTATGCCAGCTGTGACGGGGACCAGGGGGCCTGTCCAGGCCGCAAGGTGGATGTGAAGGACACCACCGGTGCGGGAGACGCCTTCTTTGCCGGAGCTACCATCGGCCTGACCTATGGCAAGACGCTGGCCGAATCCTGCGAGATCGGCACCCGGCTGGCCGCCTCCACCATCTGCACCAGCGGCAACGTGTGCCCCCGGTTCCTGCCGGAGGAGTTCGGCCTGGACGTGGCGGTAACGGACTGAGGAGGGGCATATGAAACGGATCGACGAGTGCACGGATATGACCGTGCTGGTAGCCCTGCTGGTGCTGGGTATTCTGCTGGTCATGGGGGCGTACCGCATTTTCTCCTTCCTGTGCGAACATGCGGCCCTGGACGCCCGGACCTTCCTGCTGGGAGCATCGTGCCTGCTGCTGGCGGTTGTGGGCTTTCTGCTGGCCCGGCGCAGCTTCCGGCGGCTGCAATACCTGCGGGACAACGGCGAATAACGTATAAAGTAAAATGCGGTGCAGTCTCCGAAAAGGGACTGCACCGCGTTTTACTTAATTATAACTACGTTTTCAAAACTGCAGGAACCCTGCGGGAGCGCCCAGATGACGCACCAGCAGCTGCCGCACAGGGACAGCCACGTCTCCCACGGCCTCCTCCGCCTGAGCAAACAGCATCACCATCATGGCAGCGTTGGGGAAGGGGCAGAACTCGCCGGGATTGCACAGGGAGATCAGCGCCATGCCCAGATACGACACGGCCAGCGCCTGCATGAACGGGTCGCGGCCGCCCTCCCGCAGCAGAGCAATGCGGTCGTGGAGCAGCCGTCCGTAGGCTACGATGCCCACCAGGCCCATACTGCCCATGACCTGGGCCACGCTGTTGTGGTAGAACACCATGCTGCCCTCCACGCCGCTGAACACATCGGCGTTCCGGGTGCTGCACAGGCCGATGCCGAATACCGGATGCCGCAGGAAATCATCCACCGCCCGGGCCAGAAACTGGAGCCGGTCGGAGTTGCTGTCCTGGATGTCCTCGCCCATACGGCTGTGGAGCACCCATTGCAGCACCACGGGGCCCGCCGCCAGAACAGCGATCCCGGCGGCCACGGCCAGGGCCGTCAGGCACCGGCGGCTGATGACGCCGTGACGCATCAGATACACGCCGCACAGGGCCAGGATCACCGCGCCGAACAGCAGCGCGCTGCGGCTGCCCGTCAGTGCCAGGGCCAGAGCCATCACCCCGCCGGTGACCAGATGGCCCCGGTGCTTCAGGCTCAGATAAAACGGCATAGGCAGCGCCGTCAGCAGAACGGATGTGGCAAAGTTCCGATAGGACAGATACAGCACACCGACCACGGCTCCGTTTGCCAGCCACGCCTTCAGATAGGCCAGCAGCACCGCCAGAGCCATGCACATGCCCAGGGCGCAGAAAATCCCGGCAAACCGCCGGTGCAGGTCATAGGTCCGCTTCTCTGTCAGGTGGGAGCGGAACAGCACATACAGCACCAGCATCCCCACCCCCAGGCCCAGGGTATAGTACAGGGACAGAGGCTCCACGGCCTGCTTCCGGGTGATCACGTCGCAGCCGCCCAACAGGGTGGCGATGGACACCAGGGCCAGGCCCATGCCGCTGCGGCCCAGGCGAAGGGTCACCGGCCACACGGCAAAGTGCCACAGAAGCGCCAGCACCAGCGGCGGCACCAGGGCCGCGCAGGGCAAGAAGTCCGACAGCTGCCCGTAGCACTGGGTGGACATGAGAAACGCCATGAAAAACGGGCACACCGGAGCCAACAGATCCGGGCAGGCGGCCAGCAGCCAGATGACGATGCAGCCCAGGGCCACCACACCATAGACCGGCTGCCCCGCAGCCATAAACGCCCCCGCCACCGTCAGCAGTACGGGAAAATATGCGCGGCTCAGCCAGAACCGCTGTGCATACCGGCTAAGCCGGGAAAAAAATGTATACAAAGTCCGGCGCGCCCGGGCCCACAGGCCCCCCGCCAGATCAAGAGACGGCATCCACATAGCACACTGCGCTCCTTTACCGCAGAAACTACCTTTTTAGATACTTGGAAAAATTCTTTTTTCATCATCGGGCCCGGCGCATCCCTTCCTGTCAGGTGCGGGGCCTCAAATCCACTTCCCAGGGTATTATATCATAAAAAGTTTGAAAAATTTGTAAACATTTGGGGCATTTCGTCACCCATAAGGGCCCAACGACCCAGTATTGCGTACTTTATCACGTTTAGACTCGTCTGTCAACCCGGAAAATCAACATTTTTCTCCCGATAAGTCTCTCGTTCGTTGTACAGTATCGCGCTGCATTGTCCATAACCGGCGCACACTGCCCTGCAGCACCCAGTATATGGCCCTGCCGCTGCCGCCATGCAGGCGAAGCGGGTAAAAAATCTCCCCGGCAGACTGGCTGCCGGGGAGATTTTTATTCGTTTGCGTTAAGCCGCTGGGCTGTTCAGCACTTCTCGTAGATGGTGGCAACGCCCATGCCGCCGCCGATGCACAGAGTGGCCAGGCCGCGCTTGACCTCGGGGCGCTTCTGCATCTCGTGCAGCAGGGTGACGATAATCCGGGCGCCGGAGGCACCCACGGGGTGACCCAGAGCGATGGCGCCGCCGTTGACGTTGACCTTGCTCATGTCAAAGTGCAGCTCGCGGGCCACGGCGATGGACTGAGCAGCAAAGGCCTCGTTGGCCTCCACCAGGTCCATGTCCTCGATGGTCAGGCCGGCCTTCTTCAGAGCCTGACGGGAAGCGGGCACGGGGCCCACGCCCATGATCTTGGGATCCACGCCGCCCTGGCCCCAGCCGATGAGCTTGGCCATGGGCTTCAGACCGTACTTCTCCACAGCCTCGCCGGAAGCCAGCACGATGGCGGCAGCGCCGTCGTTGATGCCGGAAGCGTTGGCAGCGGTGACGCGGGGCTGGCCCTTGTCAGCGGCATCCTGGATGCCGGTGGGCTCGAAGGTGTTCACCACCTGGGGATTGGGGGACTCGGGGCTGACGGGGAAGGCGCCGCGCAGCTTGGCAATGCCTTCCTTGGTGACGCCGGCCTTGGGATACTCATCCTTGGCGAAGGGGACCATTTCCTTCTTGACCTTGACCATCACGGGGACGATCTCGTCGTCGAAGCGGCCGGCCTTCTGGGCGGCCTCGGTCTTCTGCTGGGAAGCGGCGGCGAAGGCGTCCTGCTCCTCGCGGGTGATGCCCCAGATATCGTTGATGTTCTCGGCGGTGGTGCCCATGTGATAGTTGTTATAGGCGTCCCACAGGCCGTCCTTGATCATGGTGTCCACCAGCTTCTTGTCGCCCATGCGAGCGCCCCAGCGGGCGTCCATGGAGGCAAAGGGAGCGGCGCTCATGTTCTCGGTACCGCCGCAGACCACCACGTCGGAATCGCCGGCCAGGATGGAGCGGGCGCCCTCGATGACAGACTTCATGCCGGAGCCGCAGACCATGCCCACGGTGTAAGCGGGAACGGAATAGGGGATACCGGCCTTGATGGCCACCTGACGGGCAACGTTCTGGCCCTGGGCAGCGGTCAGGATGCAGCCGAACATAACCTCATCCACGTTTTCGGGGGCGATATTGGCACGCTTGAGGGCCTCCTTCACCACCACGGCGCCCATCTCGGCGGCGGGGGTGTTCTTCAGGGAACCACCGAAGGAGCCGATAGCGGTACGGCAGCAATTGACGACATACAGATCTTTCATGATGGAATTATCCTCCTACATTTGGTTTTGGGGTTCTACTCTGTACCTATATCGTAGTCATTTTCGGTCGAATAGTCAACCCCCAGAATTGCTCCGCGCTGAAAAATCGTAGGACTGAACAGGAAATAACCCGGTTCCTTTGTTAGTTTGACTAAAAATTAACAAACTGTTTTCCTCAGGAGAGAGCCGAACGGGCCTCCTGGAGCCTGGTATAAAAGGCGCCGGGGTCCAGCTTGTTGAACAGGCGGGTGTTGTATTCCACCTTTGCGTCGGCCACGGCGGCCTTGATTTGCGTTTCAAACAGGGCATTGACCACGGCGGACTGGTCCAGCTCCTTGCCCACGGCCACATACAGGGCGCTGCCGGTGTCGATGACATCGCTGACCTGGCCGGGCTCCAGCGCCGACACGGCGGCGGCCAGGGTCTCGCCCATGTCCCCGGCGGAGGCGGTGACGCCGGCCTCCGTCACGTCCTCCATGCCCAGCTGGCCCGCCAGGTCCAGATACGCGGCGGTAACGTCCTGGGCGTCCCGCAGCTGCTGGGCAAAGCTCTCGGCCGCCAGGCGGGTGTTGTCGTCATCCTGGCCGTCCAGGGGCCAGTACAGCAGCAGACTGGTGGCATAGCCCTTCTGCCGGGCCAGGGCGTCAATGTCCTCCTGGGCAGGGTACAGAGCGCTGCCGGGGGTACAGAACGCCTGACGCACCCCGGCATACAGGTAATAGCCCCGGCTGATGGCGTCGAACATGGCCTCCGACACGCCCATGCCCTGGATCTGCTTGCTGTAGGCCTCCTGGCTGCCGTAATAGGTGATATACTGCTGGCGCTGGTTTTCCAGGGCCTCCCGGTCGGCGTCGGACAGGGTCACATTCCCCCGCTTGGCCCACTGGCGGACCACGGCGTACAGCTTCACGGTCTCTAGGGCGTCCTGCTTGGCATAGGCCCCGTAGGTCATCCCCTCGGACAGCTCCGCGTCAAAGTCAAGGTCCTGAACGTTGTACGCCAGATACTCGCAGTCATAGGCCAGCCAATACAGATACTCCTCGGCGTCAATGGTCTCTCCGTTGACGGTCAGCAGCTCGGCGTCGGGCCGGATGCCGCTGGCCTGATAGAACAGGCCGTCGGTGCGGTGGCCGTTGGTAAGGATACCGCTGGCGGAAATGCCCACCACCAGCAGTGCGGACAGGACCACCGAGGCGGCCAGACGGATCCATGCTTTTTTCATAAGTTATCTCCTTCCCGGGCAGCTTTGCCCAGCTCTTCTTTTTTCAGCCGCAGCTCCTCCGTCAGCTTCCCGGCAGCGGAGAGGGCGTCCTCCCCGGGGGCCAGGTGCAGCCGGAGCCGGGGAGGCTCCCCGGCGGACAGACGCAGGCGATTGCGGTAGCCGGGCATGGAGCACACGGCCATCAGGCTGGGTACATCCACGCGGCTGTCAAAGGTGAAGGCCACCACACCGGCCCTCTGGGTGATATCGGTGATGAACACCTCGGCGGCGGCAGCCCGCAGCAGGGCCACGTCCAGCAGGGCCATCACCGGCTTGGGCGGGTCGCCGTAGCGGTCCGTCAGCTCGTCCACCAGGTCCGACGCCTCCTCCGTGGTGCGAATGGCCGCCATGCGGCGGTACAGGTCCATGCGCTGGTGGGCGGAGGGCACATACCGCTCCGGAATGTGGGCGGAGGTGGCCAGGTCCGCCGAGCAGTCGGGGCGGATGTCCTTTCCCCTCCCCTGCTGCTCCAGCACCGCGTCGTTCAGCAGCCGCAGATACATGTCGTAGCCCACACTCATCAGATAGCCGGACTGCTCCGGGCCCAGCAGGTTCCCCGCCCCGCGGATCTCCAGGTCCCGCATGGCAATGCGGAAGCCGGAGCCGAAGGCCACATACTCCCGGATGGCGGACAGGCGCTTGCCGGCCACCTCCGTCAGCACCTTGCCGGGGCGATAGGTCAGATAGGCATATGCCCGGCGGGCGCTGCGGCCGATGCGGCCCCGGATCTGGTGCAGCTGGGACAGGCCCAGCCGGTCCGCGTCCTCGATGATCAGGGTGTTGACGTTGGGGATATCGATGCCGGTCTCGATGATGGTGGTGCACACCAGCACCTGGATCTCGCCGTCGGCCATCTGCTGCATGACGGAGCTCAGCTCCCGCTCGGCCATTTTGCCGTGGGCAATGCCGATGGCCGCATCCTCCCCCAGCCACTGCCGCAGGCGTCCGGCGGTGGACTCGATGCTCTCCACCCGGTTGTGCAGGTAATATACCTGGCCGCCCCGGCTCAGCTCCCGGCGGATGGCCTCGGCAATGACGGGCCACTCGTGCTCCATCACATAGGTCTGCACCGGCTGGCGGTCGTGGGGCGGCTCCTCGATGGTGCTCATGTCCCGGATGCCGGACAGGGCCATATTCAGAGTCCGGGGAATGGGGGTGGCGGACAGGGTCAGGGTGTCCACCTGCCGGGCCCGCTCCCGGAGCTTTTCCTTGTGGGTAACGCCGAAGCGCTGCTCCTCGTCGATGACCAGCAGCCCCAGGTCGTGAAATTGCAGGTCCTTCTGCAGAAGCTTGTGTGTGCCGATCAGCAGGTCCACCTTTCCCGCCTGGGTCCGGGCCAGAATGTCCCGCACCTGGGCGGGGGTCCGGAACCGGGAGAGCACCTCGATGTTCACCGGGAAGGACCGGAACCGGTTCACCGCCGTGGCATAGTGCTGCTGGGCCAGGACGGTGGTGGGCACCAGAATGGCGGCCTGCTTGCCGTCCAGAATGCACTTCATCACCGCCCGCAGGGCCACCTCGGTCTTGCCGTAGCCCACGTCGCCGCACAGCAGCCGGTCCATGGGCCGGGGCTGCTCCATATCGGCCTTGATGTCCCGGATGGCCTGGAGCTGGTCGTCGGTCTCCGTGTAGGGGAAGGCGTCCTCAAACTCCTGCTGCCAGGGGCTGTCCGGCGAGAAGGCATGGCCTGCCAGCCGCTGGCGCTGGGCATACAGCCGGATCAGGCCCTCGGCCAGGTCCTTGGCGGCGGCCTTGGCCTTGCGGGTGGTCTTGGCCCACTCGGTGCCCCCCAGCTTATTGAGCTTGGTGCGCTCGTTGTCCTCGCCGGGGCCGATGTACTTGCTGACCAGGTCCAGAGACGTGGCCGGAACGTACAGCACGTCCTGCCCGGCGTAGGCGATCTTGATATAGTCCTTTTCCACCCCGTCCACCGGCATGCGCAGCATGGCCACGAACCGGCCGATGCCGTGATGGGCGTGGACCACCAGGTCCCCGGGGGTCAGGTCCGTGTAGGACTGGAGCTTCTGCTGATTGCTGTCCCGCCTGGGCCGGGGCTTTTTGGCCCGGCCGGACAGGGGCGTGGTCAGCTGCCCCTCCGTCAGCACCGCCAGCCGCCCCTCCGGATATTCGCACCCGGCGGACAGGGCTCCCACGGCAATGAGCACCGTGCCCTTTTCCGGGGACTTTTCCCCGGACAGGTCCACGGCGGCGGGGATTTTCCGGTCCGCCAGCATCCGGCGCAGGTTCCGGGCCCGGACCTCGCCGCCGCACAGCACCATCACCCGGTAGCCCGACGTGAGATAGTGGGTCAGGTCCGTGCAGGCCAGCTCCAGGGAGCCGCCGTAGCTGGACAGCTGCTTGGCCGTCAGCTGGAGAAGGTCCCGGGGCTGCAGCAGCTGCCGCCCGGTGGTGAGACCGTCCAGCTGCACCACCGGATGCTTTTCCAGCCCCAGGGCCAGCTCCGGCTCCGAGGCGGCAAAATCCGCCAGCTCACCGGCCAGAAAGCCCGCCTCCATTCCGGCGGACACGTCCTCCTTCAGCTGCCACAGCCAGCCCCGCAGGGCCTCCGCTGTGCGGCCGCTGTCCTCCACGCAGATCAGGGCATCCGCGGGCAGATAGTCCAGGGCGGTGGTCTTTTCCGGGTACACCGCCGCCATGCAGCGGTCCGCGCCGTTGGGGGTGACCCCCTGGCGCAGCAGGGCGGCATCGGCGGTCAGCAGGTCCCGCAGGGCCTGGGTGCCCTGCCTCCGGGCAAGGCGCTTTACCGCGGCCTCCAGCCGGGCGGCGGCGTCCTCCGCCGTATGCTCCTCCCAGCCGGGCAATACCTCCGCCGCCGGAAGCAGCAGTGCCTCCCGGCGGTTTTCCACCCGGCGCTGGGTGGCGGCGTCAAATATGCCCAGGGAGTCGATCTCGTCGTCGAAAAATTCGCAGCGCACCGGCTGCTCCATGCCCGGGGAGAACACGTCCAGGATGCCGCCCCGCAGGGCGAACTGTCCCGGGCCCTCCACCTGGTCACAGCGGGTATATCCGGCTCCGGCCAGCCGCCGGGTCAGGGCGTTCAGGTCCCACTGCTGGCCCACGGCCAGGGTCAGTGCCGTCCGCTCCAGAACCCGGGGCGGGATGCACCGCTGCACCAGCGCGTCCGGGGTAGTGACCACCACGGGGCTGTCCGCCAGGCGGTACAGGGCCGCCAGCCGCTGGTTTTCCCACTGGCGGCTGGACTCCATAGGCCGCCACTGAAGCTCCCGGGCCGGGAGCACCAGGGGCGTCTCCCCGGTGAGCACGGCTAGGTCACCGGCCTGGCGCCGGGCCTCCCGTTCGTCGGCACACAGCACCCACAGGGGCCGTCCGCTGTCCCGGTGCAGGGCCGCCTCCACCTGGGCCCGGTGGACCGGTCCCACGCCGGTGACCAGCACCGGCGAAACGCCGCCGCGTACATCCTCTGTCAGCTGCCGCACCTCCGTCAGGTGCAGCAATTCCTTTACCAGCGCCTTCACCGGGCACCTCCCTTCGTTTTCCCCCAACGCATCCGGGGGCGTATACGGTAAGTATACGCCCCGAAGCTGTAATTTAACTTAAATTTTGTCCGTCCGCCGCCTGTCGGGGGCGGGAACCCTTCTATGCTTATGCGCTCTTTCCGGATTTCTTCTCCCGGGTAAAGACCTCTGCCGTGATCAGCGCCGTCAGCGGGATGGACAGGATCACGCCCACGCTGCTGGCTACGCCGCTGACCACCTCCAGGGATACATAGGCCGAGCTCAGCAGCTGCCGGGGAGACAGTCCCAGAGAATACAGGTACAGGATCAGGGTAAAGCCGCTGCCCAGAAACGCCAGGATCAGGGTGTTGGTCATGGTGCCCACCATGTCCCGGCCGATGTTCATGCCGGAGCGGAACAGCTCCCTCCGGGACAGCTCCGGATTGGCGGCGTGGACCTCCGACAGGGAGGAGGCAATGCCCATGGTCACGTCCATCACCGCGCCCAGGGCGCTGATGACGATGCCGCCCACCAGCAGGCCCCGCAGGCCGATGGGCGTGCCGGTCTGCCGCAGCTGCAGCAGGGGCTCCACGTCGTCGATGCGCAGGCCGTCGATGCGGGTCAGTCCCTGGGCCAGCAGTCCGAACAGCAGGGCCAGGGCGGTGCCCGCCACTGCGCCCAGCATGGCGCACACGGTCTTTTTCCGGACGCCGCCTACGATGGTCAGGCTTACCACCGCCACATAGGCACAGACGATAAACGTCATCAGCAGCGTGTTGGCACCCTTCATCAGGGACGGCAGCAGCACGCCGAACAGGCACACCAGTGTCACCGCCAGGGCCACCAGGGATTTGACCCCCGTCCGGCCGCCCACGGCCACCGCTGCCGCGATGAACAGCACCAGCACGATGCAAAGGGGCAGCAGACGGTCGAATTCATACACCGTGGCATTGACGGTGCCGTCGGAATAGGTGGAGATCAGGACGGTGGCCCGGTCCCCGACCTTCAGCGGCCCGCCATACAGGGGCCCCACATAGTTATATACCTGCATCTGCTGGCCCTTATAGTCGCCGGAGCGGACGGTGACCAGCAGCAGCTGCTCGCCGCGATAACCGTTGTCGGAGGCAGGGTCCTTCTCCGTGGAATCGGAGAGGATCTGGTCCACGGAGGCGCTTTCGTAATCCGCGCGGTTCTCTGGCTCGTCGGACTGCACCGGCACGGGAGCCGCCAGCAGCCGCGCCGCCAGCAGCACCGCCACCGCCGCCGCCAGAACGACGCACGTCCATTTATTCTCCCGCAGCCAGGCGGCGGGGCCGGGCCCCTTCGTTTTTTTCTTCATATATACCGGTCCTTTCGGCAATTGGTGACACCAGCATAGCAAGTTGCGCCCCCCTTGTCAAGCAGGGCTTTGTGCAATCATCCATGTCTTGTGCACATATTAGCAAAATTTGTGTCAAATCTGCAAATAAAGCTGGAAACTGATAGAAGCGTATGTTACAATGAAAGTACCTGTGGGGCGGGAAGCTCCGGGGGAAATTAAAGGAGGTAATAGCCTGATGAAAACACCTGTTCGCACCAGACTTTTGTCTGCGCTGCTGTCACTGGTCATGCTGGTTTCCCTGCTGCCGGTGTCGGTATTCGCAGCGGACCCGGCGTCCAAAAGTGCAGCACTGGTCACCGACGCGTCGACCTTGAAGGCCGGCGACCAGATCATCCTCTCCGCAACTGCCAACGACAGCACCTTTGCCGCCGGGGCCATGTCCGGAAAATTCCTTTCCAGCGTGGAAACCAAGCTGGACGCCCTGGACAAAAAGGTGGAAATCTTTACGCTGGGCGGAAGCGCCGGGGCCTGGACCCTGACCGCCTCCGACGGCAAAAAGATCTCTGCTGTCAAGGCAAAGGAATTGAGCAATTCCGGCAAGGGCACCGACACCTGGACCATCGCCATCGATGACAACGGCGCCGCCACCATTGCCAGCACGAATACGGCCTGCGGCCGCATTCTGTACAATGTGAGAAACCCCCGTTTCCTGAACTACATCTCGGACACCAACGTGTCCATGCTGCTGCCCAGCATCTATAAGCTGGACACTGCCGCCGCCCGGGAAAGCGGCATCGTCACCGATCTGACCACCCTGCAGAACGGCGACAAGGTGGTGGTATTCAACCCCGCCAACAAGAAGGCTCTGTCCTCCGTGTACAACGGCTTCTATAACACAGGCGTGGATGTGGAGCTGACCGGTGGCAAGCTCACCGGCTACACGGATGCAGAGCTGTGGACCGTGAACCGCACCGAGAGCGGCGCCTATACCTTCTCCACCGCCGAGGGCAAGAAGCTGTCCATGGACGAAAAATACTCCAGCACCCCCCTGGACAAGGCCAATGTGGATTGGGCGCTCAGCGCCGCCGCCACGGCGGACTGCTTCTACATCAAGAACGTGGGCCGCGGCAGCTATCTGGAGTGGTTCGCCGAGAAGAACAATTGGAGCTCCTACGGAACCATCGGCAGCAACGAGGCTCTGTTTGCCCAGCAGCTTTATCTGGTGGCAGACACCCAGAAGCCTGACCAGCCCGGTCAGCCTGATGATCCCACCGCTCCCCTGAAGAACGGTGACCAGGTGGTCATCTATAACCCCGCCAACCTGAAGGCCCTGTCCACGGAGTACACCGGCTTCTATAACAAGGGCACCGACGTGACCCTCACCGGTGGGAAGCTGTCCGGCTTTGCCGAGGCGGACGTCTGGACCGTGGGCGTCAACGACGATGGCAGCTATACCTTCTCCACCGCCGACGGCAAGAAGCTGTCCATGGACGAAAAATACTCCAGCACTCCCCTGGACAAGGCCCACACCGCCTGGACACTGGAGCAGGCTGCCACCGAGGGCTGCTACTATATCAAGAACGTGGGCCGCAGCAGCTATCTGGAGTGGTATGCCGAGAAAAACAACTGGAGTGCCTTCGGCACCATCGGCAGCAATGAAGCTCTGTTTGCCCAGGCATTCTTCAAAATCCAGAAAAGCGGCATCGTTACCTCCGTATCCGACGGCGACCAGGTGGTGGTATTCAACCCCGCCAACGGCAAGGCCCTGTCCACGGAGTACACCGGCTTCTATAACAAGGGCACCGACGTGACCCTGACCAATGGCAAGCTCTCCGGTTATACCAAGGCCGACATCTGGACCGTGGGCGTCAACGCCGACGGCAGCTATACCTTCTCCACCGCCGACGGCAAGAAGCTGTCTATGGACGAAAAATACTCCAGCACCCCCCTGGATAAGACCCACACCGGCTGGAGCATCCTTCCCGCCGCCACGGAAAACTGCGTCTATATCCAGAACGTGGGCCGCAGCAGCTATCTGGAGTGGTATGCCGAGAAGAACAACTGGAGTGCCTTCGGCACCATCGGCAGCAACGAGGCTCTGTTTGCCCAGCAGCTCTATCTGGTAGGCGACGAGACGGACCAGCCCGCCGGCAGCCTGCCCCAGGAGGGCGCGCAGGTGGTGCTGTTCAACCAGAATGCCCAGGGCGTCCTGGCCGGGCAGAATGACAACACCGACAGCCCCGCCGTCAACAACGTCTCCGCCCAGGTGGCCAACGGCAAGGCCATTCCCGGCAACGGCGGCGTGGTGTTCACCGTGGAGCGCAGCGGCGAATACTATCGCTTCCGCAACGAGACCTACGGCTACCTGTGCTCCAACGGCACCGGCAACAACGCCTTCTATTCCCTCACCGCCAGCGACGACGCCGACTGGACCGTGGAGCCCTGCTCCGGCGGCGTGGGCGGCTATCAGCTGGAGAGCCGCACCGCCAAGTTCAACGGCAGGTACAGCCAGTTCCTGGAGTATTATAGCGACAGCTATAAGACCTATAGCATGTACAACGTCACGGACTACACCATCTACTCCTTCTTCTTCTATGGCGTAGCCGACAGCGTGAAGCTGGACGGCGGCGTGGTCAACGATCCCGCCGTGAAGTTCACCTCCGCCGACTCCGTGAAGGGGGGCCAGGATTACACCCTGACCTTTACCGTGGACGATGCGAAGGCGGTCCAGAAGCTGGAGATCCTGGTGGACGGCAGGTCTGCCGGTGTCATCACCGATTACACCGCCGACGGCAGCAATTACACCGCCAATGTGCCTGCCGCCATGCTGGCCGGGTCCGATCAGGTGACCTTCACCGTCCGCGTGACCAATGTCTCCGGCGCCAGCTACAGCGGCAGCCTGGTGGTCACCGTGGTGGACGAGCCCTCCATCGGCGCCGTGACGCCGCTCAAGGGCAGCCAGACCGGCAGCGACAAGCGGCCTGTCATCTCCGCTGAGCTCATCAACGCCGGTGAGAATCCCACCGTGGAAATGACCGTCAACGGGGAGAAGGTCAACGCCGTCTGTGCCGGCGGCAAGGCCACCTACACCCCCGCCGCCGACATGACCGACGGCCGCACCAATGTTACCGTCACCGTCACCCGCGCCGACGGCAAGTCCGCTTCCTTCAGCTGGTTCTTCACCGTGGGTGAGTCCCGGTATCAGCTGTACTTCGGTCAGCTGCACAGCCACACCCAGTATTCCGACGGCGCAGGCTCTCTGGAGTCCGCTCTGAGCTATGTGAAGAACCTGCCCGACAGCGCCAACGTGCAGTTTGTGGCCTTCACTGACCACTCCAACTACTTCGACAAGAGCGGCGCGGCCAACCCCGAGGGCGCTCTGTATGACATGAGTCTGGCCACCCCCTACAGCCAGGAGACCTGGAACAGCTACCGTTCCGCCGTGGCCGCCTTCAACGAGGCCAACGCCGGCTCCCTGGTGGCTCTGGCCGGCTTCGAGATGACCTGGTCCGGCGGTCCCGGCCACATCAACACCTTCAATACCCCCGGTATCGTCTCCCGCAACAACACCACCCTGAACAACAAGACCGACTATGCCGGTATGCGCGCCTACTATGCCCTGCTGAGCCAGCAGGAGGGCGCAGACAGCCTCAGCCAGTTCAACCACCCCGGCAACACCTTCGGCACCTTCGGTGACTTCGCCTTCTGGGATCCCGTCATCGACAGCCGCATGTACATGGTGGAGGCCGGCAACGGCGAGGGCCAGATCGGCGCCGGCGGCTATTATCCCAGCTATGAGTACTACACCATGGCGCTGGATAAGGGCTGGCACCTGGCTCCCACCAACAACCAGGATAACCACAAGGGCCGCTGGGGCAACGCCAACGACGCCCGCGACGTGATCCTCACCGACGACTTCTCCGAGGAGGGCATCTACGACGCACTGCGCGCCATGCGTATGTACGCCACCGAGGACAAGAACCTGGAGATCGGCTACACCGTCAACGGCATGCTCCTGGGCAGCAGCCTCACCGAGGTCCCCGAGAAGCTGGACATCCATGTTACCGTCAACGACCCCGACGCCAGCGATTCCATCTCCAAGGTGGAGGTCATTGTCAACTCCGGCAAGACCGCCTATACCTGGGACGATCCCGCTGTCCTGGCCACCGGCGACCTGTCCGTGACCCTGGACCCCGACTACAGCTACTACTACATCCGCGTCACCCAGGGTGACGGCGACCTGGCGGTCACCGCTCCCGTGTGGGTGGGCGAGACCCTGAAGCTGGGCATCTCCGATGTGACCTGCGGCACCTCCACTCCCGTCACCGGCGAGAAGATGACCGTTACCACCACCCTGTTCAACAGCGAGAGCACCGACGCCAGGATCAAGTCCATCACCTATGCCGTGGGCAGCCAGGTGCTGACCTCCGCCACCGACGCGGGCACCGTTCCCGCCAGCGGCACCCTGGACCTGAGCTATGATATCTCCTTCGATACCGCCCGGGTCTATAAGGTCACCGCCACCGTGGTGCTGGAGCAGGACGGCAAGGAGTATGTGTTCACCAAGGACATTACCCTGGACGTGCTGAATGCCGACGACCTGGTGTATATCGGCATCGACGCCTCCCACTACAACGAGTATGTGGCCGGTAACTACAAGGATTCCATGGGCAACTTCGGCAACCTGGCGGGCAAGTACAACGTCCGCACCGTGGAGCTGAAGACCAGCGACGATCTGATCGCCGCCTGCTCCAATCCCAAGTTCAAGGCCCTGATCCTCACCGCCCCCTCCCGCCGCCTGGCGGACGCCCAGACCGATCCCCGGACCTACAGCGCCGCGGAGCTGGCGGCCATTACCGCCTTCAACGCCGGCGGCGGCACCGTGATCCTGGCCGGCTGGAGCGACAACTACGAGAACTATGACGTGATCCAGCGCAATCCCGCCATCAAGCACATGGCCGCCACCCAGAACGAGGTGCTCCAGGCCCTGGGCTCCAGCCTGCGTATTGCGGACGATGCCACCTATGACGATGTCCGCAGCGCAGCCGACGGCGTGGACAAGTGGCGTCTGTACTTCAACACCTACGGTCAGAGCTTCCTGACCGACGGCGTGGAGGTGGACCCCGCTCACCCCTATGACCGCCTGTACACCGAGGTATTCAGCCACTATGGCGGCGCCTCCGTGTATGCCGTGGATGCAGACGGCAAACCCACCTCTGCCCTGCCTGCTACGGTGACTCCGGTGGTGTACACCCATCCCACCACCTATTCCGTGGACGTGGATAAGGACGGCCTGGGCGGCGCCAACGTGCCCAAGTATGCCTATGCTGAAAACGACAGCCGTCTGCTGGCCATGGCCAGCGAGCAGCTGGAGGGCAAGGGTCTGATCATCGTGTCCGGCGCGGCCTTCATGTCCAACTTCGAGGTCCAGGCCACCATCAGTGACAACGGCTCCGAGAAGAACTACTCCAACTACAAGATCTGCGAGAACCTGCTGGGCCGCATCAACCCCGTGAAGATCACCGACATTGCCACGGTCCAGGCCCAGACCGAGGCCGGTCACAAGTACACCATTGAGGGTGTCGTGACCTCCAACGCCTCCGGTTATGACAAGGCCACCGCCTTCTTCGACTGCATCTATGTTCAGGATGAGACCGGCGGCATCAACTGCTTCCCCGTGGCCGGCGACTTCAAGATCGGCGACGTGGTCCGCGTCACCGGTGTGACGGAGACCTATCAGGGCGAGAACGAGCTGCAGGTTTCCTCCATTGAGAAGATCGGTGAGACCACTCCCGTCACTCCCAGAGCCGTCACCTCCACCCAGATCAACGACGGCTCCGTTCTGGGCCAGCTGGTGACCTTGAACGGCTACGTCACCGGCTATGAGATGGCCGACGGCCTGGTCCAGACCATCCTGGTCCGCGACAGCGAGGGCAAGATCGCCCGCGTGTTCATCGATGGCTATATCACCACCTCCTACGATGTGGCGAACCTGTCCGTGGGCTGCCAGATCTCCGCCACGGGCCTGGCCTCCTATGACAACACCTTCGTCCTGGCCGACGGCACCCCCATGGCTCCCCGCATCCGCGTCCGCGACCGCAACGACGTGGTCTGCACCGCCCACGAGCATACCTTCGGCGAGTGGATCGTCACCACCCAGCCCACCTGCACCGAGCCCGGCGAAAAGACCCACACCTGCACCGGCTGCGGTGAGGTGGAGACCATGGTCATCGACGCCACCGGCCATCACTACAAGGATGGCAAGTGCACCGACTGCGGCGCAGCCGATCCCGGCTATCAGCCCACCCAGCCCGGCGTCAAGACCGGCGACGAGAGCAACACCACCATGTGGATCATCGTCCTGGTGTGCGCTGCCGCTCTGGCTGTGGTACTGGTCATCGTGTCCCGCAAAAAGCGCAACAGCTGAGAAAGCCTGATCGCTCAGGTAAGCGCTGAGCAAAAGCAAAGGGGGTCCCGCCGGATGGCGGGACCCCCTTTGCCTGTCAAAAAAGGAAAGAAACGGCGTCCGCCTTGGTCAAAGGCGGACGCCGTTTCTTACTCATCAATGATTTACTTTTTCTTGCCGCCGTGGGTGGCTTTCATGCGCTTTTCGTGATTGAGGATGGTCTTGCGCATACGCAGGTTCTCGGGGGTGACCTCCAGCAGCTCGTCGTCGGCCAGGAACTCCAGGCACTGCTCCAGGCTCAGCTTCCGGGGAGGCACCAGACGCAGGGCCTCGTCGGAGCCGGCGGCCCGCATATTGGTCATCTGCTTCTTTTTGCAGACGTTGACGGTGATGTCCTCCTGCTTGGGAGACACGCCCACGATCATGCCCTCGTACACCTTGACGCCGGGGCCGATGAACAGAGCGCCGCGCTCCTGGGCGTTGAACAGCCCGTAGCTGACGGACTCGCCGGTTTCAAAGGACACCAGGGAGCCGGTGCTGCGGCGGTTCAGGTCGCCCTTATAGGGGGCGTAGCTGTCGAACACGGAGGCCATGATGCCCTCGCCCCGGGTGTCCGTCAGGAACTCGTTGCGATAGCCGAACAGGCCCCGGGCGGGGATCAGGAACTCCAGCTTCATGCGGCTGCCCACAGGGGTCATCTCGATCAGGTCGCCCTTGCGGGAGCCCAGTTTCTCGATGACCGCGCCCACGCATTCGCTGGGCACGTCGGCCACCAGACGCTCAATGGGCTCGCACTTCTTGCCGTCGATGGTGCAGTACAGGACCCGGGGGGGAGACACCTGGAACTCGTAGCCCTCCCGGCGCATGGTCTCGATGAGGATGGACAGGCTCATTTCGCCGCGGCCTGCCACATTGAAGGCGTCGGTGGCGCCCTCAAGCTCCGTGACCCGCAGGGACACGTCCTTCAGCGTTTCCCGGAACAGGCGGTCCCGCAGCTGGCGGGAGGTGACGAACTTGCCCTCGCGGCCGGCGAAGGGGGAGTCGTTGACGGAGAAGGTCATCTCCATGGTGGGGGCGGAGATCTTCACAAAGGGCAGAGGCTCCACGCAGTCGGGGGCGCAGATGGTGTCGCCGATGGTGATGTCGCCGATGCCGGACATGGCGATGATGTTGCCGGCGGTGGCCTCGGTGATGGGCTGCTTGCCCAGGCCCTGGAATTCGTACATGGACACGGCCTTGGCCTTCTTGGCCGGGGCGTCGGGGTCGTGATAGTTGCACACGGCGATCTCCTGATTCTGCTTCAGGACGCCGCGCTCCACCCGGCCGATGGCGATGCGGCCCACGAACTCGTTATAGTCGATGGCGGACACCAGCATCTGGAAGGGCTGGTCCAGGTCCGCTTCGGGAGCGGGGATATAGCTGAGGATGGTGTCGAACAGAGGCTTGAGGTCCGTGCCCGGCACGTCGGGGGAGTAGGAGGCGATGCCCTGGCGGGCGGAGCAGAACAGCATGGGGGAATCCAGCTGCTCCGGGGTGGCGTCCAGGTCCAGCAGCAGCTCCAGCACCTCGTCGATGACCTCGTGAATGCGCTGGTCCGGGCGGTCGATCTTGTTGACCACCACGATGACCCGGTGACCCAGCTCCAGGGCGCGGCTGAGCACAAAGCGGGTCTGGGGCATGGGGCCCTCGGCGGCGTCCACCAGCAGGATAACGCCGTTGACCATCTTCAGGATGCGCTCCACCTCGCCGCCAAAGTCGGCATGGCCCGGGGTGTCCACAATGTTGATCTTGGTGTCGCCGTACTGGATGGCGGTGTTCTTGGCCAGGATGGTGATACCCCGCTCACGCTCCAGATCGTTGGAGTCCATGACCCGCTCCACCGTCTCCTGGTTCTCGCGGTACACGCCGCCCTGCTTGAGCATCTGGTCCACCAGGGTGGTCTTGCCGTGGTCCACGTGGGCGATAATGGCTACGTTTCTCAGTTTTTCGTTCTGCAAAGGAAAAACCCCTTTCTTTTGGGTATAAAAATTCATGCACTGTGCGGCGCACCACGAAAACAGGCAAACTCTTCTGTGCATGAAGTTTTGTGCATCATTCCCGGTTGCCCCGAAGGGGCGAGGGAATGGCACATTCTATTTTTTGCTATGCTTTTGCATAGCAAATCTCTCAACCTTCACATTATATCCCCGGATTTTTCCGATTGCAAGAACTTTTTGTGAATTCCGGCTGTTTTTTAGGTTTTGCTTTTCCTTTGACCCGGGACGTGGTATAGTGAGGGGGAAAGGGGGCGTTTGTATGGACCAGGAGACGCTGCGACGGAAATTGGCAGAGCACCGGCCGTCCTTGCAGCAGGCGCGGGGTGAATTTGCCGTGCTGGTGCCGCTGGTGGAGGGGCCGGAGGGGCTGAGCCTTCTGTATGAGGTGCGCCCGGCGAAGCTGCACCACCACAGCGGGGAGGTGTGCTTCCCCGGCGGACGGATGGAGCCCGGAGAGACGCCCCTGCAGTGCGCCCTGCGGGAGACCCGGGAGGAGCTGGGGATCCCGGCAGAGCGGATCGAGCTTCTGGGGGACCTGGACTTTCTTTATCTGCGGTCCGAGGGGCTCATGTACCCGGTGCTGGCCCGTCTGGATCCGGCGGCGCCTCTGCGCCCCAGTCCCGACGAGGTGCGGGACACATTCACGGTGCCCCTGTCCTTTCTGCGGGCTCACCCGCCCGCGATCTACCGCTACCCCCTGCGGCCGGAGATCGGGGCGGACTTTCCCTATGACAAGGTGGGCGCGGCGGCGGACTATCCCTGGCAGGCCGGGCACATGGAGGTGCCGGTATACGAGGGGCTTCCGTATCCCCTGTGGGGGCTGACGGCCCGGATCACCTGGTGGCTGCTGGAGCGGTATGGGGACATATTGACAGGTATGTTATAATGTAACGTGGCTGATTATATAGAAAAAAGAGGAAACTGCTATGGAATTTACACAGGGCGCGCCCTTTGACAGCTTTGGCCTGTCCGAGGCCACCATGCGCGCCATACGGAACAAAGGATACGAGATCAGCACCCCCGTTCAGGCCGGGTGCATCCCCCCCATGCTGGCGGGAAAGGACGTGATCGCCAAGGCCCCCACCGGCACCGGCAAGACCATGGCCTTCGGCATCCCCATCATCGAGCGCATCGACCCGGACAGTGAGGACGTGCAGGCGGTGATTCTGGCCCCCACCCGGGAGCTGGCCATGCAGATCACCGACGAAATGCGCCAGATCGCCGTGTGCCATGAGGGGGTCCGCCTGGTGTGCCTCTACGGCGGACAGCCCATTGCCAAGCAGATCAACGCCCTGAAGCGGCGGCCCCAGATCGTGGTGGCCACGCCGGGCCGCCTGTCCGACCACATGAAGCGCCGCACCGTGACTCTGGGCCAGGTGCAGACCGTGGTGCTGGACGAGGCGGACCGGATGCTGGACATGGGCTTTATCCACGATGTGACCCGCATTCTGGACAAGATCCCCCACCGGAGGAATCTGGGGATGTTCTCCGCCACCATCTCCCGGGAGGTCATGGACATTTCCTGGGTGTATCAGCGGGACCCGGAGGAGATCACCGTGCAGGCCACCCGGGAAAATAAGCCGGACATCCTGCAATACCGCATCGAGGTGCCGTCGGACAAGAAGGTGGACGCCATTGCCGCCATCATCCGGGCCCAGCAGCTGGACCGGGTCATCTGCTTCTGCAACACCAAGGGCTCCACGGAGCGGCTGACAAAATTTTTGCAGCTGCGGGGACTGGACGCCCAATGCATCCACGGCGACATTCCCCAGCGCAAGCGGGAGGAGGTCATGGCCCGGTTCCGGGACGGGGAGCTTCATGTGTTCGTGGCCACGGACGTGGCCAGCCGGGGCATCGACGTGGACGACGTGGACGCGGTGTTCAACTTCGAGGTGCCGGAGGAGAACGAGTATTATATCCATCGCATCGGCCGCACCGGCCGGGCCAGGAAGCACGGCGTGGCATATACCCTGCTGTCGGACTTCCCGTCCCGCATGCGGCTGGACGATATCGCCCGCAACACCCGCAGCCAGATCATCCCCGCCGTTCTGGGCGAGGACGGCCAGGTGACGCCGGCGGAAAACAAATCCAAGTAAGGAGCGTGGCCCCTATGAAACGACGGATACGGTGGACGGCCCTGGTGCTGGCGGTATGCCTGCTGGCCCTGACCGGCTGCGCACAGCAGCGGGACACCATGACCCTGCGGGTGTGTCTGGACAGCGCGCCCGCCACCCTGGACCCCGCTATGGCGGCCACCGACGCCGAGCGCACGGTGGTGTCCCATTTGTTTGAGAATCTGATGAAGCTCTCCCGGGGGGAGAACGGCAGCATCCAGGCCGCTCCCGCCGTGGCCAAGTCCTATGCCGTGGAGGATAACCTGGACGGCACGGAGACATATACCTTTACCCTGCGGCAGAATGCCCGGTGGTCCGACGGCAAGGCCGTTACCGCCCACGACTTTGTTTACGCCTGGCAGCGGCTGGCGGATCCGGCCACGGGCTCGCCTCACGCGGCGCTGCTGGATATGGTGGCGGGGTACAGTCAGGCCCGGGAAAAGCAGGACGGAAGCCTTTTGCAGGTGTCCGCCCCGGACGACTTCACCTTTGTGGTGCAGCTGTCGTATAAGTGCGCCTATTTCCTGACGGACGTGTGCGCCGCCAGCGCCACCATGCCGGTGCGCAGCGATGCGGCGGAGCAGAAGGACTGGTCCCTGCACTCCGAGACGCTGCTGACCGACGGGCCCTATCGGGCCACCGCCTGGGAGGAAACGGGGCTGACGGCCCTGGCCGCCGACGGGTATTATGACGCCCGCCGTCTGGGGCCGGACGTGCTGGAGTTCCGGTTTGAGACGGACGGCCAGAAGCGGGCGGAGCTGGTGGAGCACGGCGACGTGGACTTTGCCATGAACCTGCCGGAGGGCGACACCTCCGATCCCTATCCCCAGACCACAGTGCTGCTGCTGAACCAGCGGGCCGAGAGCCTGGAGAACGAATCCCTGCGCCGGGCCCTGAGTCTGGTCATCGACCGCAGCGCGCTGGTGGAGGGCCTGTCCTGCGACGCAGCGGAGGGCATTGTGCCCCCGGGCCTGCGCAATACCATGGGCGGCGATTTCCGCACGGAGAGCGGCAGCCTGGTGGACAACGCCCCCGATAACTACGAGGCTCTGTGCCAGCAGGCCAAGACCCTGCTGGAGGAGGCAGGCGGCGTGAAGGCCGTGGGGCAGATCACCCTTTTGTACGACACCTCGGACGAGACGGCGACCAATACCGCCATGGCCGTCCGGGACGCCTGGAAGCACCAGCTGGGGATCATCGCCGTTATGCGCGGCGCCACGGCCCAGGAGCTGGCGGAGGCTGTGAACCGGGGCGAATACATCGTGGCGCTGACGACCCTGACCGCTGACCGGGGCGATGCGTCCGGTCTGCTGTCCTGGTGGCAGAGCGGCAGCAGCTTCCACTCCACCGCCTATGTCATGCTGCTGCGGGCAGCAGAGGCCTCGGGCCGGGTGGAAGTCCGGGACGCCTATCTGGAGGACGCGGAGCGGATGCTGGTGGAGGACGGCTGGGTCATTCCCCTGTACTATCCCCATCGCCACAACGGCCTGGGCCAGCACCTGACGGCTCCCCTGTACGACGGCACCGGGGTGTATCTGTTCTCCGGCGTGGTGCAGCAGACGCCGCAGTAAATCACAGGATTCGGGAGGAAGCACCATGAAAGAGACTGTTTTGCTTACCGGTGGAGCCGGGTTCATCGGCTCTCACATTGCCGTGGAGCTTTTGCAGCGGGACTATGACGTGGTCATTGCCGACGACCTGTCCAATGCCCGCCCGGACGTGCCGGAGCGCATCCGGCAGATCACGGGCCGGGCCCCGGCGTTCTATCACATGGACGCGGCGGACCGTCCGGCTCTGGACCGGGTGTTCCGGGAGCATCCCATTGCCGCCGCCGTCCATCTGGCGGGATACAAGGCCGTGGGCGAGTCGGTGCAGAAGCCCCTGGCCTATTACCGGAACAACCTGGACACCACCCTGGCCCTGCTGGACGTGATGGCGGACCACGGGGTACACCGGCTGATCTTCAGCTCGTCGGCCACGGTGTACGGCGACGCCCCGGCTCCCTGCCGGGAGGATATGCCCACCGGCGGCTGCACCAATCCCTATGCCTGGACCAAGCTGATGATCGAGCAGATCCTGCGGGATGCGGCCAAGGCCGATCCGGCCCTGTCCGCCGTGTGCCTGCGGTATTTTAACCCCGTGGGAGCCCACGAAAGCGGCCTTATCGGGGAGCTGCCCAACGGCATTCCCAACAACCTGATGCCCTACATCACCCAGACCGCCGCCGGTATCCGACCGGAGCTGACGGTGTTCGGCAACGACTATCCCACTCCCGACGGCACCGGCGTCCGGGACTATATCCACGTGGTGGATCTGGCCCGGGGCCATGTGGCGGCGCTGGAGTTTTCCCGGACCAGCCCGGGCTGGGAGGCCATCAACCTGGGCACCGGCCGGGGCAGCAGCGTGCTGGAGATCGTGGAGACGTTTCAGCGGGTCAACGGCGTGGCGGTGCCTTACCGCATCGGCCCCCGGCGGGCCGGGGATCTGCCCACCTGCTATGCCGCCACGGACAAGGCGGCGCGGCTGCTGCACTGGCACGCGGAAAAGGACCTGGCCGACATGTGCCGGGACGCCTGGCGCTGGCAGCAGAGCCAGAATCAATAACGCACACACAATTCCGGGCCGGTATGGGCGCTGCCTGTTCCGGCCCGCAGCATTCACAAGGGGAGATTTTTCATGATGCCTATCCGTTCCAGGGCCGCAGCGGCGGCCGTGCATATCCTTACTGCCCTGTGTGCCGCTGTGGGCGTGGTGCTGCAATGCGGCTTTATCGGCGGGAAGCTGAACTTGGCCGTCCTGCAATACTTCACGCTGATGAGCAACATCCTGTGCGCCGTGTACTTCACCGGCGCCGCCGTGCATACCCTGCGCCGGGGCGGCACCTGGCTGCCGGTGTGCAAGGGGGCCCTGGTGATGGCCATGGCCATCACGGGCATCACCTTCCATCTGGTGCTGGCCGCCGGAGACTTCAGCATGGGCCCCACCCAGCTGATCACCAATCATCTGCTGCACACCGCCGCCCCTCTGCTGACGGTGCTGGATTGGCTGCTGTTCGACGAAAAGGGCCGGTACCGCTGGTTTGAGCCGTTCCTGTGGGGCATTTTCCCGTCGGCGTACTTTGTATACACTATGATACGGGCCCGGGTCAGCAGCTTCCGGTTTTATAACGGCTCGCCGTACCCCTACCCCTTCATGGACGTGGACGCTCTGGGCTGGGGCAAGGTGCTGCTGATCTTCCTGGGCATGGCGGCGGCGTTCCTGGCCTTCGGCTATGTGCTGGTGTGGCTGGATCATCTGCTGGCCCGGCAGCGGCGGGCATGACAGGCCGGCGGGACCCGGCCCGGGACATGGAGGCCGCCCGGGCCATTGCCCGGCAGGCGGCGTCCCTGGGGGGCGCGGCATACTATGTGGGCGGCTTCGTCCGGGACCGGCTGCTGGGCCGGGAGAACACCGACGTGGACATCGAGGTCCACGGCGTCACTCCCCTGCAGCTGGCGGAGATATTGGACGGTATGGGGGGCCGCCTGGAGATGGGGGCCAGCTTCGGCATTTACGGCCTGAAGGGCTATGGCCTGGACATTGCCATGCCCCGGCGGGAGCGGGCCACAGGCCGGGGCCACCGGGATTTCCAGGTCAGCGTGGACCCGTTTCTGGGCACGGAGCAGGCCGCCCGGCGGCGGGATTTCACCGTGAACGCTCTGATGGAAAACGTGCTGACGGGGCAGGTACTGGACCACTTCCACGGACTGGACGATCTGCGCCGGGGTATTCTGCGCCATGTGGACAGCCGGACGTTTCCGGAGGACCCGCTGCGGGTGCTGCGGGGAGCCCAGTTCGCGGCCCGGTTCCGGTTCGCCGTGGCCCCGGAAACCGTGGCTCTGTGCCGGGATATCGACCTGGCCGCCCTGCCGCCGGAGCGGGTGGAGGGGGAGCTGTGCAAGGCGCTTTTGCAGGCGGATCGCCCCTCGCTGTTTTTTGAGACGCTGCGGGACATGGGACAGCTGTCCCCTTGGTTTCCGGAGGTGGAGGCTCTGATCGGCGTTCCTCAGGAGCCGGGCTTTCATCAGGAGGGCGACGTGTGGAACCACACCATGCTGGTGCTGGACCAGGCGGCGGCCCTGCGGAGCCGGGCGCGGCGGCCCTTTGCCTTTATGCTGGCGGCCCTGACCCACGACCTGGGCAAGACCGTCACCACACAGCGGGTCCGGGGACGCATCCACGCCTATGCCCATGAGACGGCGGGGGTCCCCCTGGCGGAGGCTCTGCTGCGGCGGATCGTGGGAGAGAAGGCGGTGACGGCCTATGTATTGAACATGGTGGAGCTGCACATGAAGCCCAACGCCCTGGTGGGAGCCGATGCGTCGGTGAAGGCCAGCAACCGGATGTTTGACCGGTCCGTGGAGCCGGAGGATCTGATCCTGCTGGCCGCGGCGGACGGCCGGGGCACCCGGGGCCGCTGGCCCTGGGAGGATACGGAGCCGTGGCTGCGGCAGCGGCTGGCCCTGTATCGGGAGATCATGGCCCGGCCCCAGGTCACCGGGGCGGAGCTGATCGCCGCCGGATTGACGCCGGACAGCCGGTTCCGGGAGCTGCTGGACTATGCCCACAAGCTGCACCTGGCGGGTATCCCCCACGACAGTGCCCTGAAGCAGACCCTGGCCTACGCCCGAAAGCGGAAATAACCGCACGGCGTTTTTTTAGCTTGCAAACAGGATGCTCCTGTGGCATGATAGACGAGAAGCAGTGTATCATGCCACAGGAGGTATTTTTATGCATATCACCGTTATCGGATGCGGGCGCTGGGGCTCGCTGATCGCCTGGTATCTGGACCGCACCGGCCACCGGGTCACGCTGTACGGCCGCCCGGGCTCCCGGCACATGCAGCGGTTTCTTGCCACCCGGCAGAATGACCTGCTGACCCTGCCGGAGTCCATTGCCCTGTCCACGGACCTGGCCTGCGTCCGGCAGGCGGAGACGGTGGTGATCTCCATCGGCTCCCAGGGGCTCCAGGGCCTCATGGACCAGCTGAAGCCTCTGTCCCTCCGGGACAGGATCTTCGTTCTGTGCATGAAGGGCCTGGAGCAGGGCACGGGCCGCCGCCTGAGCCAGATCGCCGAGGAGAATCTGGACCCCTCCAACGCCGTGGCGGTGTGGCTGGGGCCCGGCCACGTCCAGGAGTTTTACCGGGGCATCCCCAACTGCATGGTCATCGACAGCCGCCGGGAGGACGTGAAGCGCCGCCTGGTGCAGTCGTTTTCCAGCGACCTGATCCGGTTTTACTATGGCGACGATCTCATCGGCAACGAGGTGGGAGCCGCCGCCAAGAACGTGGTGGGCATTGCCGCAGGCTTTCTGGACGGCAAGGGACTGTCCAGCCTGAAGGGGGCCCTGATGAGCCGGGGCACCCGGGAGGTGGCGCGGCTGATCCAGGCCATGGGCGGCAGCCAGCTGTCGGCCTATGGCCTGTGCCACCTGGGGGACTATGAGGCCACGGTGTTCTCCCGGTACAGCCACAACCGGCAGTTCGGCGAGTCCTTCATCCGGGGCGAGACGTATACGGACCTGGCGGAGGGATACTATACCGTGGAGGCGCTGGTGCTGCTGGGACAGCGGTACGGCGTGGAGCTGCCCATCTGCCAGGCGGTGCACCGCGTTCTCTATTGCGGCGCGGACCCCATGCAGGAGCTGCGGGCGCTGCTGGACCGGAATCTGACCCGGGAATTTGGGGAATGAAGCAAAGGGCCAAGGCCAACCGATCCCGGATGGGCCTTGACCCTTTGTTTTTTTGTTTTTATTTTATAATGACGCAGTGCAGGCTGCAAAATTTACCAAGGTCCGACAGCGCATATTCGCGGACGCAGCGGCACAAGCTATGGCTGCGATACCCGAACAGCGGTTTTCGCTGAAAACGCAAGAAAGGAGAACGCAATCATGTCTACCAAGAATACCAACAAGCTGAACGTGCCCCAGGCCCGTGCCGCCATGGATAAGTTCAAGATGGAGGCTGCCAGCGAGGTGGGCGTCAACCTGAAGGAAGGCTACAACGGCGACCTGACCTCCCGCGAGGCCGGTTCCGTGGGCGGCCAGATGGTCAAGAAGATGATCGAGTCCTACGAGAAGAACCTGTAACCATATACGCACAAAAGCGGACGGCTTCAAAGCCGTCCGCTTTTGTGCACATTCGATGGCGTGCCCAGAATAATTGCAGGGCGCTGCGATGGGGAAGATCACAGCGCCCTGCGGGAGAAAAAAGGGGTAAATCACCTGCCCAGGTACCATACGGCGCCGCAGGCAGCCAGTTGGAGAAGGAAAATAGCGGGAATTCCCCAGCGGAAATACCAGTGCCGGGTCTTGTGGCGGAACACATGCATGCCCAGCAGCGCGCCCACGCTGCCGCCCAGCAGGGGCAGCAGAAACAGCGTCCGCTCCGGGATGCGCCAGCTCCCGCGCCGGGCCCGGCGCTTATCCGCACCATAGGCCCCGAACGCAGCCAGGTTCATGACCGCCAGATACGCCGCCAGCCAGAACCCGGGGCGGGTCAGCAGCTCGGGCATCCGTTACGCCTGCTCCAGAGTCTGGAGGGCGCAGGCCGTTCTGGCAGCCAGACGGGCATTGTTATACACCAGCTGGATGTTGCTGTCCAGGCTGTCGCCGCCGGTCAGGTCCTTGACCCGGGCCAGCAGGAAGGGCGTGGTCTCCTTGCCGTGGATGCCCTGGGCCTTGGCATCGGCCAGGGCCTGCTCGATGGCGGCGTCGATGACCTTGTGCTCCATGGAATACTCCTCAGGAATGGGGTTGGTGACCAGCATGCCGCCCTTCATGTCCAGCTGACGGGCCACATGGAAGGCCTTGGCCAGCTCCTCGGGGGTGTCGATCTCATAGTCCACGGCGAAGCCGGACTTGCGGGTATAGAAGGCGGGCAGCTCCTTGGTGCCGTAGCCGATAACGGGCACGCCCTTGGTCTCCAGGTACTCCAGGGTCAGACCCAGGTCCAGGATGGACTTGGCCCCGGCGCAGACCACCATCACAGGCGTCTGGGCCAGCTCCTCCAGGTCGGCGGAGATGTCCATGGTAGTCTCTGCGCCCCGGTGAACGCCGCCGATGCCGCCGGTGGCAAAGATACGGATACCGGCCATGTGGGCGATCATCATGGTGGTGGTCACGGTGGTGGCGCCGTCGCGTCCCTCTGCCACCAGAATGGGCAGATCCCGGCGGCTGGCCTTGGTGACGGCGTGGCCGCTCTTGCCCAGATGGTCGATCTCCTCGGGAGTCAGGCCCGCCTTCAGGCGGCCGCCGATGATGGCGATGGTGGCGGGGACGGCGCCGTTTTCGCGGATGATCTTCTCCACGTTCAGAGCAGTCTCCACATTCTGGGGATAGGGCATGCCGTGGGAGATGATGGTGCTCTCCAGAGCCACCACGGGACGGCCCTCGGCCACTGCCTGCTGCACCTCAGGTGCGATATCCAGATAACGATTCATAAGTCATTTACCTCCTGTTGAGAATTGTTTCAATGTTATCCCAGCACATAGCCGGGTTGATGGTGGTTTCTGCCTCGCAGGCCAGAGCGCCTGCGCCCACGGCCCAGCGGGCCGTGTCGGTAAGGGAATCGCCCAGAACCATCCGGGCGGCCAGGGCGGCGGCCACGGCGTCTCCGCCGCCGGTGGCGTTGACCACATGGCACCTGGCACAGGGGACCCACGCGGTACTCCCCTGCCGGTCGGCGGCATAGATGCCCTCCGCGCCCAGGGAGATGTACACCGTGCCCAGGCCGGTGTCCAGCAGGCGGCGGGCCGCTTGGGCTGCGTCCTCCGGAGTCCGGATGGACATGCCGGACAGCAGCTCCGCCTCCAGGCGGTTGGGCTTCAGGGCCGCCAGCTTGCCCAGCACCGGCCGCAGCTTTTCGGCCTTGATGGTGGATACGGGGTCCGCCAGAATGGGGGCCCGGCAGTTGTCGCACAGCCAGCGGATGCTGTCCTCCGGCAGGTTGGTCTCCAGCACCACCAGGTCCGCCCCGTTGATGAAATCCAGCCGCTGCCGCAGGAAATCCGGGGTCATGCGCTGATAGATGTCCATGTCGTTGACGGCCAGGGCCATATCCCCGTCGGGCCCGGCGATGTACAGATAGGTGCCGGTGCGGCAGTCCGGCAGCACGGCGCTGGCGCTCAGGTCCAGGCCGATGTCCCTGGCGTTTTCCTGGACCCGGCGGCCGAAGTCGTCGTCGCCCATCACCGTCACCATGGCGGTCTGCTGGCCCAGCAGACACAGGTTGTGGGCGATGTTGCGGCCCACGCCGCCCAGGGACGTGGTCACATGGCCGGGATTGGAGTCCCGGGCCACCAGCTTCCCGGCGGACACCGCGCCGATGTCCATGTTCACGCCGCCTACCACCGCCACATACGGCGCAGTGCGGACAATGTAGCCCTTGCCGGTGATGCAGCCCTTTTTCATCAGGTTGGATATGTGCACCGCCACGCTGGAGCGGGTGATGCCGGCCTTGTCCGCCAGCTCCTGCTGCGAGATCATGGGGTTTTCCCGGATCCACTCCAGCAGCTGGCGCTCTCGCTGGGTCACAGGCTCACCTCCTAAGCAAAAGTTTGTTTTCTAATCTATTGCTTATTATATGCAGAACGCAGCCCCTTGTCAAGCCCCCTTTTCAATTATTTCCGCCGCTCCGGGCAAAAAAAGAACGCGCCCCCGGCGCGTTCTTTTTGACTCACTGTTTATTCAGATAGTCCCGCACCTCCCGAACGCCAGTAAAGCATAGGGGGCTCACATCGTCTCGGGGGTCGGCGGAGGCCAGGCATACCAATATTGAATCGGGGACATCCGAGATGAAGAAGTACACCGGGGCATAGGAATCTGCCGGGTATTCATAAATCAGGTACGTTCCCTCGTCCAGCTTCATATACAGCATGGTCTGGTCCAGCTTCCGGCCCAGTTCCTCTATCTGTTCGTTTCTGTCCAGTTCCGCATCCATCAGCGACCGGATCATGGTGGTCAGGTGCTCATACGCGTCGCTTCCTTTTTCAAAAACGGACTTTTCCCGGCCGTTTTTGGCCAGGACGATCCGCTCCGGGTCCGCCAGCTCGCCCAGGGCCAGGTCCTGATACGGGTGGTCCCTGTAGTCCTCGGGATTGGCCCACTCCACCTTCTGCCCGCACCCGGCCAGCAGCACGAAGCACAAGGCCAGAGGCAGGAGAATTTTCGCGATTTTCTTCATAGCTTTCTCCTCTCAAGCACTCACTGTTTATTCAGATAATCCAGCAGCTCCTGGGCCTCGGCGGCAGACCAGAAGCCGTGCAGCGTCAGGCTGTCCTCAATGGGAGAATAGATGCCCACAACGCTGTTCTGCGTGTCGGTCAGCTCAAAATATACCGGCGCGTAGGAATCCGCCGCATACTCATAAATCAGCCAGACGCCGCTCTCCAGCTCTGCCCCGGACTTTGTACCGTCCAGCTTCCGGCCCAGGTCCTTTACCTGTTCATTTTCATCCAGCTGCGCTTCTATCAGCTGGCCCAGGGTGGATACGATTTTTTCATACGTCTCCGTGCCCTTGTCAAAGCTATTCTTTTCCCGGCCATCCCGGGTCATCACGATCCGCTCCGGGGCGGCCACCTCACCGGCGTAAACATCCTGGGCGGGATGGTCCTTATAGTCCTCCCAACCGGCCAGCTCCACCTTTTTTCCGCACCCGGCCAGCAGCACGAAGCACAAGGCCAGAGGCAGGAGGATCTTTGCGATTTTCATACGACACGTCCTTTCCATTTTCTAACATTTTTCTGTCCTGCTCGGGTCCACTTTTGGTAGTATACCATAAGAAAATCGGTTTGTAAATAGATACTACAAATTTTTGTTTTTTTTCGCGCTTATGACTGGTTAAGACAGTTCATCAACATCGTGTTCAATAACGTCCTGTCGTTTTGTGCAAATTTCCTCTTGCACTGGCGGCGGGATGGGTGTATGATAGCAATCGTTCAATATTGAACTATCTAAAATCGGAGGAATTTTTCATGACCAACGCCTATCAGGTCTATACCGGGGCCCGGCAGCTGCTGGAGGGGTACGCCGCCGCCATGCAGCCCCTGTGCCGCCGGGAGGGGCTGGCCCCCAACGGGGTGGATATCCTGCTGTTTCTGGCCAACAACCCGGGGCTGGACACCGCCCGGGACATCTGCACCTATCGGGGGCTGAAGCCGGGCATCGTGTCCTTCCATGTGGAGAAGCTGGTGCAGGAGGGCTACCTGCTGCGGCAGCCCTCCCCGGGGGACCGGCGCAAATGCCGCCTGGTATGCACCCGGCGGGCGGAGCCTGTGGTGCAGCGGGGGCGGCAGGTGCAGGAAGCGTTTTTCCGCCGGATGACGGCGGGGCTGGACCCTCAGGACCTGGCGGCCTTCCGCCGCTGCCTGGAGGGCTTTCAGCGGAATCTATCGCAAATGACACAGGAGGACGACCAATGACACAGGACAAGAAATTTCTGGGCACGGAGCCCGTGGGCAGGCTGCTGTGGAGGCTGGCGGTGCCCACGGTCATCGCCCAGCTGGTGAATATGCTGTACAACATCGTGGACCGCATCTACATCGGCCACATTCCCGAAACCGGCAGCATGGCCCTGACCGGCGTGGGGGTGTGCCTGCCCATCATCATGATCATTTCCGCCTTTGCGGCCTTTGTGTCCTCCGGCGGCGCGCCCCGGGCGTCCATCGCCATGGGCCGGGGCGACTATGACCAGGCCCAGCGCATTCTGGGAGGGTGCTTCACTTTACAGGTGGCCATTTCCCTGGTATTGACGGCAGTGCTGCTGATATGGAACCGGCCGCTGCTGCTGGCCTTCGGCGCCAGCGGGAACACCATCGAATACGCCGCCCAGTATATGGGCGTTTACGCCCTGGGCACCCTGTTCGTGGAGCTGACCCTGGGCCTCAATGCCTTCATCACCGCCCAGGGCTTCGCCCAGGTGGGCATGAAAACGGTGCTCATTGGCGCGGTGGCCAACATTCTGCTGGACCCGCTGTTCATCTTCGTCCTGGACATGGGCGTCCGGGGGGCTGCCCTGGCCACGGTGCTGTCCCAGGGCATCTCCTGCGTGTGGGTAATCTCCTTCCTGCGGGGAAAAAAGACCCTGCTGCGGCTGGAAAAGGCCGCCCTGCCCATCCGGCCCCGGCTGATCCTGCCCTGCGTGGCCCTGGGTACGGCGGCGTTCATCATGCAGGCCAGCGAAAGCGTCATCTCCGTGTGTTTCAACGCCTCCCTGCTGAAATACGGCGGGGACCTGGCGGTGGGAGCCATGACCATTCTGTCCAGCGTCATGCAGTTCGCCATGCTGCCCCTCCAGGGCATCGCCCAGGGGGCCCAGCCCATCTCCAGCTATAACTACGGGGCGGGCAACGCCCAGCGGGTGCGCCAGACCTTCTGGCTGCTGCTGAAGGTAAGCCTGGGCTACGCCCTGGTGCTGTGGGGCTGCATCCAGCTGTTCCCCGGGGTCTTTGCCCGGATCTTCACTCCCGACGCGGAGCTGGTGGCCTTCACCGCCGGGGTGCTGCGGATCTACTGCGGGGCCCTGTTCCTGATGGGTATCCAAATCGCCTGCCAGATGACCTTTGTGTCCATCGGCAACGCCCCCTGCTCCATCATCGTGGCGGTGCTGCGGAAGTTCGTGCTGCTGCTGCCGCTGATCTATCTGCTGCCCCACCTGCTGGCGGACCAGACCCGGGCCGTGTTCCTGGCGGAGCCGGTGGCCGACGTCATCGCCGTCACAGGCACGGTGATCCTGTTCTCCTCCCAGTTCCGCAAGGCCCTGCGTGGCCTGGAAATCGACAACAAATCGTAATATCCGGCGAAAAAATTGCATATTGTATAACGAACAGGCATCCCCGGCCGCTGCCGGGGATGCCTGTCTGCTTCTTCTATATTCATTGCTCTGCGCAGAGATCAACATGTGCTACTTCTTCTTTTTCCCCCTCAGCTGGTACATGATAAACGCTCCCATGGTAATAACAGCAAGAGTCGCTCCCATGTCGTTCAATCCCGCCGAGCTCAACAGATATTCCGAGAAAAAAGCCCACGCAAAATAGGCGGCCAGGGAGCAAACCACACTGAGAATGACAACCCACATAAGAATTCACCACCTTTCTGTTCAGGATTCTTCCTGTTATTGTTGATTATAACATACGCATATTCGAAATGTAAAGAAGTTTTTCCATTTTTCACATTTTCATTTCCGGCAAATCGACAACAAATCGTAATATCCGGCTGGGCCGGAGGTCTTGCCGCTTATTGGTCAGATTTTGATGAGCTCATACTCCCGGGTGCCCATGCCCAGCTTTTCCGCATGCTCCAGGCAGCTCATCCAGTCCGTCTCCGGGTGGAGATGGTGGAAGTGGTCATGGCCGCAGTCCCCGGCGGCAGCGGCCCCCGGCAGGGGCGGCTGGGCGTTTACCGCGTCCGCGCAGGCCATGTCCAGGGCCACCGGATCGAAGGAGGCAAACATGCCCACATTGGGGATGATGGCCGCGTCGTTCTCCGGATGACAGTCGCAGTTGGGAGACACGTCGATGACCAGGCTGATGTGGAAGCAGGGCCGCCCGTCCACCACCGCCTGGGCATACTCGGCGATCTTGCGGTTCAGATTGGTGACCGTCTCGTCCCAGTTCACCCGGATGGCGTCCCAGGGACAGACGGCGATGCACCGGCCGCAGCCCACGCACCTGCTGTGGTCAATGCTGGCCTTGCGGTCTGTGACGGTAATGCCGCTGTGGGCGCAGATGCGGGTGCAGGCGCCGCAGCCCACGCAGTGCTCCTGGGCCACATGGGGCTTGCCGGCGTTGTGCTGCTCCATTTTTCCGGCCCGGCTGCCGCAGCCCATGCCGATGTTCTTCAGCGTGCCGCCGAAGCCCGCCTCCTCGTGGCCCTTGAAATGGCTCAGGGAGATGAACACGTCGGCGTCCATCACGGCCCGGCCGATCCGGGCCTTCTCCACATATTCGCCGCCGCGCACCGGCACCTCCGCCTCGTCGTTGCCCTTGAGGCCGTCGGCGATGATAATCTGGCAGCCGGTGGATAGGGGGGAGAACCCGTTGAGCATGGCGGCGTCCATGTGGTCCAGGGCGTTTTTCCGCCCGCCCACATACAGGGTGTTGCAGTCGGTAAGGAAGGGCTTGCCGCCCCGCTCCTTCACAAAGTCCGCCACGGTCTTGGCCCAGTTGGGCCGCAGGAAGGCCAGGTTGCCGGGCTCGCCGAAGTGCAGCTTGATGGCCGTGAACTTGCCTTCAAAGTCGATCTGGCCCATTCCGGCGGTTTTCATCAGCCGGGTCAGCTTCTGAGGCAGGTTTTCCCGGTAATCGGTCCGCAGGTCGGCCCAATATACTTTTGATGCCATTTGGAGATCCTCCTTGAATCTTAATTGCCCATAGTGTATCATATTCCCGTAGAATTTGTCACGTTATTTTGAAGGGAGGCGGCAGCATGCGCCTGCTGACCTATACCGTCGCGCCGGAGCAGGAGGGCTGGCCCCTGCGCAGGCTCCTGCGGCAGGAGCTGCGGATCTCCGGCTCGTTTCTCTCCCGGCTGAAGTGGCGGCCCGGAGCCATTCTGCTGAACGGGCAGCCCGCCACCGTGGCAGCGCTGGTCCGCGCCGGAGACACCGTCACCGCCGACGTGTCGGACCTGCCCGGAGACAATCCCCATATCCGGCCGGTGGACTATCCCCTGGACATCCTGTGGGAGGACCAGGACCTGCTGATCCTCAACAAGCCCGCAGGCATCGCCATCCACCCGGCGGCCCTGACGGAGGAGACCGTCACCGTGGCCGGGGCCGTGTGCCGGTATCTGGGCCAGGGAAGCTTCCACTGCGTCAACCGGCTGGACCGGGGCACCACCGGCGTCATGGCTGTGGCCAAAACCGGGTACGTCCACCGGCTGTGCATGGAGCAGCTGCACTCCGGCGATTTCCGCCGGACGTATCTGGCGGTGTGCCGGGGCTGCCCGGACCCGGCGGCAGGGTCCATCGACCTGCCCATCGGCCGGGAGCCGGACTCCCTGCTGCGGCGGCGGGTGGACCCGACGGGTCTGGCGGCCCACACGGACTATGAGACCCTGTGGCAGGGGCCGGACCGGGCGCTGCTGCGGCTGACTCCCGGCACCGGCCGCACCCACCAGCTGCGGCTGCACCTGTCCGCCATTGGCCACCCGCTGCTGGGGGACTGGCTCTACGGCCAGGAGGACCGGGACCTGATCCCCCGTCCGGCCCTGCACTCCCACCGGCTGGAGCTGACCCACCCCGTCACCCGCCGCCGCCTGACGGTAACGGCCCCGCTGCCGGAGGATATGGCCCGGCTTCTGCCGGAAGATATGAACAAATCTTGAAAAATGCAAAAAAAGGATGGAAATTTTGACAGTGTATAGTATAATAGCCTATACACTGTCTTAACGCCGCGCCCCGGCGCGGAATCTATTTTCGGAAGCGGGAGGAACGTATGCGGAACATCTGGCGCATCATCAAGGCGGACGCCCGTTCGCTGTTTACGCATTTCTTTGCTCTGGCCGTGGCCCTGGTCATTGCGGTGCTGCCCAGCCTGTATGCCTGGCTGAATATCTACTCCAACTGGGACCCCTACGGCAACACCGGCAACATCAGCATCGCCGTGGCGTCCTTGGATAAGGGCTGGACGGAGGAGGACGGCACCCAGGTCAACAAGGGCCGGGAGGTGGTGGACGATCTGCGCACCAGCACCAGCATCAACTGGGTGGCGGTGGACACCAAGGAGGAGGCCGAGCACGGCTTCTATGCCGGGGATTACTACGCCGCCGTGGTCATCGGTGAGGACTTCTCTTATAATATGTACCACATGCTGACGGAGTGGACCGGCAAGCCCACCATCACCTACTATGAAAACTACAAGAAAAACGCCGTGGCCACCAAGATCACCGACACGGCGGTGTCGTCCCTGAAAACCACCATCAGCAAAAGCTATCTGGACGTGGTGGTGGATGCCGTTTTCCGGGGAGCCAACGACCTGTCGGACCAGCTGAAGGGCGACGACCCCGTGGGCTCCGTTCAGGGGCTGCTGGGCCAGGCCCGGAGCCTGCTGCGCTCCTGCGCCCAGACCGTGGACGCCTTCCAGGCCGCGGGCCAGGACAACAGCAGCTATCGTCAGGACCTGTCGGACCTGGTGGCGAATCTCAACCAGAACCGCCCCGACAGCCAGGAGCTTCTGGACACCGTGGCCCAGCTGAACCGCCAGGTCCACGCCGCCCTGGATAAGGCCCAGGCGGCCCTGGACAAGGCCTTTGACGCGGCGGAGAAAATTCTGAACGGCATCGACGTGGACGCTCAGCTGCCCCAGATTCAGGAGGACCTGCGGGACGCCGCCCAGACCATGGACGATATGGGCGATAAGCTCACGGCCTGGGCCAGGTCTATCGCCGTGGAGGCCGGGCCCGTGGGGGCCGAGGCCGCAGCCGCCGCCCAGCGCCTGGCGGACAGCTGCTATCAACTGCGGGGCCGGCTGAACACCGTGGCCGACGGCATCCGGCAGAACTCCGCCGTTTTGCAGGACACCATCGCTTTGGTGGCCCAGCTGGAGAAGCTGACGGACACCCTGCTGACGCCGGTGTTCGGCGATGTGACGGATGATGTGAAAAACGTTCTGGACCAGACGGAGGGCCTGCTCCAGGGCCTCCACGGAACGGCAGCCGATACCCGGGACCTGCTGGCAGCCGCCGGCGCGGCGGCCGGCACCCTGGACGGTCTTATGTCCCAGGGCCGCGACGCCATCGGCCAGGCCATCGACAAGCTGGGGAGCCTGCTGGGCGGCCTGGAGGACAGCGACAGTCCGGACTATCTGGACACCCTGCTGGACATCCTGGGCGGCAGCCCGGAGGATTACGGCGCCTACTTCTCCCAAATGGTGCAGACCACCGTGGAGCCGGTGTATCCCATTGCAAACTACGGCAGCGCCATGGCCCCCTTCTATTCCGTTCTGGCCATCTGGGTGGGCGGCGTCATGCTGGTGGCCATTCTCAAGCCCCACGCCCGCCCGGAGGGGCTGGTGGACCCCAAGCCCCATCAGCTGTTCTTCGGCCGGTACTTCCTGTTTTTCGTCATGAGCCAGATTCAGGCCGCCGTCATCGTGGCCGGGGACCTGCTGGTGCTGAAGATTCAGTGCGTGGAGCCGGCGCTGCTGTTTGCCACCGGGGCCATTACCTCCCTGGTGTTCAGCCTGCTGATCTACGCCCTGACCGTGTCCTTCGGCGACGTGGGCAAGGCCGTTGTAGTGGTGGTCATGGTGCTCCAGATCGCCGGCTCCAGCGGCACGTTCCCCATTGAGCTGCTGCCGGACGTGTATCAGAAAATCTATCATATCTTCCCCTTCCCCTATGCCATCGACGCCGTGCGCGAGTGCGTATGCGGCCTGTATGGGACCACATGGCTGAAAAACATCGGCTGCCTGCTGATCTTCGGCGCGGCGGCCCTGGTCATCGGCCTGCTGGTGCGCAAGCCCTTTATGGGACTGAACCATTTCATGGAGGAGAAGCTGAAAGAAACGGAAATGCTGTAAGAAAGGAGGACTCCCTATGGACGAAAAGAAATATAGCCAGCTGTATCAGGCCCTTTTGCAGGAGGTCCTTCAGTTCCACAGCGGCAATCAGCGCCGCATCCGCAAGGGAATGCTGAGCCTGCTGCTGGTGCCGCTGGCATTTCTGGTGCTGCTGTTTTTATCCGACGGCTCCCGGGTGATCTTCCTGCTGCTGTGGATCGTATCCATGTTCGGCATCGCAGCGTATCTCATCGCCGTGGAGTATGTGGACTACGAAATGCAGAACAAGGTGAAGAAGATCACCCAGAAGGAGGTGGAGCTGGATCAGCTGATGGCCCTGCCCACCGGCATGCCCCAGCTGCTGCCCCATCTGCGGGGCCGGAGTCAGGAGAGCGAAGCGGTCCCGGAGGAGCCTGCCCCAGAGGAGCCTGCCCCAGAGGAGCCTGCCCCGGAGGAGCCCGCCCCGGAGGAGCCTGCCCCAGAGGAGCCTGCCCCGGAGGAGCCCGCCCCGGAGGAGCCTACCCCGGAGGGGCCTACCCCGGAGGAGCCTACCCCGGAGGAGCCTGCCCCGGAGGAGCCTGCCCCGGCGGAGCCTTGTCCCGCCCCTGTCCCGCCTTGTCCCCAGCCTGTCCCGCCCCGTCCCGCCTCTGTCCCGGTACAGCCGGAGCCCCTGCACCCGGAGCTGGCCCTGACCCTGTCCGACCTGCAGGAGAGCAGCCGCCAGCTGGCCCAGGGCTTTGAGCAGATGTCCCGGGAGCTGGGCCGCATTTCCCGGTATATGGGCGATCAGGACCGGCGGTCCAGGGAGGTGCAGGCATGAGGAATATCTGGAGAATTTTCCGGGCCGACTGGCAGCACATCAGCGCCAGCGTGGTGGCCGTGGTGGTCATCATGGGCCTGTGCCTGATCCCGTGCCTGTATGCATGGTTCAACATTTTTTCCAACTGGGACCCCTACGGCCCCGACGCCACGTCCAATATCCGCGTGGCCGTTACCAGCGAGGATGAGGGCTATGAGCTGCTGGGCCTGAAGCTGAACATCGGGTCCATGGTGCTGGACGGCCTGAAAAGCAACAACCAGATGGGCTGGGACTTTGTAGACAGCCGGGAGGAGGCCCTGGAGGGTGTCCGGTCCGGCAGGTACTACGCCGCCCTGATCGTTCCCGCAGACTTCACCGGGGACTTCGTCAGCATTCTGGACACGGACCTGCGGCACCCCCAGATCGAGTATTACGAAAACGAGAAGAAAAACGCCATCGCCCCCAAGATCACCAACAAGGCCAAGACCGCCGTTCAGGACGAGATCAACGCCACCGTGGTGGAAACGGTGACCAACGCCGTCACCACCGTCAGCTCCGTGTGCAGGGCTCTGGGCCTGGATGCGGACGACGTGTCCCAGGGGGTCATTGAAAAGCTCAGCAGCGCCCAGGACAGCCTGCGCACCCTGGAGGAAACGCTGACGGCCATGCAGACCCTGGTGGACCAGACGGACAGCATCCTGGCCTGCGCTGGGGTGGTCGCCGGCGACCTGGACAGCATCGTCAGCGGCAATGACCTGTCCGGCATCCAGGACGCCCTGGACCGGGGCATCGGCCGCCTGAACGAGACGGAGGCCGAGATCGCCCGGCAGCTGGAGGATATCGACGCCCAGATCGACGTCATCGCCGACGACATTGCCGCCGCCGTGGGAACGGCGGAGGATGTGGCGGGCTTTCTGGCCGGTCCCGCCCAGCAGCTGGACCAGCGGCTGGCGGAGCAGCAGCAGCGGCTGGAAAAGCTGCGGGACTTTGCCGCCGGTTATCCCGCCGTTCAGGAGCGGCTGGGCAACGCCATTTACCGCATCGGCGAGCTGCGGGACCTGCTGAAAACGCTGGAGGACCCCGGCCAGCTGGAGACCTGGCGCCAGGAGGTACAGGCCAAGGTGGATGAGCTCCGCCAGGAGCTGCGGGAGGCGGCCCTGCGCATCAGCGGCAGCGTGAACCAGCGGCTGGAGGAGCTGAACCGGGATGTGACGGAAAAGCTCCAGACCCTGCAGAGCGTGTTTGACAGCGTATCCGGCAACCTGTCGGCCCTGGGCGATAAGCTGACCCGGTATCAGGAGGCCATCCAGTCCACAGGCACCACCCTGAGCGGGGCCATCCAGCTGTCGTCCACCCTGCGGGGCGACCTGGGGCAGCTGGCCCAGGATATGGACCGCATCGTCACCAGTGACGGCTTCCGCCGCTTTGTGGAGGTGCTGGAAAACGACCCCGAGGGCCTGGCGGACTACCTGTCCGACCCCGTGTCCATGGAGACGGTACCGGTATACGAGATCACCAGCTACGGCAGCTCCATGGCGCCGTATTACATCATGCTGGCCCTGTTCGTGGGCTCCCTGCTGACGGCCACCATGCTCCATGTGAACGCCCCCATGCCGGAGCTCTTCCGGCTGCGCCCCTGGCAGCGGTTCTTCGGCCGGTATCAGCTGTTTTTCCTGATCGGTATGATCCAGGCCCTGGTCACGGGCCTCGGCTGCATTTACTACATCGGCATCCAATGCCCGTATCCGGGGCTGTTCCTGCTGGCGTGCTGCGTGTGCAGCCTGAACTTCACCATGATGAACTATGCCCTGGTCTATGCCCTGGACAACATCGGCATGGCGGCCTCCGTCATCATCATGGTCATCCAGGTGGCGGGCTCCGGCGGCGTCTATCCCATCGACGTGCTGCCCGGGATCTTCCAGACGCTGTATAAGTTCATGCCCTTCCACTATGGCATGGACATGCTCCGGGAGACCATCGCCGGACGGTATGAGAACGTGTACTGGAAGAATCTGGCTGTGATGGCGGCCATGTGCGTGCTGTTTGCGGTGCTGGGGATGGTGCTGTATTACCCGGCCCGGCCCCTGAACCGGCTCATCGCCCGCAGCAAGGAAAAATCCGGCATTATGTAAGGAGGACTGCTGCCCATGAATGCAAAGCATGACCTGGCAGAGTCCCTGTGCCAGCTGCTGGAGACAAAAACCCTGGAAAAGATCACCGTCAAGGACATTGTGGCCCGGTGCGGTGTGAACCGCCAGACGTTTTACTATCATTTTCACGACGTGTACGACCTGATGCGCTGGATCTTTGACCGGGAGGCCGCCGCCCTGGCCCAGAGCATCCGCAGCAACGGCAGCGACTGGCGGCAGGAGCTGCGCACCATCACGGACGTGCTGCGCAGCAAGCGTCACCTGGTGATGAACGCCTACCGCTCCGTGAACCGGCGGGATCTGGAGCGCTATCTGATGCAGGGCTACGGCCCGGTGATCCGCCGCATCGTGGACCAGGCGGCTGTGGGCCTGGACGTGACCCAGGGGGACCTGGAGTTCGTGTCCCGGTTCTATGCCCGGGGCCTGCTGAGCGGCGTGTTCGACTGGATCGAATCCGGCATGCCGGAGAACATCGGCGACGATCTGCGCCGGTGCATCCTGCTGCTGGACGGCAGCCTGCCCACCGCCCTGAAAAGCGTCAGCGAGAAATAAGCGCAAAGCCTCCGGCTTCGGCCGGAGGCTTTGCTTTTCCTGCCAAATCCCCGAAAATACGCCCCGCCGCCCCTTGTCAAGTCATTCGGCGTTTGCTATAATAAAATATTATTTGCAGTACCGCGAAAGGGGTGTCCCGTCATGAAATATCAGCAGTGGAGCATACCGGACCTGCCTGCCCAGGCGGTGGACCGGCTCACCGGGGCCGGATACCCCTATCTGGTGTCCTCCGTGCTGGCCTCCCGGGGCGTCACCACACCGGAGGAGGCCGCTGCCTTCCTGGAGCGGGACCGGGAGCTGCCCTATTCCCCGTTTTTGATGAAGGATATGGACCGGGCTGCCGGGCGGGTGAACCGCGCCCTGGCCGATGGGGAAAGGATCGCCGTGTTCGGCGACTATGACGTGGACGGAATCACCGCCACGGTGATTCTGGTGGATTACCTCCTGTCCCGGGGCGGCGACGTGGTGCACTACATCCCCCGCCGCATCGAGGATGGGTACGGCCTGGGAAAGGACGCCATCCTGTCCCTGCATGACCAGGGCGTCCGGCTACTGGTAACGGTGGACTGCGGCATCACCGGCGTGGAGGAGGTGGCCTATGCCAACTCCCTGGGCATGGACGTGGTCATCACCGACCACCATGAGTGCAAGGAGGAGCTGCCTCCCGCCTGCGCGGTGGTGGACCCCCACCGGCTTGACTGCGGCTATCCCTTCAAGCACCTGGCCGGGTGCGGCGTGGCGCTGAAGCTGGTGCTGGCCCTGGGGGGCGAGAGCCGGGAGGAGGCCCTGCTGTCCCGGTACTGCACCCTGGCCGCCATCGGCACCGTGGCTGACGTGATGCAGATGTCCGACGAGAACCGGACCATCGTGTCCCGGGGGCTGGCATCGATCAGCCGGTCGGATTTCATCGGTCTGCACGCCCTGCTGCGGGAGGCGGGCCTGTCCGACAAGGCCGTCACCTCCGTGCAGATCGGCTTTGTCCTGGCCCCCCGCATCAACGCCGCCGGCCGTATGGGCGCGGCGGATATGGCGGCGGACCTGCTGCTGAGCACCGATCCCCACCAGGCAGAGCGTCTGGCCCGGGAGCTGTGCGCCCTGAACCGGGAGCGCCAGAGCGTGGAGCAGGCCATCTATGCCCAGGCCGTGGAGCAGATCGAGCAGTCCCCGGCCCAGGAGCGCAGCGCCCTGGTGCTGGCCTCGGATACCTGGCACCAGGGGGTGGTAGGCATCGTGGCCTCCCGTCTATCGGAAAAATACGCCTGTCCCAGCTTTATGATCCATCTGTCCGGCGGCACCGGCAAGGGGTCCTGCCGCAGCTGGGGCGGGTTCAACCTGTTCGCCGCTCTGGAATCCTGCTCCGACCTGCTGCTGGACTTCGGCGGCCACGAGCTGGCGGCGGGCTTTACCATTGAGGAAAAGAACATTCCCGCCTTCCGGCAGCGGATGAACCAATATGCCCGGAAATTCCGGGGGGGCAAGGCCCCGGTGTCCTGCTTGCAGGTGGATGTGTCCATCGGCCAGGCGGGACGGGTGACCCTTTCGGAGGTGGAGGCCCTGGACGCCCTGGAGCCTTATGGCGCAGGCAACGCCCGGCCGGTGTTCTGCCTGCGGGGGGCCACTCTGGAGCGGGTCCAGAACGTGGGCCAGAACCGGCATCTGAAGCTGCGCCTGTCCAAGGGCAGCGCCCAGTTTGACGGCATTTTCTTCTCCGCCGTGGCCCAGACCTGCGGCGTGGTCCCGGGCGACCGGGTGGACGCCGCGTTTTACCTGCAAATCAACGAATTCCGCAGCAGCCGCACGGTGCAGCTGCAGATGGTGGATATCCGCCCCTCCCTTTCCGGCAGCGCCCGGGAGGAGGAGTCCCTGCAGTTGGTAGGCCGCTGCCTGCAGGGCCAGGAGCTGCGTCCCCGGGACGCGGTGCGCCTGCTGCCCTCCCGGGACCAGTGCGTGTGCCTGTGGCGGGCCCTGCAGCACACGGTGCCCCCCGATGGGCTGGAGGCGGACTATCTGCCGCTGCTGCGGCGGCTGTCCGGGGCCCTGCATGGGGCGGAGCCGTTTCTGCGGACGGCGCTGTGCCTGGAGGTGTTCCGGGAGCGGGGGCTGCTGCAAAGCCTCCGCCAGGGCGACAGCATCCGGCTGCATCTTACGGGCCAGGGGAAAAAGGTGGCCCTGGACCGGTCGGAATATCTGCTGCGCCTGCACCAGGCGCTGGACGCCGCGAAAGGAGGGGGACGCTCATGACAGTGGAAGAACGATACCAGCACTTAGAGGACACGGTGCGGGCCTATAACCCCACCGCCAGCTTTGACAAGATCCGGGCCGCCTATGAGTTTGCCGCCGCCGCCCACCAGGGCCAGCTGCGCAAGGACGGTTCACCCTTCGTCACCCATCCCCTGGCTGTGGCCCAGATCGTGGCGGAGGAGCTGCACTTGGACTCCGAGTCCATCGAGGCGGCCCTGCTCCACGACACCATTGAGGACACCGCCGCCACCCACGAGGACATCGCCAAGCAGTTCTCCCCCACGGTGGCGGATCTGGTGGAGGGGGTCAGCAAGCTGACCCGGGTCCACTATACCTCCAAGGCCGAGGAGCAGATGGAAAATCTGCGCAAAATGCTGCTGGCCATGTCCAAGGACATCCGGGTCATCCTCATCAAGGTCTCCGACCGGCTGCACAATATGCGCACCATGGAGTACCAGACTCCGGAAAAGCAGAAGCAGAAGTCCTTTGAGACCCTGGAGATCTATGCGCCCATTGCCCACCGGCTGGGCATGCAGAAAATGAAGTGGGAGCTGGAGGACCTGTCCCTGAAATACCTGGACCCCATCAGCTACCGGGAGATCGTGGACGCGCTGAACGAGAAGGCCGCGGAATACGACGGCTTCATGTCCTCCATCCACGACCAGATCACCCAGCGCCTGCACGAGTCCAATATCGACGGCTATGTGTATGGCCGCATGAAGCACCCTTATTCCATCTATCGCAAGATGTACACCCAGAACAAGTCCCTGGACGATGTGTATGATCTGTTCGCCTTCCGGGTCATCGTGGACACGGTGTCCGACTGCTATTACGTTCTGGGTATTATCCACGACCTGTACAAGCCCGTGCTGGGCCGGTTCAAGGACTATATCGGCACCCCCAAGCCCAATATGTACCAGAGCCTCCACACCACCGTCATGGGCCAGAACGGCATCCCCTTCGAGGTGCAGATCCGCACCAAGGAGATGCACGAGGTGGCCGAATACGGCATCGCCGCCCACTGGAAGTATAAGCAGAACGGCCAGGGCAGCGGCGACGAGGGCCGGTATGAGTGGGTCCGGCGTCTGCTGGAGAATCAGGAGGGCACCGACGCCGAGGAGTTTATCCACTCCCTGAAGGTGGACATGTTCGCCGACGAGGTGTTCGTATTCACCCCCCGGGGCGACGTGATCAACCTGCCCGCCGGGGCCACGCCCATTGACTTTGCCTATAACATCCACTCCGCCGTGGGCAACCACATGGTGGCCGCCAAGGTCAACGGGCGCATCGTGCCCTTTGACTTCCGGCTGAAAAACGGCGACATCGTGGAGGTGGTCACCTCCCAGTCCGCCCACGGGCCCAGCCGCGACTGGGTGAAGATCGCCCGGTCCAGCAACGCCCGGTCCAAGATCCGCCAGTGGCTCAAGCGGGAGCGCCGGGACGAGAACGTGGTCACGGGCCGCGCCTCCTTCGAGTCGGAGCTCAAGCGCTGCGGCGTGTCCCTGAAGGAGCTTACCAACGACGAAAACCTGCCCGGTATCCTGAAAAAGCTCACCTACCGGAGTCTGGACGATCTGTACGCCGCCATCGGCTACGGCGGCATCAGCAGCCTGAAGGTCATCGGCCGCATCCGGGAGGATATCCAGCGCATCCTCCACCAGCACCAGGTAGAGCGCCAGGCGGAGGTGCCCGTGGAGGGTCACCCCGAGGTCACCCGCCCCGCCGTGCCCAAGCGCACCCACAGTGAAAAGGGCATCATCGTGGAGGGCCTCAGCAACTGCCTGGTGAAGTTCTCCAAATGCTGCACCCCTGTCCCCGGAGACGACATCGTGGGCTTTATCACCAAGGGCTACGGCGTGTCCGTCCACCGGAGGGACTGCCCCAACGCCGACCCGGCCCGCCGGAGTCCCAATGAGAAGGGCCGCTGGATCAAGGTGTCCTGGGCCGACGATGTGGAGGGCACCTTCCGCACCACCCTGCAGGTGGTGGCCAAGGACCGCATCAACCTGATCATGGACATCTCCACGGTGCTGTCCTCCACCAAGACCCATGTGGGCTCCCTGAACGCACGCTCCACCCCCGACGGCTTCGCCCTGATCACCCTGGATACCGACATATCCAGCAGCGACCAGCTGAAAACCGTTATGCGCCGCATTGAGCAGATTTCCGGCGTTATGCGCGTCACCCGCCCCGCCGGGTAATGCGGCCCTGTCCCCTCTGCGCAGGGGCGGACGTCTCTGTCCGCCCGAAAACCACGAACCTGAAAAGGAGAAATATCCCCATGAGAGCAGTGCTGACCCGCGTGAAAAGCGCCTCCGTATCCGTGGACGGCAAAACCATCGGCAGCATCGGCCCCGGCTTCCTCATCCTGCTGGGCATCACCCATGACGACACCGAGGCCCAGGCCGTGAAGCTGGCCGACAAGCTGACAGGCCTGCGCATTTTCGAGGATGAGGACGGCAAGATGAACCGCGGCCTGGACACGGTCAACGGTGAAATTCTGGTGATCTCCCAGTTCACCCTGTACGGCAACTGCCGCAAGGGCCGCCGCCCGGAATTTCTGGCTGCCGCCCGGCCCGAGGTGGCCATTCCCCTGTATGAAAAATTCGTGGCCCTGTGCCGGGAAAAGGGCATTCACACCGAAACCGGCGAGTTCGGCGCGGAGATGCTGGTGGAGTCCGTCAACGATGGGCCCCTGACCCTTATCGTGGACACGGATCAGCTCAACGCGTAACAAAACCGTATATCCTGCCGGGCGGACGCCGCTGTCCGCCCGCTTTTATCCTGAACAGGAGGTTTTCCCCCATGAAAATCGATTCCATTATGGTAGGCCCCATTATGACCAACTGCTACCTGCTGTCCGACGAGACGGCGGGGGTGTGCGCCCTGATCGACCCCGGCGACGAAGCGGACCGGGTGCTGGACATGGTGTCCCGCTCCGGCTGCGCATTGCAGTATATTCTGCTGACCCACGGTCACTTTGACCACACCACCGCCGTGCGACCCATTCTGGAGCGGTACCCGGATCTGCCGGTGTACATCAACGAAAAGGACGTGGTGGACGGCCGCCAGGGCGACATGGAGCTGGTATTCTCCCGCCTGCCGGAGCACAACCAGCGCTACTATCACGACGGCGACACCCTGACCCTGGGCAGCCTGACCATCACCGTGCTGGAAACTCCCGGCCACTCCAAGGGGTCCGTGTGTCTGGTGGTGGGAGATGCTATTTTCTCCGGCGACACCCTGTTCCGCTGCTCCTGCGGCCGGACGGACTTCGCAGGCGGCGACTGGCGGGAAATGCTCCGGTCCCTGGGCCGGCTGGGGAATCTGCCCGGGTCCTATCAGGTCTATCCCGGCCACGACCAGCCCACCACCCTGGACTATGAGCGCCGGGCGAACCCCTATGTCCGCCAGGGCATGAAGTAAGCGAGGCGCCGCATGAAATTGGTATTTCGCGGTCACGACGACCGCTACGCCGTGGAGCAGAGCCTGCTGGCCTTCTTCCCGGAGGAGCGCCCCGTATATCAGGCCCCGGAGCCCGGCGAGGACGACTGGGCCCGGGTGGATCTGCACCAGAGCCCGGTGTATGCCACCGCCATCACCGAGATCACCTATGGCGGCAGGCTGGGCCGGGGCATGTCCCGGGCGCTGCTGCGGGGCGTGGACAACGAATATGAGCGGGAGCGCCTGCGGCAGAAGGCCGTGAAGCTGAGCTTTTTCAAGGCCGCCCGGGAGATCACCGGCCTGACCCCGGCCTGGGGCGCGCTGACGGGCATCCGCCCCGGCAAGCTGGCAGCCCGTCTGCTGGAGGAGGGCAAGACCCCTGCCCAGGCCCGCCGCATTCTGGGGGACACCTACTACGTCTCCCCTTCCCGCCGCCGTCTGGCGGTGGAAACGGCCCAGGCGGGCCTGCGGGCCAAGGCGGACCTGCGCCCGGAGGACATCTCCCTGTACATCGGCATCCCCTTCTGCCCCACCCGCTGCGCCTATTGCAGCTTCGTGTCCCAGTCGGTGGAAAAATCCCTGGGGCTGGTGGAGCCGTATCTGGACGTGCTGTGCCGGGAGATCACCGACGCCGCGCAAATGGTCCGGGAGACGGGCCTGCGCATCAAGTCCTTCTATATGGGCGGCGGCACCCCCACCACCCTGTCGGCCCAGCAGATGGATCGGCTGCTGACCCACCTGAACCGCAGCTTTGACCTGTCCGGCTGCGTGGAATACTGCATCGAGGCCGGACGGCCCGACACCATCACCCGAGACAAGCTCCAGGTGCTGCTGGACCACGGGGCCGACCGCATCAGCGTCAACCCCCAGTCCCTGGAGGACACCGTGCTCCAGGCCATCGGCCGCCGCCACACCGCCCGGGACATTGAGGACACCATGGCCCTGGCCGCGTCCATGGGCTTTCCCCATGTGAACATGGACCTGATCGCGGGACTTCCTGCCGACACGCCGGAGGGCTTCCGGCGGACCCTGGACAAGTGCCTGACCTTCGGCGCGGACAACATCACCGTCCACACCCTGAGCCTGAAAAAGGGCAGCCGCATCCTGCTGGAGGGGCTGCCCATCCCCACGGCGGCGGACGTGGCCCGGATGCTGGACTATGCCGACCCCACCCTGCGGGCCGCCGGGTTCTCCCCGTACTACCTGTATCGCCAGAAGTACATGTCCGGCAGCTTTGAAAACGTGGGCTGGTGCATATCCGGGGCGGAGGGGCTGTATAATATCTATATCATGGAGGAGCTGCACAGCATCCTCTCCCTGGGCGCAGGCGGCTCCACCAAAATGGTGGACCCGGTCCGGGGCCGCATTGAGCGGGTGTTCCACGCCAAGTATCCCACGGAGTATATCCAGCGTCCCGAGAAGATTGCAGAGAATCTGGCGGCCTTCCGGGCATTCCATGAGAAAATGAAGCGGTAAAGGGAGAGGAGGTTCCATGTCCCAGGGCAAGCAGTCATTTTTAGGCGGCGCTGCGCTGCTGACCGTCACCATGCTCATCACCAAGGCCATCGGGGCCCTGTATAAGATCCCCCTGGGAAACCTGCTGGACGAGCAGGGCATGAACTATTTCTATGCCGCGTACAATATCTATAATCTGCTGCTGATGGTGTCCACCGCCGGACTTCCCCTGGCCCTGTCGCGGCTGGTGTCCCAGGCGGAGGCTCTGGGCCGGGTGAACCGGCGGCGGCGCACGGTGTCCGTGGCCTTCTGGCTGTTTCTGCTGCTGGGGGCCGTCAGCAGCGGCGTGATGTTCTTCCTGGCCGGGGACCTGGCCGGGTGGATGCACAATACCCAGGCGGAGAACGCCATCCGGGTGCTGTCTCCGGCGGTGCTGTGCGTGTGCCTGGTGTCGGTGATCCGGGGCTATACCCAGGGCCTGGGCGACATGCGGCCCACCGCCGCCAGCGAGATCATCGAATCCGGCAGCAAGCTGGTGGTGGGCCTGGGTCTTGCCTGGTGGCTGCTGCGGCAGGGGTATCCCTCCCACATAGCCGCCGCCGGGGCCATCGCCGGGGTCACGGCAGGCGTGGCTCTGTCGCTGCTGGCCCTGAGCGTGTGGATGCTGTCTCACCTGTCCCGGGACAGGGGCCGGGATGACCCGGGACGGCGGCGGGACATCCTGCGCCAGCTGCTGGCCATCGGTGTGCCCATCACCGTGGGCTCCGTGAGCCTTTCCGTCATCAATCTGCTGGACCAGTCCATCACCATGGGCATCCTGCAGACCTCCTGGGGCCTGACGGAGGCCGAGGCTGGGGGCCTTTACGGGGTGTACAGCTACGCCGGGAACCTGTTCGCCCTTCCGGCGGCGTTTATCTATCCCATGACCATCAGCCTGATCCCCGCCATCGGGGCGGCCCTGGCCCGGGGGGACCGGGCCTCCGCCGGGCGGCACACCGCCGCCGCCTTCCGGCTGACGGCGCTGCTGGCTCTGCCTGCCGGGGTGGGGCTCAGCGTTCTGGCCCGGCCCATCCTGGAGCTGCTGTACCCCGCCAAGGGGGCCCAGACTCTGGCCGGGGCGGCATATCACCTGCAGATTCTGGGCATAGGCAGCATTTTCGTGTGTCTGATGGCCCTGTCCAACGGGATTTTGCAGGCCTATGGCCGGGAAAAGATCCCCCTGTGGAGCCTGCTGGCCGGGGGCGGGCTGAAGATCGCCATGAACTATCTGATGATCTCCAGCCCCGACTACGGCATCCGGGGTCTGCCGGTGAGTACGCTGTGCTGCTACGCCCTGATAACCGTGCTGAATCTGATGGCCATCGCCCGATATGTGCCGGAGAAGCCGGATTACTTCCGGGTGTTTTGCCGGCCGGGGCTGGCTGCGCTGGTCATGGGCCTGGCGGCCTGGGCCGTGCGGCGGCTGCTGGCGGCGCTGCTGCCAGGGGGCCTTGCCACCCTGCTGGCGGTGATCATAGCCGCGGCCGTATACGCCGGGGCGGCGCTGCTGCTGGGAGCCGTGGACCGGGAGGAGCTCCTGGCCTTGCCCGGCGGGGAGAAGCTGGCCCGGCTGCTGCGGCTGAAATAAGCGAAAATTTCGTACATTTTTCATGAAAAGGAGCCTTCATAGGCTATTTTGCCGATAAGAGGACTTGCAATAGGAGTGGGAATATGGTACATTTTAGAGAGAAAGACCGATACGACTACGGCGACCTGCTGGAGATCATCCGCATTCTCCGCTCGCCGGAGGGCTGCCCCTGGGATCAGGTGCAGACCCACGCGTCCATCCGCCGGGGGCTTCTGGAGGAGGCCTATGAGGCCGCCGAGGCCATTGACCGGGACGACGCCCCTCTTTTGCAGGAGGAGCTGGGGGACGTGCTGATGCAGGTGGTGTTCCACGCGGACATCGAGCGCCAGCGGGGCCGGTTCACCATGGAGGACGTGGTGGACGGAGAGGTCAGGAAGCTGCTGTTCCGCCACCCCCACGTATTCGGCAGCGCCGCCCCGGAAAAGGATGCGGAGTCGGTGCTGGTCAGCTGGGACGCCATCAAGCGCCGGGAAAAGCACCAGCGCACCACCGCCCAGGCCATGGACAGCGTGGCCCGGTCCCTGCCCGCCCTGTGGCGGGCGGAAAAGCTCCAGAATAAGGCGGCCGCCGACGGCTTCGACTGGCCGGATATTCAGGGAGCACTGACCAAGCTGGACGAGGAGGTGGGCGAGCTCCACCAGGCGGTCCGGGAGGGCGCCAACGTGGCCGAGGAGCTGGGGGACGTGCTGTTTGCCGCCGTAAAGGCCGCCCGCTTTGCCGGGGTGGACCCGGAGGACGCTCTGAACGCCGCCTGCGAGAAGTTCATCCGGCGCTACGCCGCCGTGGAGCAGGGAGCCGCAGGCCGGGGCGTGCCGGTGTCGGACCTGACCCTGGCGGAAATGACCGACCTGTGGAACGGCGCAAAGCAGCGCCATGACTCTGACGGTTTCTGATGCGATGCATATCGCTTTGGGATAGATCACTGAACCAAGGAAAATTTTTAGGAGGAATATCATGAATAAGACCGAACTGATCGCCGCCGTGGCGGAAAAGACCGGCATGTCCAAGAAGGACACCGAGGCTGTCATCTCCGCGACCCTGGGCACCATCACCGCCGCCCTGCATGAGGAGGAGAAGGTGCAGCTCATGGGCTTTGGCTCCTTCGAGGTGAAGAAGCGTGCCGCCCGCACCGGCCGCAACCCCAGAAGCAAGGAGACCATCCAGATCCCCGCCTCCCAGACCCCCGTTTTCAAGGCCGGCAAGGCCCTGAAGGACGCCGTGGCCAAGTAAAGAAAAGTATTTTCAGCGGCGCGGGAGTCCCCGCGCCGCTTGCGCATTTTCAAAACTTCCGCAGAAGCTCTGAAAATGCAGGGATCGAAAACGAAAGACGCCCCTGATGGGTTTCTTTCGTAACGATCTTCCTTTCCGAGGGAGGCGGCCCTGCTTTTTGGGGGACAGACTGCGGCGGCGCGGGAGTTCCCTGCGCCGCCTGACTGACAGAAGGAGACATGCATGGCAAAGATGACATGGCTGGAGCGGCGGTATCGCCGGGCGCACCTGGAATGCGTGCGCCACATCACCATCGACCCCCGGGGGCCCGGGGTGGTGCGCATCCACATGATCCCGCCCCGGACGGAGGACGCCGGGGATCCGTTTCTGCTGCTTTTGAACGGGGCGCAGCTGGTGCCCCTGAATCTGAGCTGGGCCATTCTGCTGGCCAATTTTATGGACCAGCTGGAGCCCTGGAGCGGCCGGGAGATCGGTCAGGAGGACTGGCAGTCCATGCTTTCGGCGGCGGTGAAGGCCACCCGCCGCACCTATCCCGGCACCGGCCGGGACGTGCTGCTGGGGGACCTGGAGCGGATGCTGCGCAGCATCGTGGCCATCGCCCGGGGCCAGGAACCGCCGGAGGAGGTGGGCATCCTGTCTCTGGGCGAATACGCCAGCCGCATGTCCGCCCCCCACCGGATGGACCTGATGATCAGCGCCATGACCCGGGAGGGCACGTGGCACTGCAACCAGAAGTGCCTGCACTGCTATGCCGCCGGGCAGACCCTGGGCCAGCGGCCGGAGCTGACCACGGACCAGTGGAAGGCCCTTCTGGAGAAGCTCCGCCGGGCCAATATCCCCCAGGTGACCTTCACCGGCGGAGAGCCCACCCTGCGGCAGGACCTGGTGGAGCTGGCGGAGGCGGCCCAGTGGTTCGTCACCCGGCTGAACACCAACGGCCGCCTGCTGACGCCGGAGCTGTGCCGGGGCCTGTTCGAGGCCAGCCTGGACAGCGTCCAGGTGACTCTGTACGCTGCCGACGCCGCCGTTCACAACGCCCTGGTGGGGGCGGAGGGCTTCGATGACACGGTGCAGGGCATCCGCAATGCCGCGGCGGCGGGGCTCATCGTGTCGGTGAATACCCCCCTTTGCAGCCTGAACCAGGATTACAGCGCCACACTGCGGCTTGTACATAGTCTGGGCGTCCGGTATGCCACCTGCTCCGGCCTGATCCCCACCGGCGGCGCCGCCGGAGACGAGAGCCGGGCCACCCGGCTGGGGCAGGAGGAGCTGGCCGGCATCCTCCGCCAGGCCGCGGACACCGCCCACGGCCTGGGCATGGAGCTGGACTTCACCAGCCCCGGCTGGCTGCCGGAGGAGACGCTGCGCTCCATGGGCCTGGCCCTGATCCCCAGCTGCGGGGCGTGCCTGTCCAACATGGCCGTGGCCCCGGACGGCACGGTGCTGCCCTGCCAGAGCTGGCTGGAGGGGCCGGGCCTGGGGAACCTGTGCGCCGACGACTGGGCCGCCATCTGGGACAGCCCCCAGTGCCGCCGCATCCGGGCGGAAAGCGCCAAAATGGAGCATATCTGCCAATTGCAGCAGGAAGGGGGATGCTGACCATGCGGAAAATTCTATGCCGGGCGCTGCTGTGCCTCTGCCTGGTGCTGGCCCTGGCGCCGGTGCCTGCGGCCTATGCCCAGGACCTGGACCGCATCGAGTCCTATGATGTGGACGTGACCCCCGACACCCAGGACGGCAGCCTGCGCATCCAGGTGACCCTGGAGTGGACGGTGCTGGAGGAGGGGCCCGTCAGCTGGGTGAAGATCGGCGTGCCCAACGGCAGCATCCGGGAGGAGACGGCCCTGACGGACAACATTGACCGCCTGAGCTTCGACAACAGCTATATGTATGTCTACTTCGACCGGGACTACAACGACGGCGAGACTTTCCGGTTTTCCTACAGCTGGGTCCAGGAGTACATGTATGCCCTGGAGGGCGATACCGTGTCCTATGACTATACCCCCGGGTGGTTCGACGAGGCCCGGGTGGGGCAGATGACCCTGACCTGGCACGACCCGGCAGGGGTGGACGGCGCAGGCTCCGACGGACAGACCGGCGGAGACCATGTGCTGGTGCAGACCGACCTGGCCCACGGCCAGCAGATGAGCTTCACCGTCCACTATGACGGCTGGCCCACTCAGCTGGCCCAGGACGGCAGCCGGGACAGCCTGCCCACGGATGACGATCCCTCCGTCAATCCCGGCTACGACCCGGGCTATGACCCGGATTACGACGGAGACAGCGGCTTCGGCATCGCCCAGATCATCATCCTGCTGGTGGTCCTGATCATCATTATCCGGATCCTGTCGGCATCGGACGGCTATCGGGGCGGCTTCGGCACCCACTATGTGTTCGTCAACGGCCTGTGGTTCCCGGCGGGACCCGACGGGCGGCCCCGGCCCGGCGCCCACGGTACCCGGGAAAAACCGAAACCGCCCCGCAGCGGCGGCTTCGGCGGCGGCAGCCGGGGAGGCGGCTTCGGAGGGGGCGGCTTCGGCGGCGGGGGACACTGCGCCTGCGCCAGCAGCTGCGCCTGTGCGTGCGCCTGCGCCTGTGCCGGCGGCGGCCGGGCCGGGTGCAGCGCCAAGAACCTCTATGGCGCGGTGCATCTGGACAGGGACGTTACCCACAGCGTGGAAGAATAGCAGCTCATGGGGCGGACCCGGCGGGTCCGCCCCAGCTTGTCAAAAATCCTTTTTGACAAGCTGGGAAAGCATTTTCAGAACTTTCATAAAAAGTTCTGAAAATGCGGTGATTGAAAACGAAAGAAACCCCTGATGGGTTTCTTTCGTAACTATCTTCCTTTCCGAAGGCGGAGGCGAGACTGCCTTTTGACAGTCTCGGGCGGACCCGGCGGGTCCGCCCTTTTTGCGTTTTTTTGCAATTTTCTCTTGCAAGTTCCGGCGGAATATGATATAAATGGAGTGTTAAAATGCTTTGAACGGGAAGTTCTGCGGAGAAAGCCTGCCCAAGAGAGGACCGGTCGCCGGCTGCAAGCCGGTCTGTCAGGCGCTGCGGTGTTCGCCCGGGAGCTGCCGCGAGGAAATGCGCGGACGGGTCATCCCCCGTTATCGGGAAAACGAGTGCGCGGTTCTGTGCCGCGAAGCTGGGTGGTACCACGGAAGCCATACGCCTTTCGTCCCAAGTGATTGGGAGGAAGGGCTTTTTTCGTCCCAAAAAACTGATCCCATCAAGGAGGAGCCATATGAAAGAGAAACTGACACAGCTGCTGCAGGAGGGGCAGGAGAAGATCCGCGCCGCCCGCAGCGAAGGCGAGCTGCAGGAGGTCAAGGGCCTGCTGCTGGGCAAGCAGGGAGCGCTGACGGGCCTTCTGAAGGAGCTGCCCCGGCTGGACGTGAGTCTGCGGCCGGAGATGGGCAAGGCCGTGAACCAGGCCAAGGCCCAGCTGACGGAGCTGCTGGAATCCAAGCGGGAGGAGCTGAAGCTGAAGGCGTCGGAGGTGGACCCGGACTTCGACATCACCGTGCCCGGTACGGCCCCCCTGTCCGGCGGCCTGCACCCCATCACCCAGATGTGCTACGACCTGAACGACGCATTCCGGTCCATGGGCTTTGAGATCTTCGAGGAGTCCGACATCACCAGCGAGCTGTACGGCTTCGACAACCTGAACTTCCCCCCCAACCATCCCGCCCGGGAGAGCATGGACACCTATTGGCTGGAGGGCCACGACAAGGGCCAGTGCTGGGAAAAGCTGTGCCTGCGGCCCCATCTGACCGGCGGCTCCGTCCGCTATATGCAGACCCACAAGCCCCCCTACCGCTTCGTGTACCCGGGCCGGGTATACCGCAACGAGACCACCGACGCCCGCCACGAGCGCGCCTTTTTCCAGTATGAGGCCCTGATCGTGGACAAGGACTTCACGTTCGCCTCCGGCAAGGTGATGATCAAGAGCATCCTGTCCAAGGTATTCGGCCGGGACGTGCCGGTGCGGATGCGGGCGGGCTTCTTCCCCTTTGTGGAGCCGGGGTTCGAGATCGACATGGGCTGCCTGGTCTGCGGCGGCAAGGGGTGCAGCGTGTGCAAGCACGTGGGCTGGATCGAGATCATGCCCGGCGGCACGCCCCATCCCAATGTCCTGCGCTCGGCGGGCCTGGATCCGGACGAATACACCGGGTTCTATGTGAACATCGGCCTGGACCGGCTGGTGATGATGCGCTACGGCGTGGATGACGTGCGTATGTTCCACAGCGCCGACCTGCGCTTCCTGGAACAGTTCCGTTAAAAGGAGGGGAAACACATGAAAGTATCACTGAATTGGATCAAGGATTACGTGGACCTGCCCCAGGACATGGACCTGACGCGGCTGGCCTATGACCTGACCATGTCCACCGTGGAGGTGGAAGGGGCCGAGGACCTGGCCCGGCGGTTCGACCACATGCTGGTGGGCCGGATCGTGGAGGTGTGCCCCCATCCCAACGCCGACAAGCTGCAGATCTGCCGCACCGACATCGGCGGCGGCGACATCCGCGACATCGTATGCGGCGGCACCAACGTCCGCCCGGGCATGAAGGTGGCCGTGGCGGCCCCCGGGGCCATGTGCCGCTGGCACGGTGAGGGCGAGCCGGTGGAGATCAAGGAGGCCAAGCTCCGGGGCGTCAGGAGCTACGGCATGATCTGCGGCGCGGTGGAGATCGGCCTGGGGGACCTGTTCCCCACCACCGAGGAGGCCCACATCTTGGACCTGAGCGCCTTCGACGCCCCGGCGGGCACCCCCATTGCCGATGCCCTGGACCTGCACGACATCATCCTGGAGATCGACAACAAGTCCATGACCAACCGGCCCGACCTGTGGGGCCATTACGGCATCGCCCGGGAGCTGGCGGCTCTGTATGACCTGCCCCTGAAGCCGCTGCCGCCCTTTACCTGCGATGCCGGGGCCGACGGACTCACCGTTACCGTGGAGGACACGGAGCGCTGCCCCCGCTATATCGGCGCGGCGGTAGAGGGTCTGTCCGTGAAGCCCGCCCCCTTCCGGATGCAGAGCCGCATCTGGCGGGTGGGCATGCGGCCCATCAACGCCCTGGTGGATATCACCAACTATGTGATGCTGGCCACCGGCCAGCCCACCCACGCCTTCGACTCCGACAACATCGCCGGGCACATCATCGTCCGCCGGGCCAAGGACGGCGAGCAGCTGGAGCTGCTCAACGGCAAGGCCCTGTCCCTGTCCGCCGACGATCTGGTCATCGCCGACGAGGCGGGGGTGGTGGGTCTGGCCGGCGTCATGGGCGGCGCCAAGGACTCCGTTCTTCCCTCCACCGACAAGGTCATCCTGGAGATCGCCAATTTCCAGGCCGCCGGCGTCCGCCGCACTGCCCTGCGGTACGACAACCGCACCGAGGCGTCATCCCGCTATGAAAAGGGCATCGACCCGGAGCGCTGCGACCAGGCCCTGTCCCTGGCCATGAGCCTGTTCCGGGAGCTGTATCCCGACGTGCGCGTCACCAGCTTCTCCGACCAGTATCCCGAAAAGCTGCGCCAGGCGGAGATCGATGTGTCCCTGACCTGGCTGGACCGCCGCCTGGGCAAGCACCTGACCAACGACGAGATCGCCCACAAGCTGGGCCTGCTGGGCTTCCGGCTGGACTTCAGCGGCGACAACATGCACGTTACCGTGCCCACCTGGCGTTCCACCGGCGATGTATCCATCAAGGCCGACATCATGGAGGAGGTAGCCCGGATGGTGGGCTATGAGAACTTCCAGGCCGCCCCCATCACCACCTCCTTTGACGGGGCCATCAACCAGCTGGATAAGGACCTGGAGCGCCGGATCAAGGAGTACCTGGCCATTCGCTGCGGCATGCAGGAGATCTTCACCTATCCCTGGATGGACGAGTCCTATGTAAACGCCATTTTGCAGGACACCGCCGGAATCCTGGCCCTGTCCACGCCGCCGTCTCCCTCCGAGCGGCTGATCCGCTCCTCCCTGCTGCCCAATCTGTGCAAGGCCGTGGTGAAAAATGAGCGGTACTTCACGGAGTTCTCCCTGTTTGAAACGGCCCAGGTGTTCCGCGACGCCGACTACAGCGCTCCCTACGATCCCCGGGAGCTGCTGCCGTCCCAGCGCAAGAACATTGCCGGCGCCTTCGTGGCCCCGGCCAAGGACGTGACGGCCCTGTTCCGCCGGGCCAAGGGCGCGGTGGAGCAGATGCCCCGCTACACCCATATGGAGGGCTTCACCTTCCGCCAGGAGAAGCGCCCGGTGTGGGCCGACCAGGTGGTGTGGCTGAACATCTTCCTTGGCGAGGAGCAGGTGGGCAACCTGGCGCTGCTGGCCCGGAAGCCCGCCATGGCCTGCGGCATCAAGAATCTGGCGGTGATGCTGTTCGAGCTGGATGTGGACGCCCTGAAGCCCTTCCGCTCCCGCACCAACACCTTCACCCACCTGCCGGAGTATCCCATGACCGACTACGATATCTCCCTGCTGTTCGACAGCCAGGTGAAGTGGAGCCAGATGTATGACGTCATCGCCCAGGGCATCCACGAAAACGGCCTGCTCCACGGAGCGGATTTTGTGGACGAGTACCGGGGCAAGCAGGTGCCCGCCGGGAAGAAATCCGTCACCATCCGGCTGACCATCGGCTCCCTGGAAAAGACCCTGACCTCCACGGAGATCGAGGAGTGCGCCTCCGGCGTCATCAAAAAGCTCACCAAGCGCCTGGGCGCGGAGCTGCGCACCCGGTAAAATGCGTTTTTTCCTCTTTACAGCGCCGGAAAAATAGCGTATACTGATGGTGAATCAATAGAAAGGGGAGAAAGCCCGCATGGATGATTTTACCAGGAAGTTTGACGCCGCCCAGGATAAGGACGAGCAAATCCATTATATCCTTACCTCCGTGTATGAGGCGCTGAAGGAAAAGGGGTACGACCCCATCAACCAGATCGTGGGCTATATCCTGTCCGAGGACCCCACCTATATCACCAACCACAACGGCGCCCGGACCCTGATCTGCAAGGTGGACCGGGACGAGCTGCTGCAGGTGCTGGTGAAGAATTACCTGGAGATCTGAGCGCCGATATACGGCAAAGGCCGCCCCGGATGGGGCGGCCTTTTGATTTGGCGAAATGCATTCTTCCGGCTGCGGGATCATTCTCCCTCCGGCAGACAATATTCCTGGGCATAGGCGCGGAAGCGGTCGGCATAGTCCGGATCCTGGGTCTGGGCGGCCCGCAGGGTCTCGTGCAGGTTCAGATTGTGCCGTCCGGCGTCGATGACGCAGCCGGCGACGTTGGAGCAGTGGTCCGATGTGCGCTCCAGGTCCGTCAGCAGGTCCACCCACACAAAGCCGGCCTCGATGCTGCACTGCCCGCGGCGCATGCGCAGGATATGGCGGGTGCGCAGCTCCTCCTTCAGGGTGTCGATGACCTGCTCCAGCGGCTCCACCTGGGCCGCCTGGACCGGATCGTCCTGACGGAAGCTGTCCAGGGACAGGTGCAGGATCCGGCGGGTGGCACGGGCCAGGGTCTGATACTCCGCCATGGCCGCCGGGGAGAAGGACAGCTTTTTGCTTTGCAGCTCCTCCGCCGACTCCAGCACATTGACGGCGTGGTCGGAAATGCGCTCGAAATCGCCGATGGTTTTCAGCAGCTCCGTGGACTCCTGGCTTTCGCCGTCGCTGAGGGAGTGACTGCTCAGCTGCACCAGATAGGTGCCGATGATGTCCTCATAGTGGTCGCAGCGCTCCTCGTCCTCCCGGATGGACCGGGCCAGCTCCGGGGTATAGGCAGTGAAGGCGTCCAGGGCGTTTTCCAGGGCCCGGACGGCGCACTGGGCCATCTGAACGGTAACGTCCCGAGCCCGGCCCAGGGCCAGGGCAGGAGTGGCCAGCAGACGGGAATCCAGCTCCACGGTCTCCTCGCGGCGCTTGGCGTCGGGCACCAGGCGGATGGCCAGCTTTTCCAGCAGACCGCCGGCAGGCAGCAGCATGGCCGTGCACAGGATGTTGAACACGGAGTGGGCAATAGCGATGCCGTACATGGTGGCAGGCCGGTCCAGAATAGCCGGGGCAAACAGGGCCTTGACCACGCAGTACACCGTCAGCAGCACCACCACGCCGATGACGTTGAACATCAGGTGGACCACGGCGGCCCGGCGGGCGTTTTTATTGGTGCCCACGGAGGACAGTATGGCCGTGACGCAGGTGCCGATGTTCTGACCCATGATGATCGGGATGGCGGCGGCATAGCTGACGCTTCCGGTGACAGACAGTGCCTGGAGAATGCCCACCGACGCGGAGGAGGACTGGATAATCCCCGTCAGCACCGCGCCCACCAGCACGCCCAGCACCGGGTTGCGGAACATCAGGAACAGCTGGGTGAACTCCGGCACATCCTTCAGCCCCGCCACCGCGCCGCTCATGGTCTCCATGCCGAACATCAGGGTGGCAAAGCCCAGCAGAATGGTGCCGGTGTCCTTCTTTTTGACGTCCTTGCAGAACATGTAGAAGATGATGCCCACCAGCGCCAGCACCGGGGTGAAGGAGGAGGGCTTCAGCAGCCGGATCCACAGGCTGCCGCTGTCGATGCCCGCCAGGCTCAGCAGCCAGGCGGTGACGGTGGTGCCCACATTGGCGCCCATAATGACGTTGATGGCCTGACGCAGGGTCATGAGGCCGGAGTTGACAAAGCCTACCACCATCACTGTGGTGGCCGAGGAGCTCTGAATGATGGCGGTGATGCCCAGGCCCGTCAGAAAGCCCACAAACACCCGGCTGGTCATCTTATCCAGGAGACTGCGCAGCTTGCCGCCGGCCCGGCGCTCCAGGGCCTGGCCCATCAGGTTCATGCCGAACAGGAACAGGCACAGGCCGCCTACCAGGGTCAGCACATTGAAAATATCCATAGATGTTACTCCCTCTATTCGTCGTTTTTACATTTTGACACACGCTCTTTTACACTTCTCAGTATACAGGGCCTTTGTCAAATCCGTTGTAATGGGTAAGTAAAATCTATGTAAAATTTTGGCGCAGAAAATTCCCGGGTCCATTGGGCCCGGGAATCTGTTTTTCACTTTTCGGAGAACACGTCCCAGTTTTTCACGAAATACTCCACGCCGGAGTAGACGGTGGTCACCAGGATCACCCCCTGGCACGCCAGGTTCAGCCAGTGGGGAATGCCGAACAGCATCAGGCAGATGCACACCATGGTGCTGGCGGTCTTTACCTTGCCGGACCAGCCTGCGGCGATGACCCGGCCCTTTTCCACGGCGATGAGCCGCATGCCGGACACGGCGAACTCCCGCAGCAGCACTGCGGCCAGCACCCAGCCCACCATATCGCCAGTTTCCACAAACCAGCACAGGGCCGCCATCACCAGGCACTTGTCCGCCAGGGGATCGGCAAACTTGCCGAAGTCCGACACCTGGTTATAATGCCGGGCAATGTACCCGTCCAGCAGGTCCGTCAGGCAGGCCACGATGTAGATGGCCAGGGCCACATAGCGGCTGCCGGGAAAGCCCCAGTAGGCCACCACCAGAAACACCGGGATCAGGAACACCCGGAGCAGGGTCAGTTTGTTGGCTGTGTTCATAGGCATGGTTCATTCCTCCGTTCGTTCACCGGTAAGCTCGCCGTCCATGGCGCCGGTGATGCGCACACGGACAAAGTCCCCCGCCTCCACGGGGCTGTCGGATGTGAAGTAAATGCTGCCGTCGATGCCGGGGCTCTCGGCATAGCTGCGGCCCACATAGCTCATGGACTGGCCGTCCCAGCCGTCGCACAGCACCTCCACGGTGTCGCCCATGCGGCTGTCGTTGAACTGGTCCATGACCTGGGCCTGGACCTCCATCACCAGCTCCGCCCGGTGCCGGGCCTCGTCGGCGTCCACCCGGTTGAGCATTTTCGCCGCCGGGGTCCCCTCCTCCGGGGAGTAGGCAAAGGCCCCCACCCGCTGGAGCTTCTGCTCCCCCAGGAAGTCGCACAGCTCCTCAAAGGCGGCCTCGTCCTCGTAGGGCAGGCCGGTGATGAGGCTGGTGCGCAGCACCACGCCGGGGATACGGCGGCGCAGGTCAGCAAACAGGGCCTCCAGCCCGGCCTTGGTCTCCCGCCGGCGCATGGCCTTCAGCACGGTATCGTTGCAGTGCTGGATGGGGATGTCCAGGTAGTTGCAGATCTTCTCCTCCCCGGCGATGGTGTCAATCAACTCGTCGGACAGGTTGTCGGGGTAGAGATAGTGCAGCCGGATCCAGTGGAAGGGCAGCCTGCACAGAGCCCGCAGCAGCTCCGGCAGCTTCCGCTCCCCGTACAGGTCCATGCCGTAGCGGGTAATATCCTGGGCGATGACGATGCACTCCTGCACGCCGTCGTCCGCCAGGGCCTGGGCCTCCTGCAGAATGTCCTCCATCCGGCGGGAGCGGTAGTTGCCCCGCAGGGAGGGGATCACGCAATAGGCGCAGCGGTTGCTGCACCCCTCGGCGATGCGGAGATAGGCGTACTGCCGGGGAGTGGACAGCACCCGGGGCAGCTCCTCCACAGGGCCGTTGATATCCGCAAAGTGGCGGCACTCCTGGCCGTTCATCACCTGCTCCAGGGCAGGCACGATGTCGCCGAAGCAGCCGGTGCCCATGATGCCGTCGATCTCCGGCAGCTCATCCAGGATATCGGCCTGATACCGCTGGCTCAGGCAGCCGGTGACGAGAATCTTCTGAATTTCCCCGGCGTCCTTCAGCTGGGCGGCGGAGAGAATGGTGTCGATGGCCTCGCTTTTGGCGCTGTCGATAAAGCCGCAGGTGTTGATGACCACCACGTCGCTGCTGGGGCAGTCCTCCTGGACGGTGATGCCGGCCTGGAGACACAGGGCCATCATCTGCTCGGTGTTCACCCGGTTCTTGTCGCAGCCCAGGGATATGAATGATACGTTCATGCTCTGTTTCCTCTGATTATTCGGGTATTGAATGCTGCCGGGGTGTCTCCGGCAGGTGACTGCTTTCGCCGCCAGCGGGAGCTCATTCCTCCATGTCCCGGTCCAGCCGGGCCAGGGCGGGGCGGATATCCTGCCATTGAAAGCCCCGGCGCTGAAGCGCGGCGGACAGCCGCTGGAGCGTGGCCCGGTCCGGCGTCTTGCCCCGGAGCTTGGCGGCCAAAAATTTGTCGATGGCCTCCTCCGGGTCCGGCAGCTGGGCCAGGGCATCCTCCCACAGGTCCCGGGGCACCCCCCGGCGCTGGAGCTCCTGGCGGACGCGGCCGGGGCCGTAGCCCATGGCGGCGTAGTGCCGGGCGATGACCCCGGCATAGGCGGCGTCGTCCACCGCGCCCAGGTCCGCCAGCCACTGGGCAGTCTCCTGGGCCTCCCGGGGGTCGGCCCCCTTCTTCACCAGCCGGTCCGACAGCTCCTTCCGGGACAGCATCCGGCCAGCGGCCAGCTCTGCCGCCCGCTGGCGGGTCTGGGACCGGGCGGCGGCCCGGCGCAGCTCCTCCAGCACATCCTCCGTCAGCTCCTGGCCCGGCCGCAGGCCAAACCGCAGCAGCTCCTCCGGTGTGATGCGCAGCAGGTCGCCGCCGGTGAGATACACCAGCACCCGGTCCTTTTTATGCAGGGACGGCTGGATGCGCTCAATCCGCGTCATCGTCGAAGTCGTCGGCGGACACGTCCACCGCCCGGCCGGCTGCCTTGGCGGCAATCTTGGACTGACTGCTCATCAGCTTATGAAAGTCCCGGCGGATGGCGGCCTCCAGCTTGTCGGCCTCGTCGGGGTGGTCCCGGAAATACTGCTTGGCGGCGTCCCGGCCCTGTCCCAGGCGGATATCCCCCATGTTGAACCAGGAGCCGCTTTTCTGGACCAGGTCCAGCTTCACGCCCAGGTCCAGCATCTCGCCCAGGCGGCTGATGCCCTCGCCGTACATGATGTCGAACTCCGCTTCCCGGAAGGGGGGCGCCACCTTATTCTTCACCACCTTGGCCCGGGTGCGGTTGCCGATGATCTCGCCGCCGGACTTCAGGGCCTCGATGCGCCGCACGTCGATGCGGACGGAGGCATAGAACTTCAGGGCCCGGCCGCCGGTAGTGACCTCGGGGTTGCCGTACATCACGCCCACCTTCTCCCGCAGCTGGTTGATGAAGATGACGATGCTGTTGGTTTTGGCGATGACGCCGGTGAGCTTGCGCAGAGCCTGGCTCATCAGCCGGGCGTGCAGGCCCACGAAGCTGTCGCCCATCTCGCCCTCGATCTCCGCCCGGGGCACCAGGGCAGCCACGGAGTCCACCACCACCACGTCGATGGCGCCGGAGCGGACCAGGGCCTCGGTGATCTCCAGGGCCTGCTCGCCGGTGTCCGGCTGGGAGATGAGCATATCCTCGATCCGAACCCCCAGCGCCCGGGCATAGGTGGGGTCCAGGGCGTGCTCGGCATCCACAAAGGCCACCTCGCCGCCCAGCTTCTGGGCCTGGGCCAGAATGTGCAGGGCCAGAGTGGTCTTACCGGAGGACTCCGGTCCGTAGATCTCGATGATGCGGCCACGGGGCACGCCGCCGATGCCCAGGGCCAGGTCCAGGGCCAGGGAGCCGGTGGGGATGGCCTCCACGTTGGTCTCGGCGTTTTCGCCGTAGCGCATGATGGAGCCCTTGCCGTACATCTTCTCGATCTGCTGCATGGCGGTCTCCAGGGCCTTTTTTTTGTCGGAACCCGCAGGGACTGCGGCGGACGTATCCTTTTTCGCTGCCATTTTCGTCTCCTCCTCTAATTGATTGCCATAATGCTATCACAAATACTGTCCGGAAAAGCGGACAGTCAGATCTCCTGATACAGGGCTCCCAGCACCACCCGGGGAATGCCCGCCGGGTCCGGGAGAATTTCCAGGTCGCCGAAGCCCACGCTGCGCATGAGCCGCAGCACGTCGTCGGCCTGGCCGATGCCCACCTCGAAGCACAGCCGGGACCCGGGATGCAGCACCGAACGCCAGTGGGCGCAGATGGCCCGGTAAAAGTCCAGGCCGTCGGCCCCGCCGTCCAGGGCCATGTGGGGCTCGTAATCCCGGACGGAGGCATCCAGCCCGGGAATATCCCCGGAGGGGATATAGGGGGGATTGCTGACGATGCAGTCAAAGTCCCCCAGCCGCTGGAGCGGCGGGCGCAGGGCGTCCAGCTGCATGGCCGTCACCCGGCCCGTCAGGCCGTTGCGGCGGATATTCTGGCGGCAGATGCGCAGGGCCCCGTCGCTGAGCTCCCCCAGCACCACCCGGGCGTCCTTCACCTGGCTGGCGATGGCCAGACCCAGGCACCCGGATCCGGCGCACAGATCCAGCACCCGGGGGCCGTCCTGCTGCGCCAGCCAGTCAATGGCGGCCTCGGCCAGGGTCTCGGTGTCGGGCCGGGGGATCAGTACGCTTTCGGAGATGTCCAGGGGCAGGCCGTAGAACTCCCACTCGCCGATAAGGTATGCCACCGGCTCCCCGGCCAGACGGCGGCGGGCCAGGGCCCAGGCCGCCTCCTCCACCTCCGGGGACGCGTACAGCGCGCCGTCCCGCAGCAGCCGGGCCTTATCCTTTCCGGCGGCGAAGCACACCAGCTCCCGGGCCTCCAGGGTGGCGGCCTCGATGCCCGCCTGCCGCAGCCGACGCCGGATATCCAGTGTCAGGTCGTTGTATGTAGTAGCCATCCGGTCCTCCTGCCGTCATACGGAATACAATCTGCTCCAAAATGCGGTGCAGCGCATTTTGGAAGGCGCTTACCACTTGTCCTTTCCCTGCTCCTCCGGGAGCACCAGCTTCAGGGCCTCAATGGCCACCTCCAGCATGGAGTCGTCCGGCTCGTTGGTGGTGAAATTCTGAAGCCACATGCCCGGGGCGGACAGAATACGGGTGACGGCGTTGTCGTGGCGGCCCACAAAACGGTTGAACTCATAGGTGACGCCCACCACCGGGATCAGCAGCAGCAGGTGCATGCCCACCCGGACCCACAGATTCTGCCAGTTGACATAGCTGAACACGATGCTGCTGCACAGAATGGACACCACGATCACCACGAACAGAAAGCTGGTGCCGCAGCGGGGATGGTGCTTGGGCTGGATGCGGGCGTTTTCCACCGTCAGCGGCAGCCCCGCCTCATAGCAGAAGATGGTCTTATGCTCCGCCCCGTGATAGCAGAACACCCGGCGCACGTCCTTCTGCCTGGAGCAAAGGATCAGATATCCCAGGAAGATCACGATCTTCACCGCCCCCTCGATGAGGTTGTGGACGGCGGCGTGGCGGGCATGGAACAGCCCGGCAATAAACGTGGGCAGCAGCATGAACAGCAGCAGCGTCAGACCCAGGGACAGAAGCACCGACACCCACACCAGCACCGACTGGAGCTTTTCCGCCGGAATGTGGGCCTCCAGCCATTGGTCCAGCTTGGAGGGCTGGGTATTTTCATCGTCGGGATAGTAATCGGCGGAGAACATCAGGGCCTTGACGCCCCGGACCATGGAGTCCAGAAACGTGACGGCCCCCCGAATGATGGGCCAGCCCAGGATGGGGTACTTGTCCTTGACCAGGGTCAGCTCCTCCACCCGGGTCACCAGGCCCTCCGGCGAGCGGACCACAATGGCCTGCTTCTCCGGCCCGCGCATAAGGATGCCCTCGATCAGGGCCTGGCCGCCGATGGACGTGCGGAATTGGTTGTTTTTTTCCATGGGGAATGGGTTCCTTTCCTGTTTGAACAGTATAACACAGCGCCCGCCGGAATGCAACAGGCGTTCGATTTTTTTATAGCTCCTCCCCGGCGATGGGCAGGCGGATGGTGACGATGGCACCGCCGCCGTCGGCATTGCCGATGTCGAAGGCGCCGCCGTGGCGCTGGACGATCTCGTCGCACACGGCCAGGCCGATGCCGCTGCCCCGGGCCTTGGAGGAACCCTTATAGAACTTCTGCTTCACAAAGGGCAGCTCCGCCGGAGGAATGCCGGGGCCGTAGTCCCGGATGCGCACCACATAGCACTCCCCCTCCCGGGTCATGTCCACGTCGATGCGCTTGCCTGCCCCGCCGTGCTTGGCGGCGTTGTCCAGCACGTTGCAGAACACCTGCTTCAGCCGCTGAGGGTCGCCGGAGATCGGGTCGGTATACAGCTCCTGCCCGCTGTGGTAGTTCAGCTGGATGCCGTCCTGGCGGAACAGCTCGCGATAGGTATAGATGGCGTCCTCCAGCTCCGCCTGCAGGTCCATTTCCTCCACCTGGAGGGTAAAGCGGCCGTCCTGCATTTTGGAAAATTCCAGCAGCTCCTCCACCATGCCCGTCAGGCGGCGGGCCTCCTTGACAATGATGCGCAGGCCACGGCGCAGCTGGCGGGGGTCGCCGGTCTCATCGCCCAGCAACGTCTCGCCCCAGCCGCTGATGGCCGTCAGCGGGGTGCGCAGCTCGTGGGACACGGAGGAGATGAACTCCGTCTGTATTTTTTCGCTTTGACTGATCTTCAGGGACATGTTGTTGATGTTGTCCACCAGCTGGCCCAGCTCGTCGGAGTATTTGTTGCTGATCTGGATGCCGTAGCTTCCGGAGGAAATGCGCTTGGCGGCCTCGGACACCTCCGCCACCGGCGTCACCACGTTGTTGATGAAGATCAGGTTGGATACGAAGATCAGAAAGATCACCGCCGCGATGATGGCGGCGATCACCAGCACCGTCAGCCAGAGCTGCTGGTCCATCAGATGGGTGGAGGTGACGTAGCGCATAACGCCCACCACCGCGCCGTTGTAGAACAGGGGGCTGGACACGGCCAGAATGTTCTCGCCGGTCAGGGGGTCCCGGCCGGTGAATGTGGCGGTTTTGCCGGTTTCCACGGCGCGATTCACATCCATCGTGGCGGGGGTGCTGCCGGCCACGGCCCCTCGGGTGGACAGCTCCACCTGGCGCTTGCCGTTGATAAATTGCAGCTCCACGGTCTTGCCCAGGCTGTCGCTGGTGGCAAAGTCCGCGGTGTACTGGGCGGCCCGGCGGTAATACTCGCTGTAGCTGCCCATGCTGTAGGCGCTGAAATAGTCCGCCCCGGATTTTGCCTTGGCCTCCAGGGTGGAGCGGGCCCGGCCATAGAGGTTGGAGCTGATGGTCACAGCGGTGAGAATCCCCGTCAGGGCCAGAATGATGACGATGGGCCCCACGCTGCTGGCCAGCCACCGGCGGCGCAGGCCCCGGAGCTTCAGCCGCTTCCCCCCGCCGGGGGTAAACAGCCGCAATCTGTTGTCCGTTTGCGTTCCCATGGTATCAGAAGCCCCACTTATAGCCAAAGCCCCACACCGTGGTGATATAGGTTGGGTTGGTGGCGTTGTCCTCGATCTTCAGCCGCAGACGGCGGACGTTGACGTCCACGATCTTCAGCTCGCCGAAATAGTCCCGGCCCCACACCAGGTCCAGGATCTCCTCCCGGGACAGGGCCTTGCCGGGATTTTCCATAAACATCCGCATGATGGAATACTCCACCTGGGTCAGCTTGATGCGCTGGCCGTTTTTCTCCAGGGTGCGGTTGCGGGTGTTCAGCAGGAAGGGGGGCTGGCTGATCTCGCCGGAGTGCTCCTCCATGCTGCCGCCGCTGCGGCGCATGAGGGCGTCCACCCGTGCCGTCAGCTCGGCGGGGGAGAAGGGCTTAGTGACGTAGTCGTCGGCTCCGGTCATCAGGCCCGTGACCTTGTCCATCTCCTGCGAGCGGGCGGTGAGCATGATGATGCCGATGTGCGGGTAGGCCGCGCGCACGCGGCGGCAAACCTCAAAGCCGTCGATGCCCGGCAGCATGATGTCGAGCAGCGTGACGCGCACATCGGGATTCTCGCTGAGCTTTTCCAGCGCCTCCTCGCCCGTCTCGGCCTCCACGACCTCGTAGCCGGCGCGGATCAGATTGATGACGATAAAGCTGCGGATGCTGGACTCATCCTCCAGGACCAACACTTTTTTCATCGTATCTCGGTTCCTTTCTCAGTTTTCGCCCGTCGTCCACTCGGCGACGATCAGGCTGAAGCTCTTCTTCACGGTCTCCTCGTCGACCGCGCCGTCCCAGTCGTCGCAGGGCAGGAGCTCGGCGGTGTAAACGGTCTCGACCTGTCGGGCGAGCACAAAGCGGTCACCGCGCCGGGCGTGCTCCTCGCGGGCGCTGCCCGTGAGGGCGCAGATCTCCAGAAACGGCTGCAGCTGTCCGTCGCTGCTGCGGCAGAAGAAAAGGACCGCGTTTTCATCGGGCGTTCCGGCGCGCAGGAGCGACACCCGCTCGTCCCACGTCTCCGGCAGGAGCAGGCTCCAGCC
>ERZ1106951.117-NODE-117-length-86220-cov-17.444531_pt1 | contig 86220 bp, 64 predicted proteins | sample MGYA00403676_ERZ1106951 | MGnify/ENA primary metagenome ERZ1106951 (study PRJEB35170, sample SAMEA104062398) | human gut metagenome | biome: human gut; feature: human-associated habitat; material: faeces | place: Denmark | collected 2012-04-23 ...
TACCGGGCGGATTCGGGTCTTTCACCCTTTAGAAACGTGCGCCGCCGGGCGCACCCCAAAAAACAGGGATGCGCTTCTCGCGCACCCCTGCTTTTTGTTGCCAAAGATTGCTTACTCCTGCCCAACCGCGTTGAGTTCCTGCGTCAAGCGCCACTTGGTCGCCGCTTCGCCCTTGCTCCATTCGAGACAGTCCGCATAGCCGTAGTTGTTGCACTGCGTAATCATGTTGCGGATGTGCATGTTGAACTCGCCGTCCGCCTTCGCATAAATCGCCAGCCAGCTGTTGTTCTTGATGCTCTTGGCGCACTGCTCCCACTTTACCTTCAGTTCGTCATCCTTCACGGACTCGGAGTAGGGCAGGTCGGGCATGATGGTGTACTTGCCGATGGACTCGAAGTACGGGTCAGCCAGCACCGCGCCGGACCAGTTGCGCCAGTCCTCCTGAATCGGGTAAGAAACCGCATTCAGGATGGATACCCACGTATCCCTGTTGAACGTCTCTCCCAGCTTGCCGTCGGGGTTGATGGCGTCCTTGCTGTAAGTGGTGTTGTTCGCCTGAATGCAGCCGTCGTTGAAGTTGCCGGACAGGGTGTACTGCTTTCCCGTGTAGGGGGACGTCCACACAACGCCGTTCAGGTCATGTTTGGTGTCCTTGTTGCAGATGTCGCCCAGTTCGGTGAAGTACATGCCGCCGTTTTCGTCATAGTCCCACATCAGACCGCGCGGGCCGTACCACATGGTCATCGAGCCTTCGGGGGTCGCGAAGAAGTCCAGAATCGCAAGGCACAGCTCCGGATACGCCGCCTTCGAGCCGACAGACCAGATGCGGTTGCCACCCAGCGTGGACAGACCGTAAACGATGGGGTTCGCCTCGTCCGGCACACGCGCATACATCATTTTGCCTTCGCCCAGATGCTTGTCCGTGTTGTAGACCATGGAGGAGGCATAGTTGAAGATGCCCCAGAACACGCCGCCGTTCTTCACCTTCTGGCTCATTTCGTCGTAGGTCTGCGTCATGGAGTTCGGGTCAAGCAGACCGGCGCGATAGAGCTGGTTGAAGAAGTGCAGCATCTCGATGTACGGGCCGTTTTCATCCAGCGCATCGTAGAATTCGCCATTCGTGGGGTTGTACAGGCCGAAGCCGAGTTCGTCATAGCCATAGTACGCCGTCGCCAGCGCCTTGACGTACATGACCATGTTGCCGTCCCAGTCAGGCCAGAGGGACGCCGCATACGTCTCGTTGCCCAGCTCGTCCGTGGGGCAGATTTCCTTCATCTGCTTGAAGACCGCAATCAGATCGTCGAGGTTCTTGATTTCCGGGTAGCCGAGCTGAGAATACAAATCCCAGCGCAGATCCCAGGAGTACATGAAGGACTTATGGCCCTGACGGGAGGTCGCCACGTCCATACCGAAGCCGTACAGGTTGTTATCATCTTCGGACACCAGACGATTGGACGCCAGCGCATCCTGATAGTTCGCCCAGATGTAGGGCGCATACGTCTCCGCAAGGTCGTCCTCGTCCCACTCCAGCAGCAGGCCATTCTTAATCGCCTGCTTGTAGTCTTCGCCGTTCGCGCCCCAGACAACAATGTCGCCGAGGTTGCCGGACTGCGTGCGGGTCTGGTATGTACCATCCTGATCGGGGATGATGACCAGTTCAACGTTGAACAGATCCTTCATCAGCGCCGCGCCCCAGCCGGTCTGACGGCCGGAGTAGTTCGCCAGCTGGCTGTAAATTTCAATCTGGATGGGCGCGCCGTCCATGTCGATGAAATCGTACAGGTCGCTGGTCACCTTGTAGTACGGGATGCCAGAGGGATTTGCGGGTTCCTCTGCCAGCGCAGGCAGAGCGCCCAGAAGCATGGTCAGCGCCAGCATCAGGGCGAAGAGTCGGGTCAATTTGCGCATTTGCAAGATTCTCCTTTCCGTATTTGAAGTAACTATCACCAGCCGGGTTAGCCCTTCACGGCACCCAGCATGATTCCCTTAACAAAGAAGCGCTGCATGAACGGGTACACCAGCAGAATCGGGATGATCGACACCATGGCGACCGTGTATTTGATAACGCGCGTGTTGAGCATGTTCGCCGCCGCCTGCGTGGACATGCCGCCCGAACCGTTGACCAGCGCCGACAGGTTCGAGGACTGGTTCAGGTACACATACAGGCGGTGCTGCAAGGTGTACAGCTCCGGACGGGAGGACATCAGCAGCAGCGAGTCTTGGAACGAGTTCCAGTTGCCGACCGCGCCGAAAATCGAAATCGTCGCCAGAATCGGCACGGACAGCGGCAGGATAATCTTCAGGAACACTGTCGGCGTGTTCGCGCCGTCAATAACCGCGGATTCCTCCAGCGACGCCGGAATCGACTCAATGTACGTCTTCACCAGAATGATGTTGTACGGCGCAATCATGCCCGGCAGGATGTAGGCGAGGAAGTTGTTCGTCAGACCCAGCATCAGCATGTTCATGTACCACGGAATCAGGCCCGCGTTGAAGTACATGGTAATGACCAGCGCGCGGTACATCAGCGACCGATGCCACATCTTCTGCTTCGTGACCAGATAGCCCGCCCACGCGCTGACAATCACCATCAGCGCTGTGCCCAGAATCGTGCGCGCCACCGTCACAATGACCGATGAACCCAAGTCCGCCACGTCGCGCAGGGCAAGGTAATTCTGGAAGTGGATGCCGACCGGCCAGAAGTTGACCAAGCCGCCCGCCACCGCGTCATTGCTGGAAATGGTGTTGATGAACAGGTAATAGAACGGGAAAACGCACAGAATTGTGAAAGCCACAAAGAGGATGTACAGGAAAACATCAAACGCGATGTCGCCCGCCGTGCGGTGAATCTTGTTCTTCGGGTGCTTGCCCGCCAGTTTGACGGCGGATTGCTTCATGACTTCGGTGTTGCTCATTGCTTCTCCGCCTCCTTAAATGATGCTTTCGCCGCGCACGCCCTTGGAGATGCCGTTCGCGCCGAAGAGCAGCAGCACGCCAATCAGGCTCTTGAACACGCCGACGACCGTGGAAAGCGGAATCAAGCCGCTCTTAATGCCACTGTGATAGACATACAAGTCCAGCACCTCGATGGTTGCGCTGTTCTGCGGATTTTCGAAGACGAGGTACTGCTCCATGCCGTTGGAGAGCATACCCGCAATCGCCATCAGCAGCATGACCATGTAAGTGGGCATCAAGCCGGGAATCGTGATGTGGCGGATGCACTGGAAGCGGTTCGCGCCGTCCACCTTCGCGGCTTCGTACAGCTGCTGGTCAATGCCCGCAATGCCCGCGATGTAGACAATAGCGCTCCAGCCCAAGCCCTTCCATGTGCCCCACAGCAGCATCTTGAGCCAGATGAAATCCGCGCTGGCAAGATAGTCTGTCGTGGCGGTCTGCCCCATGACATTGCGCAGGAAGGAGTTGATGAAGCCGTCGGTGGAGAAAATCGCGAACGCGATGGCGTACACCAGAACCCATGAGATGAAGTTCGGAATCGTCGTCAGGGTCTGCACAACGCGCTGGAACTTCGTCGAACGCAGTTCCGCCAGCAAAACGGCGAAGGCAATCGGCAGCCAGCTCGTCGCAATGCCCAAGCCAGACATAATCAGCGTGTTGCGCAGCACGCGCACAAGGTCGCTGCGCGTCGCGCCGTTGGAGAACAGGTAGCTGAACCACTTGAAGCCCACAAAGTTCTCGCTGCTCAGCGCGTCGCCGACCTTATAATCAAAGAACGCATAGCGCCAGCCGTACAGCGGCAGATAGCAGAAGATGACCGTCAGAATCAGAACAGGCAGGAACATCAGGAACAGGCGGTACTTCTCCTCCATCTCCATCTTTTCTTCCATGTTCTTAGGAATAGTGACCATGCTCACGATGCTGAATATGAGCAGCAGCCCCCCCAGCACCGCCCAGAAGGCGATTGCGCCGGTCGGCGTCATCAGCTTCAGGCGGTCTGCCTTTTCCAGCGCCGGCAGGATGCTGTTCAGGTACACCAGCGTTCCGATGCCGCCAAGCATCAGCACCGAGCCAATCAGCGGAAGTTTGACTGCTGCGCGCTTCATGCGGTGATTGCCCAGCGACATGCACGCGCCGACCGCACTCAGGATGATGCCAAGCATCAGCAGCGCACAGCCGCCCATGATGAGGTAGAAGTGCCACGGCTGCACCCAGCCCATACGCAGCGGGCGGGCAAAGCTGTCCGTCAGCGTGCTGTACGAAATCGCGGCGGTGAACAGCGAAGTATTCGCGTTGATGTCCGACATCAGTCGACCGGGATTGACCTCCGGGAAGAAGATCATCAGCCCGGCAAACGCGGTCAGGATGCGGATGATGATCAGCGCCCAGTTCGTCTTTTCCCGGACGCAAGTCGCCTGTCCGCCGGATTTGGCCGAAATCGTCGCCTGCATGGTATCCCCTCATTTCTTTCTTCGTGACGCTCTTCTGCTTTGACCAGCCGCGCGTTGATGGATGAGCGCTGGCGGATGATGTCCAGCGTTCATCCATCAGCGCGACTAAGCCATATACTATTTCCAAATGAGAATGCGCCAAGATGCGAAGTGAATTTTTCATTCTGGCTAACGGGAGTGAAACGCAGCGTAGCAGCGCTACGCTAAGTGGAACGACCGAACGCCAGAAGGGAAAAGGCACGAGCAGATGGTGCAGGTGAATTTGAAAATAGTATCAGACAGAAATCCCCGTGGCGCGCTCCTCAGCCGAAGCCGGAGAGCGCGCCAGAGGGAAGTGGTGCAGGATTACTCCGCCAGACCGGAGACCGTGAAGGTGATAACCGTCGTGGTGTTCGGGGCGGGCGCGGTCAGCACAACGCCGTCCGCCTTGATGTTGTTGTAGTTGTCCTCGACAATCAGCTTCACCCAATCGCCGGAGGTATCCACCACAACGCCGGACTGCGTCTTGCCTTCGCCAATCTTGATGGTCACATCAGAAATGGTGACGTAGCCTTCCTTGACCAGCTTGGACGGAATGTCGGTGGAGGCGCGGAAGAAGTGGAACGCCGTATCCTCGCCGAAGCCCATGTCGCCCGTGGTCATGGAGCAGGTGTAGGTGCCGTTGCCGGAGATGACCGCATCCTCGAACGTCGCGCCGTAATCGGTAATCGTGCCGTCGTTGTTGGTCTTCGCCAGCTTGGAGAAGGTGTCGTTGTCCGCGTCGCGGCCGTAGGAGGGTTCCTCCCAGTCGTTGCGGAAGATGTAGTTCGGGTCAGACTGCACGGCAATGTACGCGCCGTAGGTCTTGGAGGTCAGTTCCTTCACTTCATCTTCGGTCAGGGGCTTTTCGGTTTCGACAACCGGCGGCACACCGTAGATGTAGTCGAAGGTCACGTCGATGGTCTTGATGCCGGAGAGTGCTTCCGCCGTCGCGATCTTCGCGGTCACGCCTTCGAGGTCGCCGTCCGCCACGCGGGCTTCCGCCGGGATGTCCGTCACCCATTCATTCCAGATGTTGGAGCGGGTCACGATGCCGTCGTCGGTCGTGGTGAAGTCCTTGCCGAGTTCGATTGCTTCGCCGTTGACCTTGACTTCGGTGATGTCGATGAAGTAGCCGGGGAAGGTCGCTTCGCCGTTCGCAATGCCGACCGCCATGAACGCAACACCGGGGATTTCGCCGTCCTTAACGCCGGAGAAGTCAAGGGACAGGGTGTAGGTGCCGGGGCCGTCCACGGTCACAGCGTTGCCCTCTGCAAATTCGCCGGGATTCCACGCGGAGGTCGCCCAGTTGCTGTCGGCGAACATCAGGAACGCCGTGTCCGTCTTCGGCACGAGGGTGAAGTCGATTTCGTAGGTCTTGACGGACTCAAACGCCGCCTTGTCCACGATGACAGGAGACACGCCCGTCAGATCCTTGTCGTAGGAGCGGACAGAAGCGTCAGTGGGAACTTCGGCAACCCATTCGTTCATGATGTTCATGCGGGTTTCCACACCATCGTCAGAGGAGGTGTAGCCCTTGGTGAACGCAACGGATTCGCCGTTGATACGGATATCGTTGAGTTTGATGGACATGCCGGGGAAGAGCTTTTCGCCGTGCTTGATGCCCAGCGCGGTAAAGGCAACGCCAGAAGCCGCGCCCGCTTCGGTCGCGGTGAAGTCCAGACCCACGGTGTAGTCGCCCGCGCCGGTCACGGTCGCGTTGGTCGCCTTCACAGCGGAATCGTCCGTGCCCCAGTACTGGCTCGTCCAAGAAGAGTCGGCGAACATGATGTACGCCATGTCAGCGCCATAGCGGAAGAGCGTGAAATCAACCTCGACGTTTTCCACGCGCTCAAACGCAGCCTTGTCCACGGTTATCCAGTTCGCGTCCTCGGTCACGCCGTCCCAGGAACGCGCGTCGGCGGGCAGCTCGCTGACCCATTCGTTGTAGATGTTGGAGCGGGTAATGATGCCGTCGTCAGAAGAGGTGTAGCCCTTCTTCGCTTCGATGGGCTGACCGTTCACGCGAATTTCGTCCACGCGAATCGTCCAGCCGGGCAGTGCCTTTTCGCCGTTCTCCAGACCGATGGCCGCGAACGCAATGCCGCTCGCCGCGCCTTCGGGCGTACCGGTGAAGTCAAGTCCTACGGTGTAGGAACCCTCGCCGGTAATCGCCGCCTCGGTCACCTTCACGCCCTCCGCGGGCTCAGAGCCGTCGTGCCACCACTGGTACTTCCAGTTGGCGTCGGCATACATCAGGAACGCCGTAGAGAGCGGTTCGACTTCGCCCGCCACGGGAGATGCCACGGGAGATGCCACAGGAGACGCCGCCGTAGATTCCGCCACAGCGGTCATGCCCAGCGCCATCGCCAGCACCATCAGCAGTGCAAGAAACTTCTTGGTGCAATTCATGATGATTCCTCCTTAGAGAAGCTGATTGTGCCTGATGCCTGTCGGCGAAACGTTTTCGTAAGCCTCCAAGGTTTACAAAAACGTTTTCGTCTTTGCCCGGATTAAGGGCAGACATTTCCGCACTTGTAAATCCATTATAGCTTTCGGCGCGTCATTTGTCAAGTTCAAACTATATGATATACAAGATTTGTTCAAGATTTTGCCGCACTTCTTTATTGAAACTGTCTAAATCCATCAAAAGCTGATCTGCAAGTTCCTTACACGGCAATTTTCGTCAGACAACGTTTTCGTTGTTCTATTCGGTTTCCTTCTTCTCTTTTTCCGACATGAAAACAATTGTTTCCCTTTGAAAGCACCTGTCCCAGATGCAGATTTACGTCATTTCCCGATTTTTCAGCATTTTCAGCAGGTTCCAGCGTCGCCGCGCAGCTTCTTCCGCCATTTTGCAGAGGGTTTCGCTCTTCGCCGGATCGCTCCGGCGCAATGCCGCAAACCGCCCCTGCCGCATCAGGAACGCCTGAAAATCCCCGTCCGGCGCTTTGCTGTCCAGCATCAGCCCATTCGCCGGATGATAGCGGTACAGCGGGAAATACCCGCATTTCACGGCGTCCTTCTCGATTTCCTGCACGTCGCGCATGTCAATCCCGTGCGCAATGCAGGGCGCATAGGCAATGATGAGCGCCGCGCCGTCCCACGCTTCTGCCTCGCGCATGGCCTTCAGCAGCTGATTCGGATTCGCGCCCATCGCCACCTGCGCAACGTACACATGCCCGTAGGTCATTGCCATCAGCCCCAAATCCTTCTCCGCGCCGGATTTCCCGCCGGACATGAGCCGTGCCGCCGCACCCGCCGGGGTCGCCTTCGATGCCTGTCCGCCCGTGTTGGAGTACACCTGCGTGTTCAGCACAAGCACCCGCACCTTCTCGCCCGATGCCAGCACATGGTCAAGCCCGCCGAAGCCAATATCAAACGCCCATCCATCGCCGCCGATGAGCCATACACTCTTGGCCGCCAGCAAGTCCGCCGAATCCGCAATTTCCTTCACCAGCGGATGTGAAAGCGTCTCGCACGCCGCCAGCAGCGTTCCCCCCGCCTGTGCCGAAAGTACCGCATCCTCGCGATTATTCAGCCACGCACGGCAGCTTTCCGCCGCCTCCGGGCACTGTGCCGCCAGCGTCTCGACCTGCTCCGCCAGATGCGCCCGTCGGTGCTTCATCGCCAGATACAGCCCGAAGCCAAATTCCGCGTTATCCTCAAACAGGCTGTTGCCCCACGCCACGCCCTGCCCTTTCTGGTTGACGGTATAGGGGCAGCTGGGCGCGCTCCCGGCGTAGATGGACGAGCAGCCCGTGGCATTGGCGATCATCAAATGCGAACCGAACAATTGTGTCAGCAGCTTGATATACGGCGTTTCGCCGCAGCCCGCACACGCGCCCGAAAACTCGAACAGCGGCGTTTTCGCCTGCGTGAGCGGGATGGTGTCCGCCTCCCCCACCGCTGTTTCCGGCAGCGACACGGCGAAATTCCAGTTTTCCTGCTCCTTCGCCATTTCCGCCGCGGGGCGCATCACCAGCGCCTTTTCCTTCGCAGGGCACGTCCGCGCGCAGTTTTCGCATCCCGTGCAGTCCAGCGGCGACACCTGCACGCGGAAATTCCGCCCGGAAAACACTTTGCCCTTCGCCCGAACCGTATGAAAATCCGCCGGGAGCGCCGTTTCCGCCAGCGGGTAGAACGTGCGGATGCACCCATGCGGGCAGACAAGGCTGCACAGCCCGCACTGGATGCACGCTTCCGCCCGCCACTGCGGAATCTGCCGCGCAATGCCGCGCTTTTCGAGCCGACTCGTGCCCAGCGGCGCAAACCCGCGCGCGTCCATGGCGGACACCGGCAGCATGTCTCCTTGCTGGCGCAGCATCGGGCGCATGAAGGCTTCGACTGCTGATTGCGGCGCATCCTCCGGCGTATCTGGCAGTTCCGCCCATTCCGGCGGCACATCCACTCGTCGCAGCGCATCCGCCGTCTTCGCAATTGCATTCAGATTCGCCGCGACGACCTGCTCGCCCTTCTTCGCATATGCTGCCTGAACCGATTCGGTCAGCAGCTGCTGCCTCTGCTTTTCCGGCAAAAAGGCATTTAATTGGAAGAAAGCCGTCTGCATGACCGTGTTGATGCGCCCACCCAAGCCGCACTGCGCCGCGATAGCGTCCGCGTCGATGGCGTACAGCAGTGCATGGCGCGTCGCAATGCTCCGGCGCAGCTTCGCGGGAATCTCCATGCCGTCCGGGAGATTCAGCAGCACCGTGCCGTCCGGCTTGACGCTCTGCGCCACCACATCCAAATTCATCAGCGTCGGCTGATGGCACGCGAGAAAGTCCGCCTGCCCAATCAGGTACGGCGCGCGAATCGGCGCCGCCCCTATCCGCAGATGGCTGACCGTGTACCCGCCGGATTTCTTGGAGTCATACGCAAAATATGCTTGCACCTGCCGATCCGTCTGCGCGCTCATCATTTTTATGGCGCTCTTGTTTGCTCCAACCGTGCCATCCGCGCCCAGCCCAAAGAACTTGCAGCTGATAACGCCCTCGTCCGGCAAGGCAAAATGCGCGTCTATCGGCAAGGACAGGTGCGTCACGTCGTCGTCGATACCGACGGTGAAGTGCTGCCCGGCTTCCATCGTGTCCAGCGCATCAAACACAGCCTTGACCATTGCGGGTGTGAACTCCTTGCTGCCCAGCCCGTACCGTCCGCCGCAGACCTTTGCCGGCCGCCCGGCAGCAAACAGCGCCGCGCTCACGTCCAGATACAATGGTTCACCGAGTGCGCCTGCCTCCTTCGTGCGGTCAAGCACAGCGATCCGCTCCGCGCTCTCCGGGATAGCCGTCAGCAGCGCTTCTGCTGAGAACGGACGGAACAGCCGAACCCGCACCACGCCGACTTTCTCCCCCGTCCGCATGAGTGCCCGTGCGGTTTCCTCCGCCGTCTCCGCGCCTGACCCCATCAGCACCAGCACCTTCTTCGCGTCCGGCACACCCGTGTAGGAGAACAGCCGCAGCGGGCGCCCCGTCAGTGCCGCGACGCGGTTCATCGTGTCCTGCACGATTTCCGGCAGGGCGAAATAATATGGATTCGCCGCTTCCCGCCCCTGAAAATACACGTCCGGATTCTGGCTCGTCCCCTGCTGATGCGGATGCTCCGGGTTCATGGCGCGCGCCCGGAACTGCCGGATTTGCGTCCGCGGCAGCAGTCCGCGTAATTCATCCTCGTCAAGCGCCTCGAACCGCTGGATTTCATGGCTCGTGCGGAAACCGTCAAAGAAATGCAGCATTGGCACGCTGCCCGCCATCGCGCTCAGATGCGCCACGACCGCCAGATCCGCCGCTTCCTGCACCGATGCCGCGCAGAGCATCCCCCAGCCTGCACTGCGCACCGCCATCACATCGCTGTGGTCGCCGAAAATGGACAATGCGTGGTACGCCAGCGCCCGCGCCGCGACGTGCATCACCCCCGGCAGCAGCTCGCCCGAAATTTTGCACATATCCGGCAGCATCAGCAGCAGCCCCTGCGACGCGGTGAAGGTCGTTGCCAGCGCACCCGCTGAGAGCATCCCGTGCAGCGCGCCCGCTGCGCCGCCCTCGCTCTGCATCTCCGTCAGCCGCATTTTCTGCCCGAACACGTTGCGTTTGCCCATGTGCGCCCACTCGTCACAGTTCTCTGCCATCGGCGTAGACGGCGTAATCGGGTAAACCGCTGCCGTTTCGCTGAGCGCGTATGCCACCTGTGCCGCTGCCAAATTGCCGTCGCCCACCATCGTTTTCATCCGCTTTTTACACCTCCATGCGCCTGTTTCCGCGTATTGTATCCGCGCGGATGCGTTTCCATGCAAAAGCACGCAGAAATTGCGAAAAAAAGTGAATTTCCCTCTTGACAGGTGGGGGAAAGCGTGGTATAATCATTTTCGCAGTCAGCGAGTGGCGCAAGTCAATCGTTGAAGTGCCAATGGGGAATGGTGTAATGGCAGCACCTACGACTCTGACTCGTATTGTCTAGGTTCAAATCCTAGTTCCCCAGCGTTTGCCTCCGTTGTCTAGTGGCCTAGGACGCCGCCCTCTCAAGGCGAAAACACGGGTTCGAATCCCGTCGGAGGTGCATCATCCTTCGCTCTAACAGCGGAGGATTTTTTTGTGTTTCTTTATACGATTTCCAGATTTGCGGCGCATCTTGACGCTTTCTTTTCGTCGTCTTCTTGCCTGTTCCCTGCTTTTATGGTATACTGAAGAAAATGACGTAGGAGGGCACCCGACGATGAACACAGACGTGCTGTTTGACCGCGCATTTGCCATCCGTGCCGCAAAGCCATGGCAATATTTGTTTGATACGCATATTTTTGCAGTTCGCTTTTCTGATGGTGAAATTGCGTGCTGCTCCGTCATGGGGCGCAACGGCACACATCTGGCGCTGGCGCTTTATTCCCTCACGGACGGTCTGTACGCGCTTGACAAACTCATGACCACAGACATGCGCGTTCTGCCGCGCCATCGAGCGGAGGAATGCATGCTCGGGCAGGACTGCATTCAGGTATCCTTCGAGAATGCGCAGGAAATCCTCGCGAAGGAGGCAAAGCCCGTCCGCGCTTACGCCAAAGCACACGGCATTTCCCTGCGCGGGCAGCACAATTTTCCGGTTTTCCATCGCTATCGTCCATCGCGCATGCCGTGGGCGCTGACTGACGAAACCGAGCAGCAGCATCTATTGGAAGCAATGGATGCCCTGCTGGAAATATCGCGTCGGCTCAACACAGAAGAGCCTCTTGCCTTGGGGCTGATTGAGGGCGACCCATTCACGCACCCGATTCCCCTGCTGACCGCGACCCCCGACGGCTATCGCTGGGATTCCTACACGCTGCAAAAGCCCGACGCGCCGGCACTCCCGGCGGGCAAAATTGAGGATGAACTGGCGCTGGCGCGGCTGAAGAAGCGCAAGAAGCCCTGTGCACCGTGGGCGCTGGCGGTGTTTATGTCCCCCACCCCTGTTCAGGCCAAACCAACCCAAGTGCCATATTTTCCTTATTTGCTCTGTGTTGTCGATACCGGCAGCGGCAAAGTGCTGACGCTCACACCGCCGCGCAAAATCGACGAATACGCTCCCCACTTCTCCGCTGATTTCCTTCCCCTGCTCCAGCAGCACGGTCTTCCCCGTGAGTTTTGGTCAGCGGATGACCGCACAACGGCATTCATTACACCGATTGCCAAGCAATTGGGCATTCCCGTTAATGTGCAGGCGGACATGACGCCGATGGATGAACTGCTGGACGAACTTTACGACCATCTGAACGATGCTTCATTCGAAGGTGCAGATGAAATGGGCAATGCGCCGGATGATGCCGAGGTGCTTCGGCTTCTTGCCGCCCACATTGCCGACGCGCCGGAAACACTCCGCGCCATACCGGATTACATGCTGACCGAGATACGCGCCGCAATTGCCGCACTCCCTAACTCGCGGAACGCCTTGCGCGCACTGGACGAAGAAATAAAGCGCCGCCGTCTCCCGCCGCATCAATGAGGTGAAGCATGTCGCAGACCACAAAACGCGCCTTAGCGCAAAGCCTGAAAAAGCTCCTGCAAACGAAGCCGCTGAGCAAAATCACCATCAACGATATTGCTGAGGACTGCGGTGTCAGCCGGATGACGTTCTACTATCATTTTGCAGATATATACGACTTGGTAGAGTGGACGTGTCAAGAGGATGCGAGCGTCGCGCTTGCCGGCAACAAGACGTACAGCACATGGCAGCAAGGCTTCCTGAACATCTTCCATCTTGTCTTGGAAAACAAAACGTTCGTCCTGAACGTCTACCACTCTATCAGCCGCGAGCATTTGGAGCGCTATCTCTATCAGCTGACGTATGACCTGCTGATTGGCGTGGTTGAGGAAAAAGCCGTCGGGCTGTCCGTCAGTGACCGTGACAAGGCGTTCATTGCCGACTTCTACAAATACGCGTTTGTCGGCTTGATGCTGAACTGGATTCGCGAGGGCATGAAGGAAGATCCAACGGCGATTATTGACCGGCTCAGCGTGCTGATTCACGGTGATATCACCCGTGCGCTGCACAAATACAGCGCACGCTGACATGTAATACTATTTCCAGATGAAAATGCGCCAAGATGCGCCGCGAATTTTTCATTCTGGCTAACGTGAATGAAACGCAGCGTAGCAGCGCTACGCTAAGTGGAATGAACGGACGCCAGAAGGGAAAAGGCGCAAGCAGATGGCGCAGGTGAATCTGGAAATAGTATAAACAGGCATCCGAAGCGAAAGCACATGCTTCAGATGCCTGTTTTTGCTTGATGAAAACTTATGCATCCAGCTCATCCAGAAACGAGCAGAGGTTTTCCTCCGAGTATTCGATTTCTGATGAGTACATCCGCGCCGCTTCGTTTTCGCCCAGCAGCGTCGACAGGCGCAGGAACAGCATCCCCGATACCGCACAAAACAGCACCCGTCCCGGCAAATCGCCATCCAGCAGCGCCCCCGGCACATGCCGATGCAGCAGGTACACCGTAAACTGCTCCACCGCCAGCGGGGAAAAATCCGGCAAATCGTCCGGAAGATTCGTCAGCCGCGCCAGCACCGCGTCCCATGCCGGGTCAAGGCGTTCCAGCGTCCGCAGGAAGTCCGCCCATTCCGCTGCCGTACGCGTTGGCATTACCGTGCCTACCGCTTCACACAAGGCATTCAGCCGGGCAGGAATGCCGCGTGTTCTGTCCTGCATGATGCGGATGAGTGCCGCCCGCGCCTGCAGCAGCGCTTCTTCCTCCGGCGACCCCTGCGGGCGTGTGCCGCCACCCTGCGTATGCCACGTCATCGGCTGTGGCCAGTGCAGGGTCAAATCCGCCGCCGCTTCACAGCAGAGCCCGAAGCCAACTTCGGTGAATGTCGAAAACTCGTTGCGGTAGCGCGGATGGTCAGCACAGATTTGGCACAGCGCCCCTTCGCCGCAAGCGGTGATGATGTCGCATAAGCCGCTGTCGTTCAGCATCGGGCAGCGTTCATCCTCCCGCAGGCGGAAAGAAGCACCGTCCGGCGTGTCCGCAATCGCGTCGCGCAGCCGCTGCCCGATTTCACCCGTCGTGGCAGCATACTTCGCCCGCGTGTCCGGGTCAATGTCGATTTCCCAGCCCTTGCAGCAGGTGTGGCGGCAGGCGTCCGCAATGCAGCGGAACGCATCCGCCGTCGCGGGGTAAATCAGCGTCATTTCAGTGCCTCCCACAGCGACCACGCCAGCGCGCGCACCGCCGGGTCATTCGGCTTTTCCCACAAGCGCGCCGTCAAGTGCCACACGCCCTCCTGCTGATAGAGGATGCCCAGCCGCGCACAGCGTTCCGTATTGTCAATCATCTGCACCGCGGGGTGAATGTCCGCCGGAAGGCGCTGCACATGCGCCGTTTGCAGGATAGCGTACCACACGGGGGTGGTGTAATCCTCCTGTGCGAACCGCTTCAGCAGCGGCGACGCGGTGTCGATGGACAGCCCCATCGTCCCGACCGGCACAGGCTTGCCCATGCTCTCGCTGATTGAACGGAACATCGGGTAGCACCAGAAATCCGTGCAGTATTCCGCCGGAAGCTGCCCTTCCGCGCTCGGCACAACAATCGCCGCGCCGTCCGCCTTCTCTTCTGCGGATACAAACGCCACCATCCGCCCGTCCTTCTCGATGCCCTCGCGGGTGATGCGGATGTCAATTGGCGGAATCAGCCAAATCGGGTAATGATTGCGCGTGCCATCCTCCAGTGTCAGCGCGACGGTCAAGCCCGTGATGCGCTCCTGCATGGCGTCCCGATAGCACTCCGCCGGGAACGTGACGGACACTGCGTCCGTCAGCCGCCCCTGCCGTGCACCCGGCGTCACGTCGCAAGCGTACAATTCGCGCTCACCGTCCATAAGGGTACAGCGGATGCAGGTATGCTGCTTCTCCGGGTCGCATTCGCTGATTTGCACATCAAAACGGATATCCTCGCCCATCATGCCCGTGAACGACGCAAATTCGCCCAGCACAACCGTTCCGGCGCAGAACTCGCGCCACTCCTCGGCGGAAATCAGCCCCTTGTTCTCCATCATTGCGTTCAGCACGCCGACAAGCGCCGTCCCCTGCCCGGTGTAGTCCTGCAAGTCCAGCAGCTGGAAACCGGATACTTCCCGCGACCGCAGCAGCGTCTCGATTTCCCGCTTGTAGCAATCCACCGCCAGATGCCCCGTCTGCCGGAAGAAGGCTTCATGCTCGCCGTACAGCCCCGCCCGTTCCAAATTCTCGCGCATGGCTTCGATGTTGCGCGGCTTCAGCGGCCCGGTGTAATGCGAAATCTCCGAGAAATCAGGATAGAACACATACTGCCCGACCTCGTGGCTGATGACGGGCACATCCGGGATGAGGGCATCTGCGGACTGCGCGTCCACTTCCTTCACACCCGTGCCATACTGAATCTGCACCTTGCCGGCTTCACCCGACTGCCCCAGCGTTTCCGGAACGATGCTGGCATCATAATTGCTGACGGACTCCGGCGCGGTCGTCTGCACGATGCCCTGCGGCGCGTCACACATGGCGTAACTGCCGCGAATCAGCCGTTCGCGCCCCAGCCTGACGCCGACGAACACATTTTCCTCGTCCAGCACGTCCGGTACAAACTGGTAGTTGTTCGCGCCGCTGCTGTACAGCTTGGTGTCGTCCGCCTCGCGGTAGGCGCGCATCATGCGGTTCAGCACGTCCTTGCTGCCCCACAGCTCATTGCCCAGCGAAAGCCACAGGAACGACGGATGATGCCCGTATTCGCGCAGGATACGGAAGCCCTCTTGGAAGAGGAAGTCGCGTTCGCGCTCGTCGTAGCCTTCTTCGCCTTCTTCCGCCACCGTCCCCCAGAACGGCAGCTCCGGCGCCATATACACGCCAAGCAGATCCGCCGCCGTGAACGCCGCATCTGGCGGGCAGGCTGTGTGGTAGCGGTAATGGTTGATGCCGTATTCCTTGGCAATGCCCAAAATCGTCATCCACGACGCAACGTCCGTTGGCGTGTACCCGGTTTTGGGGTACAGCAGATTATCAACTTTGCCGCGCAGGAAGGTTTCGCGCCCGTTGATGAGCAGCCGCCGCCCGACCGTCCGCACATCGCGCAAGCCGAATGTCGTTTCGTACACGTCTCCGTCGAGATCAATAGAGATGGTATGGATTTCGGGGTGCGCTTCGTCCCAGAAGGCTTCATTGCCCTTAAGCGGGCATTCCCCGTCCAGCACGCCCCGGCGGTACGGCAGCAGATGCTCCATCTGCCCCGGCAGCACGATGCCCGCCACACCGTCGGGCGCGCCGATGATATGCCCATGCACACGCAGGCAGCCGCGCCGCAAGTCCGGGCGCACGATGAGGTCGGTCAGCAGTGTATGGGCGACAGTCAGGCTGATTTCGCCGGTGATGCCGTTCCAGTTGCTCTGCGTATCAGGGCTGGTCAAATGCCCGCCGCGCGTGGGATAATCGGTATTATCCACGCGGATGACAAGGGTATGCTCGCCAGCGTGCACAGGCGGCAGGAAGTAGCGGTGCGGCGTGCAGAGGCTCTCCTGATGCCCGATGGGGCGACCATCGAGGTAGACGGTGGTTTTGCGGGTGCGTTCCAGCGTGAGCATCGTCTGCTCGCCCGTCCAGTCTCCCGCGGTGAACGTGCGCATGAACCACACCGCGCCTTCGAAGCGATACGCGTCGGTCAGGCAGCCCGTTTCCTTGGCGGGATTCGGCATTCCAAGCCCCGCCGCCGATGTTGTCCCCGGCAGCATCATCGTCTCCGGGTACGCTTGCGGCATGGTTTCCTGTTTTTCCGCGTCCAGCTTCACCTGCCACTGTCCGCTCAAGTCGATTTTCATCATGGGTGCTGCAGCCTCCTTTCAAGCCAGAGGCTCTGCCTCTGGACTCCGCAAGGGGCATTGCCCCTTGACCCTTTCGCGCGATTGAGTTGGTGACTTCTTCATGCAATTTCCGCGTGTTTCGTTGGGATTTCGCCTCCGCAGAGGCGATTCCCCCTGTTCCAATCAAATTCAGCCAGAAAAAGAAAGACAAGTATGTCAAAACCCAAAATTTCCTTTACCCAAGGATTCCCTTCCAAGCGAAATCCTCCCCCCACCTTGTGAGGGGCGCGTTTGCCCCAACGCAAATCGTCCCGAACCCTGACGCGCTAATCGAACGCGCGGGATTCTCCGTGCAAATGCGCACAGCCTTTTCCGGTGTCTGCCCATAGCGCGCCATCAGGTTCTGGAACGCCTGCCGCATCAGCAGCACCGAGCCCGCCAGCGTGCCGTCGTGCAAACGCGCCTCGTGTCCGCGCACCGTGACCGCTTGCCCGCCTAAGGCGTATTCGCCGTCCGGCAAGCCCGCTGCTTCCATGCTGTCCGTAATCGCAACGGCTTTGTCCGCCCCCTTGCAGCGCAGAAGTACCTTCACCGCGTCGTCGTGCAGGTGAACACCGTCGCCAATGAACTCCGCGAATAGGCGGTCATCCGTCAATGCTGCGCCGGGAACGCCGGGCGCGCGGTGCGTGAACGGCGTTTGTGCGTTGTAGGTGTGGGTGACGCGGGTCGCGCCCCACTCCGCCGCCTGATGCACCTGTTCGTCGGTCGCTGCCGTGTGACCGATGGAAACGTGGATGCCGTTCTCCGCCGCCTTACGGATGAAATCTTCCGCGCCGGGCAGTTCCGGCGCCATCGTAATGACGCGCACTGCCTGAATGTCGCCGCCCGTCAGGTCAAGGAATGCCTCCCAGCTCGGATGCAGAAAAAACTCCTTCCGCTGCGCCCCTGCCTTCTCCGGCGATAGGAACGGCGCTTCCATGTGCGCCCCCAGCACCCGCGCGGCGTGCTGCTCCGGCGTATCCATCACACGGCGGACGGCGGCAATCACCCGGCGCGTATCCTCCACGCTGGCGGACATGGTCGTCGGCAGGAACGCCGCAACGCCCTCCCGATACAACTCCCGTGCCATCTGGCGAATCGCGTCCTCGCCCTGCATCGTGTCATGCCCGCGGAAGGCGTGGATGTGCGCATCAACGAACCCCGGCAGGACAAAATCCCCCTGCAGATCTATCACAGCTTCGCCAGCCAACGGCGCTAAGCCCTCGCCCATCGCTGTCACGCGCCCGTTTTCCAGCCGGACGCACAGATTTTCCCAAAAATGGCCATCCGCAAAGAACAGCCCATTCCGCAGCAGCACCGTCAACGCACCTCGCATTCATTTTCTCATGAAACTCTCATGCAATTATCATACCACAAAGAAGGGTTTTTTTCAATCGGCGCAGAATTTCTTATAGGTTGAAACCATGCGATTTTCGGATGAAAATGCGCCAAGACGCAGGCAGCGGGCGCAGGTGAATCCGAAAATTGCAAAAATGCGGGTATCCGCCGAATTTGTTGCGGTTTCTTCTTCATTTGTTCACATTAGGCTCAAATTCGGGGTGTATACTATGCTCCGAAAGCAAAGGAGGAAATCACCGATGTCCTTTTTCTCGAAGATGCAGAACGCCCTCGCGAACTGGATGCAGGGGCGCAACGGCCCGGATAATCTCGGCTTCACAGCGCTCATCGCCGCTATCGTTTTCAGTTTGCTTTCGCTGTTCCGCCTGCCGCTGACGAGTTTCCTATCCATGCTGTGCTATGTATATGCCCTGTGGCGGATGCTGAGCCGCAACGTTGCCAAGCGGCAGGAGGAAAATCGCCAGTTCATGGACAAAACAGGGCACGCGCAGACGGAAATCCGCCAGTTTTTCCTGCGGCTCAGGGGCATAAAGACCTACAAGTATTTCCGCTGCCCGCAGTGCAAAACGCGCCTGCGCCTCAAGCGCGGCTGCGGTGAAAAACACGTCACCTGCCCCAAATGCCAGCACAAGTTCGACGAAAGGGCGTAAACAATGTTCGGCTATGTCAGACCCTGTCTGGAATCGCTCGATGAGGCGCAGAAAAAGCGCTATCGGGCATGGTACTGCGGATTATGCCAATCACTGGGCGACCGCCACGGCTTTCGCGGCCGCATGACGCTCACCTACGACATGACGTTTCTGGCGATTTTCCTCTCTGCGCTCTATGAGCCGGCGGAAGCGCACGGGCAGATGCGCTGTCTGCCGCACCCGAAGGAAGCGCACGATTTCGTCCGCACGTCGATGACGGATTACGCTGCCGATATGACCATCGCGCTGGCGTATTTCAAGGCGCTGGACGACTGGCAGGACGACCGCTCCCTGCCGGGCGGGCTGACCGCGCAGCTGCTGAAAAAGCGTTACGAGGCGGTCAGCGCAGATTATCCCCGCCAGTGCGCCGATTTGGAGAAGAACCTGCGGGCGCTGAGCGAGGTGGAAGCGGCGCAGAGCGAGTCCCCCGATGCGGCGGCAAACTGCTTCGGGGCGCTGATGGCGTCGCTGTTCGTGCGCGAGGAGGATTACTGGTCGCGCACACTGCGGCTGTTCGGCGCGTCGCTGGGGCGGTTCATCTACATGGTGGACGCCGCCTGTGATTACGATGCCGACACGCGCAAGCACAGCTACAATCCCGTGCTGCTGATGGGGCGTCAGCCAGAGGACATGCGCGACGTGCTGACGCTGCTGCTTGGCGACGCTTCGGCAGCGTTTGAGTCGCTGCCTATCGTCTCCGATGCGGATATTCTGCGCAACATCCTCTATGAGGGTGTCTGGCAGAGCTACAACGAGTTCCTCCACCGCCGCGCCGAAAAGCAGAAGAAGCACAGCGGCAACACAACCAAAGAAAATGGGGACGATTCCCCGGTGAAAGGAGGCTGACGAGCATGGTCACAGACCCGCGGAAAGTGCTGGGTGTATCCGAAACCGCCAGCCAAGATGAAATCAAGCGCGCGTATCGCCGCAAAGCCAAGGAGTGTCATCCGGATTTGCATCCGAACGACCCCGACGCGGCGAAAAAGATGAACGAACTCAACGAAGCCTACGACATGCTGATGAACCCGGAGAAGTACGCCAACCGCCAGCAGCAGCAGAATCCGTATGGCAGGAATCCGTATGGCGGCAGCAGTTACGGCGGAAATCCATACGGCTCTTATGGCGGCAATTCCTACGGCGGACAGCAGCAGGGCAATCCGTATGGTCAGCAGGGTGGCTATGACCCGTTCGGCGACTTCTTCGGCGGATTCGGTTACGGCAGCTACGGCGGCTATCAGACGCAGGTCAACCCGCCGCAGGAGCAGGCGGGCGATTCCGAGCCGGTTCGCGCTGCCATCCGCGATATTCTCGCCGGACGGTACGCATCGGCGTGTTCCATTTTGCAGAACGTCCCCAGCACGGGGCGGAATGCGCGCTGGTACTACCTGTCCGGCGTGGCGAACCACGGCGCGGGAAATCAGATTCAGGCGCTGGAACACATGAAGCGCGCGGTGCAGCTCAGCCCGAACAATGCGACGTATCAGGCGCTTTTGCGGCAGTATCAGCAGGCAGGGCAGACGTATCAGACGAATGCGTCCGGGTACAACACTTGGGCGATGGATCCGTCGAAATTGTGCATGAGCTTGTGCTTTTTGCAGATGTTCTGTCCGCTTTGCTGCCGGTGCTATTAAGAAGCTGTGGCAATCCCCCCCCCTTAATTTGGCGGAATTTTCCTATGCTACTTGATTTGTTTTGTTGCAGGGGGTTCGCCTCTGCGGAGTGAAATCCCCTGCGCAACACAAAAAACTGTATGCAATGCGCGCAACTGAATCGCGCAAAAGGTCAAGGAATCAGTTTCCTTGAGAAAGTGTAACTTTATGGGCAAAATCATCGGTATCGACTTGGGTACCACCAACAGCTGCGTCGCCGTGGTTGAGGGCGGCAGCGCGATTATCATCCCGAACGATAAGGGCGAGCGCACAACGCCGTCCGTCGTGGCATTCACCGACAGCGGCGAGCGGCTCATCGGCAGCGCGGCGAAGCGTCAGGCAGCAGTCAACGCCGACCGCACGATTGCGTCCGTCAAGCGCCATATGGGCACGGACTGGCGCAAGACCATCGCCGGGAAAAGCTATACGCCGCAGGAAATCAGCGCCATGATTCTCCGCAAGCTGAAGCAGGACGCGGAAAGTTACCTCGGCGAACCCATCACCGACGCGGTGATTACCGTCCCGGCGTATTTCGGGGACATCCAGCGTCAAGCGACGAAGGACGCGGGGCGCATTGCGGGTTTGAACGTCCGCCGCATCATCAACGAGCCGACCAGCGCCGCCCTTGCCTACGGCCTGAACAACGGCGCACCGCAGAAAATCATGGTCTACGACCTTGGCGGCGGCACGTTTGACGTATCCATCATCGAAATTGGCGAGGGTGTTATCGAAGTGCTGGCGACGTGCGGCGACAACCACCTCGGCGGCGATGACTTCGACGAGCGCATCGTGAATTTCGTCTGCGATGCTTTCCAGCGGGAACATCACGCTGACCTTCACCGCGATTTGGCGGCCATGGTGCGCGTGAAGGAAGCCGCCGAGCAGGCGAAAAAGGAGCTGTCCGTCACCGAGATGACCACCATCAGCCTGCCGTTTATCAGCACAGTCGGCGGTCAGGCGGTGCATTTGGAGCAGACGCTGACCCGCGCGAAATTCAATGAATTGACGGCGGATTTGGTTGCGCGGACGGAAGGTCCTGTCCGCAACGCCCTCAGCGACGCGGGCATTGCCGCCAGCGAGCTGGGCAAGGTGCTGCTGGTCGGCGGTTCGACGCGCATTCCCGCCGTGCAGGAGAAGGTGCGCCAGCTGACCGGCATCATGCCGAGCAAGAGCATCAACCCCGACGAATGCGTGGCGCAGGGCGCGGCGATTCAAGGCGACACGCTGAATGAACACACGACGCTGACGAACTCCACGGGCTTGCTGCTGCTGGACGTGACCCCGCTTTCGCTGGCAATTGAGACGGTCGGCGGCGTCGCGACCCGCGTCATCGAGCGCAACTCCACCCTGCCTGTGCACTATCAGCAAGTGTTCACCACGGCGGGCATGTTCCAGTCGTCAGTAGAAATCAACGTCCTGCAGGGTGAGCGCCCGATGGCGCGGGACAACAAGAGCATCGGCAAGTTCCGTCTGAAGGGCATCCGCCGCGCAATGGCAGGCGTGCCGAAAATTGAGGTCACGTTCGATATTGACACCAACGGCATCCTGACCGTCTCCGCGCGCGACCAAGACACTGGACGCGCCCAATCCATCACCATCACTGCCGACAACAAAATGAGCGAGGATGAAATTCAGCAGGCAATTCGCGATGCGGAGCAGTACGCCGCGCAGGACGCTTTCCGCAGCGACCTGATGGACACCATCAATCAGGCGCAGCACCTTTTGGCGCAGGTAAGCGCTGCCTTGAACCAGTGCAGCAAGCAGCTGGACAAAGACGAGAAGAAGCGCGTCAAGGACGATGAAGCTGCCCTTCGCCATCTGATTGGGCGCGCCAAGCCCGACAAAATGACGGCGGATGACCTGTCCGCCATCAAGAGCGCCATGGCAACCCTCGAAAGCAGCAGCGCCCACCTGATGAGCCTCTTCGACCCGAACGCGCAGAGCAGCGGGCAGTCATGACGAAGCCGCACCACGTCCGGCGTGCGCTGCTGATTGCCCTGACCGTCGTGGCGATTCTGCCGACGCTGCTGGGCAGTCTGGAATAACAAGCAAGGGGATTGCGTCCATGATTTCGGACACAATCCCCTTTTTCGTTGCAATGATCATCAGAACAGCAGCAGAATCCCCTGCGCCGCCAGCACCGCCGCACACGCTGCAAGCGCCACCGTCAGCAGGCTCTTCCCCTTCCACGCGAGGAACACCGCTACCACCAAACCAACCGCCGCCGTGTGCATATCCCCCGTGGAATACAATACGTCGGGAATCGTCATTGCCCCCAGCACCGCGAACGGCACATAGTGCAGGAACGACTTGATGAACGTTGATTTGATTTCCTTGCGGAAAATCGTCAGCGGCAGCATCCGAATCAGGTATGTCACACCCGCCATCACAAGCAGGTAAATCGGAAAATTTGCCGTCATTGCGCATCACCCGCTTTCGTTTCTTCCTCCCGCACGGGGAAGAGCCACGCGCCCAGCGCCGAGGCGGCAATAGCACAGATGATGATGACAAACCCGCTGGACACCTGCGAGAGCATCGGCACATAACGGAAGCACAGGCTCATCGCGACGGCCATCAGCACGACAATGCGCACGGGCTTCTCCTTGCGCGCGGGTGGCAGGATGATGGCGAGGAACATGCCGAAAATCGCGATACCGAGCGCATTGCGGAGGAAAACCGGCAGCAGTGTGCCCGCGACCGCGCCCAGAATCGTACCGACCGACCAGCCGAGGTACGGCGCGGTCATCAACCCATACAAATACCAGTGACTGACCTTCCCCGGCTGACTGGATGCGACAGCGAATATCTCGTCCGTATTCATGAAAGAGAAGAACAGGCGGCGCGGTGTGTTCATATCCGAATCCATCTTCTGGGAGATGGACAGGCTCATCAGCGCATAGCGGAGGTTGATAATCAGCTGCGTCAGCGCGACTTCGAGGTACGACGCCTGTGCGAGAATCAGCGGCAGCCCGGCGAACTGCCCCGCACTGGTGACGTTCGTCATGGAAATCAGCAGCGCTTCGAGCGGCGACAAGCCATCCGCCACTGCCTTCATGCCGAACGTGAACGCAACGGATAGGTAGCCCAGCCCAATCGGGATTCCATGCCGGAAGCCCTTCGCAAAGAGTTTACGATTCATCGTCATTGATGCCTTCTTGTCGAAAAAAAGTCGGAACACAGCGTCTATGATAGCACGAAGTCCGTCCCTTCGTCAACGTCTATGCAGCAAAAGAACAGCAGGGGACTTCGTCCCGTTTCATTTGTCCCTGCACCCATTTCGCGATTGGCTGATGGCGGAAAAGACATCACCCGACGCGCCGCCGAGTTGTGCGGTATTGCCCATGCAAAACCGGCAGCTGATGGCACTTCATCGACTGCCGGTTTGCGTCTGTTCCTTCTGCAAACATAAGCAGCCACACACCGTAGCGCATGGCTGCTATGGATATTGATTCAGTTCGACAAACTGGAAGTTAGCGCTTTCTTCATATAGACCTCCTTAATTTGGAATCTCTTTTTGAACATTCTGAATCATTTTATTAAAATCTTCCTTCATTAAACACTGATCCTCCGGTGAATAATAAAAATGCCCAGAGGTTTGCAAAGACTTGACACATATACAAGGGTTATCCTTAAATAATTTACTACATTTAGGGGAAACCATTTCATCTAACATAGATAGATATATATGCGACGGTGTTGGTAATTTCCCTATGATTTTTCTTGTCTTTCGTATTTCAGAAAACAACTCAAGGTATCTTGGAATCCAACCAAAGTATCTTAAAATATGATTATCTCTTTCTATGCTATACGCATTTTGTGCTGCGAGAGACCATTTATCATCAGGTTTAATATTTCCTGTAAAAACTCGCCATGATGTTCTAAATAAACGGAAGGTAACTCTCACTTTTAACGGAACATTTAGAAGAAATAATTCTTCTACCGGTTTTTCTATCGCTTCTTGTATAGCAAACAGTGTCCCCATGGAATGAGCGACAATAATGATTTTATTGTTGGTTTCTGATAGTTCTTCAAGAGCATTCTTTACTTGCTGCTTCCATTCAGTCATAGAGGCTTGCGAAAAGTCCTTTACACTTCCTCCATGACCTTTTAACGATAGATTGCATATTGACCAATTTGGAGGAACAAGCGATAAAAAAGGTTCAAAATGACTTGTAGTTCCAAGAATGCCATGTATAAATAAAATTGCTATTCTCTCTTGGTCACTCGCCATAAAATCACCTCACCAAATCCGATTTGTCGCTTTGTTTATGATGCAGATTCTATCATATTGGTTTTTCTTTATGGAACGGAAGCCCGAAAGCTGCCCCACACGTCAAGCTGCTCCTTTTTCCACAGGTTCATTATCACCTTCGTCGGCGGAGCTATCCGCATCATCAACATCCAGATTAGGCTCTGCCGCTTCCTGTTCTTTTTATGCCAGCTGAAGCTCATACAGCTTCTTGTAAATGCCGTCCTGCTTCAGCAGTTCCTGATGCGTGCCGGATTCGCGAATTCGCCCGTGGTGCATCACGATAATGCGGTCAGCGTGCTGAATGGTCGAAAGGCGGTGCGCGACCATAATCGACGTGCGGCCCTGCATCAGCCGCTCCAGCGCTTCCTGAATCCACTGTTCCGTCTCCGTGTCGATGTTCGCCGTCGCTTCGTCCAATATCAGAATTTTCGGGTCATGCGCCAGCGTCCGGGCAAACGACAGCAATTGCCGCTGACCCGCAGAGAACGTCGCGCCGCGCTCCGTCACATGCTCATCGTAGCCGTTCGGCAGCCGCTCAATGAACCGCGACGCATTGGTATATTCCGCCGCCCGGTGCACCTGCTCATCAGTAATTTCCTCGTCGCGCAGGCGGATGTTGCTCTTGATGTCGCCCGTGAAGATGAACACATCCTGCTGCACCTGCCCGATGGCGGCACGAAGCTGGTCGCGGGTCAGGTCGCGCACATCCACGCCATCGACGCGGATGCTGCCCTTCTGCACGTCATAGTAACGCCCAATCAGATTCAGGATGGAGGATTTGCCCGCGCCCGTCGCGCCGACGAACGCCACCTTCTGCCCCGGCTCGATGGTGAAGGACACGTCCTTCAGCACCCAGTTCACGTTATCATATGCGAACCAGACGTGGTCGAACTCGATTTTGCCGCGCACAGCGGGCAGCTTCTTCGCGTCCTCCTTGTCGGACAGCATGGGCTTTTCGTCCAGCAGGGTGAAGATTTTCTCGGCGGACGCAATGGCGCTTTGCAGCGTCGTGAACTGCTCCGCCAGTTCCTGCACGGGCGTGAACAGCTGGGAGATGTACTCCGTAAATGTGTACAGCATACCGATGGAAATCACACCGTCCAGCACCAGCGCGCTGCCGCCGCCCAGAATAATCGCCATTGCGATAACGGACAGGAAGTAAATCGACGGGCGGAAGATGGCGAACACCATCATTTCGCGCACGCCAGCGCGGTAGAGGGATTCGTTCTTTTCCTCAAACTCGGCGCATTTCTCCTTCTCACGCGCGAAAATCTGGATGACCCGCATTCCCGACAGATGCTCGCTCAAAAAGGTATTCAGCGTCGTGATGCGCGTCTTGACGATTTGGTACGTCTTGCGGCTCAATTTGCGGAACACTGCCGTCAGCACCGCCATCACCGGTACCAGCACGAACGACAGCATTGCCATGCGGAAGTTCATCACCATCATAATAATGGCAAGTCCGATGATTTTAACGACGTTTCGGAACAGGCGGACAATCGTGTTGGCATACAGGTCATTGACCGCCTCGGTGTCGTTGGTGATGCGCGTAACGATTCTGCCCACAGGCGTCAAGTCGAAGAAGCGCATGGAGAGGCTTTCGACATGCGCCATCAGCTCATTGCGCAGGGTATAAACGATGTTCTGCCCGGTTTCCTGAATCTTCAGGTACTGCAGGCGGTTGCAGATAAATTGCAGCAGCAGAATCGCCACATACAGCCCCGCCGCAATCAGGATGCCCTGAAAGCGCGTTTCCGGCGGCAGATCCTGCGCGCTCTGCTGGGTGATGTACTTGTCAATCGCGTCGCCGATGATGCGCGGGCGGGCAATGTCGAACACCGTCAGCAGCCCCACCAGCACACAGCACAGCGCAACCGTTTTCCAGTAGGGCTTGATGTAGCCCATCAGGCGCAGGAAGGCGTTGCCGTGATACGAAACGTCCTGCGGCTCGTTATCCCCGAACTTACTCCGCATGTGCAGCGCCTCCTTCCTCGTGAAGTTCCTTTTCCAGCTGCTGCTTGCGGTACAGGCTTGCGTACAGCTTGCCGTTGTTCAGCAGCTCCTCGTGCGTGCCGTACTCCTCCACCTTGCCTTCGTCCAGCACAAGAATGTGGTCGGCATCCTGAATGGTGGAAATGCGGTGCGCTACGATGATGGTCGTGCGACCCTTGCGCAGGCGGCGCAGATTATCCAGTATTTGCCGTTCCGTGTCCGTATCAACAGCAGAGAGCGCATCGTCCAGCAGCAGAATCGGCGCATCCTTCATCAGCGCGCGGGCAATGGAGGAACGCTGCTTCTGGCCGCCGGAAATCGTCACGCCGCGTTCGCCCACCAGCGTCTGGTACTGCTTGGGGAACTCCATGATGTTATCGTGGATGCAGGCGTTTTTCGCTGCCTCCTGCACCGCGTCCAGTGACTTGTTGTCTGAGCCGAACGCGATGTTGTTCTGCAGCGTGTCAGAAAAGAGGAAGTTATCCTGCGGCACACAGGCGATATTCCTGCGCAGCGCCGCCAGCGGGATTTCGCGCAGATTGTGTCCGTCGATGGTAATCATGCCGTCCGGTACGTCGTACAGGCGCATGAGCAGGCTCGGCAGCGTGCTTTTGCCCGAACCGGTGCGCCCCAGTACCGCCAGCGTCTCGCCCGCCTTCACATGCACCGACACATCTTCCAGCACCGGCACGGTCGGCTGGTCGGGATAGGCAAAGGACAGGTGTTCAATGTCGATATCGCCCTTGAGCGTCTGAATCGAAGGGTTCACCATGTCGCCGTCCACGATTTCCGGCTTCGCGTCAAAAATCTCCTGAATGCGACGCAGGCTCGCCATGCCCTGACTGACGCTCGTGATGCACTCGCCCACCGCCATCATCGGCCACACCAGCATCGTCACATACGAGTTGAAGCTGATGAACTGCCCAATGTTGATTTCGCCGTAAATCGCCAGATAGCCGCCGTAAGCCAGCGTCAGCAGACTCGCTATACCGACAATCAAGTCCAGCAGCGGCATCACCAGCGCCTGCAGGCGCACAACGCCGAGGTTCTTTTCCTTCGTGAACAGCGTCGTCTTCGCAAAAGCGTACAGCTCCTTGCGTTCCTGCACGAAGGATTTAATCACGCGGATGCCCGACACCGTTTCCTGCACTTGGTCCGTCAGCGTCGAGAACGCCTGCTGCTTGGCCAGAAAGCGCTTGTGCATCACCTTGCCATAGAAGTAATCGCCGAAGATGATGAGAATCAGCGGCAGCACCGCCACACCCGTCAATTTCGGGCTGACATACGTCATCATCTGCCACAGCACCAGCAGCAGCATCACCGTCGCGTCGAATGCGCTGATGACGTTCATGCCCACCAGCGTGCGAACCGCCTGCAGGTCGTTGATGAAGCGCGCCATCAGGTCGCCGGTCTTGTGCTCGTTGTAATAGTGCGGCGAGAGTGAGGATAAGTGCGCGAACAAATCGCTGCGCAATTCCTTCTCAATCGACCGTGCCGACCCGAACAGGAAAAAGCGCCACGCAAAACGCCCCACCGCGATAATTACGCCAATCAGCACAATTTTCCAGACCAACCCCATCACGCCGCCCATATCCAGCGTGTGCTGATCCAGCCCGTTGGTAATTTCGCCTGTGAACCGCGGCACATAGGTATTCACCTCGTCCACAATGAACAGCGCCAGAATGCCCAGAATGTACTGCCACCAGTGGCGGCGAACATATCGCCACGCCAGCTTCATCTCCTTCATTGCTGCCTCCTTATGCTTCGTAACGACTCATTGTAGCACATTTCGGCGCAAAAAGACACACATTCGCCGAAAATTCCGCGCAGGTTTACAATCCAGGCTGGCGTTTGTTTCCTTGCGGGATGGAAAGGGAAAAAGATGCCCCCGGGACGGCGGGTTTTGCGCGTTCCGGGGGATTATTTTTTATACTATTTCCAGATAAGAATGCGCCAAGATGCGCCGCGAATTTTTCATTCTGGCTAACGTGAATGAAACGCAGCGTAGCAGCGCTACGCTAAGTGGAATGAGCGGACGCCAGAAGGGAAAAGGCGCAAGCAGATGGCGCAGGTGAATCTGGAAATAGTATTACTTCGCCACGTTGTTGCTCGGCGTCCCATTCAAGAAGTTCCTTACATTCTCCACCGCCGTATCCATCAGCCGCTGGCGCGCCTCGTGGCTCGCCCACGCGATGTGCGGCGTGATAATCATGTTGTCCAGCCCCAGCAGCGGGTTGTCCGCCCGAATCGGCTCGGTGGACACCACGTCCGACGCGGCGGCGTACACCTTGCCGGACAGCAAAGCATCCCGCAAATCCGCTTCGTTGATGAGCCCGCCGCGCGCGGTATTGAGCAAAATCACGCCGTTTTTCATCTTCGCCAGCGCGGTTTTGTCAATCATGCCGACGTTCTCCGGGGTCTGCGGGCAGTGCAGGGACACAATGTCGCTGCGGGTGTACAGTTCATCCAGCGGCACATAGCCTTCGCCTGATCCGTGGCGGCTGTAATAAATGACATTCATGCCGAACGCGCGGGCGAGTTCCGCCGTCGCCTGACCGATACGCCCATAGCCGACGATGCCGAACGTCTTGCCCGACAGCTCCATCAGCGGATAATCCCAGAAGGAGAAGTCTCGGCAAGCCGTCCAGCGTCCCTGCTGCACCGCGTCGTTGTGATGGCCGATGCGGTGGCAGATTTCCAGCAGCTGCGCCATCACGAACTGCGCAACCGCCTGCGTGCCATAGGACGGAACATTTGCGACAACGATGCCCTTTTCCTTCGCCGCCGCAATGTCAATGACGTTGAAGCCCGTCGCCAGCACACCGATGTAGCGCAGATTCGGGCATTCATCCATCGTTTGGCGGGTAATGGGCGTCTTATTGGTGAGGATGATCGGCGCGTCGCCGATGCGGGGGAGAATCTCCTCCGGCGCGGTATAATCGTAGACAGTCAAGTCGCCCAAGGCGGCGAGGGCTTCCCAGCTCAGGTCGCCGGGATTTTCCACAGCGCCGTCCAGAATGGTGATTTTCATGGGTGTGTACCTCCTGCGGTGGTTTGTTTCGGTTCCTATTATATAGCAGGGTGTGACAGAATTGCAAGGGGATTTTGCGGATGCGCAAAGCAGAGAAGGATATACAGTCGCCTCTTGTGGGGGCGCCATTCCAACGTTTCCTCGGCGACCCATTCAAAGGGAAAATTCAAACAGGTCGCGGCAGCGAAGCGTTCTGTGCCAAATGAGTGCACCTCGATAGCCCGACCGCCGCCGTCCATCCACTTAATTCGCCTTTTTTCGCGAAAAATCCAGCTTGATACTATTTCCAGATAAGAATGCGCCAAGATGCGCCGCGAATTTTTCATTCTGGCTAACGTGAATGAAACGCAGCGTAACAGCGCTACGCTAAGTGGAATGAGCGGACGCCAGAATGAAAAAGGCGCAAGCAGATGGCGCAGGTGAATCTGGAAATCGTATTACGTCCATTTTTCCCGGACAAGCAGGGATTCCCATCATGCGCTCCTCCAAAGCCGGGCAGACTGCATCTCGGAAGGAGGAATGCCGCATGGACAGAAAACGACCCTTGCACCCCAGTCCGCTGGTGAAAACGCTTGCGGATGCTCAGCGCCGCATGAGCCGCACCGACGTGCTTGGCTCGTGGACAGGCGTGCCGTGGGAGGACGCGGACGAAGAACCCGTGCAGGACGCTGATGACCTGTGACGTGCATTTGACGCGTGTGCTGGGGCTTCCCGCCGTGCTGCGCGGGCGCTCGCAGGGGCATGTGGAACGCGCCGTGCTCGAAAACGACGGTCACGCGCTGCGCGGGCTGATTGTCCGGCGCGGGTTCGGCGGCGCAAAGTGGGTCGCGAGGGACAGCATTGCCTTGCTTGGCGACGTGTCTGTCATCCTCCGCGCCTGCCCAACGCACCTGCCCCGCAAAACGGATTTCCGCCTGCGCACCGTCAAGGATACGCGCGGCTTGACCCTCGGCTGCGTGACGGATGTGCTCATCAGCGCGGACAATCTGCTCGTCAGTGAGCTGGAGGTCTCCCTCGGTTTGATTGACGATTTCCGCGACGGACGGCGGCGCATCCGCCACTTTTCCGCTTCACCCGACGGCGATGTTCTCGTTCCGGAAGGCGAAATTCTCTTGGAAGGGAGGGAAACGCAGTGAACAAGATGCTGATTGGCTCGGCGGTCGGTCTGGCAATGGGTATCGGGCTGATGATGCTGCCCGGCATTCGTCAGGATGTCCAGAAAGGCGCAAACAAAGTCAAGAAAGCCGTGCAGGACATGAGCGAAGGACAGCAATAATGGAGGCGGGCAGGATTGCACCATCATGCGTCCTGCCCGTTTTCCCATTCGCTGCGAAAGGAGGAAAAGCGCATGGAGAAAGCCGTCACGCGGCGCAAATGGACAGTGGGGCTGCTAATCGCGGGCACGGTCGCACTGGTGGTCGCATTCTGGTCGTTGATCATGTCGATGCTGTCGTTGCTGGCAGTCGCGGGCGTTTTGACGCTGCTGTCCCTGCCGCTGTGCAAAGTACTGGAAAAGCGGCTGCCCGGCGGCGCGGCGGCGGCGATCGCCCTGCTGACACTGCTCGGCGCAGTGCTGGGAATGCTCTGGGGGCTGATTCCGCCCCTCTTGCGGCAGAGTGCGCAGCTCATGTCGCGCCTGCCCGCGCTGCTGGACAGCCTGCGGGAGCTGCTCGCCCGATGGAGTGCTGCGCTCGAAGCGCGCGGTATCCCCCTCGGCGACATGCAGGCGGAGCTGTTCTCGCGCATCAGCGCTGCCGCGGGGCAGCTTGCCGCAACGCTCGTCAGCGGGATTCGCCGCCTGACCGGGAGCGTCAGCCAATGGCTGCTTGCACCGCTGCTGTCGTTTTACTTTTTGCGTGACCGCAAGCGCTTTTGCCTCCTGCTGTCGCTGGTTCTGCCCGTCAAATACCGTGCGCGCGGCATCCGTGCCGCCCGTGAAATGCGCCGCGAATCCGCCCTGTACCTGCGCGGACAGCTGATTCTCTCGCTGTTCGTCGCCGCCATGACCGCCCTTGCGCTGCTGCTCACGCGTACGCCCGGCGCACTGCTGCTGGGGCTGTTCATGGGCGTGATGGAGCTGATTCCCTATATCGGCCCGTTCATTGCGGGCGTTCCGGCGGTGCTGCTGGCACTGCAAAGCGGCTGGACGGCAGCGCTGTGGACACTGTTGGCAATCTGCCTTGTGCAGCAGGTGGAAGCGAACCTGCTCTCCCCGCGCCTGCTCTCCGGCGCGACGCGGCTGCATCCATTGGCGGTACTGCTTGCGATTGCCTTCGGCGGCATGGCGGGCGGCGTGGTCGGAATGATGGCGGCGCTGCCGCTGGTTGTGTGCGTGCGCGGCGCAGTTAGAGGGTGGCGAGAGTGAGAAAAGCACCTTGTATACAACCAGTCCGCAAAAAAATTATCGCCGCAGGGAAATTTCTTTCTCTGCGGCGATGATTGTATGCAATCAGGTTACATTGTGCGGGTTACTTCGCGATGAAGTTCACCAGACGACCCGGCACGAAGATGACCTTCGTCACAGTCTTGCCCGCGAGGATCTTCTGGATTTCCGGCAGCTGCTGGAGTTCCGTCTCCGCGCGTTCCTTCGTCATGTCGGCGGGAATCATCACGCGGCCGCGAACCTTGCCGCAGACCTGCACGGCGATTTCGATTTCCGACTTCACCAGCGCGTCTTCGTCCCACGTCGGCCACTTCTGATACGTCATCGTGCCCCCGAAGCCCTGATTCTCCCACATTTCTTCCGTGATGTGCGGCGCAACGGGGTTGAGCAGCAGGAGCAGGGTTTTGAGTTCCCCACGCGTCACACTGCCGACGGAAACCATCTCATTCACCAGCGTCATCATCTGCGCGATGGCAGTGTTGAACTTCATGGCTTCATAGTCCGTCGAAACCTTCTTGATTGTTTCGTGCATGAGGGTGTTCAGCTTCTCGCTGTACCCCTCGTCGGGCGTCACGTTCTCCTGCAAGCGCCACACGCGGTCGAGGAAGCGGCGGCAGCCCTTCGCGCTCTGCGTGCTCCACGGAATCGCCTGATCGAACGCGCCCATGAACATCTCGTACACGCGGAACGCATCCGCGCCGATTTCGTCGATGATATCATCCGGGTTGACAACGTTGCCGCGCGACTTGGACATCTTCTCGCCGTTCTCGCCCAGAATCATGCCGTGGCTGGTGCGCTTCTGGTAGGGTTCGGGCGCGGGAATCACGCCAATGTCATGCAGGAACAGATGCCAGAAACGGCTGTACAGCAGATGCAGGGTCGTGTGCTCCATGCCGCCGTTGTACCAGTCCACGGGCAGCCAATAGCGAAGCGCTTCGGGCGAGGCAATGGCTGTTTCGCAGTGCGGGTCGCAGTAGCGCATGAAGTACCAGCTTGACCCTGCCCACTGGGGCATGGTGTCGGTTTCGCGCGTCGCCGGGCCGCCGCAGCACGGGCAGGTGGTGTTCACCCAGTCATGCATGACGGACAGGGGGGATTCGCCGGAATCGGTCGGCTCGTAGTTGTCCACCATCGGCAGCGTCACAGGGAGCTGATCTTCCGGCACAGCCACCATACCGCACTTGTCGCAGTGCACAATCGGGATGGGTTCGCCCCAGTAGCGCTGGCGGCTGAACACCCAGTCGCGGAGCTTGTAGTTGACCTTCTTCTCGCCCAGCCCGTTCTTCTCCAGATATTCGGTGATCGCTTCCTTCGCCTGCGCGACCTTCATGCCATCAAGGAAGCCGGAATTGACCATCACGCCGTCCTGAATATCGGTATACGCTGCTTCCTCAATATTGCCGCCCGCGACGACCTCAATCATCGGGATGCCGAACTTGTGCGCGAACTCCCAGTCACGGGTGTCGTGCGCCGGAACAGCCATGATTGCGCCCGTGCCGTAGGTCATCAGAACATAGTCGCTCAGCCAAATCGGGATTTCCTTGCCGTTGACGGGGTTGACCGCGCGGACGCCCTCAATCTGCAGACCCGTCTTGTCCTTCGCCAGCTCGGCGCGTTCAAAGTCGCTCTTCTTCGCGGCTTCCGCGCGGTACGCCATGCACGCGTCGTAGTTGGTGATTTGGTCCTTCAGCTTGTCAATCAGCGGATGCTCAGGGGACAAGACCATATACGTCGCGCCGAAGAGCGTATCCGGGCGCGTGGTGAAAACGCGCACCTTCTCGCCCGGCACGGTCAGGGAAAAATCCACTTCCGCGCCGACACTGCGGCCAATCCAGTTGCGCTGCTGCACCTTCACCTTGTCGATGAAGTCCACCGTGTCCAAGCCGTCGAGCAGCTTCTGGGCATAGGCGGTAATCTTCAGCATCCACTGCTTCTTGACCTTGCGGATGACCTGCGTGCCGCAGCGCTCGCACACGCCGCCCACAACTTCCTCATTCGCCAGACCGCACTTGCAGCTGGGGCACCAGTTGATGGGCATTTCGGACTTGTACGCCAGCCCGTGCTTGAACAGCTGAAGGAAAATCCACTGCGTCCAGCGGTAGTAGGACGGGTCGGTGGTGTTGACCTCGCGGGAATAGTCGAAGGAGAAGCCGATTTTCTGCAATTGCTCACGGAAGTGGTCGATGTTCTTCTTCGTCACGATGGCGGGGTGAACCTTGTTCTTGATGGCGTAGTTCTCCGTCGGCAGACCGAAAGCGTCCCAGCCGATGGGGAAAAGGACATTGCAGCCCTCCATGCGGCGCTTGCGGGCGATGATGTCCATCGCGGTATTGGAGCGCGGATGCCCGACGTGCAGCCCCTGTCCCGACGGATACGGGAACTCAATCAGGCCGTAGAATTTCGGCATGGTGTAGTCGTTCTTCGCCTCGAAAACGTGACTGTCCGCCCAGCGCTTCTGCCACTTCGGTTCGATGGCTTTGGGGTCATAGGGTTTGAATTCCATGATGCTTCCTCCCTGCTTTTCTCGGACGGAACAAAAAAACGTTCCGCCCCTGCAAATTCTGCAAAGACGAAACGGCTGTTTCGCGGTACCACTCTGCTTGTCCGGACGTGCCGAACCTCTCTTGCGCGTAACGTGCGCCATTCGCCGAACCCTTCGTCCGGTTTGCGCTCCGGGGCGAGCGGCTGACAGGCGTCTGACCGCGCTTCCACCAGCACGCGGCTCTCTGGAACAGACGGAACTTCCAGCGTTCCCCTTCATTGCGGGATACCGTCAGTATAATGCTTTTTGCGGGCGTTGTCAAGGGTTTCGTTCTTTGCTTTTTCGGTGTTTTTACACGCAGAATGGTTCGCTTCAGCCGAATTTTGTGCTATACTATTAGCAATTATGCTGCGGCAAGGAGGAAAGGCGTTATGCACCTGATTATCCCCAAGAATTACAATCCCGTGCTGAACCTACGGGATACGGAAATCGCCATCAAACTGGTCAAGGATTTTTTCGAGACGGAGTTAGCCCGCGCGCTGAACCTGACCCGTGTGTCCGCGCCGATTATGGTCACACCCGGCAGCGGTCTGAACGACAACCTGAACGGCGTCGAACGACCGGTATCCTTTGACGTTCTTGAAACCGGTGAAACGGCGGAAATCGTCCATTCGCTGGCGAAATGGAAGCGTCAGGCGCTCAAAACGTACGGCTTCCAGCCCGGTGAAGGACTGTACACAGACATGAACGCCATCCGCCGCGACGAAACGACCGATAACATCCACTCGATTTTCGTCGACCAGTGGGACTGGGAGAAAATCATCACCCCTAAGCAGCGCACGATGGAGACGCTGCAAGCGACCGTCCGCGCGATTTACCTCACCCTGCGCAAGACGGAGGGCTTCGTCTGCGCGCATTATCCGCACATCAAGCCCGAACTGCCCGACGACATCACGTTCGTCTCGTCGCAGGAATTGGAGGATTTGTATCCCGACCTGCCGCCGAAGGAACGCGAATACCGGGCGGTACGCGAATACGGCGCGGTGTTCCTGACGGGCATCGGCGGTGCGCTGCGTTCCGGACAGATGCACGACGGCCGCGCCCCGGACTACGACGACTGGTCACTCAACGGTGACATTCTGCTCTACGACCCGCTGCTGGATATTGCGCTGGAAGTGTCGAGCATGGGCATCCGCGTTGACCCGGACGCGCTGCGCCGTCAGCTGGCGATTCGCGGCTGCGAGGAGCGCGCGGAGCTGCCATTCCAAAAGGCACTGCTCAACGGCGAGCTGCCCCAGACGATGGGCGGCGGCATCGGGCAGAGCCGCATGTGCGTCTACCTGCTGCGCAAGGCGCATGTGGGCGAGGTGCAGGCGAGCCTGTGGCCGCTGGACGTGCAGGACGCGTGCAGGAAGGCAAATATTCAGCTGCTGTAAGCAAAGCAATGAGGGCAAGCCTGAAATGCGGCTTGTCCCCCTGTTTTATTATCCCGTATGAAATTGCCCCATCATGCAGAGACTCTCGCCGCTGCCCCATCTGCTTCATACTGCACGATCCACCGCCGAAATGTTTCCTGACTTACGCCTGCCTCTGCTGCGTCACGCATGCTTTTCTTTCCGAATTTGCCTTTTGCTGATATCCCATAAAATGCTCCCTCCATAATTGACAGTTTGGTTTTTTTACTGTCTCTCATAGAGGGAGCATATCACATTCCCCAGCATTGTCTTCATGTCCGCGCAGGGAAGCGTTCACTCCCCTGCGCGGACGTTTTTTGACTGGCTTATACTATTCCCAAATGAGAATTCGCGGCGCAAGCAGATGGCGCAGGTGAATTCGGAAATAGTATTATACTATTTCCAGATAAGAATGCGCCAAGATGCGCTGCGAATTTTTCATTCTGGCTAACGTGAATGAAACGCAGCGTAGCAGCGCTACGCTAAGTGGAATGAACGGACGCCAGAAGGGAAAAGGCGCAAGCAGATGGCGCAGTTGAATCTGGAAATAGTATTACTTCTTTTCCGACCCCATCGCGCCCGTCATCAGGACAGCACCCGAAATCACGGCGAGCAGCATCAGGATGAAGGAGAGGATGAACGGAACGCCCAGCGCGCCGATGGTGGACGTGCCGCCGAAAATCAGCACGAGGTCATCCATGCGGAAGTTGATTTCCGTCACCAGATAACGGAACCACGCAACCAGTGTGCCTGCCAGACCAGCCGCCGCCAGCAGACCAATCTTCTTCACGCCCGCGACGAGGTAGCACACTGCCGACACGAGGAGCAGCACCAGCACAACCGCGTCGAAGTTCATCTTCGTGGTCGCAGCCGTGTCAATGATGATGTAGAAGATAGCCGCCAGCACCGCAATCACCGCTGCGACAATCGAAAGCGTTTTACGGTCAGCGGACGCCGCCTTCTTCTTGACGTCCATGAAGTAGGACACCAGCATCGCGAGACCGAAGAGCGCTGTCAGCACAATCAGCACGATGCGCGCAATCAGCATGTCCGTCTCGACCCAAGACGTCGTGTGGACGACGTGGCTGGTTTCGTTCATGCCGTTCATGGCGGCGGAGTTCGCGTAGGCATAGAGGAAGTTCTTCGCCGAAGTGCGGAGGTTGTTCAGCAGCTTGCCGTCTTCCGCCGCCCAGCCTTCAATCTTCGACACCAGCCAGTCGCCGGAGGACAGCCAAGTGTCATTGCCCGCTTCCAGACCGATGGAAACGTCCATCCAGTTGCGGTTCGCCATGACAGCGTCCGTCAGCGTCACGCCGACGAAGCCCCATTCCTTGCGCAGAACTTCGTTGCAAAGTCCGCTGTGCGCGCCTGCCCAGCGCGTGCCGATACGGTTGAAGGAGGTCATAGCGGCGTTCGCACCGCCCTCTTCCACCGCGTACTGGAAGCCCTTCAGGTAGATTTCACGAATCGCCTGTTCCGTCGCGAAGGTTGCAACCGACTGGCGGTACGTCTCAAAGTCATTGAGCGCGAAGTGCTTGATGTAGACGACCAGACCCTTCGAGCGAGCCGCTGCCACTTCCTGCGCCGCCATCTTGCCGGACAGGAAGCCGTCCTCGGAGTAATACTCGAAGTTGCGGCCGGAGTAAGGCGTACGGTGGATGTTCATCGCCGGGCCGTACCAGCCAACCACGCGGTTGTCGGAGCGCAGCGCATCTTCGCCCATCGACAGGCCAACATTGTAGAGGATTTCCGTGTTGAACGTCGCCGCCATGACTGGTTCGGAGGTATACGCCACCGTGGAGTTGTTGCCTGCATACGTCGCCTTGATGCCCTGCGGGCCGTCCGCTGCCACCGTCGCGGGCAGACCGATGGAGGCGATTGCCCGCGTGCCGTAGCCGGAGTGACCAACCAGTTCCGCCAAATCCGTCAGCGTCAGCTGATTGAGCAGATCCACCCACATCGGGTCGTCGTAGTCCTTGCCAATCAGGTTCGCCAAGGTGTAGTTCGTCGCGGTTGAACCCGTAATGGCCGTCTCGTCGGGCGCTTCCGCCGTGTAGTTGAATTGCAGACCGTTGATAATAGCGTCGTTCGCCGTCAGGCTGTCATAAGAAACCGGCCAAGTGCCCTGCCAGTCGCTGCGGGACAGGTACGTCACGAGGTTCTCGCCGTAGCTGTTCAGATCCGCATCACCGAACTGGTTGGTAATCTTGTAGCCCGTGCCGGACACGCTGTACGTCGCATTGTCGTCGCTGTCGACCGTGAACTTATAGACCTTTGCCGCGTCGCCAGGGGCATCCATCGCCGCCGCGCCGTTCGCGGTCAGCGTTGCGGTTTCCGCCTCTTCTGCGCCTTCCGCAGCCGGCGTTTCCTGTGCGATGGGGGCATAGCCCTTCGCCGCGAGGATGTTGTTCACCGCGTCGTGTGCATCCAGACCAACGCTCAGGTAGTAGTCACCCGCTTCGAGAATGTAGGTTTTGTTGACATGTTCGTCGTAAACCGTCAATTCCTTGCGGTCAACCGTCACGGAGACGGTCTCGGATTCACCGGGCTGGAGGATGTTCGTCTTGCCGAAGCCGACAAGCTGCACAGACGCCTTCTCAATCGCGTTCGCGCGGTCGAATTCGGTGTACGGCTGCTGACCGTAGACCTGCACGACTTCCTTGCCTGCGACGTTGCCCGTGTTCGTCACCTTCACCAGCACGGTGAAGCTGTCGGTTGCCGCGTCGTAGGTCACGCTTTCCAGCGCCTGTTCAAACGTGGTGTAAGACATGCCATAGCCGAAGGGATACGCGACTTCCTCGCCGTACACCCAGCTGTCGCCCTTGGACGCGAAGATGCCCGCATTGCCGGACGCGTTGCCCTGCTCCATGACCGCATCTTCATAGCGCGTTTCGTAGTACTTGTAGCCGACATAGATGCCTTCGGATTCCACCAGATAGTGAATCGCATAGCGCACCTTCGTCTTGTCGCCCGGCACGCCGTCAATCGTCACGCCGCCGACCGTGCCCGTCTCTTCATCCGCATTGGTGTAGACGTAGGAGCCGAAGTTCTGAATCGCCGCGGAGGACAGGGAGGACACGGAGTAGGTGTCCACCAGTCGGCCAGAGGGGTTCACGTCGCCTACCAGAATCTGCGCCACCGCGTTCAGGCCGTACTGACCGGGGCCGCCGATCCACAGGCAGGCATCCACGCCGTATTCCGGATTGTTCACCCAGTCCATCGCCATGGCGTTGGAGGAGTTAATCAGCACAATCGTCTTGCTGAAGCCCTGCGAAGCCACATACTTGAGCAGCTCGCGCTCGGAATCCTGCAATTCAAAGTACGACGTACCGTCGGTGAATTCGCCGGTGTACAGGTCAGCGCCTTCGCCGCCGGAGCGTCCGATAACGACAATCGCCGCATCCTTGTAGCCATCCAGATTCACGCCGGAAGATGCCACCGCGTCCGCCGAAACCTCGGCAATGCGGGTCGCCGCCGGGACGTCCGCATATTCGGTGAACATGCCGGGCGTGGAGCGGTTGGTCTTGTCTTCCTTCATCTGCGCAATCTGCGCGCTGTACCAGTCCATCATCGCAGTGTTAACGTTCAGACCCGCCGCCGTGAGCGCGCTGGTCATTGTCGCTGCCTTGCTGGTATCAACCTGACCGGAACCCGTGCCGCCATAGATGGTATCAACTGCGCCGCGGCCGAAAACGGTCACGCCCAGCCCTTTTTCCATCGGCAGCGCGCCGTTGTTCGTCAGCAGCACAGAGCCTTCGCCCTGAATCTGCTCACACAGCGCCTTCTGCCACGCGGTCAGCGCATCATCGTCACGCGTACCGTCTTCCTTCAGGAAACTGGAGGCATAATAGGTAGCGTTCTTGCTGGGGTCATCCGTCACCACGCTCGTGGTCACGATGCCCAGTTCCTTGTTGATCATCATGGCGTAAGCAGCCGTGAAGTAACTGCCCACCAGAACAATCGTCAGGAGAATACAGGAGATGGATGTCAAGAGTGCCAAGAGTTTTGTGCGTTTCATGGACACCTTTCCCTTTCTATGAGGGCGCAGCGCCCCCTTTGATGTGCTGATTCTATCATAAAAAAACGACACGAAACGCATTCGTGTCGAAACTGGTTTCTTTTTGTGCGTAAATCGTCATGCGGACTGCTGCGGACGCGGCAGCAGAAGCGAGAGGATGAACATCTGGTCTTTCGTATCGATGCTCATATGCCCGTCGTACTTCTCGATGATATAGCGGATGGAGCGCAGTCCGAAGCCGTGGTACTGTGTGTCCTTCTCCGTCTTCGGCAGTCCCTCGTGCATTTCCGGCGGCTTGCTGCAAAAATTCTCGAAGACAATCTGCGTCATGCCCACCACGTCGCTGACGCGGATATTGACGCTGCGGTTTTCGGGCGCTTCCGCCATCACCGCCTGAATCGCGTTGTCCAGCGCATTGCCGAAGATGGAATAGATATCGGACTTTTCAATGGGCGCGAGCAGCGATACATCCAGCATCGTCGTCAGCAGAATGTGATTTGCGCTGCAATACAGGCTCTTTTCAGACAGCACCGAATCCAGCGCCGCATTGCCCGTGTGGAACGTGTACTCATAGCGCTGAATCTCCTGCTCCACCTCGTCAAAAAACGCCGCGTGTTCATCCAGCTGCTGTGCCCGGCGGTAAGTGTCGATGTGGTAGCGCAGGTCGTGGCACTTCATGTTGATGCTGTCTATCGTCTTGCCCAGCAGCTGATGCCTGGATTCCTCCCGTGCCAACAGGCTCTCGATGATTTCCTTCTCGCGGCGCATCTCGTCGGCGTACATGCACTGGTAAATCAGCACCATCACCATAATGACCGAGAGAATCGAGAACAGGCGGTCAAGCAGCGAAATATCCGTCGGCAGCGACACGGAACGCACGAACACCGTCAGCAGCGTCACCAGCGTCAGGAACAGCACCTTCCAGTTGCCGAGCTTCAAATCGCCGTTCTCCGGAAAGCGCCGCACGAACATCAGGTAGCACACGGCGTACACCACCACAAACGATGCGCCGGAGAGCAGATAGAACAGCGGATCACGCGGCTTGGCCATCCAGCATGTCGCCAGTCCGCCAACCTTGAACGCCAGATTCTGAATCGCATAGGAGGAAATACCGATACAAAGCGCATTTGTCGTCGGAATGTCCATCGTCAGGCACAGCACCAGCAGCGATTCGGCAAAAATCGCTGCCACGCGCGCAAAACGATGCCCCAGCAGCGGATGAAACCATGCCAGCACCAAGTAGCACAGCACCACCGGCAGCACAATTTTCAGCGGGCGCAGCCGCGACTTCATCCGCACAACGAACAGCCCCTCCGCCAGCAGAATCTGCACCGCGAAGAACATATGGAATGGAAAATCATTGTTCAGATAATTCGCCAAGTTCGTCAGCATCTTCGTCACCTCACGCCGTAATAGCGGTTGACCGCATTCAGAAAGTCCCTGCGCATCGCGCGCGACAGCGGAATCGCTTCGCCGTGAACCGTCACATCGTTCTTTCCGACCATCGTCACGAAGCCCAGATTGGCGATATAGGAATGCGAGCTTCGGCTGAATTCCGCGCCCAACTGTTCTTCCGCCTCCTGCAGGGACGAGCGGACGGGGAATTCGCCCTGCGCCGTATGATAAATGACATGGTGATTGCTGCCCTCGGCATAGTAAATCTCGTTTTTCTCCAAGAACAGGATGCTGTCTTTTGTTTTCAGGCAAATTTTCGACTGCCGGTACTCCACCCGCTTGAACGCCTTGTTCAGCTTCACAGTCAGCCCCGGCAGCGTCACCGGCTTGACCAGAAAGCCGATGGCGTCCACCTCATAGCCGCGGATGGCGCACTGGCTGAGGCGCGTGGTGAAAATCAGGATGGCATCCGGGTGACTCCGCCGCAGCTGCTCCGCCGTCGAAAGGCCGTCCATGCCCGGCATGTCGATATCCATCAGCACAATGTCCGGATGCTCGCACCCGACGAGAAACGACGCCCCGTCCGCATAGAACACCAGCTGCGCCATGCGCCCCGTTTCCGCCAGATACTGCGCCACCAAGCCCTGCATATACTGGCGCGTCTCCAATTCATCATCCACAATGGCGATGGTCATAGGCTGCCCTCCGATTGTTTGGTTATTCTATTATAACAAACTGCGCGGCGGATGTAAATGGGCGGAGGAAAAAGAAAAAATGCCGCTGACGAAGGTGTCGCAGCAGCATGTTACGCCACTCGCTTCTGCTTGCGGCGTTTTTCGGCTTTCTTTTCATCCTTCCTGCCGCTCAGCCATGTAAAAACAATGCAGCCGCACATTCCAAGCGGACCAAGGGTTGTAATGATTGTACCATAGTTCAGCAGGCGGAAATACCACGGCGTGGCGTAGAAGGTGATTACTTGCCCGTCCGGTGTCTGCTTCATCACCGCGCCCTGATAGATATAATACCGGCTGCCGTGCAATTCTGTCGTTTCTCCATGCCAGCGCGGTTGCCCGTTCTGATTCAGGTCAGCAGAGATCATTTCGCCGCACGCAAAAACGTATTTGTGCGGCGTCAGCCAGCACACAACCGCGTTTTCCTGTTCGGTCAGTCTGAAGTTGCCACGGGGGTCGTGTGCATCGGAAACGGCAATCGTCTCAATATAATTGCCTTCTTCATCCAGCACCTTGATGATGTACCGCCAGCCATAGCCGCAGTAGATGTACGTCCCATCTGTTGCAACATCCGTAACCACCCCGGTGAAATCCGTATTTTCCGTGTCGATATACGGCTTTCCCGCGCTTGCGAGCTTCTGATACTGCCACGGCAGCCGCGAAAAAACAAAGTGAAGGCAGAGGCCATTTGCAAAGCACAGCAGGAACATCAGCATCGTCAGGACTTTCCAGATAGAGAGGTTCATCCCGAAATCAATCTCGCCAATCCACGAGTTTTCCCGTCCATAGCTGCGCCTCGCTAACCACGGCGTTTGCACCGTTTTCTTCATCAAAATTCTTCCTCCCGCGGATAAAATTCCGTGTGCTCATTCGTTGTATTCGTGACGGAGGTGCTTTCTCCCTGCTTCTGCGCGAATTTCTTCTACAATAGATAAGGAGGTACGCCCATGAAACGCATCTTCCTCGTGCTGACCTTCCTGACCCTCTGCCTCATGCTGTGCGCAAGTGCTTCCGCGGACAGTGCGCCGATGCAGCTGATGCGCATGAACCCGCTTGCGTTCAGCAAGCAGCCCACCCGCATTGAGAGCGTGACCCCGACCCCCGACGGCAGCTTCGTCATCATCTACTTTGCGGACAGCGACACCGCCGGAATGCAGGAAATGCGGCTGGAACTGTTCGATGCGGCGGGTGCGTCCCTGCTGTCCGCCGCGCTGGGGGATGCCAATCTGCTGGAGGAGGGTGCGCCGTATCCGCGCGGACAGGTGATTTTGGAGAAAAACCGCTTCGTGTGCGAATATTACCCGGACATTACGACGATGGAAGTCTACAAGCAGCGCATCTACCGCTACACGGGGAAGCAGGTGCAGAAGCCGACGACGAAGAAGCTGAAATTCGGCGCGGCGTGCTATGCCGAGCGTGTCGGGGATTACATGTTCCGTATGCAGGCACATTCGGAGGACGAAAGCGACGCTTCGCCCTACCGCACGGTGAAAATCTCGCATATTGCCAGCGGGAAGCAGAAGACGCTGTATCTGTACGACTGGTCGTTCTGCGCCTTCCCTGATGCAGACGGGAATCTGCTGTTTGCCCAGCAGAACGAGCGCGGGAATCTGGAAATCCGCCAGTATAGCGCGTCGATGCAGGAGACGATTGTCGAGCTGGACAGCGGCTATTTCGACGACAACCTTTCCTATGTTTCTTCCGCCGCCTGCATCGAATCAACAGCATATCTGCTGATTTCGCAAGGGTTCTCAAAATACACTTTGCTGACTTACGACCGAGAGGCACAAAAAATCACCGACAGCCGGGCATTCTCCGCAGCAGAGGACGGCTATTTTATTGCCGACTTCAAAACCGCAGGTTCTTCCCTGCTGTCGGTGGATGCCCATTGGAATGTCCCCTTGCAGCGGCGTGAGCTGCACATCTATCTGTTAGGCAGTGATTGGACGCGCACCGCCCTGCCCTTGCAGCACGATTTCTGCTTATACGTCTATGCGGCACAGGAAAGCATCACGACCGTCGAGGCAGACGGCAGCACCTACTTCCTCTGCCAATACGTTCTTCACACTTCCGGCATATCCTCCGACGAAATGTAACGCAGCAACGTCACCAGCTTGTCCCGCTGCATTTGCTCCACGCTTTCCACCGACCATCCTCCTTCCTTATCAGGGAGATACCAAATCTGCCAGTACGTCCCGTCGGACGCGCAATGCTCCGTAACCAGCCCGCGCCCCGAAAACATGAACTCTTGTTCGTTTGCATCCAGCATCAGCACCTCTTGATATGTATGCGTACCCTCCGCCAGCGCTGCGAAATCCGCCGCATCCCGGCGCGCCGTCAGCAGCACAAGCATCGTCATCGTGCCATCGTCCAGGGCGTAGAACACGAACAGGCGGCTGCCGTCCGCGAGCGAATAGACCAGATACGGATAATCTTCCGCATCCTCCGCCGAAGCCCCTGCATTCGGGAAACATTCGCGAAGCGCGGCGATGTTCTTCTTCTCGTCCGGCAGCTGCTTCAAATCGACTTGCTGAACGGCTTCGTGCGCGCTGACTTCCGGCATTTCCGCCGCATCGGGCGCGAAGTAGGTCAGCAGTTCATCCAGCGTATAGGGCACATCGGCGTCTTCCTGCGCCATCACATACGCCAGATACGCCGTCTTCAGCCCGTCCTCCTGCCCCTTCACGCCATCGTAGACCGTCAGATACAGGTCGGCGAAGACGTTCGGGCAGTCCCTCTGCCAGCAGACGACGTAACCGTCCGCCGTGATTTTCGCATGGATTTCCGCGCCGCTGCCGACATCCACCACGCCGGGAATTTCCGCCGCAGCCGTGCTGCTCACCACATCGTAGACGTGAAAGAGCGTATCCTCCGTCGGGATTGTCCCCGCGAGCAACTGCCGCTCACTATCAAGAATAACGTAATCCTGCACCAGCAACTGCTGTGTTTCCGGGTCAGTGACGAACGTCGCAACAAGCGTCTGTCCGTCCCGCTTCCAAATGCCGACAGTATAGTTGAGCAGCTTTTCGGGGCTTCCCCACTGCGCGGTGATTTCGTCCTGCGGCACGCCCGTCAGCGTATCCTCTGCCGCAAAGGCGCAGCAGGACAGTCCCAGCGCCAGCAGGAGGAGGAGGGAGAGAAGTTTCTTCATAGTGCAGCATACTCCTTTCGTTTTTCGCGCGGCAAACCTTTCAGTTACGCCGCTTCGCTCGCCGATGCAAACAAAAACACCTGAAATTCCTTGCCGGATTGGCTTTCTGCAATCATTTCGTCGCTGTAAACAAGCTTTTCGCCCACCCACACCTGATGGAAGCGCAGCGTAATGCCTTCTTTCACGTTGATTTCCACATACAGGCGAAAGTTCCCGTCGGGGTACGTCATGCTGAGTTTCTCATAGAGATTTTTTCCCACTGCAAGTGCAAGTTCTTTGAGCATAGCAAGCTCCGAATGCTTGATTTTGCCCGTATACAGGTGAAAGTGGTTTCAGAACGATTCGTATGCCGTGCACCCGGATGCAATGCACGCATCGGGAATCACCTTCGGCGCTCCCGTCATGCTCAATTCGTTCTCTTCGGCGGCGCGAATCAAGATGGCATCCTTGCAGCGAACCTGCTGGAATCGCATGGTCAGCAATGACGGCAACTCGCGCAGCATTCCTTGAATCTCTTTGCGCATACATCCTCCTTTCGATTCCATTTTTTCGCCCTCCCCTGCCTATTTCCCTGCTGATTCCCCATGCTGGCAGAAAAATTTACAATTTGCAGGGAAATTCTCCACCACACAAAAAGCAGCCCTCCGGATCTTCATCCAAGAGGGCTGCCCATTTTATCAGCTTACTTCGCCGCGTTTGCCGCCGCGATTTTCGCCTTCTGCCGCTTGTTGCAGCGCACCGTGCGCACAATCGCCAGCACCAGCCAGACACCCACGAGGGTGAATGCGCCGATGTTAATCCAGTGCAGGTATTCCTGCCAAATCGGGGGATTGTAGCCGATGACCTCCGCATTCATGGCGTTGGAGTTCACCAGCGCGTACATCACATCCTTCACCGCGCGCATCAGCACAATCGCGTCGCCCGCGTCGGAAGTGTCACAGTCCGTCCACATGGCGCTCTGCTGCGTCGCAAGATCAAGGCTGCCGCCGGCGTAGAACATCATGCGCGGAATCATGTACTGCGGAATGGTGTTGAAGTCGCAGATAACCAGCCCGTTGAAGCCCCATTCGTTGCGCAGGATTTCGGTCAGCAGACGGTAGTCGCCGCCCGTCCAGCGCGTTCCGATGCGGTTGAAGGAGGTCATGATACCGCGGGTTTCGCCCAGCTTGACGGTATACTCAAACGGCTTCAGGTAGATTTCGCGCAGCGCCTGCTCGCTCAGCCAGCTCAGGTCGCCGCCGATAGAGCGGTGCGTTTCCTGCTCATTCGCGACGAAGTGCTTGACCGTCGGCAGCACGCCGCGACTCTGGATACCCTGCACTTCCGCCGCGCCCATCATGCCGGAAATGAACGGGTCTTCGGAGAAATACTCTGAGCAGCGACCGCCGAAGGGGCTGCGGTGGATATTGACGCCGGGCGCGTAGATGCTGGAATATGGCTGACCCGTCGCCTTATCGCCAATGGTGCCTTCTTCGCCGATTGCTTCGCCCAGTTCGTTCATCAGGTTGATGTTCCAAGTGGACGCCATCACGGGTTCGGAGACATACTGGCAAGTGCCGTTGACCTGCTCTTTGCTCATGAAGCAGGTGAAGCCCGACGGGCCGTCGCCGTGAATGGTCGCCGGCAGACCGACGCTTTCCATCGCCAAGGTGTGGTATGCGCCGTTGTTGATGAGGGCAATCATCTCTTCCTCGTCGCAGCCCATCATCAGTTCTTCCCAGCGTTCGTCATCGTAGGAGACAACCGGCTCATAGCCTTCCGCTTCCGCAGAGGGCAGCAGGTCGCGCAGGGTCAGTGTGGGTTCTTCGCCGAACCACGGGTATTCTTCCGAATCAAAATCAGTCGGATTATTGTGCTCTTCGCTGCGAATTTCCTCATACAGGCGATCCGTGCCCGCGTGCTGCTGCGCGGTCTGCGGCGTGGGCCAAGTGCCCTCCCAGTCCGCGCGGCTGAGCATGGCGTCCAGCTGCCAGTCGCTGTCGAGGAAGTTCTCGGAATCGGTGTAGCGGTTGACGACTTCACTGTCCGTCGTCGGGTCGGTGCCAATCTGCACATCCGCCGCCAGATTCAGCGCAATCGCCTTTTCGGATTCATGCGCGTTGCGGGAGATATACAGCGTGTACTCGCCCGCTTCCAGTTCATAGCCGCTGAAACCGTTGCTGTTTGCGTCGCGGTAATCGTAGCTCGCCGCGGAATACGGGTCAAAGCTGACCGTCACCGTCTCGCTCTCGCCGGGCTGAAGGAGCTTCGTCTTTGCAAAGCCGACAAGTACCTTGTGCGCCTTCTCGATGCCGCCCAGCGTGTAGGGCGCGGAGGCGTACAGCTGCACCACTTCCTTGCCCGCGACGCTGCCCGTGTTCTTCACTGTCACCGGCACGGTGATGGTCGTGCCAAGTTCGATTTCGCTTGCGGAGGCATCGCCCACCGTCCAGTCAAACGTCGTGTAGCTCAAACCGTAGCCGAAGGGATAGACGACGTTGGCATTGTACCAGTCCTCGCCGTCGGTTTCGCCGCGCGTCTCATAGTAGCGATAGCCGACGTAAATGCCTTCTTCGTAGTCCACGGAGTAGTACATGCCGCCATCATACTTGTCGGTCGTGTCCGGTAGGCAGCCCGTGCCGAAGTTTACGAAGGACGGATTCTTGGTGAAGTCCGCCGCCCATGTGTCCACCAGACGGCCGGAGGGGTTCACGTCGCCGTTCAGAATTTCTCCCAGCGCGGTGATGCCGTTCGAGCCGGTGAAGCCAATCCACACCGCCGCATCAATCTTATCCGCAAAGGCGGCGTAGGCGCTGTCTTTGAGGAATGTCGCTTCAAAGCTGGAGGGCGTGTTGAACACAACGACAACGCGCTTGAACGTGCCGTCGGTGACAGCGGTCAGCAGATCAATTTCGTTCTGGTCAAGCTCCAGATAGTGGCTGTCCGGAGACACAGCGCCTTCACTGTCGCCCTGATAGCGGGGCAGGTCAAAGCCCTCGCCGCCAATGCGGGTGATAACGACCAGCGCCGCGTCGGAATAATCCGCATAGCTGTTCCTCACTGCGTCGGTGTACTTGCTCTGGGGCGTTTCAGCGGTTGCAATCTTCTGATTGTCGCCGTTGTCAAGGTCGCTGGAGTTCGCGGTGCGCACCGGGCCGGACTGGCTGCTTTCATAGAAGTTCTTCAGCGTCGGATTGGTGATGAAGCCCGCGTCGTTCAGGCTCTCATACAAGTTCTTGTTATTGCTCGTATCGAAGCCGCCCGAACCGGAGCCGCCATAGGACAGGTTCACACTGTTCTTGCTGAACACGGAAATCCTCGCGCCCTTGTTCATGGGCAGCGCAGCGTTCTCGTTCTTCAGCAGCACAAAGCCTTCTTCTGCCAGCTTCAGGTTAACTTCCTGCGCATTCGCAAAGGCTTCTGCCTTGTTCGTTGCCTTCTGTGTGGGGTACACAGAGGTCACTTCGTCACTGTAAATCGGGCGCTGGCTGCCGAACAGCGTGTCCATCAAGCCGCCGAGTTCATCCGCGCTCAGTTTGAAGTCGATGGCTTCACCAATCGCCGCCATCGGCTTGTCCAGCAGGCTGTTCATGTTGCCCGGCAGACCGACGACCAGATAGTTGCCAACGCAGTCCGCCAGCAGCACGATAACCGTCACAATAGCCCAGACGACCAGTGCTTTGCTCTTTTTCGGACGATTCTTCTTTGCCATAGGTTTGTCTCCTTATTTTGCAGAAATGGCGGTGTATGCGGCGGAGTTTGCCGCATACACCGCTGCTTGAGGAGGAGCAGAGGGGAAATGAGGAGAATCCCCCTTGCTTATGGATTACTTCTGGTAGTTGCCCGTCGCCGGCTCGTTGTGGTTCTCGTCCCAAATCAGCACAGCTTCCGTCGTCACCTTCACGCAGTCCACAATCGGGGCATACGCCTTGAAGGTCGTGCCGTCCACCTCATTGGTGTTGTTCGTCATCAGCTGAATCAGGTTCGCGCCCTTGTTCAGGTGCACGCCCTTGATGGAAATCAGGTCGGCACACTGCGGCATACTGCTCTGCGTCGCCTCGATGGTCACGCGCGGATAGCTCTTCGCTTCGCCGTTGACAATCACCTGATAGTCGTTGCCGTCATAGGACATGGTGACGAATTCGCCCGTGATGCTCACGTCGATGGTCGCGTCATCCACATCCATATCGGACGCGATGTAGAACTCCAGCGAGATGCCGCTGGCGTAGAGGTAGCCGACCATGCGGTTGCCGCTCGCGCCGACGGACTCGTTGTAGATAATCATGCTTTCTTCCTGCGCAGAACCGGAGTAGCTGGGGCCAATCTTGCCGGTCAGGTCGGTATCCTCCGCCTCAAAAACATAGGTGTTCTGACCGGACACGGTTTTGTTCCACGCTGCCTTGATGGTGGTGTCAGCCATAATCGGCTGGGAGAAGTCGAAGTCGCTGCCGTTTTCGTCCACCCACTTGTCGAAGGCATAGCCCGTGCGCTCAGGGTTGGCGACAGGCTGCTTGACCTGCGTGCCGACTTCAACGGGGTAGGAATACTGGTTCAGGAGAACGCCATAGTAGTCATAATCAAACGTCACGGTGGCGAAATCCGCGCCAACCTTCTTCCAGAAGGCATACACGGTCGTGTCGCCCGTCACGGGAGCTGCGAAATCATAGGTGTGCGTGTAGTCCGCATCGGCGTACCACGCGACGAACTCATAGCCGTCGCGCGCGGGCGCAGCAGGTTCACTGGCGGTGCCGCCCTTGGAAACTTCCTGCGTGGATGCAGCGGGCGCGCCGTCGTAGTTCAGGTCAAAGGTCACGACACACATGCCCGCAACAACCTCAATCTTGAACACGACGCGCTTTTTGCCGACCGTCGCGGTCACATTCTTGGTGTTCGCGGTCTTCATCGTGGGTTTGGACAGCTTGACGCCGCTGTCCGTCATGGCGACGATTTCCGTCGTGCCATCGTCGTAGGTAACTTTCAGCGTGCCGCCCTCGGCAGAAAACTCTTCGCCGATGACGTACACCGTCTTGTTGGGCATGGTTTCGACCTCGACGGAGGTCACTTTCTTGTCATCCGCCAGCGCCGAGCCTACCTGCGCCACGAGGCAGACAGACAGCACCACAGCAAGGCACAGAGAACCGAATTTCTTCAGCCAGTTCATTTTTTTCTCTCCTAATTGTAGATAGTAGGCTTGGCGAAAAAGCCAGCCGCCAGACCGCCGACGCGCAGCGTTCGACAGCCCGGCGGCTTTTGCCCCGCCACGCGCCTGCGCCGCAAGAGGATGCAGCGTCAGGCGCGGAGCAGACGTTTGTTCACAAACCGTGAGGATTCATACTAATTCGATTCTAAAACATGGCATCGAGCATAGCAGATTTTTCGTTCTGGCAAAGCTGAGTGAAGCGAGGCGTACTGGAGGTACGCGCGAGCGGAACGAAGCAATGCCGGGGCGGAAAAGATGCTGTGCGAATGACATGCTTTAGATGAGAATTAGTATCAGAAGAATTACTCGCCGATGGTCAGCGTGAAGGTACGGGTGACTTCCGTCGCCGTGGGAGAGCCCACATGCACGTTGTTCGGGAAGCGAGAGCCGAAGCCGCGAACCAGCGGGATCTGCAGCGTCACCGTGATTTCCACTTCGCCCGCCTTGGTCGGCGTGCCGGTGATGGCCAGCGCGGAGTTGTAATCATAGGTGATGCCCTGATAGGCGGTGACAGGCGTCATGACCTTTTCCGCCGTCAGACCGTATTCCGCCAGCTTCGCAGCATCCTCATCGGAAACGCGGAACTCGTAGAGATACGCCTGATAGTAGTTGCCCGCTTCGACATCCGCCGTTTCAAGGTAACGGGCGTCAGTCGCTTCGATGTCCGCATACGCCAGCGCGCCCAGACCATCGTAATTGTTGCCCTGCACCTGAGACGCGTCCTTCCAGTACCAGTTCTGGATACGGAGGGTGCCGCCGACGCTGTCGCCCGTGCCCGGCAGAATCGTCTTGCCGCCGAAACCTTCCATTTCGCCCTGCGCAACCGGTGTGCCGTCGGTGTGCTTGACCGTGCTGACGAAGCGCGGGTTGACCTTGACGAGGCTCTCATACGCATAGTAGGGAGCATCCACCGTCACGTTCGCCGCTTCGCCCACCTTGAGGGAAGTGGTGCTGACGTGCAGCGCGTCCACCACGCGGATAACCGCCTGTGCGCCGAGGGTGATATATCCGTCGATGCCGTTCAGCTTGATGTCAATCGTCCATTCGCCTTCCGCCAGAGAGCCGTCGGACGTGACAACGCCCGCGTCGCTCATCGTGAAGCCTTCGGGCAGCTGCGCGCCGTCCGCCAGGGTGATGGTCGCGATGTCCACGTCGCCGAAGGAAATCGGCAGAGACTGCGCGGCATAGCTGTCGAATTCGAGGACACAGGGTTCAAAGCCGATGTAGCCATTGTGCACCGCGCTGCTGTTGGCGTAGTTCCACAGGATTTCCTGCGCACTGCGGCGAACCGCGGCGTAGTGGGTCTGGGAAAGGAACGTGCCTTCCGCGCCGTCGCTGACGCGGACACAGTTGCCATCCGCATCCCAAGCGCCGATTTCCAGGCCGATGTCCGGCAGCGTCGTGCCAGCGCCCAGCACCTGATTGTCGCCCTGACGCACCATCAGGTCCAGCGGGCAGTATGTGCCCTGCCATGCGTCGGTTTCAAAGATGGCGCGGTTCGACCATTCGTTGCGAACCAGCTTGTGCATCGCAAGGTTCAGCTGGCTGTTGACCATGCCGATGCGGTTGAAGGAGCTCATCACGCCCGTAGAGCGACCGACTTTAAGCGCGTACTCGAAGGGCTTGGCGTAGATTTCACGGATAACCTGTTCGGTCGCCCAAGTGGACACGCCGCCGTTCAGGTCGCGGTAGGATTCCTGATCGTTGAGCACCATGTGCTTGATATGGCAGGTGACGCCCTTGGAGGTCACGCCCGCAACGACTGCCGCCGCGAACTTGCCGCCGTGCACGCCATCCTGGCTGTAATACTCAACGTTGCGGCCGGAGAGCGGGCTGCGGTGAATGTTCATCGCGTTGCCCTGCCAGTAAGAGCAGCCTTTGAAGAGCGCTTCGTTGCCCATCATGACGCCGACTTCTTCCGCGAGGTCGAGGTTGAAGGTAGCCGCCAGAATCGGGGGGCAAGCCCAGAGCGTGCCGCCAGAGAGCTGCAGAGGCGTTTCGTTCGCGCCCGCGCCTACAACGTCCACCGCATCAATGGCTTTCACGCCGCCGCCGTTGTTGACGAGGCTCGCCATTTCTTCCCACGTCAGCTGGTTCATGAACGCTTCCCACTTCTGGGAGCCTTCGTCGTCGCCCTGCACAACTTCGCCGTCTTCAATCTTCAGGCTGAAGTCGATGCCCGCCATGTCCATGATGGAGATGGGCGCCTTTTCGCCTTCGGTGCGGGTCGCCGCCTGCGTCCAAGTGGACGGGATGCCGTCCTCATTCACGAACCATTCTTCATAGCCCTGATCCATGTAGGAGCGGTAAGAATACTGACCGTCCAGCGTCGCCAGCGTGTCATCAGAGATTTCACGATCCGTCTTGGACGCCGGTGCGGGCTGAGTCAGACCCGTCGCGCGGCTGATCATGCCGGAAAGCAGCGAGTCGTTGACGGAGGTGAAATCATCAACAAACAGGGATTCAATCTCGTTGCCGGTAATGTAGTCGGTGGTGCAGTTCATGCCCGCCGCCACGGTGTAGGTTTCGGACAGCTTCACCTCGTGCGAGTTGCTGCGCGCGGTGATGACGTAGTCGCCTGCTTCCAGCTCATAGCCGGTGTAGCCATTGGCGTTGGCGTCATTCCAGTCGTAGCTCGCCATGTCCTGCGCAACCCAGTCAACGGTCACCGTCTGAGACTGACCGGGCTGGAGCAGGTCGGTCTTGGCAAAGCCGACGAGGTTCGCGCTCGCCTTTTCAATGCCGCCCTTGGTGTACGGCGGATTGGCGTACACCTGCACAACTTCCTTGCCTGCCACGTCGCCGGTGTTGGTGACCTTCACCTGCATGGACAGCTTCTGGAAGGGGTCGGTAATCGCGGTATCCGCCGCGGGCATCAGTTCCCAGTCAAAGGTCGTGTAGCTCAGGCCGTAGCCGTACGGATACAGCACCTGAGAATCGTACCATTCGTCGCCGGAGCCGGGGTTTTCGGCGTTCAGGTCGTCCGCCGCCGTCTCGTAGTACTTGTAGCCGACATAGATGCCTTCGCGGTACTCAATGGTGGCGTACTTGGTCGCTTCGCCATTGTGATAGAAGAAAGCATCCATCGTGTCGCCGTTTTCATCAACGTTCTGCGTCTGGTTGCCGAAGTTGGTGAAGGACGGGCCCTTGGTGAAGTCGCGTTCCCAAACTTCCACGGTGTGGCCGCTGGGGTTGACTTCGCCGGAAATCAGCTTGCCAATCGCCTCGATGGCATTGTTGCCCGTGTTGCCGACCCAGAAAATCGCGTCCACGCCGTATTCGCTGGTCGCCTTGGGTTCAGCCAGTTCGGGAATCTGCAGGATGTTGGAGGAGTTAATCAGAACGATAATCGGCTTGTTCGGATAATGCTCCTTGACGTGCTTGACCAGCGCCTTCTCGTTGTCGTCCAGCATCAGCTCATGGTCGCGGGGGTTGCTGTGGTCAGTCACGTTGCTGACCAGCTTGTCGCCGCCCTCAGAGCCCGTGCGGGAGAAAACGATAACCGCCGCGTCGCCATAGCCATTGTAGGAGCTGATGGTTGCCGCTGAATAGTAGCTCATCGGCAGTTCATTGCTGGTCGTACCGAGCGTCTTGTGCTTGGTGTAGAGATCAACCAGCTTCGCATTCACGCGGTAGCCGGCATTCTCCATTGCCATTTGCAGGGTGCTTTCGGCAATGCCGTTCGCGCCGGTGGAGCCGCCTGCGGAGCCGCTGGTGGACGCAATCAGCGACACGGAGTGCATACCGAACAGGGACACCTTGCCGCCCTTTGCCAGCGGCAGGACATTGTTCTCATTCTTCAGCAGCACGAAACCTTCGCTTGCCACTTCAATCGCGAGATCCTTGGCAATCTGCTGTTCTTCTTCCAGCGTCATATAGTCGGTGTAATACCGGGCATTCGTTCCGGCGAACCCATAGGTATTGCCGGTCGGCGTTACGGTTTCTGCCGCCGCGAACGTAGCCGTCAGCCCAACGACTGCGCTCAGCGCCAGCGCCATCAGCCGATGGCTCTTTTTGCTCTGGAACACGATGCTTGTCCTCCTCATTGATTCGTGTTGAAAAAACATTGCTTCTCTTCCGCTTTGAGACGGAAGAGAAGAGAAAAGAGAAGTGAATGCTGCCCTCCTTCTTCGGGAAATTCCCATGGTCCTCTATGTGAGCGTCCTTCGGCAGGGGATTCCGTCAGACGACTCATTGCGTTTTTGTTGGATTCGTTTGTTTTGATGCCGTTTCCGACATCCGCAAGGATAGTATACATGTTTTGTGAACAAATTGTGATTGAGCCACTTTTTCTGCGTTTTTTGCAACTTTATTTGCATCGGCGTTACCGGAGCATACAAAAAGCGCCCGGCTTTCGCCGAGCGCAAAGGAATTGCGAATCAATCATGTCGGGATAGGCAGCATAATCGACAATCGAAATATGCCGTTTTCGGCGCTGATTTTCAGGTCGCCGCCGTACTTCTCCGTCAGCGTCTTGATGGAGCGTGTGCCGAAGCCGTGGTATTCCTTGTTCTCCTTGCTCGTCTGCGGCAGCCCGTCCACGAATTGGACTTCGCCCGCGTAGTAGTTCTGGCTGTCAATCAGAAGCAAATCACCCGTCGTGCCGATGGTCAGGGAGATGATGCGTTTCTCCTCCTCCGTCACGGTCTTTGTCGCCTCAATCGCGTTGTCAAGGATGTTGCCAAACAGGGCGTAAATGTCGCTGTCCTCCATGAAGCCGATGCGCCGCCCGTCCGCCAGACATGTCATCGTGATGCCCAAATTCGTGCACGCCAGCATCTTGCCGCTCAGCGCCACATCCAGCGCGGCATTCCGCGTGTGCGGCGCCGCATCGTAGATGTTGACCAGCTGACCGATTTTTTTCAGTTCTTCCTGATAGCCTGCATCGCCCAGCGCGGCAATTTGGTGGCGGATATCGTGGCACTTGAGGTTGATGGCGTCGTGAATCTGCCGCTCCTGCTCATAGCGCTGCTGCTCGCTGTACAGCATCTGCGCCGCGACATCCGCCTTGCGTTCGTTTTCCGTTTCCCGCAGATGGCTCATGCAGACGACAATGGTCAGCAGGGAGAACACGGCGCTCATGATGTTGTGGCAGTTGCTCAGTTCGCGGTTGCCCGACGGGGTCACGCGGTACAGCGTCAAGTCCAGCACGACCGAAATCGCCACCACGCCCACGCCCATAAACAGCATCATGCAGCTGCTCATATTCGAGAAGTCCATAACCGTCCGCTGACGCCGCTTGCCCACCAGAATCCGGTAGTAGCTATACAGTGCTATCGCCATCAGCGCCAGCAGACAGCTTCTATCCAGCAGCACCGGGAAATTCGGCAGCGAATAGCGTGGAATATGGATGATTCTTTCGCACATATTCTGAATCGAATACGCCACTGTGACCGCATACAGCGCTTGACAGAAATTTGCCCGGCTGCAAAAGGGAACGGACAGCATGAACAGCACAAACGCTGTTATATAGCGAATTATGCCCATTCTTGTGCCCTGCATGTTCAGCCCCACATACGGGCGGGTGCCATACATCCAGCAGAATGCCAACAGAAGCGTCAGCGCGACGCGCAGGTAGAAGTGCTTGCGCTTCTCCAAGCAAGATGCTGAAATTGCGCAGCCCGTACTGACGGAGAGGATAAACGGCAAATCGTCACGCACTGTATCTACGAGGTATTCCCATGTCAGCATATGATTCTCCCTCCTTACTCCGCCATGCCCGCAAGGTGCAGCGCGGACAGGAACTCCTTGCGCCTGCCGCGGCTGATGGGGAAGGTATGCCCTGCCACCGTCGTGTCATTGCTGCCCACATGCGTCACGAAGCGCAGATTGACAATCGTCTGATTGTTGACGCGGAAGAACACATCCGGCAGGGCATCCTCCACCGCTTTCAGCGTCCCATACGACCGCATAATCCCCGATGCGGTGACAAATTGAATATGATGGTCATAGATTTCAACATAGTGCAGCTCATTCGGACGCAGGCGCGTCGTTGTGCCGCCGCTTTGGATGACGACTTCCTCTTCCGATTCTACCATGCAGCGGTTCAGGATGCGCGGAAGCTTCAAGTCCAGCGCCGCGGCGGTAATGGGCTTCAGGATATAATCCGTCGCCTCAACCTCGTAGCTTTCCACCGCATACTGCGCCAAGCTCGTCAGGAACACCAGCACCACCGTGTGATCCATCTCCCGCAGCTCGTGCGCCGCCATCATCCCGTTCAGCCCCGGCATCCGAATATCCATAAACACCAGCTCATACTGGTGCTGGTACGAATCCAGAAACGTATTGGCATTCGCAATCCATGTAATGGCAAAGCGTTTGCCATTCTTCTGCGCATACGACTCCAGCAGGGCAGTCAGCCGCTTCGCGTCGCTTTCGTGATCTTCCACAATGGCAATTCTCAGCATCTGCTCGCCCCTTTTCGCCGGAGGATAATTCCTCGTGATTTGGTACTATTATACCAGATTTTTTGCCAAAATCAAGGCAGGTTTCAACAAGGCGATGGACGAATGCAGGGATTTCATGTCACCCGATTCGCGGAGGAGGGCACAAAAAAGCGGCGCGCGTCCATTTTGGGGGATGTGCGCCGTCGGGGTGTGATGTTGCTTATTCATCCTCCGGCATATCCGTATCTTCGCAGAAAAGAACCGTTACATTCTTTTTCTGCATCACATATTCTGCGTTGCCCAAATAGCGGTCAGCGTCCGCATCAAAGGGCAGTGTAATGCGGTATTCTGCATCATCATCACCCGTGCTGAAATATTCGCTTCCAATGTATTGGGGCAAACTCCACGCATGGAAAGTCAGCTCCGTCACTGGCGTTCCCCAGAAGAGTTGGTCGCCAATGAACACAATCTTTTCCGGGAAAACGAACCGCTGAATCTGCGTGTAGGAAAACGCCGCTTCACCGATGAGATACACCGAATCCGGCAGCCGGATCTGCTGCAAGGCATAGCATTCGCTGAAGCAGAAGTCATTCACAATGAGCAGTTCGCTGTTCGCGCCAAATTCTACTTCCGCAAGGTTCGCGCATTCCCAGAACGCAAACGCGCCCAGTATCTTGCAAGAATCCGGCACAACGACCTTTTCCAGCAAATCATTGCCCACAAAGGCAAAGTCCCAGACATAGCCGATGCCGTCTGGAATCACGAAGCAGGCATCGGTGCGCGTCTTTGGATACAGCAGCAGAATGTCCCGCCCATACAGCACGCCGTCCACGCAGGTCAGCTCGTCCTCCGTCAGCCCGAACGGAAGTTCCTGCCACTCTTTGTAATATTCCGTGAGCAAGTCCGATATTTCCGGCGATTCCGCCTGTGCGGGCAAGGCGGACATCAGCAGGAAAAGCGCGGTGAACAGGGAAATCAACTTTTTCATATGGGGGAATCACCTCCAAATCGTTGTGTGCGGGGGATTTGTGCCGTGCCGCGCTTATTCGTCGCTCCAGACGCGCAGCACTTGCAGGTTTTTCGCATCAACGGCAATGTTCCAGCCGCCGAGTGTCATGTCACCGTCCTCGTCGAAGCCTGCATAATACACAAGCCACACATCCGCTTCTGAATCGTACTGCACAAAAAATGGAAGATGCTGCCTGTTCTCTCGCTGATACGCCCGGACTGCAATGTCTGCAACCGCAAGCACCTCTTCCGATGTCGGATGAATCTTGCGCACGAAGAGATTTCTGCCGCGCTTTTCGAGCAGCGTGTTCCATGCGCCCGGCGCATCCTCGATGGTCAGATCCATAAAACCGCCCCTTTGGGGCTGATAGTAACCTGTTCCCCCGTCTTCTGTCTGAACTTCAAAGCAGCCGTCGATTCTGGATTCTTTCACACTCACGAAGCTCGTTTCCTGCACATTGCCTTCCGCATCAACGAAGAAAACATGCCCGTCGCGGACGAATCCCGAATATCCGCCGGAAAACTCGGTGCAGTAGTCCGCCCATTCATCCAGCAGCATCTCTCCGCTCGGAATATGCAGCAGATTCACGCGCATGGTATCCTCATCCGCCGCCACCCAGACGACATCGTCCGCCACACCGCCCATCCAAAGCCACTGCATTTCCGTCACCACCGCGCCGGACTGATCTAACAGCCCGTAGTTCCCGTCTTCCCACGATTCCGCAATGACGATGTAATCGCCGCTTGTGTACATCATCGGATATTCCGCCACGAACGCGCGCTTCTGCCAATCGTAGAGGTAGAACGAATCCGTCTCGTCGCTGTACACAATCGCGAATTTGCCCACCACCTCAATGGATGCAAACGCGGGCGGCAGAAGCGTTTCGCCGTCTACGGACTGCAAGCCCATGTAGTCCTCTTCCCCAAGGTTGGGGCGGAATACGGTGATGGTCGTCACTTCGGGCGCGGCAGGGGATTCCGCCAGCACCGCCGGGGCGGCGCATGAGACGGACAGAGCTGCCGTCAACAATACCGCTAAGAAAATACGCTTCGCTTTCATATTGTTTCTCCCTCTTACATCAGCCCAGCAAACCAGTCATCCATTCGCCACGCCCTCACTCCACCCGGTCGAGCTCTTCCAGCACGTCCTCCAGCAAATCTTCCGCTGCCACATCCGTCCAGTTTTTTCCGTTCGGGAAGACGCGAATCGTGGCATCCGGGTGCGCTTCCAGCAGGTCGCAGAAGTCATGCACGTCCATCTTGAAGAACGGCTTGTCCGTGCAGACGGCGGCGAACATTTCCTCCGGCCATACGGAAATTACGCCCTCGTCCGGCAGCGACTGATTCGGGTCGCAGTCCAGCCAGACCGATTCCCAATCCGCCACGGTCACAGCGAAACTCTTGTAGCGCTTGTACGGGGCAGCGTTCATCAGGCCGTCGAACTTGTTGTTATAGGCGCTTTGTTCTTTGGGGTTCTTCTTGTTCATGGGGATTTCTCCTTCAATTATTCGTCTTGTTTTTTGCTTCCAGCAGTTTCCTGCCATTGTCCCGATACCACGTCATCGCATCGTCGAAATCCGACTGCACTGCCTGATCCATATCATTCTTCTGCAAGTTCCATTCCCCCACCTCCAAGCGAATTTGCAGCCGCTTTTCATCGGTCAGGCGGTAAAACCAGACATAATCAAGCTGCGCCGCGTGGGGGATAAATTCAAACAGCAGGCTGTCCGGATAGCGCTCCTTTGCTTCCTCAAAAAGCGTTTTCTTCCACTGTTCCACATTATCCTGCGTGATTTCTCTGCCAAAGATATAGTAGAATGTCGCCCACGCATTGACATAATAGCAAATCTGCCACAAAAACCGCTTTTTCGCGCGATACTTTTGCAGCCCCCACGAAATCACATCCATGATGTAATTTATAAAGGGTGGATTACACCACCAAACATTACATCATGACTGGCGGCTCATTTGTGGCGAATGAAAGGACAGTTGTGATAAGGAGGGATGCCTTCACACCTGATTACACCTGTCAACCGCACATTCCCACAAAGGAGGCCGCTATGAAACTGACCTATTCATTATGCGGGGACTACCTAATCCCCAACCTCGCACTGGAGGACACAAAGGAGTATCACTTCGGCAAGTATGGCCGGATGCGCTGTGCCTATCTAAAGAATCACCGTCCGGCCCTTTACAATTCTCTGCTGCTGACGGAAAAGCTGCTCCCTCATCTGGCGGAGATTGACGCCGCCTGTCGGGAGCAAATGGAAACCATTGAAAAAGCCATGATGGAGCAGGAGGGCGTGACAGAGGCATTGAAGGCCGCAGACCAGATGGAGTGGGTGCGCCGTATGAATAGCATCCACAGCCGGGCGGAGGAAACCGTCCTGCATGACCTCATATACGACGGCTGATACCAAGGAGCGCACTTTTCGGGAAGCCTCGAAAAGTGCGCTCCTTTTAATCTTTTTCCGTGTTTTTTCCCCGGCTCTTGTAGACGTTATACTGATTCTTACACCGTGGGCTGCAAAAGGCGGCGTTGGCACGGTTGGAGAGGAACACCTTCTGGCAGTGCTTACACAATCGCAGCGGCCTTGCGTCATCCACCAGCATAAAGCTGAACATCATCTGGACGCCCAGGAGCAGTGAATGGAAGTCCCAATAGATGGTCGGCTTGTCCAGCAGCTCGATGTGGTAGCTGGGCGCGATGCCGCCAAAGGCGGCCATCGCCTTGCGGTACAGCCCCCTGCTCTCCTCGTCAATGGCCTCATAGTCGTTGTAGTACAAAATGGAAGTGGTCAGCGTGAAGACCCAATCCTTAAACTGCTGCGCCACCCAGTCGTAGGGCTCCGCGTATTCCCGCTGGAAGCTCATGGTTTTTGCCATCGGCTCGTCGGCAAAGGTCATGGTCAGCGCGATCATCGCCCGGTCATCAGAGACATTCCAGGTAGATTCTACTCCCTTTTTCACAAGGTCCAGCTTGTCAAAGGGATAGAACAGCGCGAGGTAGCGGTCGGTCTCCATCGTCTCTTCCTTGATGAAGTGATTCTTCGGCAGGTAAACCGCCTCGTAGTCCATGAAAGACGGCGTGGTGGGCAGCGCCGTCATCAGGCCCAGCAGGCCGTACTTTGTGACAAATTCCAGAATGGCCGCATCCACGTCCACATCCGTCCGATGGCCCATCATCAGCATCCCCACATTGAGGGCATCCAGCACCATGCCGGGCATCTCCTTCATGGGGTTATACACATCGGGCTTCGCGTCTTTCGCCGGTGTGACGTACCGCTTTCCATTGGCGGCGGTTTTCAGCTCATAGCGGTCATACCGCACCCAATGGGAACGGGACTGCTCAAACAAGTTCTTCATGGCCTCACCCTCTACATAGTAATCTCATCCATCTGATTTTATATTACTCGCTGTCCTTGCCGCCGTCAAGGACAGCTTTTTTCTTGCGTCGTTTGGTCTTGTTCTCCCGGCGTATCACAGCGTCTTTGCCCTTTTCCCCAAGCAACGCAGCATATTCCTCCATAAACTGCCGCTCCCGTAGCGTCAGGCTTTTTCCCTCGTCCTGCATCCGGCACAGATGGGCATACAGCTTCTTTTGCAGCTTTTTTCGGATGGTGTTGCGCACCTTGCGGATGTTTCGGTCAGACTGGCCGCGCAACTGCGCCAGCTGAGTGGTGCTGTATAGCCGAATAGAAAGAAAATAGAGGATCTCCTTGTGTTCCTCGCTCAGTTCCTCGATCATGCTGGACAGGAACGTATTGGCAGTCAGCTGGTGCATCTCGTAGGGACAGTCAAAGAGGATGTCCAGGAAGTTGCCGCTGCACAGCTGCCGCACCGCCGGATTGTTCAGCCAGCGTGGCACGATCTTCGGTTCCGGCACGGCCTGATATTCCAGCGGCACATCACCGCGCAGGTTTTCGTGATCCCGTTCCCGGCGCTCCCGGTTGCGGTCGAGCTTGTTCCATTCCTCCACCACAACAGCGAAGTCCTCCGCTGTCCGGGCGGCATCTTCCAACCGGCGCAGCGCCTCGGCCCGAAGCTCCCGTTTCAGCCGTTTCCCGCTGGTGGGCGCTGCTTCTTCCTCTGCGTCCTCCAGCTCGGCGTCGTAGTCAATGGGCCGCTCATCCTGTTCCAGTTCACTTTCCAGCTCTACGGCACGTTCCTGTTCCAGCTCCTGTGCCAGCGTATCGTCTACCAGGGCGTCGTCCCAACCGGCGAAGCCATCCGCCACATCCAGCAGGCTGTCATCATCCAGTATCAGCGCCATGACCTCGCCTCCCTCAAAAAATAATTTTGTGTTTCTGCGAAAATGGTTCCGTTTTACACCCGCTTTTTCTCCTATCAGTAGAGGAAGTAACCCAAACAGCAAACAAATAGGTTACAAGGTGACTGATAGACAAGAGAAAGGAGGAACCTCGCCATGCTGATGCACCGCAAGTAGCTGTGTGCTTTAACAGTTACACAAAACGGAACTATTCACATTATACAACGGCTGCGCCCTGGGCGCAAGAAAGAGAGGTTCAATGGCAGAAACGAAGGGCATCTTTTTGACACGGCATATCGGCAAGACCACCTACAAGGTGCGTGTCCATCTCAGCGAAACTGCAAACGAGACGATGGAAGATAAAATTTTGCGGCTGATCCGCAATGATGGGCTGGCAATCGACGGGGAATGTGGTATAATGGAACTGCCACAAATGAGCCGTCAGTCTGAAAGGAGCGCCTGATATGGCAGTCAGACAGACGGAAGAAAAAATTACCGCGCTCTATGAGCGCCTGTCCCGTGACGATGACGTTGCGGGCGACTCGAACTCCATTCTGAACCAGAAACGGTATCTCGAAAGCTTTGCAAAACAGCGGGGCTACACCAACCTCGTCCACTACACGGATGATGGATGGTCGGGCGGCAATTTTGAGCGTCCGGGCTGGAAACGCCTGGTCGCTGACATTGAGGCCGGGAAGGTGGCCCACCTGCTGTGCAAAGACCTCAGTCGGATCGGTCGTAATTACCTGCAAACCGGCTTTTATACCGAGATCATGTTCCGGCAGTATGGGGTTCATTTTATTGCTGTCGCCAATAACATTGACAGCGATGAACAGGAAAGCAGCGAATTTGCGCCGTTTTTGAATATCATGAACGAGTGGTATCTGCGCGACCAGTCCAAGAAGGTTGCGGCGGCCTACCGGGTGAAGGGCAAGGCGGGCAAGCCAACCACCAACAATGCCCTCTACGGCTACAAGAAAGACCCGGAGGACAAAGACCACTGGCTGGTGGATGAGGAAGCCGCCGCTGTGGTGCGGCGCATTTTCCGGCTGGCTGTGGAGGGGCACGGCCCCTACGAGATTTCCAAAATGCTTACCGCCGAGAAGGTAGAGTGTCCCGGCTACTATCTCGCCAAGAAGCGGGCAAAGAAGAAAAAGCAGGGTAAAAAGAGCGGCACATCCATGCTGGACAAGAACCGTCCCTATGACTGGTACGGCAACACCGTCAGCACCTTGCTGGAGAGGCTGGAATATATGGGGCATACGGTGAACTTCCGTTCCTCCAAAAAGTCCTACCGGGATAAGCGGGTGAAGAACGCCCCGGAAGATTGGCTGATCTTTGAGAACACCCACGAGGCCATTGTTGACCCGGAAACGTGGCAGCTGGCCCAGCAGGTGAAGCGGACGGTGCGCCGGACAGATACCACCGGCGTCGCCAATCCTTTCACGGGCCTGGTGTTCTGCGCCGACTGCGGGGCGAAGATGTACAATCATCGCGGAATCCGCAAAAAGGCCAACGGCAAAGAATATCCCAGCGATTTCTATAACTGCTCCACCTACTGCCTGACTATCGAACGAGAAACCAAACAGTGTTTTTCCCACAATGTCAGCACCAAAGCCTTGAACGAGTTGGTGCTGGAAACCATCCGAACCACCGCCAGCTATGCCATTCAGAACAAAGAGGAATTTATCCAGAAGGTGCGCAGCATCTCCCAGGTGCGCCAGCAGGAGGCCGCCAAAGAGTTAAAGCGCAAGGTGGCCAAGGCCAAAAAGCGGATCGCCGAACTGGATCTGCTGATTAAAAAGCTGTATGAAACCTATGCGATGGGCAAACTGGCGGAAAAGCGGTTCGAGATGCTGTCCGCTGAATATGAGAAGGAGCAGGACGAACTGGAACAGACTCTTGCCAGCGATCAGGCCAGCCTTGACCAGTTCAACGAGGACACCGACCGTGCCGACAAGTTCCTGGCCCTGGCAAAAAAGTACACGGATTTTTCCGAGCTGACCGCGCCGATGATCAACGAGTTTGTGGAGAAGATAGTGGTTCATGCGCCCGACCGCAGCACCGGCGAGCGCATCCAGGAGATTGAGATTTATCTCAAGTTCATCGGCAAATTCGATGTTCCCATGCCGGAGCCGACCCCGGAGGAACTGGCAGCCGAAGAAAAGCGCCGTCAGAAGCGCATCCGCGATCATGAAAAGTATCTGCGGCAGAAGGAACGCAAGAAAAAGATTGCCGAGGGGCAGATCGTGCCGGGCGAACCGTATGTGCTGGTGTGCCAGTGCTGCGGGGAAACCTTCCACTCCATCCGCCCCAACGCCAAGTTCTGTACGCCCGCCTGCCGACAGCGGTTCTACCGCCAGCAAAGACGAGAACTTCCGCCGCCGGATGCAGTATCCGAGCCGGAACCGATGGAAACCAGCAAAACCGCATAACACCGAACACAGCGGCTTGCCCGATGAGGGCAGGCCGCTTTTTCTATGCCTAAATATGGAGGTACGATTTTGACTTTGTTTTAAACTGTAAAATCTGCTGTTACCGTGAAGCAGGCCGCCGAACTCTACGGCTATACGCGGCTTTTTCGGGATCGAGGCGCTGGTGCGCCCCAATATGTCAGTATTTTCCGGTGATTCGCTGCGTACGTACGTACCGAGAGACGCGCCGGAAGGGTGGCGGGACTGAACCGCTGTACGTACGCAGCGTTTGGCCCTGTTACCTCATATATTGCGATGAGCTTCGTAGCCTTAGAGTGGTCGCTCTCATTTTGAGAACAAGCAATACCGCGAAATTATTCACTTTTTCGTGGTGTGCTTCGGGTCAAAATGACCCCTGCCACTTTAACCAAGTGAAGTGGTCGTGCTCATTTTGGGTACGACTAAAACAGCGCAAATATTTGCGGGTTGATGAACAATTATAGGTGTTCCCATTTTGGGCACACCTACTTTAATGTGTAAAAGTGGCCATGGACATTTTGTCCACCACCAGAACCGTGAAATTCTTTGCGCTTTTGCGATGTGAAGTGGTCGGTATCATTTTGAACCCGACCACTTTAGTAGAGTGAAGTAGTCGGTATCATTTTGAACCCGACTACTTTAGCGGAATGAAGTAGGCGTGGACATGTTGGCCACACTTAAAGCGGTCAGGAAAAGAGGTGTTTTTGCAGGCAAATTTTGAAGCAATCACAAAACGGCGAAATGTTTCTCCCTTTTCCGCACACCGTTCACCGGATAGCGGCTCGCGGAACTGCGCACACGCTGCATTGTCTCGTGCAGATACAGCCCGAACGGGGAAAAGCCCCGTATTTCCGCGAAGTCGAATATTCCGACTCTGATCAACGATACGGGAGGAATTATTTCTATCGCAAAACAGCATTTGCGCAAATTTCACCATTGACCAAAGCCGGTGCGCTCTCCAGCGCAGCCGGTTCTTTTTATGACGCAACCGGAAATCATGCTTTAACCCCCAAGTAAAAAAATGGAGGAATTTTTATGAAGTCAAGCATCCGAAATGAAATCAAGGCGCAGATCATTCGCGCCGGGTACACCATGCAGGAAGTCGTTGACCTTCTGCACGACGAATATGGCTGGAGCGACAGCGTATCCAACCTTTCCGGCAAATTGCAGCGGGGTTCGCTGCGGTATCGGGAGGCCGTAGAGCTGGCCGATGTGCTGGGGTACGATGTGGTCTGGCAGAAACGGAGGTAATCGTATGACCGATGCGGAAAAGAAACTGTTGCAGGCAAAGCACCGCATGGAGGAAGCCCAAGCGCGGGATCGGGTCAAGGAACGCAAGGCCCGGACACGGCGGCTGATCCAGGAAGGTGCGATTTTGGAAAAAGCGATGCCAGAGGTACGGGCGATGGAGTTGTCCGACCTTGAAACCTATCTCTTGCAGAAGCGGTAACGATCCTATTTTATACGCGGAATGGCCTCCGGGAAACCGGGGGCCTTTCCTTTTTTGTCCCGTAAGGGCGCACTTACTCACCACCTGCAAGCGGGCGGTGGTATGGCCTTCGGCCACCGTGCGCTCTCCGAGGGGGATTGCGGCTCCTGCGGGAGCCGCTGGACGATGCCACAGCCCGGCCGGCGCTGCTGTCATCGTCCATGCAGCCGGCCCTGTGATGGGGTGGCAAGATGCCATCTCACACAGCCGCCGTCTGCCTGCGCAAACCTGCCACCGGCCGCTTTGCCGCAGGGATGGGCGCGTCCCTGGGCTGGGGCGCGCCCATTTTCTTTTTGTAAAAAGAAACAAAAACAAGCCTGTGCGCAGGCGGAAAGGAGAACGAATGGCGATCTATCATCTGGAGGCGAAGATGGTCAGCCGGGGCGCGGGGCGCTCCGCTGTGGCCGCTTCCGCCTACCTGAGCTGTTCCCGGATGCTCAACGAGTATGATGGGGCGCAGCACGACTACACACGAAAGCAGGGGCTTGTCTGGCAGGCGGTGTTTCTGCCGGACATGGCCCCGGTGGAATGGCAGGACCGGGAGAAGCTCTGGAACGCCGTGGAGGAGACAGAGAAAACGAAGGACAGCCGCCTGGCGCGGGAGTTCGTCGCCGCGCTGCCCATCGAGCTGTCACGCCAGCAGCAGATTGCACTCCTGCAAAAGTTTGTCCGGGAGCAGTTCGTGGCGGAGGGGATGTGCGCCGACGTTGCCGTCCACGACACCGACGGCCACAATCCCCATGCCCACATCCTGCTGACGGTACGCCCGTTGACGGAGACGGGCGCGTGGCAGTACAAGACAGAGAAAGAGTATCTCTGTGTGAAGGGCGGCGAGGAACGGGGCTTCACCGCCGCTGAGTTTAAGTCGGCGCAGGCCGAGGGCTGGGAGAAGCAGTACCAGTATAAGGTGGACAAAAAGAAAGTCTACATGGCCCCGTCCCAGGCCGAGAAGTGCGGATACGAACGGGTCAGCAAGTATCCGAAAAGTACAAAGTATGGGAGGCAGAATCCCATCTCTGCGCGATGGAACAGCGAGGAACATCTGCTTGTTTGGCGGGAGGCGTGGGCCACAGCGGCGAACCGCTGCCTGGAGCTGGCCGGTCATGCGGAGCGCATCGACCACCGCAGCCATGCGGCGCGGGGGCTGGAGGAACGGCCCACCGTCCACGAGGGCGTGGCGGCTCAGGCGCTGGAGCGGCGCGGCATCCTCTCCGACCGCTGCGAGCTGAACCGGCAAATCAAGGCGGACAACGCCCTGCTGCGGGAGCTGAAAGCGGAGCTTAAAAAGCTGTCCGATTTGGTTGTCCACACCGTGTCCGCCGTGGCGGAGCGGCTGGAGAAGCTGCGCGGCAGGGTGTTGATTTTCTGCTATCAGCTCTCCCACATCCGTGCGGGTCGGGAGCGGTATCAGGATGCCCTCCATGTGTATCGCCCACAGATGGCGCGGTACAACGGGCTGGTGCGGCAGATCAAGGACAAGAGCAGAGAGCGCAAAGCCCTGCTGGCTGAGAAGAAGGCCCTGCCTGCCCGGAAGATTTTCAAGCATAAGGAGCTGGCGGCCAGGATTGCGGAGCTGACCGAGGATTTGGAGGAACTGCGCTCTGAAAAGGCGCTGTTGCTGCAGCAATTTGAGTATGCTGAGGATGCTGGGGCCGAGACCTTCCGCAAAGACATCGCCGCGCTGGAATCCAACCTTCAAAAATTGGACGAGCAGGAGCAGAAATATTCCGCCGAACTGGAAACCGCGCTGTATGAGTACACCGAGGTAAAATCGCAGGCCGCTGGCCTCGACCCGGTGGAATTGTACGAAGCCCGGCAGGCCATCAGGCTCGGACAGGAAGCGGCCGCCAATGAAAAGCTGGAGCAGGTGTTTGGCAGTAAATATTCGTTGCTGCGGTGGATGGACGCCAAACAGGCGCAGATACGGCTGACCAATGATTCCTTGGAGGAATATGCCGCACGCCAGCAGGCAAAGCAGAAGTATAAATCTATCTCACAGCCTGTCCGCAAACGGAATCACGAACAGGAGCGGTAACGCGAAAGGCGACAAGACAACTATGCCCCCGGTGCAGTCACCGGTCACAAGGAAAAGTTATGTATAGGGAAAGTTGTTAAGAATAAACCGACCGGCGGGCGACGCTCATGGTTGGGAGCCGCCTGTCAGTCGTTCTGCTTTATTCCTTACCCGACAGCCGCCACCGGGCGCTCTCGCTCTGGAGCTCCACCATGCGGCGGTAGAGGCCGCCCTGCTCCATCAGCTCCGCCGGGGTGCCCTGCTGGGCCACATGGCCGTCCTCCAGCACCACGATGTGGTCGGCTCCCGCCACGGTGCGCATCCGATGGGCGATGACCAATACCGTCTTGCCCCGGAGCAGGCGGGAAAGGGCGGTCTGGACGGCACTCTCGTTCTCCACATCCAGGCTGGCAGTGGCCTCGTCCAGCAACACCACCGGCGCGTCCTTTAGAAGCGCCCGGGCGATGGAGATCCGCTGCCGTTCGCCCCCAGAGAGGGTGGAGCCGTTCTCTCCGATCACCGTCTGATAGCCCTGAGGCAGCCGGCGGATGAATTCATCGCACTGGGCGGCCTTGGCGGCTTCCAACACCTCCTCGTCGGTGGCGCCCCGGCGGCCCAGACGGATGTTCTCCATCACTGTGTCCCGGAACAGCACCACGTCCTGGAACACCATGGAGTAGGAGCGCAAAAGGGTCTCCGGGTCCACCGTGGATACGTCCGTTCCGCCCAGGGACACCTTCCCGGCGGTGACGTCCCAGAACCGGGCGGCCAGCTTGCAGGCAGTGGACTTCCCGCCGCCGGAGGGGCCGATCAGAGCTGTGACCTCTCCCTGGCGGGCGGTGAAGCTCACATCCTCCAGTACCCCGGCGCCCTCCCGGTAGGCAAAGGAGACATGGTCAAAGGTGATGTCGTAGCTGGACGGGCGGAAGTCCTCTGTCCCCGTCTGCACCGGCTGCTCCAGGATGGAGCGCATCCGCTCGATCTGCAGCTTGGTGTTGAAGGTGGCGGCGATGTTCTGGAGCACCACCCCCAGGGGATCGTACAGCCGGGCGGCTGCAAAGAGGAAGCCCAGGAAATAGAGGAAGGAGAGTTCCCCGGCCAGCAGCAGTGCCCCGCCGGTGAGCACTGTGGTGGCAAGTCCCAGCCGCAGAAAAGCCTGGGCGGAGCACACGAACACACCGGTGGCCAGCTCAGAGCGGATGGAGCTGCCCTCCATGGCGGCCAGCTTTGCCTCCAGGTCGCCAAGGTACCGCTCCTGCCGGTGGCAGGCCTTGATGTCCCGGATGGTCTCCAGCCCCTCCTGGATGCAGTCGGCCACCGCCCGCTTATTCAGGATGTTTTTGGTTCCGAAGGCGTCCTGGATCTTCTTACTTCCCGCTGTCAGCGCCACCGCCACAGGCACCACCCACAGCACCGCCAGGGCCATGCGCCAGTCGCAGGCAAACATACACACCCCGATCACCAGCGTGGAGCCGACGGAGGCGAATAGCTGGGGCACATAGTGGGAGAACATCTGGTCCAGGCTGGAGCAGTCGGCGATCATGGTGGAGGTCAGGTCGCTGAGGTCCCGATTCCCGAAAAAGGACAGGGGGAGCCTGCGCAGCGTCTCTGCCAGGCTCACCCGGCGGTTGGCGCTCTCCCGGTAGGTGGCGATGTAGAGGGAGGCGTACTGGAACCAGTGAAGGACGAACAGCAGGAGGAGCACCGCCAAGGCGAAGCCCACATAGATCCAGAACCCGTCCATGGGGCTGCTGCCGTCCTCCAGACAGCCCAGCAGATGCTGGACCGTGAACAGAACCGCCCCGACGGGAAACATGAGGGCCAGGTTGCACACAAAGCACCAAATCACGGCCTTCACCAGGTCTTTGGCTCCCTTCTCGCTGAGGGCAAACCAGTGCTGTAATTTCTTCGTCATACCGCAGCCTCCTTTCCGACCTTCCACTGGGCACTGCGCTGATAGTCCGCCCACATGGCGGCATAGACGCCGTTTTTCTCCAATAGGGCGCTGTGGCTGCCCTGCTCCGCAATCTTTCCCTCATTGAGGACGATGATATTGTCCGCGTTCTGCACCGTGGACAGCCGGTGGGCGATCATCAGCACCGTTTTGTTCCGGGTCAGCGTCTCAAAGGCCTTTTGGATCTGATGCTCGTTCTCCGGGTCAGCGAAGGCGGTGGCCTCGTCCAGCACCACGATAGGGGCGTCCTTCAAAATGGCCCGGGCCAGGGCAATGCGCTGCTGTTCCCCGCCGGAGAGGTAGACACCCCTGGCACCCACCACCGTGTCCAGCCCCTGGGGCAGCTTTTCCAGGATGTCATCGCACTGGGCGGCATGGGCGGCGGCAAGCACCTCCTCCCGGGAGGCATCCGGCCGGGCAGCCCGGATATTTTCCAACAAGCTCTCCTTGAACAGACGGGTATCCTGGAACACAAAGGCCACCTGCCCCATGAGGGCGGCGCTGTCCAGTTCCCGCACGTCCGCGCCGCCCACAGTGACGCTGCCGCTGTCCACATCCCAGAACCGGGGGATCAGGCTGGCAGCGGTGGTTTTGCCCCCGCCGGAGGGTCCCACCAGAGCCACCACTTCACCGGGCTGGACCGAAAAGCTCACATCCTCCAGCGCGGGTTGGCTGGCGCTGGGGTAGGTGAAGGTCACGTGTGCAAAGGCCACAGCGTCATCTGCCGGCCGCTTTTGCGTTTCCGGCTCCGGCATGGGCTGTTGGCTCAGGATCTCATCCAGCCGGCCAATGGCCTCGTCGGCTTCCATCACCGCCTCGCTCATATACATGATGCGGTTGATCATCTGGCCGCAGGCGGGGGCGAACAGGGCATAGAAGATAAAATTCACCAGCGCGGTTCGCACATCCCCACCGGAGGCGATGAGCAGCGCCGCCGGGATCAGTAGGGCAAAGGCCCCGTTGATGAAGGTGAGGAAGCAGGTCTGGCCCGTCCGGCAGCTCATGGCGTACTGGCTGGCCAGGTTACTGTAATCCTGGATGGCGGCGTAGAAGGCCTTGAAGGAGTAGACCGTCTGCTGGAACATCTTTACCACCGGGATGCCCCGGACATACTCCACCGCCTCGCCGCTCATGCGCTCGATTTCTTTTTGATAGCGGTGGAAGAAGCCTGCGTTTTTGCCGCCCATCATCATGCACATGGAGAGCAGGGCCAGCGCCATGGTGAGCAGGCACAAAAGGCCCATCCGCCAGTCAAAGAGGAACAGCACGACGATGGCGGCGATGGGCGTCACCGCCGTGGCGGCCAGGTCGGGGAGCTTGTGGGCCAGCAGATCCTCGGTGAGCCCGGCGTTGTCGTCGATGAGCTTGCGCAGCCGCCCCGACTGATTCCCGGTGAAAAAGCCCAGGGGGAGCTTCAGCACATGGGTCATGGCGGCGCGCCGGATGTTCCGGGCGGTGCGGAAGGCCGCGATATGGGTGGACATGAGGGCGGCAAAGTACAGCAGGATACTGCCAACGGCAGTCCACACCGCCATCCAGCCCCAGAGGCTCAGGTTCCCGGCCCCGTCCAGGCTGGGCCAAGCGGCCAGTATGCTCCTGGCTACCAGCCAGACGCACAGGTAGGGCGCCAGCCCCAGTACCGCCGACAGGGCGGACAGGACACAGCCAAGGATCGTCAGGTTCTTGTGCCCGCCCGCATAGCTCAGGATGCGGGTAAGGCTGCTTTGTTTCTTTTGCTTCAAAGAGATCCCTCCTTATTCAGTCAAAATAGTTAGCTTTAGCTAACCTTTATCCAAAAAAGACAGGGGTCAAGCCCCCATCAATTTCAGCCATCCGGCGGTGTAGAAGTCCCGCAACTGATCCACATCCCGCAGCGCCTGCTCCCGGGGCATATCATGGGCCACGATCTCGAAGATGCCACCCATCATCCCGCTGGCGATGATGTGGCACAGGGATTTGTCCAGCGTGGGAATGTCCTTCCCTAGGTGGCGGAGCACCTCCATGTACTGGAGGGTGTACTCCACCTCCACCTCCACCATGTTGTGGACGAAGTGCTCGTAGCTGGTACCCTCTGCGCGGGTGAGGAGCAGCTTTACCGGCTCCCGGTGCTGGCAGATATAGTCCACCATCCAGTGAACGCAGTGGGAGGACTCCACCCCCATGTGGTCCGGCTGCTGCTCCTCGGGCAGTTCGGCAAAGGAGGTCTGGGCCTCCATGAACTTGCCCATCAAAGCCTTGGCGTGGGGCTCCACAATGGAGGCGAACAGAGCCTCCTTGCTGGAGAAATAGCCGTAGAACGCCCCAGTGGTCACCCCGGCGTTCTTCACGATCTGCCGCAGGGAGGCCCCCAGAAAGCCCTTGTCCAGAAACTCTGTCAAAGCGGCCTCCTGGATCTTCTCCAGGGTGGCGGTCAATTTTTCATCCATGGAAGGTTCTCCTTATAACAGCGTTATATAACATTGTTATAATATAGCTGATATTGCAATTTGTCAAGAGGGAAATGAAAAAGCCCGGCGCGGCACCGGGCTTCATACTCAAAGCCTTTTTTCTGGTTTTAACACTGGCAGGGCGCTCATGCTGTGGAGGCTCACCCCAAGAGTGGACAGGTTATGGAGCATGGCGGAAGTGGTGGGAGGCAGGATGCCTGCCACACCAAGGCCGATCAGCGCCCCGTTGAAGCCGATGACGAAGCGGTAGTTGTTCTGGATGCGGACCATCAGGGCCATGGCCAGCTGCCGCAGGCGCACCAGCTCCCACAGACTGTCGGCAGCAATGGTGATGTCGGCGATCTCCCTGGCAATGGCCGCCCCGTCACTGATGGCGATGCCGGCGTCCGCCTCAGAGAGGGCCGGAGAGTCGTTGATGCCATCCCCCACCATCAGTACGGTGTGCCCCTCCCGCCGCATAGCAGCCACATACTCTGCCTTATCCGCCGGGAGAACTCCGGCCCGGAAGTCATCTACCCCCAGTTGCTCCGCAATGGAAGCGGCGGTACGGGGGCTGTCCCCGGTCAGCATCACCAGTTTTTTTACGCCCAGATTTCTTAGGGCAGATAGGACCTCCCGCGCCTCCTCTCGCAGAGGATCGGAGATGCAGATTACAGCGGAGAGCACCCCATCGATGGCAAGATAGAGCTGGGAATACTCCGGGGGCAGTGCATCGAACTTGGCCTGTTCGCCCTCCGGGATGATCACCTTTTCATCCTCAAAGATGAAGTGGGCGCTGCCGATGCGCACCTGCTCCCCATCCACCGAGCTGACGATGCCGTGGGCCACCAGGTATTCCACCTTGGCGTGGCGCTCCTCGTGGTTCAGCCCCCGGCGGCGGGCTTCCTCCACCACGGCGTTGGCCATAGAGTGGGGGAAGTGCTCCTCCAGGCAGGCGGCAAGGCGCAGCATCTCCGTCTCATCCTTGCCGTGGAAGGGGATGACCTTGGCCACCCGGGGGCAGGCGTGAGTGAGGGTGCCGGTCTTGTCAAAGACGATGGTGTCCGCTTTGGCCACGGCTTCCAGGAACTTGCCGCCTTTGACGGTGATATGCTCCCGGCCCGCCTCCCGCATGGCGGAGAGCACAGCCAGGGGCATGGCCAGCTTCAGGGCGCAGGAGAAGTCCACCATCAGCACCGACAGGGCCCGGGTCACGTTCCGGGTGAGGGCCAGGCTCAGCAGGCTCCCGGCGAAGGTGTAGGGCACCAGCTTGTCCGCCAAGCCGGATGCCTTGGCCTCGGCGGCAGACTTCATCTGCTCGGACCGCTGGATCATCTCCACGATCTGGTCGTAGCGACCCTGGCCGGAGACCTGTTTTACCTCCAGGACGCACTCGCCCTCCTCCACCACGGTTCCGGCGTACACCGCGCCGCCGGAATGCTTGGCCACAGGGACGGACTCGCCGGTGAGGGATGCCTGGTTGACGGTGACCTCCCCTTCCGCCACCACGCTGTCCAGGGGGATAACGCCCCCGGCCCGGACCACCACCCGGTCGCCGGGCCTGATCTGTCCGATTGGGGTAAGCACCTCGCCGGCCTCAGTTTTCAGCCACACCCGATCCACATGGAGGGACAGGCTTTCCGCCAGGTCGGCCACGGACTTCTTCCGCGTCCAATCCTCCAGCAACTCGCCGATCTCCAGCAGGAACATGACGGTGCCGGCGGTTCCAAAGTCCCGGCGGCATGCGGAGATGCCGATGGACAGGGCGTCCAGCAGTTCCACCTTGATTTTTCGCCGCCCCAGGCATCGAATGCCTTTGTGAAGGAATGGTACCATGTGCCAGACCACCCGGGCGATCCGCAGCGGGGCAGGCAAAAACAGGGCGGCGGCCCCCTTCATCAGCACCTTGCCCACCAGTTTTTCTTGAAACTCCCGGTTCAGTTCCCGGGTGCTGTGGCTGGGAAGGGTAACCGCTTCCTCCGCCCCGGCCCAGGTGAAGCCGCCGATAGCGGATAGCACCGTCTCCCGATCTCCCGCGTAGGTCACGATGACGCAGCCGGTGCGCTCATGGACCACGGCCTCTCTCGTCCAAGGTTGGCCCTTCAGCCAGGTCTCCAGCAGGTCTGCCTGCCGGAGGGTCATATTTTTCTGCCGGAGCCGCAGGCGCATCCGGCCCCGGCTCTCATGTACGATGGTCGCTCTCATAATCGATCTCTCCTCATGGAAAAAGGGAGCCGCTTACCGGCTCCCTTCCGCAATTTTTTAAGCCTCCTGGCCTTCTACCTGAGCCTCGGCTTCTTTAGCGGCCCGGGCCTCGTTGATGTCCTTGGCGGCGGCCAGGATGTCGGCGGCGTTCTCCTGGACAGAGGTAACGGTCTCCATTACGCTGTCCTTCATCCGCAGGCCGGCGGCGGTAATGTGGGTATAGGCCTTCTTGGCGTCCTTGCTGGCAAGCAGCTTCACGCCGGCGGAGCCGAACAGAGCGCCGCCCACGAAGCAGGCCAGTTTGACATAGTGCTTCATCATGAGAGATTCTTCCTTTCTGCTATGTACTTATTTGCGCTTGTAGCCCGTGATCATCACCATGACCATGCAGATCACGGCACCCCAGGCCCAGAAGCGATGTTGTTTCATTCCAATTTCCTCCTGTCCGGGAACAAACTCGTCCCTTCGCATATTAAGATATTATAGCAGAGGAAGAACTCCTTGTATCACCAAATCGGACAAGGTTATGCCGGTCCGGACATTTTTCGATACTTGGCCGGTGTCATACCGTACTGCCGGTGAAAGGCGGCGGAGAACTGGCTGGCGCTGCCATATCCTACCGATTGGGCTACCCCCAGCACGCTGAGGGAGGAGTCCCGCAGCAGCTCCGCCGCCCGTTCCATCCGCCGCTGGCGCAGCCAAGTGTGAACAGGGAGACCGTACAGGCGGCGGAAGCCCTCCTTGAATGTGGTGGTGGAGAGACAGGCCCGGCGGCTCAGGAACGGAATGGTCAGGGGCTCGTCCAAGTGCTCCTCCATATACCGGCGGATCTCAGCCAACCTCCGCGCCGTCTCACGTTCCAACGCCAGAGTTGCGTCCTCCTGTTCTTTCGGATTGCAGAGCAGATAGAGCAGCTCCACCGATTTCCACACGCACCAGCGCGCACGCTCACTCTGGGGGAGACAGCCCAGGTTGGCAAAGGCCGCCCGGCTCCAGTCGGTTGGCCCCTCCACGGCACAGCCGCCCCGGCTGGCCATCCAGTGCCGCACCCGCCCTGTGTCCAAGGTCAGGCCGCCCAGCAGATCGCAGATGGTTTGCAGGCTCTCCCGGGCGCCCCGGGCATCCACCGCCACCAGAATGCCCGCCAGAGGGGCGTCCACGCTGGCTCCAGACAAATCGGAGAGGTCAGTGAGGAGGAGTACCTGCCGAACGGATGCCGTCAGTATTGTGTTGTCCCTCCGAGTCAGGGTAATTGACCCGGCCAGGCAGAACAGGGCCTCGAAGTGGAGGGGCTCCAACCGGAGGGGCAAGGAAACCGGCTCATCGTGCAGGGAGAACAAACAGGCCCGAGCGCCGGGCATCACCTGTGCCCAATCCCCCCGGCCCTCCAGAAATTCCGCCAGCATTCGTCCGCCTCCTCTCCATGCCTCGCCGCTTACCGGCCGAACAGCCCCTTCTTTTCCCAGGGCTCCTTCCGGATCTCCCCTACCTCATAGCCGGTGGCGGAAATGGCCGCCCGCAGGGCATCCTCGTCCAGTTCCGTCTCCGCGATCACCGTGGTCTCCTTTTTGCTCCGGGATGAGCTGACCCTCTTCACCGGAAACGCCTTCCGCACCGCGTCGTTCACATGGCTTTCACACATGCCGCACATCATTCCGTTGACCTGAACTGTGTATTTCCACATTGTATGTCCCTCCTGTCTGTCTAAAAAAAGTTAGAGAGAGCTAACTCACGAATATAAAAAAGCGCAACTATTCTGGCTGTCCTGCTCAACCCAGCGCCACGTCCAATGCCATCATCAAAGTGAAGCCCAGGGCGAAGGCCAGCGTCCCCACATTGGAGTGCTCCCCCTGGGACATCTCCGGGATCAGCTCCTCCACCACTACATAGAGCATAGCGCCGGCGGCAAAGCTCAGCAGATAGGGCAGGGCCGGGACCACCAGCCCGGCGGCCAGGATGGTCAGCAGCGCCCCCACCGGCTCCACCACACCGGAGAGCACGCCTCCGGCAAAAGCTTTGGCCTTGCCCATCCCCTCCGAGCGCAGGGGCATGGAGATGATGGCTCCCTCGGGGAAGTTCTGGATGGCGATGCCCAAGGATAAGGCCAGGGCGGCCATCATGGTGATCTGTCCCTCCCCGGACAGAAGGCCCGCATAGACCACTCCCACCGCCATTCCCTCGGGGATGTTGTGGAGGGTGACCGCCAGCACCATCATGGTGGAGCGTTGCAGTTGGGTGCGGGGGCCCTCCGCCTGCTGGCTTCGCTGGTGGAGGTGGGGGATCAGATGATCCAGTCCCAAAAGAAATAGGATACCAGCCCAAAAGCCGGTGACCGCCGGCAGGAATGCCCATCCTCCCACCCCGGCGGGCTGCTCCATGGCGGGGATCAGCAGGCTCCAGATGGACGCAGCAACCATAACGCCGGAGGCAAAACCGGTCAGTCCGCGCTGCACCCGATCCCCCAGACCCTTTTTCAAGAAGAATACACAGGCAGCGCCCAGGGCGGTACCGAAAAATGGGGTGAGTAGGCTCCAAAATATCATTGCCCCATTCTTGTATCCCTCCTGTCCTTCGTCCGCCGGAGCAATTTTAATTCCCACTAATACAGGTAAATTATCTATCCGATAGTTAGTATATACTAACTACGATGTTTTGTCAAGAATTGTTCGGTATGCACTTACTGTCTACCGTCTGAACATATAGAGAGCGGATAGTTCACACACTCAAAAAAGATATAATTGGGGTAATCTCCCCTTGACAAACCGCTTTCCAGCAGGAAATCCTGATATAGGTCATACTCGTTTTCTGCTTCCCACGGTTCACCCAGCACCGTCAAGTCATCCACATATTCCACATAGTCTACCATCTGCTGCAACGCCAGCACAGTCAGCCCTTCGGACGGCGGCTCTTTCTGCCACACCTCCCGCAGATAGCGGTAAACCGTGAGGCGTTTCCCCTGCCGCTCCAGCTGATACACGTCCGCTTTAATTGCGAGAATATCCAGCATCCCGATGCCCCTTCTCTCAATAAAAATACTCCTGTAAAACCAGCAGCGTCACCATCGCCAGAAACCCAAACGCCCAGAGAAGTCCGCGCGTCTGGAAGAGGTTCAGCAGGAACGGGCGCGCGACAAGCACCATCTGTGTGCCGTCGGGCGTCTGCTTCATGATGTTCACGCCCGAAAGATAGTAGGTGTTCCCGTCGTCATCGTTATGCCGAAAGCCGTTTTGCCATGCGGTATCGTACAGGACACTCTGTTCGTCGTCCGTCAGCATCTTCACGAACTGGTCATCCTTGAAATAGTAGATTTCGGACTTGTCCCACGTATCCCGATAGTACATCTCATCGCCCTGCGCACAAAGAGACGAGAGTCCGTTGCGCCGCCTGTTGGAAAAATTGATGGTATACTGATAATTTCCCTGCAAATCGTAAACCTTCACGATGTTCAGGGTGTTAAACAGCAGGTACAGACGGTTCTCCGCAACAATCGGCGCTTCTGCTTCGCTCCAATATTCGCTGTCCCGCCGGAAGATGGTCGGAACGCCGTCCCGCATCGGATGCAGCCAATCTTCAAACGACGTAATCGAAATTGCGCCCAGAATGAAACTCACAATCAGCGTCACCAACGCCACCTTGCCCACCACATCTGGCACATACCGCTTCGCGCGTGTCTTCGCCAACGTGTCTCCCTTCCTTTCATCTGATTTTCCTTTCTTCTGATTTATTCGCGGCGGCGTGTTTGTTCTCCTGCTTTTTCCCAGCGTCGGGGGCTGTTTTTACAATTCGCGCAGATTTTTTCGCAAGAAAAAGCGATTCCCGGCAGGAACGCCGAGAACCGCGGGGGATGATGTTCACTTTGCGCCGCGCGCATTTTCTTCCCTTTGGCGCACTTCCCGACTGTTGGCAATGAAGCGCGCAATGCACGCCGTCGCCAGCGCTGCGAAAGCAATTGCCCAGAAGATGATTTGATAATCCTGATAGATGTTCAGCAGGGGTGACCGATGCAGGATGGTTGTCTGCTCGCCATCCGGCGCTTCCCTCACGATGTCCACGCCCGAAAGCAGGTAGGTATTTCCGGCATCGTCCTCTGTCCGACGGCATTCCTCCGCCCGGAGCGTTTCCAGCATTGTCTCTGCCGCGTCGCCCGTCAGCCGCTGAACGAATTGATCCGCCTTGAAGCAGTAGAGTTCCGACTGCTCCCGAAAGTACATTTCGTCGTCCTTCGCATAGAGCGCAGAAATGCCGTGATGATTCTTGTTGGTCATGTTGACTGTATACAGATAATTGCCCTGCAAGTCGTAGACCTTCACAAGCTGCAACGCATCAAACAGCAGATACAGGCGATTTCCCGCGACGATGGGCGAATTGACGCGGCTCCAATACTCTCTGTCCTCCTGAAAGACGTTCGGAACGCCGTTCTGCGCCGGATGCCGCCACTTTTCCAGCGTCTCAAACCCAGCCACCCAGAACATCCCCGCCACAAGCGCGATGATGACTGCCCACATGACTACACCCGTCAAGTCCGATTTTTTGCTTTTTGGCATCTGCGATGCTCCCCTTCTACTCAATTCGCACCTTGTACCCAAATGGTTCTTCTATCGTACCGTCCCGCATCTTGTCCCACTGCTTATCAGTCAGAATGAATCTATACGAGATGCTGGCGGCGGGTTTGCCGTTCTCGTGATATTCAAAGCAGGTCAGCAGCAAGCCATAAAACCACATTTTCTCGCCGCGACTGAAACACCAAACCCCCCGCGCCGTCACACGCTTGCGGTCGTCGCGAACATAAACCATCAGCTCGCTGATAGGTCCGCCGTTGGCGGAATAGCTATAAATGCTGATGTTATCCGTCCAGTCCAGCACGCGGTACGCTTCTACGGTCACCAGTTCCTTTTCCCGAAGGGAGGATTTTTCCCTCATTTCCGCGCAAAGCAGTTCACCTTCTTCATCCAGATAATACGCAAAGTATTCCGCGGCTTTTTCGGGAATTTCCCGGCGGAACTGCCCTTTCCGCACATTGCCCACGCCCTCGTTGATGGGCGACGGCTCATAGTTGCCCATCGGGGTCATGTTTTTCCCCACCGTCGAATAGCGGATGCTGACGCTACTACCGATGTTCTTTTCCCGCAGCTCCTCCACCGTCAGCGGATGAAGTGCGTACCAGTCCGCAGCCTTTGTAACCGCGATAATTGCCTCTCGAAACATTCGTGCATTCCTCGTTTCTGCGCCTTGGATCCTCCATCTTCTGTATTCGCCGCCCACGTCCGCTTTTCCTGCTTGCGGCGGATTACCGCACCTCTTCCATTGCATACACCCCCGCAAAGTACGCCCGAATCTCCCTGCCCTGCTTGGTGAAGGAACAGGGAATCCGCACAATATCATTCCGCCTGTTCGCCAGATTCAGCTGGAACAGCCCGCGGATTCGCCCCGCCGTCAGCGGTTTTCTGCTCAGCACAACGGTTTCCCAATGCTTCATGTTTGTATACAGATACGCATACGGGAACGCATCCAGCGGGAACGTCTTTTCTACCTGCCCAAACGCTTCCCCGACGGTCAACCGCCCATCTGCAAGCACCACATACTGCCGCTTTGTGCATCGGCTATGCATCAGGAGCGCAACAGTTGCCACAATGCCTGCAAAAATCGCCAGCAGGAATCCCCACTCGCGAATCCACATAATAAAGCACAAGGTCAGAAACAGCGACAACGCCGCCGCGAAAATGCCAAGCATCCGAAATAGCACCCAGAATCCACGGTCATAGAGGTAGATTTTTCGTTCCATTTATCCTTCTCCTTTGCGCCCCCGCATTGACATCCGCCGCTTTGTGTACTATACTGTACACAGTAAATCGACAATGGAGGGAAACGCCATGCCGCGCAGAAAGTTTGACACCACCCAGCGGGGAATATCCGACACTCACACTGATGCGCCTATCGCCACGAGCATTTGCGAGAACAAGCTGGTCTATGCCGAGCGGATTCGCACCCTGCGAGCAGCGGCGAACCTATCGCAGGGCGAGCTGGCGGAAGCCATGAATCTGGGGCGCGCGGCTATTTCCAACTGGGAGACAGGGCGGACGCGCCCGGACATCGCCAACATCCCGCGCCTATGCAACGTGCTGGGCATCACCGTTGCGGCGTTCTTCTCTGACACGCCAGAGGAAGCGGGCTGGAACGACGCAGAGCGCGCCCTCATGCGGAACTATCGGAAATTGAGCGCAATCAATCAGGAGTTGCTTTCCGCGACCGCGCAGACGATGGTCGCGCTGGAAGAGCAGTATCCGGGGCTGCCGAAGCATCCCGCCGCGCCGAAGCTGACGCCCGAACCCGCGCGCTTAGAGCTGCTGGAACTGCCATATGCGGATGACCCAGTCGCGGCAGGCACGGGCGACAGCGGATTTGCCGCCAGCGGGCACACGACGTTCCTGCACGCGACCCCCGCCACGCGCGGCGCAGACATGGTATTCCGCGTCAACGGCGACAGCATGGAACCGAAATATCCCGACCACTGCAACGTGCTGGTGAAATTCACCGACGAGCCGCTTGGTTCGGGCGACATCGGCATCTTTCAGGTGGACGGCGCGCTGTACATCAAGCAGTACCAGTCCGACGGTCTGCATTCGCTGAACAAGCACTTCAAAATCATGCGCCGCAAGTCCTACGACGAAGTCAAGACCATCGGGCGTGTCATCGGGATTCTGCCCGACAGCGATTTCGCCACAAGCGCGGAAATTCAAGATTTTCAGGCACAGGAAAGTCAGCAGGAATAAGAAACCAGCCCGTCGGCAGCTTATGTGTCGGCAGGCTGGCGGCGTATTGTGTTATCCTCGCTGCGCTTCCGGGGCGGAAGTGTTTTTTTCGTGCCAGCTCTCCTGCTCAATATAGTCCGGCATCACTGCATCCGGATTGTACTGCCACGTTTCGCCATCGTATTCGTAGCACAGAATACCCACGTCGCCGGATTTCACCCACAGATTGTAATTATCCGCTTCAAAGCAGATTCCCCAGAAGTCCAAACGGCGGACAGGCGAAAAGGAATACAGCAGCTCGCCACGTTCCTCGTCCGTAATGTCCAGCCGAATCATCATTTCCGTCGCGTCGATTTCCACGCGCAGGCGCCCGTCGAAGCTGTGAATCGTCTCCATCTGGAACACGCTGTCGTTCATTTTTTCGTCCTGCACCGAGCCGCCGGTCGCGAACGAGAGGACGATGGCTAACATCAGGGTTAGGATGTCTTTCAGCATGGGATGTACCTCCTTGTTTTCCGACGCGCAGTCCTCCTCCACCCGAAACGTGCTGAATTTCGACCAGATTGGCTGCTGTTCGTCACTTTGCTATTCGACGCCCCCCCATTTCCTTCTTTTTTCTGTTTCGGGCGGAAGAATTTACAATTGGGCATTTCGTTTCACGCTCGCTTTTCTTGCAGCGCTTGGCAGTACGCATCAAACGTGATTTCAAACCGAACCAGCCGCGGCATTTCCGCCATCTGCTGAAATCCGCAGGCACGGACGCAGCGAATCGAGCGGAGATTCTGCGGCATCACTTTCGCAACAACCCGGTCGGCACGCAGGTGCAGAAACGCTTTCGACAGCGCCGAACGCACCGCCTGCTGACCAAGCCCATGACCCCAGAGCGCATCCTCGCCAATCACATACACTATTTCGTACGCTCCCTCCATCGCCGTCGGCAACAGTTTCACGAAGCCCACGCTCTCGTTTTCCTGATGGCAGACCATGAAGAAATGCCCCGTCCGGCACAAATGGTACTGATACATCGGTTCAGGCACAGACTGCACAAGCTGTTCCAGGGACTGCGCCACGTCGGGCGCTTCGTTCAGGTACTTGGTCACATTCGGATTTCTCATCCAGCGAATCATGCGCGTAATGTCCGCATGACAGAGTTCCATACGCAAAAAAAGCAGAAGCGGCTTTTTTCATATCGCTTACCTCACAGTAAAATACTTAAAAGTCCTTCTATGCGCAGTGCATCGACGGTTCTTTTATATGATGTTATACTGATTATAACACAGGAAGCCAGAAAAGTCAAATGTTGCCACGGGTGCGGATGGGCAATCAAAAGCAAAAACAGACAAACAAAAAGACCAGCCATAAATGACTGATCTTATCGCTCCCCAGGTAGGGCTCGAACCTACAACAACTCGGTTAACAGCCGAGTGCTCTGCCATTGAGCTACTGAGGATTATGGAATCCGGCAGCGACTTATCCTCCCGGGCCGTGTCCAGCCAAGTACTTTCAGCACTGGAGAGCTTAACTGCTGTGTTCGGGATGGGAACAGGTGGAACCTCTCCGTCATTGCCACCGGAAATGGTAGCTATTTAGTTGCTTCGCCTTTCTCTTCTTGCTTTCATTTTGCTTACTTGCGTTTGAAAGGGAAGGGTCGAAGTTGAAAGGGGGTGAAACCCCTCTGCACCCTGACAACTGCACATCGAATGATTCTTTAGACCGTTCCAATTAGTTCTCAGTTTTCTGTTTCAGATTTGCTTTCGCTTGACTTCGCATTGCTTACGCTCCGCTCAGCCATCCTCATTTTCAGCTTTCAAGCGTTAAATGAAGCTTTCGACCGATTAGTATCATCAAGCTACACGCCTTACAGCGCTTCCACCGATGACCTATCTACCTGGTAGTCCTCCAGGGGTCTATTGTGGAGTCTTATTCTTGAGGTGGGCTTCACGCTTAGATGCCTTCAGCGTTTATCCCATCCGCACTTCGCTTCCCTGCTATGCCGTTGGCACGACAACAGTTGCACCAGTGGTGCGTCCATTCCGGTCCTCTCGTACTAGGAACAGCTCCTCTCATGACTCCTACGCCCACGATGGATAGGGACCGAACTGTCTCACGACGTTCTGAACCCAGCTCGCGTGCCGCTTTAATTGGCGAACAGCCAAACCCTTGGGACCTGCTTCAGCCCCAGGATGCGACGAGCCGACATCGAGGTGCCAAACCTCCCCGTCGATGTGGACTCTTGGGGGAGATCAGCCTGTTATCCCCGAGGTAGCTTTTATCCGTTAAGCGACGGCTTTTCCACTCAATACCGCCGGATCACTAAGCCCGACTTTCGTCTCTGCTCGATTTGTCAATCTCGCAGTCAGGCACCCTTCTGCCTTTGCGCTCTTCGAATGGTTTCCATCCATTCTGAGGGTACCTTTGGGCGCCTCCGTTACTCTTTCGGAGGCGACCGCCCCAGTCAAACTGTCCACCTGACACTGTCCATCCTCTGGTTTCACAGAGCTATGTTAGAATTTCAGTAACCGAAGAGTGGTATCCCAACAGCGTCTCCACACGAGCCGAAACCCGTGTCTCTCAGACTCCCACCTATCCTGTGCATCAGTTACCGAAACTCAATATCAGGCTGCAGTAAAGCTCTACGGGGTCTCTCCGTCCAGTCGCGGGTAATGGGCATCTTCACCCATACTTCAATTTCACCGGGCCCCCTGTTGAGACAGCTCACAAGTCGTTACACCATTCGTGCGGGTCGGAACTTACCCGACAAGGAATTTCGCTACCTTAGGACCGTTATAGTTACGGCCGCCGTTTACTGGGGCTTCGGTTCGATGCTTCGATTGCTCTAACATGTTCCCTTAACCTTCCAGCACCGGGCAGGTGTCAGCACCTATACGTCAGCTCTCGCTTTCGCAGATACCTGTGTTTTTGCTAAACAGTCGCTTGTGACTATTCTCTGCGGCCTGCTCTCGCAGGCACCCCTTATCCCGAAGTTACGGGGTCATTTTGCCGAGTTCCTTAACAAGGGTTCTCCCGTTCGTCTCAGGATTCTCTCCTCGCCCACCTGCGTCGGTTTCCGGTACGGGTACCTTTGGATATACTAGCAGCTTTTCTCGCCAGCGTGAACTCACTCGCTTCCCTACTGAAATTTCGGTCCGCATCACACCTCAGCTTGTAGGATTGCGTACTTCACTACAACCCAACCTTGATGCTTGCACAGGGTTGACCATCACCCTGCTCGAGTTATCCTTCTGTGTCACTGCTTCATTCCATCGGTAGTGCAGGAATCTACACCTGCTGTCCATCGCCTACGACTTCCGTCCTCGGCTTAGGCCCCGACTTACCCTGGGCGGATGAACCTTCCCCAGGAAACCTTGGGCTTTCGACGGGCATGTTTCTCGCATGCCTCTCGCTACTCATACCGGCATTCTCTCTTGTGCAGTGTCCACCGTGCCTCTCGATACGGCTTCTGCCTCTGCACATTGCTCCTCTACCGCGCATCCTTTCAGATGCACCCATCGCTTCGGTGTCACGTTTAGCCCCGGACATCTTCGGCGCACAATCACTCGACCAGTGAGCTATTACGCACTCTTTAAATGTGTGGCTGCTTCTGAGCCAACATCCTGGTTGTCTGTGCAATTCCACATCCTTCTCCACTTAACGTGAACTTGGGGACCTTAGCGGTTGATCTGGGGTGTTCCCCTTTTGCCCGCGGAACTTATCTCTCGCGGACTGACTCCCATGGTCTGCATTGTATGGTATTCGAAGTTTGATAGCGTTTGGTAGGCTTTGTGGCCCCCGCGCACATTCAGTGCTCTACCCCCACCAATGATCCATGAGGCTAGCCCTAAAGCTATTTCGAGGAGAACCAGCTATCTCCGGGTTCGATTGGAATTTCTCCCCTATCCACAAGTCATCCCCGCCTTTTTCAACAGACGTCTGGTTCGGTCCTCCATGGAGCTTTACCTCCACTTCAACCTGCTCATGGATAGGTCACCCGGTTTCGGGTCTACGTCATGCAACTATCGCCCTGTTCAGACTCGCTTTCGCTTCGGCTCCGAACCTTCAGTTCTTAACCTTGCTGCATAACGTAACTCGCCGGTCCGTTCTACAAAAAGTACGTGATCGTGCCTAACTTGCACTTTCACTGCTTGTAAACACAGGGTTTCAGGTTCTTTTTCACTCCCCTCCCGGGGTTCTTTTCACCTTTCCCTCACGGTACTATGCGCTATCGGTCACCAATTCGTATTTAGGCTTGGGAGGTGGTCCTCCCGGCTTCCCACCGGATTTCTCGTGTCCTGCGGTACTCTGGTGTCAGCTCGTCGTTTGACCTTTTCGCGTAAGGGGCTTTTACCCTCTCTGGCGGGACTTTCCAATCCTCTTCTGCTAAGGTCTTCCGTCCTTTTTGCTGATCCACAACCCCGAAGAGCAAGCCCTTCGGTTTGGCCTCTTTCCCGTTCGCTCGCCGCTACTTAGGAAATCATTCTTTATTTTCTCTTCCTACGGGTACTGAGATGTTTCAGTTCCCCGCGTTCCCTCTATTAACCTATTGATTCAGTTAATAGTGACGGGCTGTTAACCCGCCGGGTTTCCCCATTCAGACGTTCACGGATCAATACCTGCTTGCGGTTCCCCGTGACTTTTCGCAGCTTGCCACGTCTTTCGTCGGCGTTTGGTGCCTGGGCATCCACCCTGTGCTCTTATTAGCTTGATTTTTTCGTCGCTTGATCCTGAGACCAACTGGTCAACTT
>ERZ1106951.141-NODE-141-length-77267-cov-9.614153_pt1 | contig 77267 bp, 123 predicted proteins | sample MGYA00403676_ERZ1106951 | MGnify/ENA primary metagenome ERZ1106951 (study PRJEB35170, sample SAMEA104062398) | human gut metagenome | biome: human gut; feature: human-associated habitat; material: faeces | place: Denmark | collected 2012-04-23 ...
GTTTCCGGTGTTGGTTGCCGCTGACCGGTTTCCGGTGTTGGTTGCCACTGACCAGTTTCCGGTGTTGGTTGCCACTGACCAGTCTCCGGTGTTGGTTGCCACTGACCAGTTTCCGGTGTTGGTTGCCGCTGACCGGTTTCCGGTGTTGGTTGCCACTGACCAGTTTCCGGTGTTGGTTGCCGCTGACCAGTTTCCGGTGTTGGTTGCCGCTGACCGGTCTCCGGTGTTGGTTGCCGCTGACCGGTTTCCGGTGTTGGTTGCCGCTGACCGGTCTCCGGTGTTGGTTGCCACTGACCAGTTTCCGGTGTTGGTTGCCGCTGACCAGTCTCCGGTGTTGGTTGCCGCTGACCGGTCTCCGGTGTTGGTTGCCGCTGACCGGTCTCCGGTGTTGGTTGCCACTGACCAGTTTCCGGTGTTGGTTGCCGCTGACCAGTTTCCGGTGTTGGTTGCCGCTGACCGGTTTCCGGTGTTGGTTGCCACTGACCGGTCTCCGGTGTTGGACTTTTTATCATCGTCCCAGTTAACCTGATCTTTGATGTACTCCAGACCAGCTTTAATAATTCCGGCAATTCCGACTTCTGCTTTAATCGAAATCTTCTTTCCTACTCTCTTGCTGTCGTCAGATTTCTGATCGTTTGCATCCAGCTCGACTTCGCAATATCTGGAATCAGCCGGTGCATAATATCCAAATACATCCAACGGATTCTCACAAGCATGAAATCCAGTATCGCAAATCTCGACTCTTTCTTCTTCATACTCCTTGCCAATTTCATACTGAAAATCACGGCATTTTAAGCCTTTGTCGAATCCCTTATAGCATTTCATTTTCCTTGTCCTCCAAATTCAGTCCGAGCATAGTTGCACAAACTTCTTTCTTTAAATATGTATCTGCTTCGGTAGTGTTCAGATATGCTTCAAATGCCTTTAATCTGCCTACCAGCTCTGCATACTCTTCAGCTACGGTCTCTGCTCTGAAATCCATCTTATTTTCTTTCTCCATTGCAATCCCCCTCACAATACGGACATGTGTTGTCCATCAAAATTTTATTCAAATGGTCAGTTACTTTCTTTACATTCTCTTCCTGCTGATAACCGCCCTCTGCAATGCTGTACATATCAAACTCTCTTAAAGATTCTTTCTTATATATGTTGATGTGTAAGCTGCATCCGGTCTTGTAGTTTGCGAAATGAAATGCTACCGTTCTGCCGGTTTCTTTCTGAACTCTCCTGCACAACTGGTACAGCTCATCTACGGTCTTATCAAAATCATTTATCTTCATCGAAAAGCCCTCCAAGTAAATCATCAAATAATGTTTTTACAATTTCTTTGATTTTTTCTTTTTGAATAGTTTTAAATTCTTCTTCGTTCATCAGCCCGATTTTGACCGCTTCGTTAATCTGCTGCTTCACAGATTCCTCTGTTTCTTTGCCATCTTCCATAATGGTTTCTTTGATTCCTCGAATGACAACAGCTAAGTCAGCTATTAATTCTGCTTTACTGCCTTTAAGTGTGATTTCTCCCATTTTTGTCTCAATCATCTCTCTTTTCCTCCGATTCTTTTAATTTCATCCGGGTAAATAAACACGAATGATAATGCGAATATTACAATTGCTACTGCAACCGGCTGTGATGCACTGTCAAATCTCCAGAACGGCAGGTACGGTGACATACCTCCGATCAGAGCTGACAGGATTAATGCTTTTGCCATTTTTATATCCCTCCGATATAATATTGAGTTTTCTTCTTTGTCTCCCTATAATGTTCTTACAGGCACCGCCATGCCGAATAAAATGAAAGGAGATAAAATTTTGCAATTATTACCGCATATTGATGGTTTCCATCAACCCGGTAAAACCATCCCTAAACATTTTTTTAAACAAGGCTATCGAAAATATGGATTCCGATAACAACTCCAACGCAAATGCTCACTATGTCAATTACCGAATATCTTTTCTTAAAAAATAATTCATATATGAAGTCTTTAATTTTTGGTTGCCTCCGTTCTTATGTGGTATACTCTCCTTGTGAAAGGAGGTGTTTTTATGGATAAGTTACAAATTGCTCATGATCTGGCTATTTTGAAATTAAGTCGTGAATTGGAACATGCTTATTTTGGCGACGCTCATATTTGCCAAAAGTATTTCCAAATTCGCAAAGAGTTTTCTGAGCTTCTGGAAACTCACGATGAACACTTTTTCTTAAATTTGGGAAAGAAATAAAATGTTCATCCAATATTTCAAACACCTAACCGGCGCGCATTAGTCAAAACATCAAGGGCGTAGGCAAGATAGGGTTCGTCTATGCCCTTTTTAATGTTTTCTTCCACTTGTTCTCCAAGTCTGAACGCCAGGCTTGCGATTATATCTTACAGATACACTTCTTCTCCGTTTTCTTTCCTGAGGAAATACTTTGCGTTTCCGAGTTCGTTGTCTCCGCGCATCAGCTTTCCTGATTCGAGATTTCTAATAACTTTTAATTCTGCCACATTCTCACCTCCTACTTAATCTGCTTTAGCAAAGAAAACACCAATCGGGTCTTCGATATGAAATTCATCAATCATTGTCTGAATCTCATTACTGTTGAAAATTCCTTTCTGCATCTTTCCATAAAATGTTTTTGGCGTAATTCCAAGCATTTTGGCAACGTCCGTCTGAGATTTTCTATTCTTCGCAAATATTCCTCGAAGTTCATCAGTTTTTATCATTTTGTCATCTCCTGCTCAATCACCGGAAGAATCCCACTCTCTTTCAGCTTGTCGTAAAGAAATATTCTTCCTTTCTGTGACCACTTAGTATTCATCTTCACATCCGGTCTACCGTCCGATCTCACGATATCAACGGTCTCGGAATGTGTATAGCCCATACAGTGATATTTGCTGTACAGTAACCACTGTCCGCTCTGCTTGTACTGGATTCCGATGTCATGCAGAATATCGTTCATCTTCTTCCCAGACATTCCATAATCCTTAGCAATCTGGGTAATGGTCACAAGTCCCGGATTCTTTAAGATTTCATCATAGTAGTCGGCTTTCGGTTTCAGTTCGCCGATTATCTGGTTTTTGACACTGATTTCCGTTGACAGTGACTTGACCGAATCTTTCAGCTTCGCAATCGTCCGGTCTGCCATCTTCAATGCTCTGGCAAAAACCTGTTCTGGTGTGTTCCATGCTTTTTCGAGGTCGATGAGATAATCCCTGATTTGCTTTCCTTTTTCAGTTCTGGACATCATTGCTAAGTGTTTTGCCATGAGCACTGTAATTTTATAATCTTCAAGTTCCCTAACAGCCCCGTTATTAACAACCGTACTTGATGTACACTTGTTGTAATCCTCGCCTTCAACAAACAATTCCTTATTTGAATCGAACCATCTGCTAAATCTCGATTGCACATCTAAGGCTTTATGCAAATCTCTTGCGGAAATAGTCGGTTCTTCATCGTCATAATTAATTGGTATTAATTCGTTCATGCTTCTCCTTTCCTGGTCATTGTTTAAAGTTTTTTCAGCTTTCAAGAAAGTATTCAACAGAAACATTGAAGTACTTTGCCAGAAGCATAAGCTTGTCAACTTTAGGTTTGCTTTTTCCAGCTTTCCAATCAGAAAATACAGTTGGTGCAATCCCAGTGTCTTTTGCGACTCTGTAGGTAGTAATTCCCTTTTTTGCAATAAGCTGTTCAAATTTTTCGTACAATGAAAATCCTCCTTTCCTAAACAAGATAAAATTTCATTTTTGAAATTCATAAATATGTTGCTTTTATTTAGGAAATCCGATATAATATCAATAACCACAAAGATATTATGAAAAAGCGATAGGGATTTTTTTGCCTTTTTTCGGATTTCCTTAATCACAAATACATTATATTTCGGTTATCCTAAATTGTCAATAGGTAAATTTCGGAAATCCTAACTTTTTCAGAAAGGAATATTATGTATGAGATTTTTGCAAATTTATTAGATGAAAATAATAAGAAAGCAATAGATGTATCTAAAGCAACTGGTATACCAGCGTCTACTTTTTCTGATTGGAAAAAAGGAAGAAGCGTGCCAAAACAAGATAAACTCCAAAAAATCGCAGATTTCTTCCACGTATCTGTAGATTATCTGATGACAGGGAAAGAGCCGGAAAAAGATTTTTCCGTTGAATCTGCACATTTGATTGCACAAATAAGAAAAGACACCGAACTGTCCGATGCGTTAAAGAAATACTTCGGGCTGTCCGATGCCAAAAAGAAACATGTTATTGAATTGATTAATCTTTTGAGTGAGTGAGGTGTGTATTATGTTAAATTATTTTAATGAAGCAATGGAAAACGCCTGTAGGAATGCCGTGGAGCGAGTCAACTCTATGGACATTGAACCGCTACCTTTAACGTATTCATATTCAGATACGCAATTCGAAATTCTCTGTAAATACATTAAGGAATTTGAAGCAGAACTTGATTCTGAACATGAAGTAGGACTTCTGCTTACTAATTTTGGTCAAACAGTTACTATGCATGTTACTGAAATCGGATATGAAAAGTCCGTACTTATGATTTTTAAAGGCTATGTGAATGGCAAAATGTCAACGCTCATTCAGCATATTGGTCAATTAAATTTTCTACTTACATCAGTCCCAAAAGAAAGTGACCGTCCTAAAAATTCTATTGGTTTTGTTGTTCCAACCGCTGAATAGATTCCTGCAACGATTGAATCATATTTGTCTGAACTCCAATCATGTCGATTAATGCGTATATAAGCGATGCCGGTGGAAGACCCGTTTTATTTGATGGGTCTTCCATTTTTGCGATTATTTTCTTTTGTTCTTCTTCAGAATATAATAAAGTTTTACTCATGTATCTCACCTCCGCAAATCATTATAAATATCGGCTATAATAATATAAATATAGCGTAAAATCTTTTGATTTTCAATCTCTCCTAACATTTTTATGATTTCTTTCCTATAATCCATACAATCATACCTCCGATCAGCAGTCTCCTGATAACAGTATATGCCCGGCTTGTGGGAAATAGAACCGAACATCAGTTCGTTTTTATCATTATACCACCGATATTTCCCCTTGGCAACTGCCAAATATACACATGGACTTTTGTTATTTCGCAAGTAAACTTCGCAATTTCAAAGAAAATTTCGCGAATATAACATTTGACATTGCAAATTTCCTTGGTCTCGTTCAACTCCTGCATCTGGACGGAATAAATTTGTTCTGCAGCTTCTTTTGTAATCTGCGCATCTCTGCGGTGGCGTTCTGCTATATCATGTGACGGTATATGCACCGCACAGAATATTTCGTAAAATACCAGGATGACTACGACTACCCTGTATCTGTTCTTCTCCATTACTACCAGCTCTTTTCTAAAAATATATCACGCATTATAGCACGAATTTGTGTGATTTTTCCGGGAGGTGCAAAATCATGGAGTTTTTCTGCAAAAATAATCTACTTTTTTGATATTTTACTATGCACAGTTTGTATGAGGTGGTATAATATTGTAAAATTTTAACAAGGGAGGGGATTGTATGGGATTGATAAAGTGTCCTGTATGTGGAAAAGAGATAAGTTCTGACGCTGGCAGATGCATTCATTGCGGACATCCGCTTCACCAAGCACAGATTAAACAAGTACCAGAAAAGGACTTATGTTATAGCAATGCGCATTGGTTTTCTTATGTATTTGTTGGGATTATGATATTTTTCTCCATTGGGTATTATTTTATGAACAATGGAATTAATATTTGGACAATCATATTTGCACTGATCGCTATTGGCTCGTTTCTTACTTTTTATTCAAAATCAATCACTTTAACCAATAAGGCGGTCTATATACGCAAAGGCTTTTTCTTTACTCACAATGCAGATATTCCTTTAAGCCAGGTATCGTCCATAAGTAACGATCAGGGGCTTTTAGGCAGCCTATTTAATTACCAGACGGTCACAATTACTTGTGCCGGAAAGATATTCAAAATGGATATGATGAATAATGTTGAAAATTTGAAGAATGAATATATCAAGATTCACTCTGGAATGGATTGGAGAACATTTTAAATGGCTAAAAACAATAAAACCGGAGGATGTGGCACTGGATTTGGGATGTTTTTGGCGGCTTGCGTGGTTGCTCTATTCATGGAATATTGGAAAGTTATTGTGGGAATCGCAATTGTTGTGGTGATATTGGCTCTAGTGTATTACGCTACAAAAGGAAGCATAGACCGGGATGTCACTAAAACGAATAAAAGATTGGAAGAAATCCGTAAAAGTACGTTTAATGGTGAAAAATTAACTGGTGGAATTTATGTTTCTGGACGCGACATTTCTGCTGGATTATACGATATTCGAGCAATTGAAGGTTATGGAGATATTCAAATAGATTGCCTAGAAAAAGATACTCATTTAAAATTTAAGAACAACAAATTATATTTGAGTGAGGGGCAAATATTTAGAAATGTAGAGCTTAAATCTCAATCTCAAATTCTGATTCCAGTAAATATGACCGTTGATTTATATAATTGTAGGGAGCTTCCAGAACCAATTCAAGAACCAATGCTGGAGCCCAAAGTCCCAGAACTTCCGGTATATCAGCCGACATCCAGAAAGACTTTTAGCATGAAAAATATTGACGGGATGGATGGACATGATTTTGAATATGTGTGTGCTGATATTTTACGGGCAAAAGGGTTTCAGAATGTCACGGTTACAAGAGGTAGTGGCGATCAGGGTGTTGATGTCATAGCCGAGCAATCTGGTATCAAATACGCTGTTCAGTGCAAGCGGTTCAGCGGTTCTGTAGGGAATAAAGCTGTTCAAGAGGTACATTTTGGAAAAACATATTACCACTGTCATGTCGCAATCGTAATGACAAACAGCTATTTTACTAAGTCTGCCAAAGATGCTGCAAGCGAAAGTAATACCATTTTGTGGGACAGGGATGATTTGATGCCATACTTTGAAGAATACATCAAAAGCAGGAATCCTGAACAGGAAGTACCTCCACAGACTTTAGAGGAAGAGGAATCCCAAAACGATATTGTGGAAAACAATCCAGAAGAAGTCATTCATTATTCGACATTGCCAGAATATGACGCAAAAAGTGGAATATATCCGGCTGGCTATTATGCCATAGGGAAAACGCTTCCTAAAGGGGGATACGTTTTTAAATCTCGCGGAGATGATGATGGAGTTATTGCAATCTTTGAAACCTCAGATGATTTGTCAAAAGAAGAGAACGATGTTTTCTTTCATTCTTTCACAGGAAGCTATTTCCTAGCGCTGATTGATGATAATAAATTTATAGCAATAGAAAACGCAGACGCACAAAGAGTATATGGTGTAAACTAAACAAGAGGGGCAAGCGCCCCTCTTTCTCTTTGCCTGTCGTTCTCGCAGGCAGTCTCTCTATCCACACATCCTCCCGGACACAGAAACCAATTTTGCGAATTATGTCAAACTTTAGCGCTTTACACTAACAATTTTAAGTGCTACACTTTGTTTGTGGGACAATAATACCACGAACAGGAAGAAAAATGTGTGTGCTGTCAAAATCATTGCGTATTTTGACAAAATTGAGACTACGAAAGGAGGGTGCGCATATGAGAATAGCCATATGTGACGACAATCAAATTGAAGTTGACTTGTTTAAAGAGCACATATCGGGATTCTTGCGGCGCAAAGGAGATTACCGGTATGAAATTAGCGAGTATTCGGCAGGTTATCCACTTGTTGAAGATGTGAAAGAGGGTAAATGGTACGATGTAATTGTACTGGATATGGTTCTGGAAAAGGAGAACGGTCTGGAGATTGCGAACCAGCTTCGGGATATTGGATATGATGGAAAGATTATATTCTGGACAGCCGACGATTCTCATTTGCAAGAAGCATTTGACGTCGGGGCTATGCAGTATGTTGTAAAAGGTAAGGAATACGGCAGAATATACCGAGCTATTGACGAGATTCTGTCACAGATGAAGGATGAAACATTGACGTTCAAATTCCGCGGACAGATTAATCGGCTCAAATATGATGAAATCGAGTACATTGAAAGCCAGGCAAGGGTTTGCCATATTTTTGCGACAGATAATCGATGTTTCGTGACCACTTGCAAGCTGAATGATCTGGAAGAAAAGCTTTCTGATAAACGATTCTTACGTTGCCATCAGAGCTATCTGGCGAACATGGATCACATTCAGTCGGCGGGTGATAATTTTGTCATGGATTCCGGGGACGTTGTTCAGATAAGAAAAAATGGGGCAAGGGAAATCAAAGAAAAATATGAAAATTACATAATGAGATAAATAAAAACCGCCAGTGTCCGGAGGGAATTAACCGGGCTTACTGGCGGTTTCTGCTCACAAAGGGTGAATGTATGGAACAAAATTATTATATCATTTTGCCTGTTATATTACAAGTGTCATTTGGCCATTTCTGTGATTCTTTTAAATGTTCCTTTTGGGATAAATTCAAATACAAATCCTTCATCGTTCGGATACGGGATTCTGACAAAGTACCATCTTAACCCTTTACTGTCAGTTTCCACATACTTCATTACCTCTACAACTGCACCTTTTTTCAACTGCGGAAACAGCTTTGACGGGCTGTTTTTGTTTGATTTTGTATAACATTTTGTGTCCTTTTTTATCTGCGCAATGTAGGCTCTGGTGTTCTGCTTTTTGACTACATCCGAGTTTGAATCTGACGTTGTATTTTTAACTAAACTGTAATTTGGAGTGCAGAATTTTGTTCCCGGAAGGTTGCTGTTGTAGTAACTTTTCTGGCATACTCCACCGCCATTTGCGATAATTGTAGAGCCACCAGAAGTGTTTCCCTCGACTGTCCAGAACCGATCTCCTGACACTTTTATTACGATTCCGGTGTGCGTAAATGTGCCGTTTCGATAAAAAATAACAATATCTCCAACTTTTGGATTGCTGTTCAAAGTAAACAAATCTGCCATTGTCGGGCAATAAACGTATGGCCAGTGTTTCAAAAGTTTCTTTGCTGCGTCTAATCCGAATGCTTTCATCATACACCACGAAACGAATGCAGCACACCATGGCTGTCCTTGATAATCTGGCTTAATATCTCGCCAATATTTCGTATAATTATTTTCTCCGGCATTTGCCGTCTTGCTATCAAGCTGGCTATTGCTCGCCTTTTCAAGATATCCAACTTCATTCTTTGCGATCTGGATTAATTTATCAATTACGTTCATACCTGTTTCCTCGCTTTCTGGAAAATGTGTTTTTAGTGCATTATAAACAAATCTCTGCCTGTCCTTATATGCCCCGACTTGGTTCCCTGTGTCCGTCTGGCAGGCTGCATAGAGATTGTCCAATGTATATGGCTTCTGAGTCTTTGCCAGAATCCTCGTTACCGCCCCTTGCCCGCCTTGGTGCCTAAAGTTCACACACATAGCTTGCGCTCTATCGTCCGTAACGCCCTGTTTAAGGGCTTCTTTTGCATAGGTGGCTAATTGTTCATCCATAAGACTATCTTGGCATTTAACGCCCAAATCGGATGAAATAAGGGCAACTATGGTATTAGCAAGCTGTGATACTCTGGAAATATTAAAACATTCCCAGTTTGCAGTCTGGACTTGTTCCAGAAGTCTGACCTTGTCTATCTTCTCCCACTGTTCCGGGTCGGCATCGTAAATTCGTTCCAGAAGCGTTTTAGCTTCGGTTGCGTACCACTGTCCTGCCCCGATTGTAATTGCGTGTTCTTCAGAAGAATTGGTGTAGGCTTCCGCGAAGTCGGAATAATCCTGCTGTCCGTAAACCTGTCCGCCGGTTTCGACTGCATAAACAATCTTCCTGAGAACTACTTTTTGTTCGTTTGTCAATACAATCCGCTCCTTTCATTGTTTTCGAATCTGTATTTTTGTTGAATACTCGGATATTTATTGTGATCAACTTCGCTCATAAACATGTCAAGCGGTCTGGCATATAATTTCCTGTTTCCGTACAACGCCCTGTAAATCATCATGTTTTCTTCACTTTCCGTATGTTCAGCCAATCCAACAATTTCATACAGATAGTCATTTGTTCCCGGATTTCTGATTGTTTCCCGTTTGAAATGCCTTACGATTGTTCCTGGTTCTGGGATATTTCTGCCATATTTGTTCATATACATTGCTCCTTTCTGTTAAATATGCATTGTAAGCTCCGTATTTGCCCCTAAAATCAATTTTTATATGTTGTTCGAGGATTTTATCGAATCGCACATAAAATCAATGTATGAGCCAAATACAAGGTTGTTAATAAAAAATGGTTTGCCTTGGGCTGAAACGAATCAAGAATGTCAGGGTCGAATAGCGCTTATTCGACGATTAATATATATCTCGTATATATATTAATTATATTCTTATTCTATTTCTTATTCTTATTCTATTGCGTTACATTGCGTTACTGGTAACGTTATTGTAACGTTACATTGAGATATTATGTAAACGAAAAACGCTTGTTGACAGAATATTCATTTCTGGATTTCATTATTTTCTCATATGATTGATTCATTCTGAAAATAAGAAAAATTTACGTTTACAAATTATTCATTTTTTATTTTCAATATAGTTACATTTTAGTACGGTCGGGACTGAGATTTTGGGGTTATTTTGACAAATAAGGGTTTATTTCAGTTTTTCTGGAAAATGCGCTCTTATTTGCGGTTTTGGGGTTCTTATTTGATGAAATTAGTGTTGGAATAAGCAAAAAGAGCCAAGGGATTGAGTCCGTTTCGGCTTGACTCGTTCCGCTCGGCTCCGAATTCTTTTAAGAATCAGATGCAAATTTTTATGGTTTTATTATAGCATATTTGGGGCAGTTTTACAATAAATGCTTACTGTTGGTTAGCCTTTAAATCTTAAATATATCACAATAGGTTGTTAAAGCAAACGGTCTAGAATAGACAAACACCGTTCCATCTTCTATAATTATTCCGTCAACACCAATGCAGCGCTGGCTTGATGTATATACAACATCGTTTTTACTAACCGCTCCGCCCTTACTAATTCTTACTGTCGGATAAATATTCGGTAATCCCAGACATAAATATTCGTTTCCGTATGGTACAAATCCGCGGCTTGCAGAAAAATCAGAATCTCGGCATTTCACTGCATAATTAGTACCTACAAGTTCACAAATGCTTTCATTGCGTCTCCATAAAGATTTTCCATTATGGTTTCCTGCATAATAACTGCGGTAATCGCCTTGTGTTCCAGATAAGACTTTAAGTGATGGTTCTTTCGTACTCACTTCTGTCAAACGTGAATCCGAATTATATCCCACACCCTCAGTTGCAATATAATAATAATTTCCGTTGTGCGGCTCTGAGGATATAGTTGTAGTATAGACGCACCAATCGTCATATGAGTCGTATTTATAGTTGCAATTTAATGTCGGGCTTTGTTGCCGCTCGATTAATTCCCCCTCTTCAAAAACAAGCGTTTCAAGCAAAAGCGGTGTATATTTTCCACTGTCCCAACTCGCTGATGTGCAGTATGAGCACACGAGATGAAAGCGATTATTTTCAACCCACATTTTGTATGGAACTACAGCTGCGCATTGAGAATTTTTGGTCTTATCGAATTCGAGCAGATAATCTTTTTTAAAATGACTTTTGAGTTTCATATCACTTGAGTAAATATAAAAATCCAAAATTCTAATATATGTAATCTCATCTGTCGAATCTGGAACTGTACCTTGAGATTTTGACCATTCCATAACATACAGTTCTCCGTTAAAAATACCCACAGATGCACTACGCATGACGCTATTGTAGCTTCCAACTTCATGAACTTTTTCATAGTATGGACTAGATGATTTTGGCGTAGCAATCATATAAGAACTCCCCTTACCTGCACCTGTAGCAGTTAGCGATAAAAGCGAACGTTGACCGCAATGAATTACATTTCTAACATGCCATCCCGAAAACATACCTCCATTCTCTTTTTCCCATAACAGTGTGTCACCTCCGTATATGGCGTTGGTATTTACGCCCAAAATAGGGAAATCTGTAATTTCTTTGCCGTTTGCAAAAGCCCTGTAAATCATCTGTCACCCTCCTATTCGTAAGTAAAATACAATGTATCTTTTCGGTCTGTTCCTGCGGCTACCAGAGCGTCATAATCAGCTTTTTTGATTCGCTTCACACACCTTAATTGTGCCTTTTTTAGTTCGGTTGAAGAACTTCCAGAACCGTCCGTAAAATCATCAATCGTTGCAATTCCAGATTCCGTTCCGTCTGTAAATTCTGCATAACTAATGGTCGGCATTTCAGACCTTGTTCTATTGATCGTAGATGTGATTTCTGGCGTGTTCTTGCCTAATTGCTGATTGTTTCCGTTATACGGTGAATTGTTGGCAGTGTATGTGTCAATAAGCCCTGTAATGCCTAATTTCAGTGTCCTACTCATGATATAGCTATGAATCACCCACTGTATTGCAGAACCGTCCTCAGAAAGCTTGGAATGCGTCATTTCCACGGTTTGTCCAACCATATTGAACGGATTCCCTTGTACTTCCACAGAGTATCCCTGTGCCCGATAATACTGCTTTTTGATAATGTCCTCTGCGACAGTTCCATAACAGATTGCATACTTCGGTTTTGTTCGGGTGTAGTCCCCGTATTCGTTAGCATCGTAAGCATAATTCAACCAGTCTTGATTGCCTACGAAAAAGCTGTTACGATTGTAGAATACGTTCCTTTCGTATGCGTCTTGTGCGGTTGGTTCGCCAGATGTAAATATTTCACCGGATGGGTCTGGGTCGGTGTAAACGTAGTTAAAAAACCACACTCTTCCCTCTGTTGCCTTGAAACTTTTGAATCTGTCAAGATGTACCGCAGACTCATAAAAATCGAATGTTTCAACGCCGGAAACTGTCGTGCCGCGGTGTTTGCAGTTCTTTTTAAGCTTTTTATACTCAAATTTTCCATCCCTATTCATCCAGCCAAAAACATTGTTTTGCAGACATAAATCTTCCAGTATATTAGCCACATTCATTTCAGAAGAATTGGCAGTATTTGGCACATATGCGCTGTCATATTTGAGTTTTACATCGACTTGCTCAATGCCAAGATACTTAAATAAAGCATCTCTGAACTGCTTCTGTGTAAACACCATTTGCTTGTCTTTTGTGTTGTTTTTATACCACCATGCAATGTCAGTATTCCGCAATTTATACAGATAATCGTATGCCACAATGGTACGAACAAATGAATTTGCGCCACGTTCTCCTGTCGCAATTTCACCAGTAAATATCTTAATTTCTGTCCCTTTACATTCAAGATAAACCTCGATTTTCCCAGATGGATAAGTAGTTTCATCTGTCCCGATAAACTGTTGATGATAACACTTGAATGTGATCTGGTTGGATATGCAGCCGCCAAAAATGAAGTATGCTTTATTGCACAATGATTCCTGCAATGACAGCGTATTGGATTGAATATTATCGTTTGTCAAGTCCTCAAATTCGCCATTTATCCAATGCACTTTCACGTTGATTGGATCGGTGTTATCTTCAAATGGGTTCTTTCCGTCCTTGGTCACTTTGATCTCAAATTCATCATATCCAACGAACGTTTCTATTCCTCCAATTTCAGTTTGATAAGACACTGTGATGGTTTTTGTTCCGGCTTTAGAACTGTCAAATCCAGAGACGGTGTAATCCGTGATTTCTTTCTCTGTATTATCTGTCCGCATAGCCGCAACAACCAACCCTGTCGGGTCAAATGTTTCGCCTACTCTGTAATAAGTTTTCTCCGGATAATGTGTGATGCGGATTCCTTGCAGTTCATACACAAGAACTTTGAATGTAGCGGTATGGTTTTTATAGGCTACTGTGATTTCTTTTTCTCCGATTGATGAGCTGTCAAGTTCAGAGACAGTAAAACCAGATGTTATCGTTTCAGACGTTCCATCAGTGTATTTTACTAAAACTGTCAATCCGGTAGAATCAAGTGTATTACCTACAAGGTATTCTTGCTTTGTGGGTGGTGTTTTAATTTCTATTCCGGTTATATCAACAACCAGGATCGAGAAATCTACGGTTTTCTCATCGAATGTAACCGTTACAGTTTTGCTTCCATATGCTGACATATCCGGGCTTGACAGGGTATATCCTGTTACTTGTTCGGATGTGTTGTCATTGTAGTATACAGTAATTACAAGTCCTGTGCTGTCAAAAGTTTCACCTACGAAATATCTGGCTTTGGTTGGCATATGAGTGGCTTCAAGCCTGGTTACTCGAATCAACCATGTGATTGTGCCTGTTGCTCCCCATGGGGAACCGGAGATTTCATTTGTTTTTTTATTCAGTGTGACGTTTGTTGTAGCTTGCGCAACAAAGGCGTCTTCACCGATGGTAGTCACACTCGCAGGAACAGAAACATTGACAAGCCGAGTGTTAGAAAATGCTGCTTTTCCAATAGTTTGAACGCCATTTGGAATCTCTAAATTTTTGAGTGAAGTCCCGGAAAATGCGCTTTCTCCAATGTTTGTAACACTTGCAGGAATTTTAATCTCTGTGATTTTTCCACAGTTTGAAAAACATAATGGTGGTATTTCTGTTATCCCGCTTTCAATGGTAACTGATTTTAAAGTATCGAAGCACGGTGAAAAATGCGATTTCCCGATAAATTTAACTGCGCTTTTTAACGTAAGGTTTTCGAGTACAGAGAGTGAAATTGTACCGCCTGTTCCATCAATGGTTCCGCCTCGAATTATCAAACTCTTGCAACTTGGAATATAGATTCCAGACGAACTAATCATGGAATCTGTGCTTCCAATTTCTACATTATTTATTTTGGCACCTGCAAAAGCACCAGATGATAGCAAATTTAATGATAATGGGAAAACAACGCTATCCAACGATTGAAATCCGTTTAACGTTCCACCTTGAATTTCTTGCAAGCCTTCATGAAAAACAATCTCTGTTAGGTTGGGGCAAGAACTGAACGTACCACCTTGAATAGTTTTAAGACTCGCAGGAAACTCTAACTTAGTTCCTAAAAAAGTAGTAAAGTTTCCAGCAGCAATACTTGTAATTGTGTTTCCTAATTCGATACATGTTAAACTTTCAAATTGGTATCCGAATCCACCCGTGATTTCAGTGATTCCGTCACTAAAAGTAATCTTTACACATCTTTTGAACAAACTATCAGGAACTATAATATTTTCCGAATTTTCATGCAAAATTTTAATTTTCCCAGTTCCAGAAATGGAAAGCGTATTTGTATCAAGATTAAATTCGGCTGTTACATCTTCGTAATTCGGCGAACCGATATGTACTAAAAAAGAATCATATACATTAACTTTTATCGTATCGTCTGTTATACCAAAATAATTAACGTTAATAGTAACTGTGCCAGCCTCTGTAAGAACTTTATTTTCAACCGTAAAGCCACTGGTTACTTTTTCCGAACCATCCGAATATACGACAACTATATAACTCACTGCTATATCTGTAGTATCCCCTACGAAATACGAAGCCCCAACATAACTCATTCCATTTATTTCTTCCGGCTGCATAATAGTAACTTCAAATGTACAAGTGAAACTGCCGTAATGAGCTGTGATTTCACTTTGTTTTGGAGAACTGCTGTCAAAACCAGAATACGTACAGTCTTTTGTGACATCTATAGTATTCCCATCGCTTGCCGTTGCAGCAACCACAATGCCCGTAGAATCAAATTCTTTTCCGATGTGGTAATTTACCTTGGTTGGCATTGTAGTAACGGATATGGTGGTAATAGAGGCTTCTGAGACGGTAATCTCAAACGTTGTGGTTTTGCCGGATACAGTAACGGTTATGGTCTTCGTACCTGCGGAGCTGCTATCAAAACCCGATAATTCGTAATTTGTGACACTGACCGTTTCTCCTGTGCTTGTTGTTCCAGATATTTCAAGTCCAGTTTTATCAAACAGCTCTTTCTGATAATATGTGGTCTTATCCGGCATTTTGGAAACAGTTATGCTAGCAATTACTACATCAGAATATTTTTCATAAGTAATCTCCTGCGACACACCTGCGTTCTTTACCAGAATTGAAATCGGTACCGTAGAAGATACGGAAATATTCAGGCTTGTTGTGGTTTCCCCGTCGGTAATTGACGATGTGCCAGTGTATGAACTGCTTGTAGGCCTCTGGACAACATTGACAAAAAGAGTCTGTCCCTCTATCAAAAATACTTCATATTTCAGTGCGTACGATGAGGCTGTGCTTGAATAATGCACATAGCCCTCAACTCTGATTTTAAGGAATCTTTTTCCTGATGTGAGTGTCCCCTCTTGACGGTAAACATAATAAATCACACCATCCCTGCGCCAGATTTTGAGCTGTTCGGCGTTTTGCCCGAATCCGATAAAATTGTTTCCAGAAACATATATGGTACTGGCAGTCTTGCCCGCGTAAGTAAACCAGTCAACGCCCGTGACACTAACTACATCATCATCGTATTCCGTGTTATTAACAACAGCAGTCATCCCGGCTGTCGTATTCAATAAACTATCAAAAGATACTGTATCTGCCATAATCATCCTCCCGTCTATAAAATAAAAGAGCACATGAGCTGTGACACCCATGCACTCTTGCTGCTAGTATTCGATCAGTGCGAACCGCATCTTGTTGTAAAGAATGTTCTTTGTTTCTTCGTCCACATTGATAATTTTGTAATCCACATCGGGCATATAAAAAACCCCCGTTCTGTAGGTGTTCTGTTCATCATCCCAATATGTGACGTTGTACTTCCGCTGCGCTCTGTTGACCAAGCCAGAAGCAAATGTAGACTGCAAATCAATCTTCTCTGCCAGATAAAGCGGTCTGGTATTAAAATCAATCTTTGTCTTAAAATTCGGGCTTGTGTCCCTGTGCAAGAGATTATTCAAGTCCCTGTATGCTTCTACTTCTGTTCTCTGGTTCGGAGTTGCGGTGTAATCATCGTAGGCGAGGTATTTGTTTGGAACAATTTTGCTTCCATACTTCAAGAGCCATCCCTCAAAACTGCTACCTGCAATAAAATCACTCATTTACCTCACCTACCTTTCAAATAATCCGAATCCATTGCGGTTTCTGAACTGTTCGTTTTCCTCTTGCAAATATCCGACTAAGTGACCATCCGCATAAATTGCCATGCCTTTGACAGCTTCCCGGATAACCTGTGCGATATTCTGATTGTTGTCGAATGTGTTGTTACTGATTGCAATTACTTCACGGCGAATATCATCACCGAAAGTACCGTTTGCAGATACCGGTTTCTGATACATTCTGGCAGTCGGAACAGCCTTTATATTCGCTTCCATCTGTGGGAGCTGAATACCCTGTATGGATGTGCTTATATCTCCGATTGTAGACTGTAATGCCGGAATCATGTTCTGCATACCTATCTGAAAGCCCTGCATGGTGTAGCCGCCAAGTTCTTCAAATACCTGAGATGGGCTGTGAATTTTGAGAACTTTGCGGAATGTGTTAGATATACTGCTTGCTATGTTTTGAATGTTTTTAAACAAAGTGTTATTCGCAGTATTTACAAATCCGTTGTTCAGCCCGATAATTGCATTTCTTCCGACATTGTATAAGGATCCTATGCTGTTACTGATTCTTACATTCAGTTTTGTGAACCAGTGAAGTGCACTGGCAAATCCCGTATCAAGTCCCTCTCTGAATCCTCTACCGCAGAATTTGGCAAGTTCCTCAAACCACTTGGACGGAGAGTGAATGCCGAGAGAATCTTGTGCCGGAGTTTTTATGCCGTCATTAACCATCTTATTTGTGGCATCTTTGACAGTTTGGGAATTTTCTTCCATGCCTTTCTTGAACCCGTTTCCAGAAGCTTTCCCGATTTCCTTTCCATTTGTTTCGGCGCTACTCTTAATATCATCCATAGAAACCCCTTTGTACATGGCGTTGAACGCCGACTGTACTTCTGGGCTAAGTGCCACAATGCTTCCAGAAAGACCATCTATATAATATCCAGCCGCGCTTTCCCCAAGAGTGTATCCTACAGGAACATTATCTTCTATAGTGCTTTTTAGTGATTCATCAAGCGTGCTTTTAGTCTTTGATTTAAGAGTCTCTTTATAACCTGATATTCCATTTCCAAACTGAACCATCTGGTTTTCACCTATTGTGTAAAATCCGTTTTCGTCTGGTTCGAGTCCTTTTGCGATTGCCTGATAAATCTGCAATGCTTTTTCACCAAGAATCTGCTTGCCGTTTTCCCAGATACCGCCCATCTCGTCAATTGCATTTGCCGTTTTTACAACTAATTGCGCATAATCAACACGATCTGTTCTGTCTTTTAAACTATCAAAATGCTTTTCAATGTTCGAAAATGAAATACTGTTAATTTTATCCGCAGATTCTTTGGCTTTTTCGGCTGATGTTTTGGTTGAATCTACTGTTTCATCAACGATTTTTCTTGTTCCGTCAAGGGTTTGCTCGAATGCATCAAAAGATATTCCAAGATTGATCATTTCGTTTTGCAAATCATATAACGCGATTTTACCAGTTCCGCTACTGCTTTCGATTTCAGAAATGCATTTAGATAATGCTTGTCCCTGACTCGCTGTAATATCCCCTGCTTTAACCATTTCGAGAGCGGCTGTTGTCCAATCATCGAAAATTTTCACGTCTTCACTGGTTACTTTATTGGGATGGATTTTTTTGATAACATCATCAATCCATGCATTAATAGCATTACTCACATCTCCCGACTCATATCCGATAATGTCATTTACAAAATCCTGTATTGACCAGTCTTTGTCTGCTCCGAAAATATTTTTGCTTAACCATTCTCCTCCTTTAAATCCTTTAAGAGCAATAATTCCAACAAGACCAGTTTTTAACACCGATAAGCCTTTTCCAAGAGAGGAATATGCACTTCCTAAACCAGTAATTTTTTCCGCTAAATCAGCAGCTATTTTGATTCCGATAATAGTTCCAAGAGCTTTCCCGATGTTTTCGAGTTCGTCTGGAGTCATATCTTTGAGCTTGTCATATAGTGCTTTAATTCCACTTCCGATGCCTTTCAAAACATCTCCAAGCCCCTCTAGCGCGCCCTCGCCAATGGGCTTTATTGATTCGATGAAATTTGAAAACATTTCGTCAAGATCATCCCATGGAATTTTTTCAGCCAGTTCCATGATTTTTTCTTTTAAAGTTTCAAATCCCTTTCCAATGGCATCCCACGGAATATGAATTTTACCCATAGAATCAAGCTGCAGAAGGACTGCCCCAAGTCCTCCAGCAAGGGCAAGAAGCGGATGTGATGCAAGCATGGTAAGAAATTTACCAACTCCTAATTTGTCAAGAATACCTATGGTACCTTTTAAGAGTTTGATACCGCCCAAGACACTAAAAAGCTGTCCCAACTTATATCCGATATCTTGTGCTTGTTCTGGGCTAATTCCTTTAATAAAAGCGGTGATTTTGTCAATCATTTCCGGAAGTTTATTCACTCCGTCTGCCGCCTTGTCAAAGAAATCATCGAAGAAATCTAACAGGCCGGTACCGACATTCTCAGCAAATGGCTCTAATGCATCCCACAGTTTTACAAGCGAAGCATTGATTTTATCCCAATTGATTTTTACAAGGAAATCGTTAAAAGCATTGATTAGTCGTGGTAATCCTTTTTCTCCCAGTGTCCACTTGCCGAGCGGAACTAAGAAGTGTTTCCAGAAATCCTTTAATGCTGTCCATGTAAAATTCCGAAACTGTTTCAGCCCATTGTTCCACAGATTTTTCAGTGCTCTTGTTGTAGGCTTTGCGGCTTCTGCAAGCTTACCGAATATGTCTGTGACCTTGTTCGCGAACACCATAGCCCTGTTTTCCATGGAATTGTAGGCAGCATCCCACTGTTTCTGGTATTCGTCTAACAGACTATTTAACGCGTTATTAAGGATTCCTGTATCAAGGGCGGATGTGTCGAGAGCTGGTGTTTTGATCTTGGAATTTGCAAGGTCTGACAGAGAACTGTCATCTTTGCTCATAACCTCTAATTCGTCATAGGACGAAAGGAACTGTTTTAACTTTTTGGCGTTTTTAGTTGCATCTTTCAGGCTGTTACTGGTGTCTTTTACAGAGCTGTCTACATCTGAAATTCCAGAATCATCTATAGAATCCAGGGCTTCTGACAGTGCATCTACGTTATTTCCTGAGGATGTTCCAAAATTCCACTGTTTTAATTTGTCTTTGATTCCGAAAATATCTATAATGTGGTTTGCCAATCTTTGGAACGCAATTACCAAACCGTTTAAATATGGAAGGACACTTGCAACCATTGGGAGAAAAATGCTTCCGATTGTTTGAGATAACAAAGCTAAATTTTGTCTTAAAATTCTAGCTTGGTTGGCAGGACTGTTGATTGTAATAGCTAAGTTAGCCCACGCATGGCGCGAGGAATCCAGTATTACAATTGTTCTCAGCATTGCCTTACTTGCCTGATCCATCTTAGAAACGGCGGTTTGTATTCCGAGATTACTTGCTACTTGCTGTAAATTTGCATTACGGATGTTGATTCCGTATTTATCTACAGCACGGCTCATGCCAACAAGTCCAGAAGTCATGTTGTCATAAACTTTGTTAAAATCTTCATTCCTGATTGAAGCAAGGTCGGCTCCGATCATTGTTAAGGCTTTAGAAAGCTTTTCGGCTTGGTCTGATGTTGCACCCATTGATGAAGAAATCTGCGCGAATGTAGCTTGATAATTCAGCAGTAAACTTGGGCTCATTCCAAGAGATTTTCCTGTTGTGTTTTCAGAAAGCAATCCCTCACTTGAAATATCATACCCGGACATCTTTGAAGTCAGTTCTCTGGCACGTTCACTAAAAGAATTTGCATATTCTTCAGCGGAATCATACCCAGCTTCTTTCCATGAGGTTTTCGAGCTATCAGCCACCTGTTGAAAGGCATTTTTGAAATAGTCCCAATCTTCAAGGAAATCCGCGGAACTTTTGACTGCGCTTGTAATTTTCGCAGCTGCTGTTTTCAAAGTCCAAAATTTAGCGATCAGAGACATAATGCTTGGACTGCTTTTCTTTGCTTTTGAGCCTACATTACCAATAGCGTTTCCAAGACTATTAACCTTTCGTACTGCCCCGGCTGCTCCCTGCCCTAATCGGCTAAACACATTTGATGTAGACCGCGCTGCCCTGCCAGCGTTTCCACCTGCGTTTGATAATTGAGCAATAGCCTGCGTCATCTGTATGGTATTCCGGCTGATTTTTGGGGCGGTACTCATTGTCTGGAAGAATGTTTTAAGACTATTCGCTAAATCTTCAAGATGTTCTGCTGTCTTTCCAGTTTTATCCCCTGCGTTCGCTAGTTGAGATATTGACTGAACAAACGTATTAATTGGTTGAGAAACGTCACCTATTTTAGAGAATGAAGCTGTGATTTTTCTAAGCTCTTTACCGAGGTTCGGAAGCTTAGATGCAACTGTATCAATAGAACCACCTGCATTTGCCAATCTTGCCAGTGAAGAAACAAACCGGTTCACATTGTTTGATACGTCTGGAATACTGCTAAGACCAGATAATTCGGAAATCATGTTCTGAATCTTTCCAGACACATCACCTGTGGAATTTAATGTTTCGTTCAATCTGCGAATAGCATTTACGAACGAGTTTAATCCACTGTCTTTCAGATTAAGATTGCAAAGCGTACTCATGGACTGAGTGAACTGCTGTAACTGGCTGTTTACTGTCGATAAATCCAGTCCGTTCAGTTTGGATTCGATGTTTTTCTTTATATCGTCCGTATTTACTGACAGGTTTACTTTTACCGGGTCATAGGTGAGCGTAGATGCCTTATTAATGGCATTTCGAATGTCTCTGGCAATTTTATCCTCATTAATCTTTACATCAATTGGAATTTGGCCGTTTGCCGACTCCATAGCAGATGAAATGTTCTTCTGGATTGCAACTCCGAGCTGTTTTCCCATCTCAGAGACAGATTCGTATACTTGTGTAGACGCTAAATCTGACTCTGAACCCATGAGGGATTGAATAGACACCGGTTTAATAGAATCTCTGACTTTTTTAAGGTTTTCCAGAACAGTTATCAGCTGATCTGCTGCATTTATAGTGTCTTTGGGAATTAATGTAGGAAATCTTTCTGACAGTTCTCCCCATGCAGAATCCAGGTTAATTCCTTTTGTTGCGTCAGATACGATGTTCCCAAGGTGTTGTTGCAGTAATTCTTTAAATTCGCCTTTTCCGATGTCAAATTTAAGCATATCGGAAACATAGATTCTTTTGTTTTTAAAGTAATTGTAGAAGTCTTGCCATTCCTGTTCTGCACCGCCCAGATAGTTTCCAAGATTGGATTTTACGACCTTTCCGCTCTGTTCAATGCTTTTGGCAATATCATCAAGAGTCTTTCCCCAGTCACCGGCTGTGAAATTCTGTCCATCAAATGAATTTGTAAGCTGTTGTGCCAATAAATCTATCTGCTTTTGAAGTTTGGAAGCGGCACCGCCTTTTAACTCAAATGCGCTTGCAAGCTGCTTGGATAAAGCAGATGCATCTATTCTGGTAGTCTCCAAAGATTTCTCAACAGAATATTTCAATTTTTCGGACATATCCGCTGAATTAATCTCTACATTTACTTTGAGGTTCTTGTTTTCAAGATTGCTCAAATTCACTTTACTGAGACGTTCGAGCTGTGCGGCCATGCTATTCAACTTACTTGTATCAATACTTTTGATAGATTGCACGGCATAACTGAGAGTACCGATAGATTTAGAAAAATTCCTCATCAAGCCTACGCTTTTGGACATCAAACTGTCTAATCGGTCGAATTTATTGCACAAATCATTGATTGATCTTGACGCACTGGAAACGTCACTGTTGACTTGTATCGCCAAGGTATCAATCGTATTGTCAGCCATATTCTCACTCCCTTCTCAAAAAAATATTTATAGTAAAAAAGAGGGGACAAAAATGTCCCCTCCATCTGGTTTTTCTACAGTTTGAGTTTCCCGATTTTAAATCGGAAAACATAATTGTCCCGTTTTTTATTTTTTCTTATATTTCTTAGAATCCGCAGCAAGCGCATTAAAATAATTAATTGCTTTTTGCAATTCCTTTTCTTTTTTCTCTTCTTCTTCCTCCGCGGTAAGCGGAAAGATTCTGAATGGCTCTGATGGATACTCATATGGTGCTTGACCATTTTTTCTGAACATATTGCATACGGTAGCTTTGAGAGCTTCTACTGTGTACACGCCCTGCATATGTTCGTGGAAATTCTTTCTGTCCTCAGAAAACTTATATGCTAAATCGTAGCATTCCAGCTCTCTTGGTTCAGAATCCATAAACTCTGCTTTTGAAACTCCGTTATAAATATAGAACGGAAGTAAATCTTCCATAACATATCGGCTAAATGGTTTCTGAATTTTTATTACTTTTTGGCTGGCTTCTTGTGATCCTGTGGTGCTTTCACTCCATTCTCCATCTCCGGATTCGGATTCTGAAGAATATCGTTTAAAAAACCCGCGTTCATAAGCTCATCGGCAAGAATGCCGAACAACTGCAAGAGTCCTCTTGGTTCATCGGTTTCTTCATCTTTGTAATCATCCAGTAAATCCCCAATTTCCTGCAATGATTCTGCCGGATTGTATTTTTTAAATCCAACAAAAAGAAGCTCCCTGACTACGCAGAATAAGTCTTTGATTCTTCCAATTCCAGAAACATCTCCATCTGTTTCGATTTCTGCTGATTTAAAAAGCTTTGCCAAGTCCTGAACTCTTTCCATAAGGTCTGTATCGCAGAACGCATTGTAACCAAATTTGATAATATAATCAGTTCCATTAATTGTTAATTTTGTCATTTTATTCGTCCTCCCAAATTAAAATAGAAATTCCCGCCATAGATTTGACTCAATGGCGGGATGCTTATCAGCCCCCGAGTGGAGATGGAAAATCTTCATCAGACGGTTCAATTTTGTCTTCAATCTTGATTTCATCTGAAATTGTTACGTTTGCAGTAACTTCCCATGCTGCATTTACTTCGGCAGATGGAACGCCAAGTCTTGACGGTACAATTGGAATAAACCAAGCCTTTGTAAGGTCTGGATGATAAATTTCCAGCCAAGGTCTTTTACCTTCTGCTTTGTTCTTGTCCCATGTGGCACAGATGTTTTCCCAAGTATTAATGAACACCTGAGACATACCAAATGTAAATCCCATGGCTCCCGATAAATCGAGAAGTCCCGGAACGGATGTTTTGTATTTTGTTGCGTTCAGAGATGTGGTGTCGATAGTATCAGGTTCCGGGTTCATATCCGGAATGGATTTTGGTTTCTGTAAATTGTAATATTTTTCTGTTGGGCGTGTGCCCGCTATAGTTTCGAATGCAATCGCGACCTTCATGCCAATGGTACTGAGGTCAATCGCTGGTGTTGCTGCCATATTCGGCTCCTTTCTGCTTTTTCAGCTATAAAATTACAATAAAAAAGAGCCACATGGCTCTGATGCGTAACCCTGCATCCGGGAGATAAAAGGATCACCGTCCTTTCTATTCATCTGTGCCTGTTTTCAGTTCTGGAAGCCCTGCTACAGATGTAAGCAAGGATAAAACGCCGGAAAGAATGGACGCAGATACGACCATCTTCCAGTCAACGCTTCCAAGGACTGTTGCGGTTCCGATTGTCGCAACTGCTGTCTGAGCAATTGTCTTAACAGCTCTGATTCCCGCAGCTTTCAGCCATTGTAATTTATCTTTACTCATATGACACTCTCCTTTCTTTTTGGTATAAAAAATAGAAGCTGTTACGCTTCCAATAATTGCCCGGTGTAAATTCTGCTGTACCGGCTTATGATTCGTTTAAAACTCTTTTCGGAGTTTGCAACTTCTTCTGGCCCGTATGTCCGGCGAAAGCCCATCGAAACCATAGCCTGATGACTTTTGCTGTCGATTTCATATGCAGTCGATAAAGCCTTTGTCCCAGATGCGTAACTTTCCGTTTGAAACGAAAGAACCGTTGCGCATTCGTGACCTTCAAGACTTGTTGACTGCGTGGGATTCCCCATCATGAATAATCTGGCGTATTTCGTTTTGCCAGATGCTATTGTCTGGCTTTTCTCCATGGAAAAATTGCCTTTGCCGACTGTTGGTTGAATATCTTTACTCCACCTAGAAAATACTTCTGATACTGGGTTGTTAATCGTGTCTGGCATTTTATATCACCCCGCCTGTTCTAACATATTCTGAGACTGGTCTTAAGGAAATCTCTTATTTGAGAATATCCCCATCCGCAGTCAATCAAACCACTAACAAGCATTTCCTTTGACTGGACAGCTTTTAGCTCTTCTTCTGTCAAGAAATCTCTCAGATTATCTTTTGTAGACAGTCCCTTTTCATCTCGAAGCTGTTTTGCGGTTCTTCCAAATAAAGTTCGGTACACCATATCCGTATACGTTGAATACGCATGACCATGCATTCTCTCGTTTTCCTGAGATTCTTTAAGCGCATTGGTCAACGCCTGCCTTACTGCAATACCTTTGTCCCGTTCTCTTATTTTACCAATAAGAAGTTTTTCCATTTCATTGAACTGGCGAATATATCCCTCTTTAAACTTCATTGCTTTTTCGCCGGTATATCCCATAGCAACAAGCGTAAATCCGTCTCTTGTCATGTAATACATCGGCATTTTTTTACCTTGCAAATTGATATAAGAGGACTGTCCAAAATTGGATAGTCGAAAATCTTCGGAACATTCAAGCTCTCGTATATCTCTTAAAACCTTGCTATGCTCTTTTTCAAAAGTTTCTGCAACATCAAGGCTAGTAACAACACTTCTTTCTACTTTTTGGATGACCATTGTTCCTACAAACATGCTTACATTCTCCTTTTCTATGTTTTTTGCATGAAAAAAGCACCCACCGCTCCGGTAGATGCTTTTATATGTTACAGTATATCATTTTTAATAAATATGATTCCATATGATTGCATAGTATATTCGTGTTTCTTCATGAACTGAAGACTTCTTTTGCAATTTTTCTGATGCTCTGCATGATTTCTACGCTTGCCTTATATACTGGCATGGTGGCTTCGGTACCGTAAGAACGTACCCATTCGCCAGAATCGGCATAATAAACCCAAGAATCATTCTTTCCATTCCCTTGCCCGTATGAACCGATTGTATATCCAAATTCCTGTCCTTTTGGATGTGGGCTTGTGCCTGCCGGGGTGTTGTAGTGGATTCCTGCGCCAAATTCTATGAATGTAAGCGATTTTCCCTCACACACAAGCGCCGCCTGAGAATAACCACCAAAGTTATTGATTTTGATATAGGTGTTATGGTTTTTATCAGAATCGCCTTGTGCTAATGCTATGTTTTCGTCTATAACCGGGATTCCAAGTTCCGTTAGCCTGCGAACAAATTCCTCATTCTTACTTACAAGCGACTTCTGATACGCTCTGAGCTGCTTTATTGTGTCCTGTATAGATTTATGCGACAGTTCCATTTTGATAGTCTTATTCGCCATCTGAGCCATCTCCTGTGTACTTAATACCGTATCGTGCCACATTTCCTTTATGGGTATCAAGAATCTTTTTCAGGCGGTAGTCTGGCGGTACTGTAGGTTCTCCATCTTCACCTAAGATAAGTTCGCCTGCTTCGGTCAGTTCCGGCTTGCAGTCTATCCAGAATACATCGGCGGTCTGTGGCTTGAAGTTGCGGTCAAAATTCGTGATGTATCTATCGTAATCAGGGACGTACCCGGCAGATAGTTCTTCCGGTGTCCCGGCAGTCGAAGATACGGAGAGGTGATGTAATTCTGGCTTTTGGTACGTTTTGATTGTGTCTATCCCGTCAAGTCCTTCAGTCACCCTTGACCAATACACTGTTTGTTTTTGGCGTTTTAATCCTCTCATGGCATTTCCTCCAAGTCGTCTGTATCCACATATTTCCGGCATTCATACTCCAGAGCATCTAACTCTTTGCCTATCTCTTCCCAGGGCTTCGTAGCTAATTGCATATCATAGATTACAGACCAGAGTTTTGAAATGATCTGAAGCTTCGTCATTTATTCAGTAATTTCCTCCATGCCTGCATCAACGAGAAGCTTCTTTACCTTTTCTTTTAACAGACGCGGAACTCTGTTGTATTCCTCTTTTGCTTCTTCAATAGTATCTTTGCTTAAAATTTCACTCGCCCATAATTTTGCCATCATTTCTTTATCTCCTTTGCTTAATAACATAATGATTAAATTCCTACGCATAAACCTGTTCACTCATTTCTAACAGACACTCTTTTAGCATCTCAATCTGTTTTGCCTGCGCTGTGATCTGTTCTGACTGTTCTGTCAGAAGCTGTTCTGTACTCTTTTTAGTTTCTGGAACATAGTCAAGATACTTTTTTGGCTTCTGCTCAATATCAGAAAGCCGATCTGCAGATGTCACAAATTCATTACAGTCATATTCGTATACTGTTTCTGTGTGGCTCTGTGATTCTTCTGATATATTTCCTTGCTGTATTTCTTCTGTGATTTCTTTTTCGTTTGCACAGATAAATACATAAATTCCGTCTCCGGAATCAAACGTCTTAAGCAATGGCTGTTTCTGTGTAAATTTTACTTTCTTCACGTTTTATCACCCCTTTACATATCTTCATAATCTTCTTTACTTTCCATTTCTTCCGGATGTGCTTACTATTTGTATTCTTCAGGAATCCATAGAAACTACTACATCGTTTTGCCAGTTTAAATGGAATTGGTTTATGTGTCTCATAACATTTTAGGGTCTTTTTATATACCCTTCTGATTCTACGGAAGTTTCTTCTGCGAACAGTCATTTTATGCTGATATATCCGGTATCCCATCATATCCACGAATGTTCCAGTTATTTTGTAGATACGGAAGGTGTTCTTAATGGTCAGTCCCATATCTTTTGCTTTTCTAATGAACATTTTCATTGCTTTCTTGATGTCTTTCTTATTTGTTCCGGCAAACAGCGTATCATCCATATAAAACGTTTGCTTCTTAACAAGATTAATCCGCTCACTGCATCCATTCCGGTGCTTTCTGGTACGGTACATTCCTTCGGCAACATGATGATACAGGATGCTCATATACAGATTGCAGAGAAACTGGCTAAGATATGAGCCTATACTCAGGCCTTTCTCAAAACTGTAAATCAATTTTCTGATCAATTTAATCAGCAGATCGTTCTTGATGTGACATTCCAGGAATTGCATAAGCTTATCCCTATCTATGCTCTCATAACATTTCTTTACGTCTGCCTGAGCAACGAATGTGAGCTTATGGTTTCTCAACCATCTTCTTACGTCCCTTGCACCTTTTAGAGTCCCACGCCCTTTGATGGAAGCGTACTGATGCTCTCCAATGCGTTTCAGAATAGGCTGCAATGCTATAACTGCTATGTAATCATACAACTGATGCTTTATATTCTGGATTCCGATTCTACGGATTTTCCCGGACGATGGGTCTACTTTTTCCCGGTACCATACCGGAGGGAATTTAATGTCCCAGTTAATGATTTCATTCTGGATATCATCAATCACTGCTTCCACCAGAAAACGAATGGCATTCTTTCCGTTTCTTCTGAAAATGTAGTAAATTTGATTAACATCCAAAGTCGTATATGTACTAAGTAATCTCAGCACATCATTTCTTTTGTACTTTTTCTTCAGACATTTATATACCGCTGTGCTGATTAATCCGCGGTCTGTTATATCAATGGCCTTGCAATATCTTTTCATTCGATTATTTTAAAGAGGGTTTCCGGTTTTTCTACTAGCCCCGAATACAGTCTCATACACTGTGTTCCTTACTTGCCGTCCCCGGCTTTCAGCTGGCCTTTCTTGCTTATTTTAACGCTTATGCGTAAAGAACCTTTCGGCTACACCCTTTTCAGGTGCGAAACATGATGCAAATAATACTGGTTTTGATATAAATAATATCAGGAGCCGTAGTTCCACCTGTCATTCCAGAGCCCGTTCCTGCAATTCACGTACGCGGAACCGGAGTTCGTCCCATTCCTGAGGTTCCCGGCTGCACCATGAGTCCTTATGCTTTTATTTTTGTATGTGTTTGGAAGGAATTAAGGGGAAGCCCCCTCTTTTCCTTCGGAAAATTCACCCCTAAGGGCCTTTTTAATCGCAGGAGCCGTAGTGCCACCAGTCACTCCAGAGCCCGCCCCAGCAAGACACGCACGCGGAACCGGAGTTCGTCCCATCCCAGAGGTCCCCGGTTTCAAGTGATTCTCTGGTTCCAGATGTGGCTGTTCCTCCGGCGTAAACCCTGCTTCCCATTCCTCGATCAGAAGAATCGGTTGCGGCTATTGGCCACCATGCACCTGTTTCTTCATCAATTTCTACATCACCAACCCACCAGTCACTTCCTTTGCCATCTGCACTGGCAGGTATGTTTCCAACAAGTTTATATGTACTCTTGACAATATTCTCGTTATCACTCCATGCAGTTCCTTTTTCACGGATATATACATCTTTGCTGTAATCACTTTTGAATACCATCACTGTATTTGCAGCTACATGATAAGCACCTACCTGATATTCGACACCCTGAATTCTGTATGGATGTCTTGCTGATGTGTTTGATACAACTGCGCCGTCATGCTTTCCAATTACTTTCTTCGTCTCGCCAGTGTGAATGTGCATAGAAGACATTGTGATCGGCGCATTTAAGGTATCCGTAAGTTTTACAGGTACTGTAGTAAAACCTTCTGAAATATCCAGATACACTGCTTTGTTTCCGCTTGCAAGGTCTTCAATACGAAGAATCTTTACGTCGTCCGCATAGGAATGCATAGTTCCGACTCCGCGGTCTTTATTTACTGCACCATTGTTGTTAGAACCATATCCAACAGAAACACATAATCCAACTTCCAGGTTTGCTGCCTGTGCTGCTGTTACCGGGAAGTAAGTTGCTTTCTCCGATCTCTGCTCTGCTGCATCGAACTGGAAGTTCCAGTTGTTTACACCCTGTGAAATCTTTCTGGAACTCTTCTGCCCGCCTTTGATCGCATTGAAAATCATACAGAAAGTCTGACGTTCTTTGCCGCATCCTAAGTATCCGGCTCCTTTCCTCTGGTAATTCTGATGGATATTTCCGTAACTCTGGTTTCTTAAAATCTTCTTTCCGGGCTGTGAGTGTGGCAATCCGTCAGAACCGGCTACAGATGGAAATGCAGACAGAAGCCAATAAGCAGGTACGGAGCCATCAGCGTTCTTCTGAAATGGCTTTAATCCCAGTTCCTCATGCGGTGTGTCAGACCATGACCAAAGAAAATAATCTCCCTTATCTTCTTTTCGGTAATAGAACATCGGGCCGAACGAACATACATCCGCTGTGCCGGTCTCCGAATAGTTATCCTCACCCTCAATTGCGGTCAGCTCATAGTCCTCATTGTCGTGGCGAATATAATTTCCGTACCACCACTGAAACTCTGGGCGATTCGCATATCCGTCAGCACCTTCTACGGTATCTGTGGACGGTTCGTATGGAATCAGCTTGTTTACGCCTAACTTCTCAATCGTAGTTGTCGGATTTGCCGCTGATTTCCACTCTTTTGACTGGTACACTACACCTGTTCTCTGGCGGTTAAGATATTCTTCTACGGTATCTGTATGTGGTGTGCCACAGATAATGTCGTTTAGGACACTAATCTTTTTCCCTACTTCTGCTGAGTCTGCCGCTTCTCCTGTTTTGGAAAGAGTAGAATCCAGTGCCACGTACGCCTTTCCTGTTTTTGAGTCAACAGCAACCTCGAGGGATTCCGTTGTTTTTTCTTTTGCAGTAATCCCGCCTCTCTCCGATTCTGTCGGAGCAGGTGGAATAAAAATATGTACCGTATCATTTTCACGGTCATAAAATCCTTTTGTTTTCTGCGTTTTCATGTGATTCCTCCATATCTGTTATTTATTGTCAACTGTTTATAATGATTAAATGCGCTGTGTCTGCAGTTTTAATAGTTAACTAAAGCCCTCTTTAGTCAAGTAACAGGCTGTTCAAGAAACCTTCAAACTTGGCTGAAAGAATTTTATGTCCTTTTGCATTTGGATGTGTTCCACTGCCTTCATCCTGTGTATATAGAACATCTCTTATTGACGATTCCCAAGGTCTAATACCACTCGTTCTGAATAAATCAAGATAAGGAATACCACGATGTTTAGTAATATTTTCAAGGGCATTAACATACTGAACGCAAGTAGATGTATCAGAATCCATAGGTGTGTACTGTGACCAGGGGCATGGAGCAACTATACCAAGATTAGCAAGAGGCATCTTTTCGTATATCCTATCAATAGTTGTATTGATGCATCCGCAAATGGTTTCTAGTCCTGTGTCAGTAATGTTACCTAACGACTTACTACTTGTTAAATCATTAAACGAGCCGAATATTGTAATGACATCAGAAGAAGTATCAATATCATCCAATCTTTGATAAAAAGCATTGTTGTTTGTACCTTTTGCATAACCAGTATCGGACACACCCATATTTTGAACTGAAATTCCAGTGCAAAGTGAAATATAATCAAAATAATGAATATATGCTCGTCCATTCAGATTGGTTAAACTGTCACCGATTACTACCCATTTCTTATCAGACCACTTCAGTTTTTTTGGTTTCTGCAATGTTTCAATTTTAACAGGATACTTTGCATAACAGTTTACAAGTATATAAGACGCATTTGTAGGAATATCAACAACCTCTTCAGTTAATGACTGTATTCCATTTCCGCTTGATTTTAATGACACAATCTCACCACTTGCATTTGCAAATCCATAATGCGGATTTCCCCAATTTGTTGTTGCTGATAATTTAACTTTGCTGCCACCAATAACAGGAACTTTTGCAATGAAGAAATCAAACGTGCCACTGTCTGCGATAGTCCATTTTGTTGTGATACATTTCTTTGCTTCATAATCAAACTCAACAGGAGAAAATACCATTTCATCTGCAAGTCTAAGAACCTTAGACTTCTTTCCACTTATCTGTGATACCACGATGTATTTTCCGTTTGCAGGTACAAATATAACATCATCGCAAATAGTTACAGAAGATGTTGCTACGTCACCTTTTACGATTGGATTTTTACCTTCATCGTAAATAGCATAAAGAATGTTGCCATCATACTGAGCAGATGCTATTACTCTATACGCACCACTTTCAACTGGAATGTAATCCGAAACACTATAACCACTTAATTTAGAATTAGTATATGGTTTACCGTTTGATTTCAGAATTACACTATTCTGAATCATTTCAAACTGGATTTCTTTTGTAAATGAACTATTTAATACATTTGCAAGGGTAATGATATTTTCTTTATTTGCTTCGATATCTTCCTTTAGTGAACCAGTTATTTTTCCAACTGCGCCTGCGTCAGCAGCATATCCAGTCTTCGTGAGAGTACTGTCAAGGTTGATGCCTTTATTAAGTTCCATTTTTTGATCAGACCCAAACTCAAGGCAGTTTGTTTCTTCGTTGTAATCTACGCTTACTGGAAACATCGGAACGATATCGCCAGATTCGTTAATTCCGGCAATCTTACCAGAGTTTTCCGAACCTTGGTTCTTATTCAACTTATTTGATATATCAGCTGACAATTCTGTGATTTTATCTCCGGTAGCCTTTGCGTCAGCAGCTTTTCCAGATACGCTCAGAGTTTTGTCTGTTCCGGAAAGATAATTGTCTGGAATTTCAGTCAAGAATCCGGAGTCATTCTGCAAGTCACTGGTTTTACTTGGAATCTTTGTATCAGCCGGCAACGCTCCAACTTCTTCAGCTGTATATGTCGGCTTGTTCTGCTGTTTTACCCAATCCGCCAATTCGTTTGATTTAATGTAAAGCGACATATCAATCGGAGCGCCCATGGTGTCCCATACTACGCCGTTCCATGCCACATTCATTCCTGCTTCGCCGTAAATGGATTTAGACTCGATATTGTACATATCTCCGATATCTGGATTTAACGGAAGTAAATCAGCAGTCGCAACTGTACCTCTGTATCTTACAGGGCTATTTAATTTTGCTTCCATATCGGAAATCTGGCGTTTTAATATTGCATATACTTTTTTTGCTGTTAATGCCATATGCGATTCTCCTTTACAGTTTGTACCATGTATCAGTAGGTTTGTGATATTCGTATAATTCAGAAGTATCAAGGCACAACGCCGAAGAACCGCTCTCTACATAATGTGGGAGCTTTGATACGTCTTTTGAAAGTCCCTCGTAATCACGAACCATACCTTTTGCATCTGTACACACCCAACTGCCTAAATCCGGCAATTCGTCCCCAGGATTGTACTTGATTCCATCAAAAATAACTGTGTTTTCTGCTTTTGCCATCTATGCAATCATCCTTTCTGCCCCGATAGGAGCCACATATGTGAACTGATTTCCTAAAATATCTCTAGCTGTGCCAATAACGAAACAAGAATAGTCGGCCAGAAGATTGCAACACCATTCTTCTGCATCAACCCAATACCGTTTCTTAACCATGCGGTGAAGTTCTGGCAATAGACCGTAGCTGAACATCACGCAATGGCCTAATTCATGAATAAACACACGGTTCAGAAGCTCTCCGTGCAGGTTATTTGAGATTGAAATAATATGTGTGGAATAATCCGATACTCCAAGCGTTCTATTGCCTGTACGATCAATTAACACGCTGTCGTGCGAAGATACGAACTGCACTCTCCATAGGTCTCCGTTCATATAAAATTGTCTTAGCATGGCTTATCACCAGCGTCGCAGGGCAAGGAAACTCACCACTCTTGAGTGGTGGGAGGAATGCCCGTTTTAGCGACGCATTTTCCTTTCTATAAATAAATATTGTTCTTCGCCAAAATGTATGTTATAATGTTTTTGGTGAAGAAAGTAGGTGCTATATATGGAACAGACAATTACGGCAAAACTTCAGATTTTAGTCAATCCTTCTGATAAACAGATACTCTGTGATACCATGAAGGCTTATTCTGATGCCTGTAATTATGTATCCGAATTCATATACAAGACTCATAATCTTAGCCGTTATAGCGTGCAGGAAGATACTTATCATCAGGTACGGGAAATTTATGGTCTCCGTTCCCAGATGGCTGTTTCTTGTGTACGCACAGTTATAGCCAAATACAAAACCATTCTTAAAAATCAGAAAGAATGGATGAAACCTACATTTAGACTGCCTCAGCTAGACCTCGTATGGAATAGGGATTATTCTCTTAACACCAAAAACAATATTTTCTCTGTAAATACACTAAGCGGTCGCATCAAGGTGTCTTTCTATAAAAATGGTTTTGAACGATATTTTGCCGATGACTGTAAATTCGGAACGGCTAAACTTGTTAATAAGCACGGTATGTTTTTCTTACATATACCTGTAACATACGAAATTTCTATGCTCAATAAGTCAGAAGTTTCTAATGTTGTCGGTGTAGACCGTGGGATAAGATTTCTTGCTGCTACATATGACAGCAAAGGAAAATCTGTATTCTACGATGGTAATATAATCAAGCAAAAACGTGCTCATTATAAGGCTTTGCGTAAACATTTACAGCAAGTCGATACTCCGTCATCCCGTAGACGAATAAAAGCTATTGGTCAACGAGAAAACCGTTGGATGCAAGATGTAAATCATTGTATTTCTAAGGCACTCGTTGAAAGCAATCCTGATGGCACTATGTTTGTTATCGAAGATTTAACAGGAATCCGCTCTGCTACTGAAAGAGTGAAAGTAAAGAACCGTTGTATATCTGTATCATGGTCTTACTATGATTTAGAGCAAAAATTGTCTTACAAAGCCTTAAGACATCATCAGCTTGTAGAAAAGGTTAATCCTGCTTATACAAGCCAAGCATGTCCGAAATGCGGTCATACCGAAAAAGCGAATCGCAATAAGAAAATACACTTTTTCTGCTGTAAAAATTGCGGTTATAAATCGAATGATGACCGCATAGGAGCTATGAATCTGCATCGTATGGGAATAGAACTTTTAGTACCTGATGCAGTTGCTACGGAGTAAATCTCTATAGCACAGGTACAAGTCAACGTGCCTACAATGTAACGCCACTTTTAGCAGTAATGCTAAACGACTAAATGTGGAAGGAGCAATCCGTTATACCACAGGGCAGTTACAAGCCCATTCCATTTAAGTGATGGGTAGTTGACCATCCTTTTCTCAACTGAAAAGCCCCTGCTACATTCCTGTAACAAGGGCAAAATTCATTTCATATTCAATTCATCTGCTGTATAAAACGTGTCAGATCAGTTTTCATCTGCTGTCTGATTGATGCGTCTGCATCGTCCCACATTTCTTTCATATTGCGGATGATATCTTCTGTGTACTCTTTCATGGAATCATCCATTTTTCTCTTTGATTCAGCGTCTTTGGAATCATGGTAATGTCTGCGATTCTCACTGTATCTGTCGTAGGTTTCACCATATCTGGACTGCTGACGATTCATGCCATCATTCCCCATATTCCTGTCCGAATATTCTGGGTGATATCCCATGCGGTACATATTGCGTTCAAATTCTGGATTATTCAGATATTCATTCATCCAGTCATCATCTTCCATGTAAAGATATGGTTTATATCCCATACGACTTCCTCTGCCTTTTGGTGCAAATCTGCCGTTTGCATAACGATATCTGTCATATCCCATGCGTCCAAGATATTTCTCTTCCTGCTCGCATTCGTCCATAGCTTCTACGATTCTGTAATCCTTATCTGCGCAAATCGCACACTTTACAGCTTCCATGCAGTCTTTCAAATCGTCCCAGTCTTGAGCACTGAGATTATCAAAGCCATGCGCTTTGGCTTTCTCCATAGCCCATTTTCCCATTTCCATTGCAACTTTATGCATTACATTGCCCCCTTTCTGGCAGCCTGTGTAACAGGTGTGTCTGTCGTTGGGGCTGTACCATTAATTGCTGTTAAATTGTTATTCGGACTACAAGCTGGATTTCCCAACATCTTGAATACTCCGCCAGTTGCACTTGTAGCTACTCTAGTTGCATACTTCGTTCTGGTTCTTATTCCGCAAGCCGTAACCTGTGCGCAGCAACGATTCTGTAATGGATACAAGGTTGTTCCCGTGCCTACCTGGATTACTACCGGAGCAGAAATTGTGGTTGCTTCCGGTATGCTTTGTGCAACAACAATACAATATTTCTCTCCGTTATTGTAACTGCCTGCTGGAAGTGTGATTACAAGATTACCTCCTGTGAACGCAACGGCTTGGCTGATTACAAGATGGTTGCAGAGCTTACAAACATTTTTACAACTCATATTTTTACCTCTCAATCAAATAAGAGGTGAGCCGCAACCCACCTCTTAGAATTAGTCAACCTCTAAGGGTGAGTTACTTAGCAGCATCCACTGTTACATCCGCATCCACCGTAATAGGTATTCGGATTAGGAACAACGTATGCCGGAATAGCCGCCGGATTAATTGCATTGATTAACTGCTGAGTCTGTGAAGCCATAGCAGTTGTAAGCAGTGCAGACTGGCGATCCTGGGATGCAGCACGTTTCAGATCAGAGTTCTCTGCCTGTAATGTTGCAATCTTATCATTTACCATAAAGTCAAGTATTGCTCTAGCATTGCTGTTCTGGTTTTCGATAAGGTCTCTGGTGTTGTTGTTCATTGTGTTCTGGAGAGCACAAGTGTTGGTAGCTAAGTTGTAGTTGATGCCCTGTATAGCTTCCCTTGTTTCACAGCAACAATTTGCTAACTGAGACTGTAATGCGTTGGTGTTCTGCATATTGGCTACAGTGTCAGCATTAATTGCCTGCTGAACGCCATTGAAGCCCTGAAGCATTCCAACGTTCACACCGTTAAAACCGCTCTGCATGGTATTGTTAAGTGCATATGTACTGTCACAAATACCCTGCTGAATACCTCTGATACCGTTCTGAATATCGTTAAGAGCAAATCCCTCATTGATATCCGCACGTGTAGCCCATCCTTGGAATCCAGCACCATTTGCACCGTTTCCACCATTGCCGCCGAAGCCGCCGCCCCAGCCGCCAAAACCTCCCCATCCAAAGATGGCAAAGATCAGGACGAGCCAGATAAGTGAAAAGCCATCACCGCCCCACATATCATTGGCGCGATTATTAGAGCCTGTAGCGGCAGCAATGTCACTAAGACTGTAATTTGAACCATTCATCATGTTTTTAGTCTCCTTAAATTTTATTTACAATAGGAGACATCCGCGGCTGTCGTCCCGAATTGTAGCGATTTTTAATCACCCAATTGTGGAGAAGTGTTATAATCCAAGGAATTTCTGTATAATTCCATCTGGAGATAAATGTTTTTCGTTGAATACATTTTGCTGTATTTGATGTAACTGGTCTGTATCACCTTTTTTGTATAAATCCAACGCATTCTTCAATGTTGGATTATTTCCTGCAAATTTACTCATATCGTTCATCATGTTGTCAACACTTCCGAACCTCTGAGAAATCATTTTCTCAAATTGCTTTTTCATCATGGCGTTTGGGTTGAAATTCATCTCTGCCTACCTCCATTCTGCTTAGGTTCCGATGTCCCCGACATCTGTGTCGGAAACATGCTCTTTATTTCAGAAATCTCAGAACAAACATCATTCCGAAGCTGATTAAACATTGCTTCAATGTCAATCTGCTTTTCATCTTGCTTAGATTGCTGCTCATCTGGATTTACGAGTCGGTAAACAAAAATCCTGCTCCTTCCATCGGATTGAAGCTGTTTTCTGTAAATTTCAGTCCCGTCTGTTTTTGGATAGTAAATAGGATTGCCGGACATATCCACATCTTTAGCCTTTACAGTATCAATACCGTCAACCATTTGACCTTGTAACATAGGCGACTGAGGTACCGGCTGTTGCATTTGCATTTGACCATAAGGCATTGTCTGCTGATAATTATTCTGCAATTGCGCCAGCCTGTCCTGATACGGCTGTATTTGCCCGTATGGGCTGTTTATCATTGGCTGTTGCGGATAATACGGATAACCTGCCATAATCTGTTCCTCCTGTCCGGGATTCAAGAATCATGTCCATATCATCTATGGAACGATGCTTTTCCCATATACCCTCGTAAGGGTTTCTTAACATAATCATTGTGTTTTCTCCTATGATTATATTATATAGGAAGGAACTCTGTTTTTGAACGTCACTATTTCGCCACGTTTTCGCCATAATACAAAGAAAAGCCCCGACAATACATCGGGGCAACTTTGGAAATTTTCTTCTTTATTCTTTTGTTAATTCGGTCTATGGTTCTCGGACTATACCCCATAAGTTCAGATGCTTCCCACAGTGTCTTTTCGCCATAGACTCGTAATTGAAACAGTTTTTCTTCTCTGGAATCGAAGCCTGCTTCTTTTAAATAAAATTTTCTTTCATCTTCTGAAAAGTCTGTATAATTCATATTTCCACCGTCCTCCCTTACAAGTGGAATCAAACTGGAAGAATACCGCTTAACATAAAACCGATAACTGCGCTGACAATCGCTGTAATAACGCATACAATGATTGTATCGTAACGCTTTCCCGGGACTGCCATGAGAGTCTTTATATTGTTATTCATCTCATCCACAGTTGACTTGATATGGTTCAAGTCATTCTCACTTAATGCTGTCTTTCTTTCCAGTTCCCCGATACGCTCATAAAACTCTTTACTACGATCAGATTGCTTCTCTTGCATCAGCTGAAAATTCTTTTCCAGTTCTTCTATGCGGTGTTCATTAAAACATTCATGTTCACATCCCATCGCCAGTTCCTTTCTTCACTCCCTTAACATTTGCTTTTCCCTACTGAATATAAGCAACCCAGCGGCACTCCGGGAGGACAACATACTGTGCCACGTGACCCAACCATCTTAGTTAAATTAAACTTCCTGCAAATGGAAAAACGCCATGATTGATATATATTTCCGTTTCGGATTTCCAGTTTCGACTTACTGAATTTTCAGAGTGCGATTCTTGGAACTCGGCCCCCTGTTTCACAAGAAAATAGAGAGCCAGATCAAATATGCAATCATAACAATATTCCATATCGGTATTGATTTTTTCCTCTGTATATCCAGACGGATAGTTACGTTTCTTTTTGAATGAACGAATTGCACGCTTCACAGACAAAGAAATCATACCGTCAGTTTCCACATCATCGGATAGATACTCTTTCAGATCATTCACAAGCCGTTCGTCCATTCAAGATCACCTACCCTTGCTGAGATAAAATTTCAGAGATAATACCAGCCTTATTTGTCGATGTCAGGGCATAGCCATTGTCACTTGCGAGCTGTTTCAGTTGAACTACTGTCATGCTTGACAGCTCGTTTTCTGTATACTTGTGTTTAACACTTGCTACAGATGGTGACTGGCTGTTCTCATTGAGACTATGCCCGTTTATTCCCCCGCTTTGGTACCGATTACGATACCGCCATTAGCTTTTGCTGCTACTGGAACAAACATACCTGATGCTTTAGTCCAAACTGCAACCGGGTCTTGTGTAGCCCACATGGACAGTGTTACGAAGGAGCGATTTTCTTCCTGAATGAACTGTCTGTACTCAAGTTCCTCTGGTGTTACGCCCCAGAGTCCAGTACCAAATGAACCGTTCGGTTCTGCTTCATACAGAGTGAATACTTCCTCTTTGAAGTATCTTCCTGTTTTGAGTGAACCATCTGCTTTTCTAAATTTGAATTTCTCATCACAACGATCAATTGTGATTGCGTATTCCTGCATAAGCAGATTAGCAAGTTCCTGTTTTGTCAGAAGGCGTTTGTTGGCTGCTCCTAAGACTGCTGTCTGCATTGCAGTGTTGTTTCTCATGTAGTTAATCATTTTAAGGGATGTCAGAGCTTTGTTTACTACGAAGCCATTGTCCTCTGCAATTGCAACCATCTTCTGAATATCACCCATGATGTCCGCATCTGGTTTAGACCAGTCAGCAAGACTGACCTTTGCATCAGCCGGTACGCCGTAATCAATATTCAGATCTACATTGTTTTCTTTAACTTTTACGGCACCAGTAGAAAGGAACTGTCCTTTCATAACATTTGCTCTGGCAACAACACCTTCAAAAAGGTTAGCTGCATCATCAAATACAAACTTCTTTAAGTTCTCATCATCCGGCACACCATTTTCAATTGCCTGCTGTAATCTCTCAGACTGATTAATTTTTCTCTTAATAAAGAGCTTTTCAGTCAGTACTTTTTCGAATCCCGGTCTGGTTCCGATTTCTGCTTCAGTATCAAGCGCATGAACGAATGCTACCTCTGGCAGTCTCTGTCCAGCCATAAGTCTGTAGTATTCAGCTTTCAGGAACTGTGTTTTGACATCCGGGAAGATGGTGTCAAGAATGCCCGGTCTTTTTACACTGAAATCCTGAGAAAAGTTAAGTCTTTCTTCCTGTGTGATTGATTCTAAAATATTAAATGGCATCTGCTTACCTCCTTAAAATTCTGGGTCTGTAGTGGTTACAAAAACGATACCTGCTTTTTCAAGCTCTGTTTTCGCAGTGGTTTCTACTATTACCGGAAGTCTTTTTTCAAGAACACGTCCTGCAACAATTACGGAAATCGGTCGTTTTACATCGTCTGTCATATCAACATCTTCAAACACAATGCCTTTAGCACCAGTTGCGTTTGTCGGATATACAGAACCTGCTTTGATAATCTTCTTAGTTCCAACGGTTTCAGCATTTGTCTGTTCTGCTGTATAGGTTTTAAGTACCAGTCCTACCTCGGATTCGAGGATATTAGGTGTGGATTCGTACTGTTCTGTTTTCATAAAAGCCATAATCTAAATCTCCTTTTCTTAAATATTTACTGGGGCATTATCATCTGCCGGTTTATTTTCTGGACACATTTTTGCTGAGTACGCTTTTGCATATTCAGATGCTTCGCTTTTCTTTTCTGGTTCTCCGCCAGATTTACCGCCGCCCGGATTAGGTGTGTTTTCAAGGGCTTCTTTTTCCCATGCGGCTTTTGCGGTATCAAGCGTTGATTTATTTACTTCGGAAATTCCATCAACAAAAGTCTGGGCTTCTTTGAGGGCATCTTCGGCATCCATATTTGAAAATGCTTTGATTGCTCCTGCGTAGGCATCTCCTTTCATTCCTGCACTTGCAAAAATAGAAGTGATTTTTCCTGTCAGAGCGTCTTTCTGAGCTGCTTTGAGCGCGGATTCGAGATCAGAAATTCTTTTTTCATTTGTTGCTTTCTCTTTCTGATGCTCCAATTCTGTTCTTTCAGCTTCACTCATGTTCTGCTTTTTCAGTTCTTCCAGTTCTGTTTCCAACGCTTTTACTTTTTCTGCATCTTCTTTTAATTTCTGATTTTTAGCTTTTTCTTTAGCTACATCAGAATTTGACTGATTCAGGAAAGAGGTAATCTGCTCATCGGTTGCATCTGGAAAAATCTTTTTTACATCTTCTCTTGTCATTGAAATCTCCTGTCACCAATACGCTTTTTTACGCTGTTCGCTCAGCTCAAGGTGTCTCCCATGATTACGCTATCGGGGTGCATATTTTTTAATAAAAAAGAGACGATTTTACTCGTCTCTAAATTAACTGTATTGAATTGAACACCGGCAGTTCACAATCTCGTCTGCCGAAGCTCCAAGAGAATGATCGGTCGGAAACATCAATAGACTGTCTCCGACTGAAAATGGTTCATTTATAGGGATTGTAGTTCCACCAACTTCAAGATGTGTTTTGCGTTCCCTTTTGTCTCCAACATCTATCCATGTCTTTTTGGTTTTTCCTGATTTCAAGGCTTTTGAATACTGCCTGTAATTCAGTATCGAATTAGCTTCGCATTCTGAAATAAACATTGCCCGGTCATTAGACAGGTAATAATCATCTGTGGCCTGCTCTGAATCAGGATGTTTCTCGACGATATGCGAAAATGTTGTGCCAATAATCTGTTTTGAAGTTTCGAGAACATATTCTTTAATATATGAATCAATCAGCATATATCCCAAGACTACATCCAGATATTTGTCATAAAATTGAGTCTTGATATATTCCTGATCTGTTTCTCCGCTTTCAATGGTTGTTTCTATCAGCGCCAAAATATAAAGGACAACTTCTTCCATTTGTTCGGAAAAAGCTATCCTTTCTTGCTTTTCTTTGTCTGATATTGACATTTTGCCGAAATATTCTTTATACGGTTCACTTCTGCGATTGTTGGGTCTGATATTTAATTCATCGTATGATGAAACATTCATTCTGCAATCACATCCTTATTGAAGCCATTCAGCAAATCTTGTGCTTTTTGCAGTTCTGAATCTGGGTCTGCCAATTCCGGATAAATGGTTCCAAGATATGGCAAACTCATTTCGTATACTTTTTGCGGATCACTAAACAATCCGCAGGTAATCAGCGCAATAAGCGGATGAATTTTATTCTTAAACAGATAATCAAGCGCCTGTGCTTTGACAAGCATGTTATCTGTCGGGTTTCTGGTGATTTTTACATCAAAATCTCTAGTTGAAATATTTACATCCATTGAAGTTTTTCGGATGATATTCAAAATGATTCTGGCAGATGCTTTTTCAGCTTCTTTCGTAAATGCTTCTACCAATTTTGCGTCTCGTTCTGCAAAATCCCAACCATTCCTCAGATACACTGCATTTCCTGTGTCTCCACCCGTATTGCCCTGTCGATTCGGCATTGCTTCTACAATCAGCATATTGTTATATATATCGTCTTTTGCAACCTGGCTCTCTGACTGATTTAGTTCAGCAGTCATTAAGTCAACGTCTGATTGTGTTCCGTTCCCGACGTCTTTTACAGATACAGCACCGAGTTTTATCATTTTTGCAAATTCTGCTTCGTCAATCTCACAGTTTTTGAATTTCATCAGAGCTTGTACGAACTGCTCAACCCCATTCAGTCTGTCAGATTGATATTTGTTGATTGCATCATACATTGTAATCGCAATTTCGATGTCTGAAAGTCTGTCGTGATTATTCGGATATTCAATGATAGGAATACCGCCAAAACCATTGATTCCAGATTCTGTCACCACTCCATTTTGTATTTTGAAATACTGTCTGGAAGAATAACACTGGTAATACTGCTGATTGTTCTCGTCTTTTAAAATTTGAACGGAAAGCACTGGTTTGCCAGTAACGCTTGAATAAACAATATATACATCCTGCGGTGATGGGATAAATATTCTGAAAGGCGGTAAATCTCCATCCTTTGTCCATTCATCCTCTCTCAGGATTGCTTTATATGCAGTTCCTACTGCACTCTGGTATATCCCAAGTTGAATATTTCTGGCGTCTGCATTGGCTTCGTCCAGATAATCATTGAGCCTATCAACTTGTTCGTTTGTTTGTTCGCTCGCTTTTTTCTTCTTGCAGACATACTGAATAGGTTCTCCGTATATCTGTCCTGCCTTGAATTTGACTGTTTCAAGGGCATGATTCTCAACAACTTTATTGTTGACCTCTGGGCGAACAAGTTTTTCACGATATAAAATTGGCTGATCGCCTTTGTAATATCTGTAAAGATAATCCATCAGGGTTCTATTCCTGTTATGGATTCCGATTGTATCAGAAAGGACCTGTGCCACGTTCTGGGGAGTAATCTGGTCTACGCCAGTATAGGCAGTTTTTCTGCCAAACTCGCCTTGGCATAGGTCAACAAAGTTTATTTTGTTTCTCCCCACTGCCTGTCCTCCTATTTTTCTGCATGAAAAAAGCACCAAGGTTTGGCCTCAGTGCTTATTTTACAGCTTATATTATATAATATATTACCAATATGATTCCATATGATTGCATACTATCTTTTGAATCCTTTTACTTTTCTGACTGCTTCAATTGCTTTCAAATGGCAAGAACGGATATGCTGAATTGAATATCCCATTTCATCAGCCACCATAACCAGGCTTTTGTATTCTACATATTTTTTGTGCAGCAACTGTGAATATAAAGAATTATCAAGACTATTAATGGTGCTTGATACTTCCTGTTGAATATCAGACATTTCAGAAATATCTTTGGCAATTTCTTGTTGCAGATCAGCAATCTTTACGATTGTATCGCCTACGTGATCTTTTGTGCCGGATGTTTGAACTTTTTCTCCCATTGAAAAAGAAGATAAACTTGTAGCCAACATTCTGAGCTGGTATTCTTCAGAAATTTTGTTTTCGATTTTTCTCTTATAATCACGAACTTGTTCTAAGTATTCTCTTGTGGTCATATTATCTCCTTCCCCAAAGTGGATTGTGCATCGCAGTTGCTTTCCCGCCTAATGGATTCTGCACGTACTCTGCCATCATCGCCAAGCTGTCCGGGCCATCATCATGAGCTACTTTTGCCCTTGTGGTATATGTAGTCACATTTCCCATAAATAATCCGTAGTCGGATTTTGGTTTATACTGGCTCTGGTGCAAAAAATAAAAATGTTTTGATATGTAATCAGAATTTACAAGAATTTTTGTCTCTTTATTTGCTTGTGTAGGTCTTGTTTCGATGTCCGCTCGACATTTCCCTGAAATCATCTTTTGAATGTTGTGCGCAACACGATTTCCTACGTTATTTGACTCGAATCTAATTTTGTGTGGATTGTGTTTTATCAAGATATCAGCAGTCTTTCTGTCCAGGATGTCGTAATCTGTGGTATCATCGAAAACAACGTCCGGGATAAAAAATTTATCCCCATATTGATATGCAATAGGTAATGATTCAAAATCTGTACCTTTATCTTTTGTATCACATACTGCCCATATCGCATCTGCTTCTCTGTCTGGTATAATTGTGTATTCGTCCGTGCATCCGTTGGGAACGTCTTCTTTGCCAAAGAAAAATCTTTTTAGCTTATCTGGCGGAAGCAATAATCCTTCACGTTCTACTGGTTGTTGCTGATAAAGACAGTTATAAGAGATTTCGTCCATGGACTCTTTAGCATCGTTGAAATACTTCTCAGAGAACCCATTTACTGTGAATAAAAAATTGCTTTTGCCATTCTCGTCAAGTGCCGGTACTGCTATAAACCTTGCTCTAGGGTTCCCGGCGTATAACTGCTGTAGCTTTCCAATAGGGTCATGAACTGACCATCTTGTAGCTATATAAAACTCTTTGCAACCCTCTAGCCTACGAGAGCGAAGATCATTTACCACTTTCGTCCATAAAGTATCGAGTCGGTTCTTATTCAACGCTTCCTCAATACCGGATACAAGGTCATCGGCAGTAAGGAATCTATTGCAACGAGTAGCGCCAGTCAGAGAACCGTCAATTGATCGGAACGTCCATGTTTTGAAACGGCCATTTCTTTCGAGGTTTACTGTTGTTTCCTTTGCGTTTGTTCCCTGTATTTCGACATTTGGAAAAATCTCATGCCATGTGTACTCAACCGGATCATTGATGATTTCCAGAACTCCATCATAAAGTGAACGTGTCAGAATACTACTGTGCGCTGATGACAGGTTGAAATCATTCGGAAACCACCCGCCTACCAGAGACAGAAAGAAATCTTCAAGAGTAGATTTTCCGCAACCGGGTGGTACGCTCAGCGCAAATATATCAAGTTTATCATCCATCAAGTCTTGTAAAGAGCCGATGATATTGTGCTTCAAGAACACATTTCTTCTTGGCTGATAGAAGCGTTCTTTTAAGATTCTGTTTTTTTCCAGATACAGTAGACCACTGTCAACCTGATAGTTTCGGGCTTCGAACAGAAGATATTTGTAGTAGAGGTCTTCAAATTCTTTTGAACCTGTTTGAAGCAACTGATTAAGCGCAGCTTCTTTTCCAATATTGCTTAATCCTATGCCTTTTTCACGATAATTCGGGTATTCTTTGAAAGAATGTTTTTCATCCATTAAGTAGACAAGGGAATATAACTTATTCCACTTTGTTTCCGGGCTTAGACTACTGTTGATGATGTTATTTCCGATCATCACATACCATTCCGGCGATTCTTCAATAATTTTTTGCATAAAAATAGAGCCAGACCTCCTTTCTTCTTAGGATTTAGTCTGGCTCTCATATGGCTCTCTGACTGATTTATTTATTCTTCTCAATAATAATTACTTGACCTTCGAAACCGAAATCAGTTGACTGGTCAAATGTATGTGTTTCGGCTGATTCGTTATCTCTCATTGGTCGAGTAAGATACCACAAATCATCGTCTTTCCATGTGATTTCTTCCAGTTTTACACCTGGTTTTAATTTTATTGTGGTTGTCCCACCCAAACTCTTTGTTGTCGATTGACATGCTGTTAATCCAAACAGCATCATTAATAATAACACAGCAAAAAATATTTTCTTCATAAACTCTCCTTCACCTCACTGGAATTCCTAACTGTTTGTAAGTGAATACGGCAGTGTACTTCTTCCCACATTTGTAGCAAGTTTCCGTAATAGTGCAAGTCTTTTCTTTGTCATTACATTTCGATTCTGTATCCGAACTTTTGAACTTGCATCCACCTGTTAAAAAGCATTTAATCCGTTTTGTGTTCATCTTGTTCTCCTTGCAAAACTTTTCTGATGCAATCCTCAACAAGTATAAAGTCTTTATATGACATACGCATCTCGCAATTGTAAAAATGCTTTCCAATTTCATTTACAATTAATTTATAAATTCTAAACTTGGTTTCTTCCGAAAGTTCGTCCAGTTCCACAGGCTTAGTCTTTTGAAGTTCTTCCGCATCGCTGGCAACTGTTTTAATAACATCTTCATCAGGCACTTTTATAGAATCAATAGCTTTAACAATGTCCGGAGTGTTTTTCGGATATATCCCGAGAAATCCACTGTCCATACCTCTGAAAAATTCTTCTGGGCTTACATCTGGATTGTACGAAGGCAATTTCCGATATATTTCGAAGTATTTCTCTTTTTCCTCAGGAGTAAGTACTTCTAATGCAGAGAATCCACTTCGTTTTTGAAATTCATTGCATATATTGGGTGCCGGAGATGAGAACGGAACATAAAAATTTTTTGAAGAAATTCCACAAATAAGGAATCTGTGAATGCCGTCTGTTTCAATTTTTGAACACGCACAATCATAACAAGTACTCATACATTCACCATAAACTCTTTCTTGCAGTTGCTACCCTTACATTTATACGGCATCCGATAAATCTTTGTGGTTGGGAAAATCTTTAAGGCTTTCTTTCCACAAAACGGACAAATTACCCATTTTGTACCATTTCCCATTTTAATTTGTGCTGATCCGTCCCATGGTTCGGGTATATTCATATATTCAGAGAAGTCTACTCCCTCTGATTCAAGTGCTGTTTTAATGCTCATTTACCGTTGTCCTTTCTGATCAATGTCAAAATCGTCAAATAATTGTCCCCGATGTAATCTGCTTTCCATGTTTTTGAAAGATTTACAGTTTTGTTGTATATTACGGTCGTATTCCCTGCAAAAAGCAAGCGTCTGTCTGGATAGAACCTGGTCGGAATGTTCATTCGGTGGCATTCTCCCTCGATATTGTATGTGGTATCAAGAAAATCAATGTCTGAGCCTGAATAAATAATTCTCATCAGCTCAGTCCATGAATCTTTCTCAGATTCGCATATCGGTCAACAAGTACGTCCAACGTAGTCTGAAGCTGATTAATCGTAATGCAATCGTCCTGATGCTGTCTGTGATATTTTGCGATTTCTACAGATTCGTCGTAAAATGGTGTATCTGCCTTTTCGTCCACCTGTCTTTTTAACTCATTGTTATAAGCGCACATTTTATCCAGTTCAGCCTGAAGCTCGTTGATTTTATTTTCCTTGTCTAAAATCTCATGTTGCTTTGCTTCTCTCTCATCAGCCAACCGAACGATTTCTTCTTTCAGCTGATCTACTGTCCAACTCTTCAAATCTTCAATTCTCATGGCATCCTCCCTTAAAGCTTAGTAAATATTTTCATGTCATAGTTATCTCGAATATAATCCACGCATTCAGACAACTTTTCTTTTAAGAACGGGTCGTTTGCAATGTCTGGATGCATTGAATATAGTGTGCAACTATCTTTTTTACCGTATTTCTGAAATTTCTTCCAGTCAAATGTCATTACGAACAACGGAATTGCTTTGAGATTTTTGGTCTTGTATCTTATGTAGAGATTGAATATCTTTTTGAACACGAATATCCCTCCTATCTGATCGAACTTAAAATAATTTTATTCTTGCACTGTGGACAAACAATGTATTTTTGCTTGTACCCGAATCCAGATGGCATATTTGTAGCAAAATACTTCTCTATATTTTCTTCTTTAACATCTTCTTTTTCATCGTACTGCAACAATGCTCCGCATTTTACACATTTTATTCTTTTTAATGTTCCAGGAACTAAAATTTTAATCATTTTTTTCTCTTTCCTCCCTGTGCTTCATCTGGCATTCAATCATCTTCGCTATATTCTCACGTTCCTGTTTTATTCCATGTCCCTGACGGAACAACTTACATTCGAGGATATTACCGCATCTGGAACACTCGTCATTGATTTCTTTGCCTGCTATTCGCATTTCCATCCATCCTGTACCATTCTAGGCTTGTATATTTTCTCAGTGTATCCCTCACCGTTACATAAGTCGCAAGTGACTTCTATTTCTTTGTAATCATCGCAACACTCCCAGTATTGTGCGCGATTTACTATTTTGATAGTAGTTCCACTTCCGCCGCACTTCGGACATCTATGGATTTTATTTCCCTGTATTTGTTTTACAAGGTCATCAAGAGTTGTTTTTCCACCATAGTCATCTCTCAAACATATTGCTTCATGAATTTTCATTTTCTACATCCTCCCAAAATTCGCAAACACAATCTGGTTCCGTAAAATCAGCGCAATGTTCACTGTCGCCGTTGAAACATACCCGTGTAAAATCGTCATGTTTCTTACATGTTTTACAACACTTTTCTTTTTGCATAATTAACACCTCAATTTAAAAAAGTCCAGTGTGCCGACTTGAACGGCATAAATCTCACAACGAGAAACACTGGAACCGAACGAAGTAAGAGAAAAAGATTCCAATGATTGCAGTTCATTGGAATTGAAAAGGGAAGATTTGAACTTCCATGTACATCCCATGTCCAAAGACACATACTCGCCCATTACGATGTACTATCCTCTGCGTCTGCCTTTCTATTGTATCGGGTTCATCACCGTCAATAGTTCCGCCACTTTTCAATCAGAGCATTATCACTCAATGCATCAAACGTCCATATAGGAGGGGATTTCCACCCTTTTACTCTCATGCCGCCGGCTAAGGTCACCTAAGTTGTGGGTTTAAACCTATGCTACCACAATAGCGTCTACGTATTCCGCCACTATATGGAATCGGAAAGGCAGGAATCGAACCTGCGGCACATTGCTTACAAGGCCATTGCTCTACCACTGAGCTACATTCCGTACCGCTTGTCACGGCCAGTTAAAAAACTGAGTTGATTTTCACCTTTTTCGCTATAGCGCAAATCCACCTGAGACATAGACCACCTGTATACAAACAGCTTAACTCTAAGCGGATTAAAGCGGAACGCCCGGAATCGAACCGGAGACCAGAGAGCGACTCTGTCAGTTTTCCACTAGCGTACATTCCACATAACCCGGAAACCCCGGGTTAGCAATATGTTTATCGTGTTATGCTTTCCACTAGGCAATTTTTCATGGCCTGGACTATCGTATTTTTGCCAACCTGACGGCTTTTTGGTAACCGTGGTATGCTCCACGGAGTTGTTTTTCGGATTTTGGAAAATACTTCCTGTGTTTGTCTCTTGAAAACTTCCTGTCCTCAATGCGCGCTTATTGACGACAATTTAACTCGGAGACTACGCCGAACGGGAAATCATCTTCATCAAACAGGCTGTGCCGTTACACACCTTTCATGAAAATAATCCACATACACTCATTCAGCAGTTTTTTCTGTCCATTAAACGGATAGACAGCATATGGAAGAAATGGAAACTACAGGACTCGAACCTGTGACTTGTCGGTTATGAGCCGACCGCTCTGCCAACTGAGCTAAGTTTCCTGAGCAGAGGGCTGTTGCAGTTCAATAACGACTCTCTGCTGTTGCGGTTCTTTCCCTCGCAGCCGCAACAAAGGGATTGAGACTGTTGATTTCTGCGTTCTGCAGAATCCATCCGGGGCATTTGAAGCCTCTTTAATCATCCCCGTTGGGATAGATGGAACCAATTCGGAGGAAACTATATCATGGCTAAACAATATAGTCCGACTGGGCTAGCTGGATTCGAACCCGCGAATACAGCAGTCAAAGTGCTGTTCCTTACCGCTTGGAGATAGCCCATTATTTGTCCGGGATTTTACCCGGACTCGTGATAGAGTGATATATTTTATAAGATTTTAGAAAGCATCATGTCTATATTTGTATCGTTAAGTCCGCGCCAGTTACTTTGCAATGGACGGGAAAAGTTATTGAAAAGTTATTCTCCATTGAGTTTCACCAACGCAGACCTAAGCTACTCTGGATGCCTCGACCTGTCAGATTCAAAGGCTTTCCCTAACCTGAGAACGACAGGTTTCTGCTTTTCTTGTATTTTCACCCGTTCAATCAGTATGGTGAACAGGGGAATTTGTATTGTGAATGCTAACCACATTGGGTTCTCCTTATAATCTAAAAATCACAACTGCATTAACTGCGAAACATATTTCCATTAATATAAATACTGTCGATGCTATTGGATTGCTTTTCTTTTCGGTTTCGTCCTGTGATATAAGAAACACTAAGAGCAATGTGAAAAACGCTATATCCAACATGACTGCTACATTTTTTGCAAGAATCATTCTTTCTGTTCCTCTCCGATCATAAAATCAAGAATCTTACCGGCAGTTTCTTCTTCTGGCTCGAATGGCAGGCCGCATGTACAGTACTTCTCAATCGCTGTTTTAAGGCTTGCTTTGAAGCCATTGTAAACTTCTCCATGTGCAAGAAGTTCGTGCCTTAGAACGGCTACTGCGTACGTAACAGTTACAGAGTTAGTATTGTTCATTCATCAAATCCTCCATTTCCTTTACGCTGATTCCGACTATCCCGGCGCTATCTTTGCTGTCTGTAGCTTTGAAGTGCGCTTTAGGATGCTGCGGATACATAAACTCGAACATGAGGTAATTTGCTGCATCCACGAGATATTCTGTGTTTCCGGTGGAATTGTATTTCTCAATACATCGTTCCATGGACGGAAGTGCCTGCACGTTCCCGGTTTTAAAATTCTTCCTGGCAGGACCGTATTTATAATAGCTTACCTCAACTCGATTCTTACGAAGTTCATCAAAGCGTTCACTGTATTCTTCTGACATAGAAAAACCTCTTTTTTATTTTTTGAGAAAAATTGAGTCGGCGTTTTGCTTATCTCCTTCGGAAATATTGTTCCAGTGATTCTCTGGTAATCTGCGATACGCTTTTACCAGTTCGGTTCTTCTCGGCTATGGGTTTTCGTTCTAGCTGTCCTGTGAGCCGGATTCTGATTGATTCGCCCTGAGGGTTATTCTTTTTCATAGGCAGTGTCCATCTTTACTGAAAGAATCGGCTTATCTCCGGTTTTTGCTAAAAGTGTGATGCCTTTGCCTTCTTTCCAAGGTGATGTGACTATCTGAATATTAGAAACACCAGTTTCGCTACAAATATTCAGTAACTGTCTAGCAATATCCATCAGCCCTGACCGAAGATATCCATCGTTGTTTAATATTTTCTCCATCTTGCTCCTACCCTTCTGTGAATGTAAATGGTTATCATAAATCATTTGTTGCTTTTAATTTCTGATTAGCAATTTCAACCTGAGAAGCAAGTACGCTAAGCGACACGTCTCTTATAAATGATTCTTCTAACGCCGTGTTTTCTCTCTGAAACAACATCGGAGCTGTAAGCACATAAATTTCAATATTCAAATCACGGAGTCGTCTCCATGTTTCTTCGATCTCATCCTTGGTATTTCCAATATCATCAACTCCGCAAATAATCAAAGAATCACCATTTCTCATGTTTTCGCAAAGATGTTCGAAATTATTATTTTCATCTATTGAGTCATAAACAAATGTGTCAATTTCTTCGTTCAAAAGTATCTTTTTCTTTGCAGACAATGGAAACCAAATGCCTGACTCTTTTGCATATCCTATTTTCATATTTATACCTGCCTTTCTGATATCACCTTGTTGTTTATGGCAGAGAAACCATTAAGGCTTATGGCTTGTCGTGTTGCAATCACTATCTCTGCCATGGGGAACTCTTTTTTGTTTTTTTGGAAAATTTTTAACTCAGGTTTTCCGTTATTAAATTACGTATGATCTGAGAAATGCTTTGACCTGTCTGAAAGGATTTCTTTTCAAGGCGTTTTCTCATATCATCGTTAATTCTGATTCTTATTGACTCTCCCTTTGGGTCAGTCGTAGGTCTGCCATGCGGCATATTGTTCCTCCTTATTAATGTGGGACAAAATAGTGAGGTGAGTTTGCTCGGAGTACTCACTTGGCGTGTGTTGGGACTTATATACACCCCCCTCCCGGTATCAATGCTGGACGCTACCAGGGAAGCCCGCCGCCCCATGGGTTCCCGCTTCCCTGGCTTAACGCTGACCTTTAATGGCCTGCGGCAGTGGTCAAGGAAGAAATATATAGCAGATAATTGTCAGAATATTACATCTATACGAAAAACAACAGTTTTTTATATAGATTAATGTATATATTGCACAATTTGAAGAATTGTGTTTGTATATATTACACAGTTTCTACTAATTTTCCTTGTTTTTGTGCCGTTTGTCCGTGAGTCCTGTACATTTCCTGGCTCTTGATGCGTCCTATCTTGCCTCACTCTCCTGTCAGCAAACCGCCAAACTCTTCTTTGATCTGTTCCAGACTCTCCCGTGGTTTATCCTGCCGCTGGCTTGCCTGTACTGGTGCCGTTTCTGCCATGCCGTCAACAGCTTTGCAAAGGAATATACCACCAACGTTCCCGGAAGCTGCGCTTTTATATCGTCCAAGTGCACATTCATCTTGCCATTTTTTAATCGTGTCGGAGCGTGAGAGGCTTAGCTTTTCACAATAGTCATCAGCTCTGTACTCTCCTTTTGCCCATGAATAAATTGTATCCCTGTGAATGCCAATCAATAGTGCATATTCTTCTATTGTCGGCTTCTGATTGTATTTATAGACCAATTCTGTATATACATCCCATATCTCGTTTAAAACGTCTATATTTTCCAGTATCCTTCTGTCAAAGCCGATACTCTTATTGATATATTTAATCATACCTGTAAACTGATTACTATTTGGCTTATGTATTTCTTCTTGGTCATACAGTGAATCAACATACTCATCAGCATAATAATTAATCGTACTAGTGTATACTTCTATTCCCTGTTCTGTTACTGTTGTATTACTCTTTTTCACTGTATCACCTCCAAAAATTGAAATAAAAAAAGACGACAAAAACACGTTCGCAGATACATTCCGGGACCTTTCTAAATCCCTTTCTTCTTTCCGATCTGCTCGGTTTTAATCGTCTTAAATAGTCTTATTATCTCTTATCGCCTTTCGGCTTATTCAATTGTTAATTCTGTTTTATCATACTTTTATATCACTGTCAACAGTCTATTTAATTTTATTTTTACCGTTACATTACTCTTATTAACTCTATATATCTATACAGTACTGTATAGCATATATATTAATAAACTCTAGGTTTCTGGAATCTAGGACGGGATTATAAAACCAGTTATTATATATTTATACGTTATGTAATACTGTCATTTTCCGTCTATTAAACACAAAAAGCCAGACCTTCCGGTATTTTATCCGGCTTGATCTGGCTGATTAATCAATATTTTTTCACGCTCTGGCTTGCAGCTCCCTTCCTGAGTTCCTTCGCCTGTCGTTATTTTTATTTTATCCACATTGGTTATAAAAATCAAGCCCCAAAATAAAAAAAATTTTACTTGACAACTTCGGCGGTTTTGTGATATATGTGTTATAACAGCTTCGGCGGTGGGGCTGTTTACCGGCTGAGTGCCGTGCCGTCGTTACGCCGCCAGAATAAGACAGCAAAAGCCCCAGGGACTATCTCCCAGGGGCTTATTTTTGCATTTACGGAACTAAATTTACATCATTCTCAAATATCACTCCCGTTTATGCGCTGTTTATATTTTATATCATTGTTCGTAATTATGCAAGTTCTTCAATATTTCCGGTACGACAGTTTTCAAAAATTCCATCGCTTAACTGTCCGTCAAATTCGCGTTCGCATAATTCGGCGGTATCTCTTGTTATTCTGATAATCGAATAAAGATTTGAGCCGGTCTTGTCGGCGTTCTCTATCTCGACAATTCTCACGCCGTCCTCTTTGCTGCTCCAATCATATTTTCTTGACGGTGAGAAGCTTTCTTTTAACCGGTGACCGCCATAATTGCCGTATACTTTCCATGATCTCGTAACTGCCATTTTTATTCCTCCTATTCTTCCATATCGAGCCAGATTTCGCCCCGCTTGCCATTCCATCCCGGCATTGAAAACCGGGCGGCGTCCATATGTCCTTGTATCATTACTGATCTCACTTTTCGCTCCTTGTTTTTGACTTGTTTAATTTTTTCCATCTTCCCGGGTATGCTTCGCGGAACCAGTCGAGGAAATTTCCGAATAGCGCTTTCTCTGCTTCTTTGCGTGCCGCCGCGGCGTCCCCAATGTCGTTAAATCTGCCGAGACGATAATTTTTCCCTTGAAATTCTATTTGTGCAACCCACTTTTCTCTTTCTCTATCCCAATAAACGCCTTTGACCCCAGATGTATTATTTTTTAACATTTTTCTTGGTATTATAGATAATACCGAAGTATTTTTCTCAAACCCCTCTTTTACTGTATTTTGAGCTTTTATAATATTTTCTTCCCAGCTCCTAAGTCTAGCACATCCGCATGATTGAATCTTGTAGAAACGCCCCGCAGGAACTTTAAATTTCTTTCCACAAGGGCATTGGCATAGCCAATCTGAACCCTCTTTACCAGCTCCCAGATATTTAATTGCCTTGCATCCGTACTTATTAACTTTCCCTGCCAAATCTGCCGGTTTTAAATAGTTTTGTTCCCTGTTTACGCATCCGCACGACACATTTTTTCCGGACGCTATAGCATCATAGCGCATAGTGCATGTGTTTCCACATTTACAGCGACACACAACATATAAACGCCTATTTTTCCTATATGCGTTTATAACTTTTAATTGTCCGTGCACCTCGCCGTTAAATTCGTCCGTAAAAACAGGCGTATTTCTACAGGCTTCCGAGCAATACTTAGCGGCGGCACTTCCGCCGCTAAACTCCTTGCCGCAGACAGAACATATTCTTTTAATCATTCTGAAGTTCCCTCTCTTGTACAAATCCGGATGCCATTGTACAGGCTTTCCGGTATTTCTTCCTCCATTTTCTTAAATTTCTTCTGTGTAGGAAATTCTAAGAGTATTGTCCTCAACTTCCCAGAAATAATTTTTACTGTCATATTTTTCGAGGTTTCTAAACTCCTCGATTTCTCCACTTGTCAGTGCCATTTCTACGGTCACCGGTTCGGTTCCCATCTTCCCGGTTTTCATTGCTTCTTTCTCAATTGCTCGATCAATTTTTCTTTCTAACATCTTCTTTTCCCTCCTCCTTATGCCCGAGCGTAAGAAATAAAATTCTGCTCGGTGGTCTCGCCAACAAGTTCCGCTGGGATTCTCACCCAGTCCTCACCCAGAGAATTTATAAAATTTTCTTTCTGGGCTTCTGTGCCACACAGCCAAGCTGCTGTAACTTTGGCACATCCGAAACTTTCGGAATTATTCCGGGCCACCTGTTTTAATTCAAATTCTTTCATTTTTTTCTCCTGTCTGCCCCTCGTGGGGGGCTGTGTGTTTGGAATTAATCTATAATTTTTAAATACTGTCTGTGTCCTTTCCCGCTATCATCTAATGCATAAAAACACGGCTTTTCGTTTCCCTGAAGCACTTCGTTAATGCTGTAATTCCATCCCCACGGGGCTTTTACCATTAGATCGCCTGTGTTGTTTTCGTATGGTTCCCATCCTTCTGGGATTTCCACTGTGATTTCATCCCAGCAAGTAGCCGTGGCTTCTGGTGCCCCGTATGTGTAGACGTTTCTTTTTTCGGCTGCCAACACACCATAATTACAATAAATTTTAATATTCATTTTGTCCTCCTGTCCGCCCCTCTCGGGGCTGTGTAATTGGTTTTCTAACTGTCTTTATTATACATTATTTATAATGTAATTGTCAATACTGATTTGCATTATTTTTAAAGTTTCTGCTTTTCTGTATTATCTACATATTTTATAATATTCCCCGGCTGCGTATTTAATATAGAACAAATTTTGTCAAGCGCTTTAATCCCTACCATTTTATTTTCCCTTAGGCACTGTATAGCATTCTCCCCCAACAGCTTTTCTTTTCTTAATTTGCTAGGCGTATAGCCTGCATCACTTAAAGTTTCTAATACGTTAAGTCTATATACAAACATTTCTTTTTCTCCTCTCTAATCATTTTTATATAACTACATTATATATTAGATAACTTTTAATTGCAATAACTTTTACATTAAAAATAATGCACAAATTCTATATAACTATTTACATTATTTTTCATGTATTTTGTATATTGATTTTACATTAAAAATAATGTATTATATAACCATCAAAGGAAATAAAAAAGCCGGTTGCATCCTACCAAGACAGACAACCGGCACCCAAAAAATAAAAAAGAAAGGGCGTTCTTATTGTAACAGGGCGCAAGGTAAAAAAACAATGACAAAATACAATTACATGGAAGCAGTAAAAGAAGATGTTAAAAATTATATTGATTGTGAAATTGATTTCACAGATTTTGACAGCCTGGAAGAACTGGAAGAAAAATTGAATGATGAACTTTGGGCAGAAGACAGCGTGACAGGTAATGCAAGCGGAAGTTATACCTTTAATCGTGCCACAGCTGAAAATTACGTAAACAGTAACAAAGAACTTGTTAACGAAATGGTTAGCGAATTTGATTGTAAAAAACAAGTGTGTGACTGGTGGATGAATGATAATTTCGAATCTATTGACGTTTCTATTAGATGTTACTTATTAGGCTCCGCAATTTCTGAAGTGCTGGACGATCTCGAAGAAGATTTTGACGAAGCACACAAAGAAATGGAGGTATGAACCGTGAAAAAATATACCTATTCCCAGTGGCAGCGAATCCATCGAAGAAAAGTTATTCATACCGCAAAAGCCTACTTGTTAGGCTTTGCGGCTGTTTCTTTCCCGTTCCTGTTGGTTGCTCATTATATTTTAATTGGTTATTAAGGAGGATTAAAAACATGAAAAAATTAACATTAGTAGAATATGGATGCACGGGAACAGGCTACGGAAACGGCTCAGACGTGCCGAATTGTAGAGTTCGTGCAGAATTTGACACGCTGGACGGTCTGCACGTTGTTGCAGATTTTGGCGGCTACCAGAGACGCGACGCAAATAAAAAAGGGTGCCCAATGGTGCAACCTAACGCGTTACATGTCGACGGCACATACTACGACACTGAGGGCTGCGGGCGTTCTTATGAATATAGACTTGCGCAAAAGGGATTTGATTTTTCACGTTTTGATTTCACAAGAACCGGAATTTTGGCATTTGTAAACGAGGTGACCGGGGAAAAATATACGGAAATCGAGTTTACAAAAAGGATTTAGTTTTCAGGCGTAACGGTTCCCACCGGGTTCGATTCCCGGCAACGCCTTTTATAACCCGGCTCCCATGGGTAAAGGGAAGAAGGAAAGAAAGAAATGAGAAAATATAATTATTCAGAAATGGGCGCTATTTGGTGCGATCATGCCCGGGAAATAGTCGAAAATGGCGTTTTTATTGCCAATGATGGCAGTAATTGGGATTTATGGGAACATGGCGGGACTGTGTATAGTATTCCTGTCGAAGGCTCCGGCTGCGGTGCGTCTGTCTGGTGCGGCGTCAAAAACCTGCGGCGGCACTTATACGGGCTTATGCATATTTGTGGCCGTTCTTCTCTTATTCCGGGTTACTGGGAAAATGTTAATACTGATTTTTTGGCATCACTTGGCATTTGTTAAATAGGGGGGGTGGTATTATGTCAAAAGCTAAAAGAAAAAAATTAGAACAGGCTGCGATTGAGATTGTAGCCGGATCGATGGAATATATTGGAGAATATGACCAAATCTGTAAAGAAGCTGCAAGCCTTACAGATTCGGAACTATTGAATTTTTTAGAAAAATATTCTGATTTAGAGCAGTAAAACCGCTGCTCTTTTTCTAGTGTTCTGCATCCGCTCCGGGCGGCGGTGGTTCGTGACCTGTGCTTGGACTTCGCCGGGGGCTTGTTTTCCGGTTTGATGCACATTGACAATTATATATACATCTGTATCGGCTCCTATTTGACGTTTTAACGGCTCTTATCGTGATTCTGGTATATTTTATCGAAAGCATATAAAACCGCCTTAAAACATCAGATATCGAATTGATAACAGGGATTGACGACAGAACGCAACGGGGTTATTATTATTCTGTATAGTTGCGTGGACACTTTTCCCGGTCTGGTCTTTATACTTCCAGACTGTGCGAAGCTATGCGGACTTTGTTCGTGATCGCTCCGGCGGTCTTGCTTCTGTACGCTTTGGGCGTTTTTGCTTAGGCGGCTGTGCCTTAAATGCTTCTATAACGCCGTATTTTGCTTTTAAAGCGTGTTTTATTCGTTTTCTGTATATTTTACCGTGGCTGCATAAAAACACTTTTAAACGTGTTTTACAACGTTCTATTAGAATTAGTTTTGGTTCTGGCTGTGTCTGGTACTTCCGCAGCTGTTCCCGGTCCGCTCCCGGGTTATCCCCGGCGGGATGTACTGTTGGCGCTCTGGTTTTGTTAGAACATGCCGGGCGGCGGGGTTTCATAGACTCCCGGTGGCGGTTTGCTCCTGATCGGCTGGAGGTTTCCGGGATGGTCCCGGGACGGGGCGAGAACACCAAGAAAATGTACGACAATTCGAAAACAGCATCAAAACTCGGTCGGTTTGAACTGGGAAAATCTGAAAAAATCGCAGAAATCTGAAACTAATTCAGATCTGCGACTTTTTTATTTTGTGCATTTTGTATATAAATTTCTATAACGTACCTCGGCGTGATGTAAATTTTTATTTCATCACATTCAATTCGTCTTTTCCAGTGGTATTCTTTCTTCTTGCAATATCAGAAATCTTACTCCTACGTCTTTTCTGCCGACTTGTTTCCTTACTCCTGCGCTTCGCTGATTCCCTGCTGATGGTTCCCATGCCTACTCCTTTCTGAATGCTTCTTTCATGTTCTGGCTTCGTGAATTGAGGTTTATAATTGGCACATTCACATTAAGCTCATCCGGCACGATGCCTACGATCACAACCTTTGTCGGCTCTATTGCGTCTAGCATTTCCTTAAAATTCTCGCAAAACTCCATTCTGGCAGACTTTGACCGCACTCTGCCATTGGTGCAACATGATACCGTGCTCCTATGTGGCGTTCCATCAAATATCCATGGCATTTCCTTTGGACTGATAATATTTACGGACGGAATAATTTTAACGCCCATAACCGCCCAATAATAGCCTAAAGCATGGTTTCTGTACAGATTATAGATGTTCAACGCACTTGGCATCCCGGAAGCAATTGTGAAATCCGGGCTGCAAACTGAATTGAAACATTTTAAGTGCTCAATGTACTGGTCCGGCTGATTCCATACCTGCAGAAAACTTTTGTCGTCAATGTAGAAATTCACCGTCAGGTCTTTATGGCCTTTCAATGATCTGGATTTTGAAGATGCAAAGTCAATCGACTTGCCCGGCGAAAAATCTACTTTTGATAACATAGGTATCTGAAATTGTCCGTCAAGTTCTGCACCGGTTATCAGATATTCTTTCATCACATCATATGCGGTATGTATCACAAACACCACCTCCATATAGCCATATTAACATAATTTAGGCAACAAAAAAAGACCGCATTTCTGCCGTCTACGATGGTTTTTCCTGTGTCTCACACACAAGCTTTCCTCCTGTGGTTTTAATTCGAATGTTTGTTCTGTTCCCTAGCCTGTTCCCTCGGCTATTTTACATACCCCTAAAAAGCACAAAAAACCTTGATTTTTCAAGGTTTTCGTTAGCAGCCAGTACGGGAATCGAACGTATCTTTAAACTGCTATCTTTCCCATAAAATCAACATTTCTAACCTTTTTAAGGTGTTCCTTTTTGTTCCCTAGCTGTTCCCTCTTTAAAAAAATGACCAAAAAACTATCTCGATACTACCATAAACTCATCTATGCTGTCCATGATTTTTTGCTTTTTCTGAAGATTCTTTCGGTCTCGGTGATAATAAGTTTCTGAGCATGAGATATTGGCGTGGCCCATTTGCGATATTACCATCTGGTTATCTACGCTATGGTCTAAGAGGATTGTGCAATAGGTTTTTCGTATTTTGTGCGGTGATTTTTGAACGCATCCAGTGTTCTTGCATACTGTCCGGAGCCGGTTTCTGAATGAGTAGGTGTTTATCCTGTGCCCGTCCGTAAAGAATATATATTCGCAAAATACGGACATATTCCTGAGCTTTTGAATAATCCATGCACACCCCTGTGGAATTACTACATTTCTTATTCCAGCTTCCGTCTTTGGGAAATCTTTGACTTCGAAAATTCCTTTGTGGTTTTCATAATGTCTGACTTCGGTTCTTCGGATTCTGACTATTCCGGTGTTTGAATCCCAGTCCTCCCACTTCAAAGCGCTTAGCTCACCAACTCTCAGGCCGGTTACAAACATAAGCAATATTCCAAGATTTACCATATCCTGGTTTTCTTTCAGATATTCTATGATTCTTTTCATCTCTGCATCATTAAAAACTTCCTTAGAGTCTTCTTTGATGATTTTTTTGAAAGATTTATCTGTGACATCCAAGTCATAGAATAATTCCTGCACGTTCCAATCAATCAGCTTGTTACGCTTCGCCCACTTCAGGGTACCTCTGGTAATTGTTTTGAGATTACAAAAGGCTTTGGCGGTCAGATTGTGTTTGCTGATCTGTTCTTCCAAGAAATTGCTGATGTCACCCGGTTCAAGGTTTCTGATTTTCTGCTCACCAAGTGTTCCAAAAAAACGAACAAAATCCTGATGATATCTTTGGTAAGTCTGCACAGATATCTTTTTTAAGTCAAATTTACGCTGCGCCCATTCCTCGAATATTGTTTTGACCTTTGGATTCTCAATCTTTTCTCGGTGAGTCTTTACAATCAAATCTTCCAGGTCTTGCTTACACTTACGCTTGAACATTTTCCTTTGTCCGGTTTCGTCATAAGTCATACGGATTTTCCAATATCCGTCAGATGCCTTCCATATACTGTCCCTGTATTCTTTTAAAATTTCTTCCCTTTTATTCATTTCAATTTGCTCTTGTATGTGAGACAAGTTGATGATACCATTCTCAATTGCATATTTCAAGTCGTCATTATTCATAAAAATAAGGAGGAACCGGGATATCCTTTCGCTGGCCAGCGGTTCCTCGTTCCTCCTTTCTTTCACACATAATCAAAAATATTCATCTGTCCTTCCGGCATATCGTCTTCAAGATTGAAGAATTTACAGGCAATAAAATTTCCATGCCAGTCCCGATCGTCGCCGTACATCAAACATTTTTCTCTCTTTCCATCCCTATAAAATCTGCACTCAGAGCAATTGTGCTGATACGCAGTTCCCCCGGAACGCCTGTACATTTCGCTTATTGTTCTCATTTTTGCATCCCCTGTACCATTTCCATTCTGATATGCTGTGCCATATGTGCCCGGACGGATTCTTCCGGAAACGGGATTTCAAGTGACCGCTCCAGAATCCTGTTTGTGATTCTCTCGTCATATTTCAGTTCTGATATCTGGCAGTTACTCGTGAATATAGTGATTTTCCTGTCGACATACCGTCCGTTGATAATGCTATAGAATCTTTCGTTAATCCATTCTTTTCCAGAATCAGCGCCGAAGTCGTCAATGATAAGGATTTCTGTTCTGGACAAATCCTCTATCAACTTTCCCTCCGTATTCCCTTTGTCTCCCCATGTGTTCTTGATCTCATCGAGGATTCTTAGGGATGTGGTAAACTTGACTGGCTTCTGGTATTTCTTCATAATTTCATTCGCCAAGCTGCATACTGTTTTGGTTTTGCCAGAACCTTTTGCATTTGAGAAAAGGTATAGCCCTATTCCTTTCTTCTGCATATCAAGAAGGTTTTTAAACCAATAATTTACCGCCTGAGCCGCCTGAGAAAATACTTTTCGACTCTCAGCGTCCAAATATACACTTGACTTCAAATCGTTGAAATTTGAGCCTTTAAACACGTTTGGAAGCTCTGCAAATTTCAATTGATTTTCAAGGATTATTCTTTTTCTGATTCCGCAAGGGCATTCCTCGCAATAAGGAATACCACTTGCATCTCTTACCCATCTCCATCCGCTGTCCCCGCATTCAGGGCATTCAAGCGAACGGGGTGTCTGATTCTCCTCCGTCCCATTCTCCAAGCGGGACGAGTGGTTCGACATTTCTTTGAGCTGCGCCAGTTCCATTTCGCATATCCTCCCTGTTGCGGTATTTGTTTTCGAGTATCTTTAAGAAGTTGTTGGGTTTCACGAACCATTCAAAATTTATCATAAAATCAGTTTTCTTTCCCATAAGGAAGTCACTATTTTGTACATTTTTCAGTGCTTCCATTACTTTATCCATGCCATATTCTCGGATTCTCGCTTTCAGCATTTGCGTTCGCCTTGCTGTCATTCTTGCAATTGGCTGAATACCAAACTGCTGAAGCTTATTCCATTCATCGACCACTTTCTGCACGTCACCGGGCTTGACTAAATCTTTTTCACAAGAAATCTGTTCTGGAATCTCCGGCATACGTTCTTCCTCTGATAATTCTTTCTGACGTTTTCTGTGCTCGGCAACCCGTTTTCTTGTCTGCTCTCTGATTTTTTCAAGCCCGTCAATATTCTGATGCTCTTCCCATCCGGGGATTGAAAGTAATGTTCCATCTCTGGTTATCATGCCGAACTTTTCAAGAATTGTAAGTGCAAGTTCGATCACACTTTCATCAAAGTCCAGCTCGTCAGCTAGCATTTTATTTGTATATGGAATATTCTCTGTCAGAAAAATAATCCCGTTTGAATTACAACGCCCTGCCATCGTCAGGAGCATCATCCAGATCAATACAATATTATTTCCCTCTGGAAGTTTTCTGATATGCCGGATTTTTTTGTTGTCAAACATATCAATTTCTAATCGAATCCAACTCACCTTTGTCATTTAGCCACCTTCCCGTCTGGTAAGGACATTTCCACCCTTACCACATTGATTTTCGGATAAAATTCTCCATCATTGTTTCTTTCCAACTTGATATGTGCTTTTCACAGGTATCGTCTTCCTCTATCAGGATGCCTTTGCGGTCGCACAGCCCGTTGCCGTTTTCAATACAAGTTTCGCATGTTTTATCTGCCATTTTCTTCATCTCCTCTCGCAATCAATCCTCCACAATACGGACAAAATGTATAATCCAGTCGATTAAGTGGTTTTCCGCAACTACACCATGCTTTTACGGGCCATGATTTATAGTAGTCTGGCATAGAGTTGAAGTCATTATCGCTTAGCACTTTCATTTTACAATTTTCCCGTGCTTCGAATATTCTATTCTCGCATCCTCTTTCCCATCAGAATACCCGTGGCTATATGCGCTGTTCAGCTGATATTCAATGGATTTGACAGCGTTATCTAAATACTTATAAGCCATTCTTCATCTCCTCCAACTGTTTTACTGCTTTTCTATAATCTCTATTCGCAGACCGGAACATCATCAAAAGTATTTCAGACACAGGCCTTGTCCGATTTCTTCGCTTTGCTTTTTTGACGCATGTAAGATCATTTGCTTCTGGTACATATATTCCTACATAATGTGGAATTTCAAGGGATACCGCAGCGCATACATCTGTCGGCATAACCAGGTAGTTATAATCACCAATAAAATTCAACCCATGACCAGAACGAAAATCTTCAGCTGATGATTTAACCTCATAACAATAGCAGTCACCTTTTTCTATCCCGGACACACTATTATTTGCTGGCACGAATCGCATATAATCCACCCTTACCGCATGATCTGTCGAATAATCGAATGTCACTTCTTTCGCCCAATAAATACGTGGATCATTGTGAGGATTTATTTTCTTTTCAAGCATGGCTGATAATTTTGCTGTAATCTCAGGTCTTGTCATTTTGAACCTCCTCCAACTTCTTCTCTATCGGATTAATAATCTCTTCCAATACCTGCTGCTCATAATTTTCTTTCCAAAATTTCTCTCTTTTCCAAAACGGAACTTTTTTAACTTCACCTATTAAAACAATACACGCCATTGCTTCCAGCATTCCCCAACATCCATCACAGGCTCTTTCATTGCACCACTTTGCAAATTCTTTAAATTTCATTTTTGAGTTCCTTCAACTTCTTTTCAGCTTCTTCGCGGGTGAGGAATACGTTTTCGCCAATTCTACGGCTAAAAAATATTCTTTCACGCAAATTATCATCTATGCAATAAAACCTCTTTACGTGGTCATTTATAGATATTTTAATAATTGTATTCTCGGCAATTGTTTTATTGCTGTAATTAACACTATATAATGTTCCATTAAGCTTACATGGCAATCTCACAAGCAAGCCCTGTTCTTCTAAGTCTTCATAATCGCAAAGCTTTCGCGCCGCTGAAATATAATCGTGCTGTTTAACCCAGACATCTGATTCACCGTCTGGTGTAATATCATATCTTTCTGTTAATCTCCCCATCTACTTCACCTCTTGAAATCTTTTCATAAATAGAATTTTCCACGATTCGTCTACTTCTACAAAATTTTCTTTTTCATATTCCTTAATCATGTTTTCAAGTTTTAAAATTTCGTCTTTAAAAAAATCATTATGTCGTTCTAAAAACTTGTCTTTTTTAAATTTTCTGCAATACTGCTCATGCGATCTTGTCTTGGTTTTCATGGTGTATTCACATACTCCTGTAGTAGATGCTAACTTCAAAACTCTTTTCGCATATTCGTAATTGTCTTTATCTACCCGTTCTGGCAAAGCCCAGCCCATAAAAGAATCACATTCGCAACACTTTACTTTCTTGCTCATCTATTTCACCTCTTCCATCTGGCTTTCTACGGTATCTGCAAGTAACTTCAAGGACTCAATAAATGAGTCCGTCAATGCTGTTCTGTCTGGGTATTCAGCAAATGTTCTGACAAGTTTTACTGCATCCTTGATTTTTTCTTCATCTTCGACGATTTCGGATGCTTCTTTTATAGTTTCTCTTTCGTTGCAGCAAAATGTAACCATCTTGTTATCATAGAATTTTAACAAATTTGGAAATACAATTTTTATAGGTTTTAAATTGTTTTCTGCTCCCCATGTGAATCCCTGAAGCTTTGCCATTTTCAGAACACTCAAATATTCTTCCTGTGTCTTTACAAACACGATTTTTCCAGTTAAAATAATCATTTCTCCACCTCTTATCGCTTACTTTTTATCGCTTGTTTTCATCGCTTGTTTCTGTAATTTCTCTCAAGCAGGCATTCCAACCAACCGCAATAATATCTTTTTGTGATTCTACATTGTCATTCGGAACGATATACTCTTTTTTCTCCGGCAATGGCTTCAATGGACACCATTTAGGTCTTGATTTGCTTTCGTAATCATAATGTTCTTCTGTCATCAGAATTACATCATAATCTAAACAGTCAGCTAATTCACACAAACCCTCATATTCAAGATCACTACAGTATCCAGTTCCAAATGGACAATCATAACAATTTGTTGGTGTGTCTATCACTAATACTGATTTACTCATCTTCTTTTACCCCTTTTCTGTAAGAATGCTCCATACTGCGCTGGGCTGATGATATCAATTTTTCTACTGTCAGCCTGATAATATCCAGCTCTTCCATTCTTTTTGTTTTCTTCCCTCGTAAACATGGTTGAAATGTCTTTGCCTTTACTCATCTGATTCCACCGCCTTTCACGATTTCAACTGCTTCATTCAGACATTCGGCTGTATACCAATCGTCACCTGATTCTGAAACTTTATCTTCGATTAACATTTCCAACTGTTGAACAACTTCATCTACATCAAAAACTGTTGGTTGTCTATTAATACAGTCAATAAACTCTTTTTGGTCGGAACTAATACTATTTCCAATTTCCCAGATTTTAATATATTCAATTAAATCGTCTGCATCAATTAATCTACTCATTTTTCACTCCTTCTCTCAATTGCTTTTGCAAGGTCAGAAATGCAATCACCAATATAGAAAATTGCTATCATTGCAACATTGATGTCTGATATTTTTGCACCTAAAATCCAACAAACAAACATAATTGCCAACCATACAAGGCACATTTTTTATTCCCCCTCCCACACTCCCAACAACCGCATCCTCTCATACAGTACAGCGACGGTCTTGCGCCTGTATCCGTAGAAGTCCTTAGGGTTCATCGGGATATATCTTTCTCTACTGATTTTCCTATAGCTTTTCCGGTGTAAGATATTCTCAATAACCATATCCGCTATCACCGTGTTTTTCGGGCAAGCTGACAAGGCAGCACCGGAAAGCAAGTATCCGTACTCTGCCGGGAAGCCTTTCAGCATCGTATTCAGTTTTTCTATGTCCTCTTCCGGAATACCGTAGTCTTTCAGCTTCTTATTCCTTGTCAGCATATTGCTCTCCTTTCTAATCGTCTGGATGATGCTTGTCGTACATGATCGCCACGCATGCAAGGCCAACCACTCCGAATATGGTTCCAAGGGTGAATCCTAATAAGAATGTAATCATGGCTCATCCTCCTCAACATAATCTTCGCAATCTTCTGCGTATTCGTAGCTATCCATCATGTCGCACCGGCTATCGCAACCGCCTTGTTTCTCACAGCAGATACAGCACTCTATTTCACCGTCTGGACACACTAATTTACATCTTCCCATTTATCCTCCTTATATGGCTCTGGAAGTGGCATCCAGGCTATGACCTTCCAATACGACCTAGCACCAGTTAATTCCCATCGTTTCAATTTGCTTTGAAATTTTGCGTAGGTTGAACGATGTATTCTTCCGTCCATGCAAGTTACTTGATATGTTCCGCTTACATCCGGCAGTCTCTCACTAACCGGAATCCAGTTGGTGGCTCTTAAACGCTCAATAACTTTCTTCTGCTCCTCTTCTGCCTCACAATGTATTGTAATGTCATAGGTATCATCGTATGCACTAAATGTGCCGTCTTCGTTCTGTGCAAATGTCATTTCGTCGCTCATACTTCCACCTCGCTATCCTCTGGCATCTGAAAGACCATATTCTTTTTAAAACTTTTTACAAGTTCTTTGAAACCATTGACTTGAATATCGTTTGATTCTACAATTGCTCGATGTCCTGTAAATCCTGTCAAAAAAGTGCAGGTAATTTTATATTCTTCATAGGCTTCCTGAATCATATCCAGTACTTTCATGGCTTTTGCTTTGGTAGAATATTTTCCGGCCATGAGTGAGCCTGTGCCATCTTCGACATAGATATCCTCACTATCCTTTTCAGGAAAGGCTGATACTGTGCAAATATTGTCGAAATTTACAATCATTCTTTTATCCTGACTTCTGATTAACATTTTGTGTCCTCCTTACCCGCATACATTTTTAACTGCTTCATCTTTTTAATAAACAGTTTCATTTCATATCCTGTAAGACCAACACAAGTATTTCCAATCCCTTTATCATCTCCTAAATCTGGATCATATGACTGCAAAATATGTCCACCAGATTTTTTGTGTCCAATGAAGACTTTTTGTGTAAACCTCATGTAAGTAACTGACACGCTATTGTGCAGTCCTCCATGATTTCTGTGTTAATATTTCCTCTATCTGGTTCTAATTCATCAAGAAATACTCCGTTTATGCAACTATGACCAATTTCTCGCTCCTGTCTGGCTCTGCGTTCGAAAACCTCTGGGAAATCTACTCTGATTTTATTCCAGTAGCCCATTCTGCCTTTCGGGCAGCCTACGCAATTATTGTTCCCTTTATGTAATTTCTTTCACACATTTAAATTACAACCTCGGTTTACCGAGGATTCGTTATTTCTTTCTGTATTTGTCTAAAATTTTCATTATCTTTTCTACGTAATCAGCCATCTCAAGAATATCTTCGTCATCCATCCATTTCAGCCCATATTTGTTTTCAAACTGATTAAGTTCAAACTCCATATCTTTTACCAGAACAAACTTCTCCGCAAGTTCATTTTCTTTTCTGGCATTTTCATCGTATTCGTAAAACTTTTCGCCTTTTCCATGTTCTTCATATATATCTGTTTCAATCTTGGTTCTTTTTGGAGTGATTCTTGTAATCTTAACCGGAATAATTTTTCTATGTCGGAACGTCGATAACCACCCGCAATTCACCGTTCTGGCAATTCCGACGGTATCTCCTACCTTTAAATCGTCTCTGCTGATTTCTTTTAACTTAATATTCATTTCTCATCCTACTTTCATTTATCCAAACGCTACCTGTCCGTTATTCTCCGGGATTCTTTAATACAATCCCCAGCTCTTCTTTAATAGCGTTTACGTAATCAATCCATTCTGCCAGACCGTCATTGATATAATCAGCAGCCCGGTCAAGTCCATTTCTAAATCTCTGACAGCGTTTCTCGCCAAAACCGAAATCATCATGCAGAACAGCGATTGACAATATTACAAATGAATCCGCTATAACCTCTTTTATCTTTTCTGACGCTTTATCAAGGTCTTTTACTGCCAGAGAGGTATGTATCCCGGTCACGCCCCGGAACTTGCATTCCTGTTCAAGAGCTTCAATCCCGCCCTGCCGAACAATTCGTCTGGCAAGATCAAGGCCGTCCTCCCTGCCTCGTTCATATTCACGCATTTTATTCATTGTGTTAGACCTCCACGCTTTTTAGCTTTCCCATCCAACCACCCTCCTTATTTTTCCTGTCAGAGCATCAAACTCCATCAGCATTCTCCTATCGTTTTTATTCGACTTGCAGATTGTGTCCCGCCCATCGTACACAATCGCATATCTTTCATCGAGCAAACAGGCTGAATAAACTGCCCTTGATACCTGGCTCCTTGTTTTTCCCGTCAGCTCTGAAATCTGATCAATGGTCATTTCTCCAATATACTTCATTCCGTCATATACGTCATACAGTTTCATGTTTCTTTACTCCTATCAGTTCGTATGTCCTGTGCGAACCAGTTCCGTGAAATACTATCAATCCATCGTCCTCGAACTGCCTCAGATGCCTTTGAACGGCTGTCATGCTAATTTCCAGTTCATCAGATATAATTCTTGTCGGCGGTGTGCCTTTATGTGATTTTGAGTATTTCAAAATAAAATAATAAATATCCCGGCGGTTCTGCTTCCATTCCATATGTTTTCGATGTCTAAAATTATCCATTTTTACGATTCCTTTTCGTACGTTTTCTCGTCAATCAAGTTCTGAAACTTTTCAAAAGCCCGGATTGATACTTTGTTACCCTGTTTCTCCGGTTTTAGTGAAACTTGCAAGTGTGTATCTATGATGTGCGACAGTTCTCTGACGAGGGATTTCTTGCCCTGCTGTACACCTTGCATATATGTCTTTGGCGGTTTATACTGTCCTGTTACTTGCTTTCCTGTCGACTGCCCACCTGCTGTGATGTTATACATCTGAAAACCTTTGTCAGCAAAAGATTTGATCGTTTCAATTTCTTTCTGGTCGAGTTCACTCTTTTTACAGGTCATATATGTAAGTTTCCATCCAGTGGGGTTACTTTCACTGTAAAATTTATGTTTTTTAAGACTTAACGCTATGTGATCGTATTCTCCTAAATGGCTCGCACATCTCTCACAAAGGCTAACTGCCTGCCCTACGTAGCTTCTTCTTATTCCTGCTTCATCAGTTCTGTAAAAAGCATATATGCCGCTTGAATATGGAATACCCGGGCATATTTCTCTTATTTTTTTCTCACGTTGACTTTTCATCATATAAATTTGTCTGTAATTTATTTTTTTCATTATTAAAGACTTATCACCTCGATTCATTTTCGGTGCGTCTTTGATACCATTATGATACCACTTTGATACCTGTATTGCAAGGCAAAAATGATACCACTTTGGTACCTAATTGACACCGACAGGCAAAAATGCTACAATGTTCTAAAAACAAGGGAGGGATTTCATATGACCGTCAAGTCTGATAAGACCAGAACTAACATCACGTTCCCGATACAGCTCAAAGAACAGCTTGAGCAGATTGCCAAGCAGGAGAACAGGAGTTTTAATAATCTGGTCATTACTGTTCTCCAAGATTTTGTAAAAAGTGCCGATAAATAGTCGGTGCTTTTTTTAATTTTCCCTGTATGGTTCTGGGTACGGCATCCATGCCACTACTTTCCCGCCCAGTTTTAATAAATCATTCTTCCATTTACCATCTACTGTATGCGCGCTTTGAACAAACAAACTCTGCTTAAGCAAAATTGTAACCAAAACATCTTCGGAAATTTTCTCGAACATTGCTTCTTTCCATTTACTTGTCCCTTTAAACTTAGCAAACATTGAATCTCTTTCTTCTGGCATTTTCTCACTTACTGGAATCCATCTATTTTTCATTTCTTTCTCCTTTCAAAACGGACATAAATTCAAGTCAACATCCAGTCCCGGTCTTGCGATCTGCACCAGAACATCATCCCCTGCAACGTTCTGTATCTCTTTCTGCATCACTTCCGGATTTCCCCATCCCTCTGACAGGTGACACAGCGTTATGGTTCTGAGCGAAGCGGTCTTGTTCACTCGGATAATCTCTTTTACAGTAGATAAGCTGCTGTGCCCCCGGATGGAGTGTTCAAACTTAAATGAATCCTGCTCCGGCGATTCGTCAAGATGATTACATTCTATAAGGAAGTGATTTATTCTCATGTTCTTGAATGTGAACGGAAAATATGAGAAGTCTGTCGCATATATCAGTCGTCCGCATTCTTCGTGAGATATCAGATATGCAAAGTTTGGTGTCTTGTCGTGCGGGACGTAGAAAGGCGTTGCCCGGAACGAACCTATGTCCTTCGATTTCTTTTCTGGTAAGCCAATCATCAGCTCACCAGAGATGATTTTTATATGTTCTTCTGTCTCATCGTTGGTGTAAATCGGGATTCCTGCATTAAGGATTTTTTTAAACGATTTTCGGTGATCTCCTTAACCGTGTTCATGGGTTAGCAGGCATCCCGAAACATCTGATATTCTGTAACAAATTCCTTTCAAAATCTCTGGGTATTTGCATCCACAATCCAGAAGTAAGATTTCGCCGGATTCAGATTTAAGCGCATAACAGTTTCCCGGCTGACTTCCTGTGTTTATTATTTTCATGAACATTTTTCATCACCTCGCTTTCTGTTTATTTGTAGCTATTTAAAATTAAAGAAGCAGTTTCTCCAATCATATTTTTATCGTCCTGCTGATATGGAGGAGTTCCGCACCATAATTCTTTCATATCTTTTAAATCTGTAGCCGCCATTGCGTCCCTTATTAATTGAAGCTCTTTAAGCGATAATTCCACAGTCACAATGGAATCCCAATTTATTTTCTTTCTTCCTACCTCTTTCATACTTCATCATCCCCCGGGAATCTGAACACGATGTTTGCCGGTTCAAATTTTATATCTGGACTGTTAACCATGGTTTTGATGATTCCAAAACCTCTTGCAGCCATTTTTATGCATTCCTCGTAAATATCGTCGCTCATTTCAACGTTTTGTGATAAAAACATTCCTGCATACACTCTATTTAACATTTCCATTGCTTTCTGGCACTTTTCTCGGCTTTCATAAACTGCCATAATATATGGACTTTGCTGTATCCCTCCGGCAAATACCGCCTGTATGTAGTTGTCTGAAACAAGCAACGCTGTCATTTCATACGGAAGATTGATTTTTCCATCCTGCGATATAATCCTCATAGTTCTCACCTCTTTTATCGAAATAGTCTTTTACCGACTCATAGTACGGGCAGTTTTCACACCGCCCGATCTGAGTCATATCGTGACCGAACTTACCGCAGTCGCATCGGTCGAAGTTGATGCAGTCGAAGTACATCATATGCGATCACATCTCTTCTGGCTTCATAAAATCTGGTATGCTTGATTCCTGTCCTGCTGCCGGAACCGGTTCTTTTTCGGCAGTCTTTACGACTTCTGCGACTGTCGGCTGTTTTGGCTGTTCTTCGATTGCTACCGGCTCATCTGGGACAAATTCTTCTGCATTGGCGCTCTGCTCAATTTCATAAGCAACTTCATTTTCAATAATGTCCTGCTTTGGAATTTCTTCTGTAGCTTCCTCGACTTCCTGAATAAAAATATCACCATGACTATTGATAATCTGCTTTAATGCACGATTGATGACAGTTTTCTTTGCCATCTGGTCAGTAAACTTCTGATGTGTTCCATTGCCGTTTTCCTTGTAACCATAGCCCTGTGACCAAGACTGTTTGATCTGCTTTATGTTCATTACTTCCAGATGCTTTGTTCCATCTTCCATCAGAACTACTGCATATGCCCCAAGGATCTTATCGTTGTCAATGTTCATAAAATCCTGTTCATGAGAATCCAGAACTTTGTTTCCATCTTCGATATGATATTTGAACTTATCACCATCGTAGATGATCTCGGCATGGATATCTTTCATGCCATATCTTCTGGCTATTGTAATGTTTCCGAAGTAAGACCTCTGGAACTGGCACTGACCACCGTAAGCAATGAAATAACCCTGTTTTTTCTGTACTGAAAGTCCGAGTGTTGCCATGTTCATAAGGCTGTTTGCAATGCTTGTAGCTGTGCAAGATTCCAGAATTGGCTTATTATTTCTGTCTTTTGTCTCTTTCAGAGTCAGATATGCCCCCATAAGTGCATTACTGAGGTTGTAGTCTTTTGGGAATGAAAGACCGTATTTGCATTTTTCTTCAAGCTGCTTAACCAGACCGTCAATGAATGAGTTGTTGATTACGATTGCCGCCTGCTGTTCTCCTGCTGTTGCTAACTGTGTTTTGTTTGCCATAACAATTCTCCTTTTCTATTAATCGCAATAAGTTCTATTGCAAAATGGGCATCCTGTAATTAATTCCTTTGACGCTCTCTCAACAGAAATTCCGTGCCATTCTTTTCCGCTTCTTTTCCGTCCTTTTTCGGAATAGATATTCTGCCCGCAACTGAAACATTTTCCATTATGTGGTGCAAAATGCGGATAACCTTTTTCCGTACAATATTTTTCCTGTGCTTTTGCTGCTTTTGAAATGTCATAAGTTTCTGCCATTTTAATCCTCCCCCTTTTCTACTCTTCTACTCTGAAATACAATCAAGATATTTCTGAATTTTGGAAACATTCCAGAGCACTCGGCGCCCGATTACAACCTTCGCGCCTGCGGCCATCCCAATCTCTACCGCTGTATTTCGCCCTGAATTTAATAAACTTTGCAATCCCTCGGTACTGACAGTTAAATTATTAGTTGAAGGGGTATTTTTTTTCGTTGCTCTCATGCTTTTTTCTCCTTTTCTATATTTTTTATATATTTGCCAACACGCTATTTGCGTGATTGTATCGTTTCTTACCTGTGCTATTTTGTAGGATTCCAAGCGCACTGAACTCTGGAATCAGAGCGTATTTTCTGCTTTGTACCCATGCAAATTCATAGGTCTGTCAAACCTCAAATATTAAATTTACATGGATTCTAGTGAGTGAACACGTTCCTCACTTTGCAGGTGCAAAATCACCTGTAGCTTGATTAAGCTAAAATTATCTGTTATGCTATTAGCAAATATAGTTTGCTCTATATTTTGTGTGGAGCAGCTAGGCTGTCGCCAAACAAGTTCCTAGCTGTTCCGCTTTTCTCAAATCTCCGTTACCGTCATATCCCCCTCGGCAACTTTCAAGAAAATCAACTGCGCATCTGCCTTAATACCTGCCAGACTGCTGTTATCCAGTTCTGCTGCACAGTCTACGAATATCGGATAACTCACGCCGTAAAACTTCTGTAATCCGTCCATGATGGCAATTTTCCCTTTCATCATCAGGGCTGTATTGGCGTTCCCGATCAGTTTCTTCCAGTCACCGTCCTTGTCCTGCACGTACCAGATGCAAGCATCTACTACTTCACCATTCTTCTGCGTATCGAATAGTTTCACCTTAACCCCGTCAAAATACTTATTTACTGCATCTTCAAGGGCTGTATTCTTCGCCATACTCAGGGATTTCAGTTCATCCAGAATCATCTGTGCATCAGCCTTGCTCTGTGCGTACTGTTTCTGACTTTCCTGTAGCTTCTCGATCTGTTCGTCAATTCGGACGTTGTTGTTGGCTTCTCCGATTCTCTGATTAACTGCTGCCAATTCCTGTTTCTTGCCGGATAACTGCTCTGAAAGTTGCTTCTTTACTTCTTCGCCATTGTCCAGAGAATTAAGCTCCTGCTGTTTCTCTTTGATTGATGCAAGAATCTGCTGATATTCAGCGTTTTCCGAGAAGTCTGGTTCTTTCGGTATAGCTTCCAGATTCTTATTTTCTGCGTCCAGATAAGTTTTAATCTGCTCTAATTCATCTGTCAGTTTGGAAATTTCAGATGTGAGAGTTTCTTCCTGCTTATGTGCTTCCTTCATATCGGCAGACGCTTTGTTTCCAATCTGAATAACTTCATCAAGTTTGCGTTTCTTGTCCTGTTCCCATTCTTCCTTAGCCTTTAACTGCTGATTGATTCTTTCCTGCTTTTTCTGTTCAAAACTGCTCTTTAGCTGCTCAATCTGCTCTGACGGAAGATTCTGACCGCAAGTCGGGCAGATGGTATCTGCATCCTTGAATGTCTCGGATTCAATGCTTTCCAAAGTTGAGCTGTCCCATTCTGCATCTTTGATTTTTGGATATTGCGTTCTGGCGTTCTGCAATTTTTCAAGAAGCTCTTTTTTCTGTGCTCTCAGGCTCTCCAATGTGGAAGTCTTTCTGTTCAGCTCTGATGTTTTGATATTCCTGTCTAATTCAAGAGTGCTAACTTTATTGCAAACCGATGATTTCTGCTCTAACAAGTCCGCTTTAGCCTTTGAGTCTATCTCTAACAGTTTGGTTCTTAACCCTGCCAGTTCCGCTTTAATCTCTCCGGCTTTCTCATTTCCTGCCTGCGTAATCTGCTTTTCAAGGTCAGAAATCTGTTCCTGCAAGGCATTCTTCTGCAATTCCAGTTCGGCGGTATCAGCATCGACTTTTGAATGCTCCATACCTATAATCTGGTTCGGAATGGCTTTTAACTGTTCTTCTGCCTTTTTCAGCGTTGCGCTGTTCATGGCTTTGATTTCGTCTGCCTTATAAGTTTCCAGAAGCGGCATCAGCTCGGCACAGTCTGGAACTGTCTTGGCGATCTCTAAATCTGATTTCCCGGCACCGTCTGACATGGAAAACAGAATCTTTCTGGCATCTGCATCTTTCAGGTCTGTGAAGATTTCCATGTGAGACAGCATCAGGAAATTATCAAAGTCAAACCCACGTTCTTTTAAATCGGCTTTAAAGTCTCTTTCGGCTTTCGGAACGCCGTTGATTTCGTACTTGTTTGATAATGCAACCTTGCCCGGTTTTCCGTCCTTTGGCTTGCTTTCTGTGCGTTTCTGGAACTTCGCTACGCTTACTGGTTTTCCGTCAATCAAAAGGTCAATGTCGACTCTTGGCAAGCATTCTCTGCCATCATCTGGCCTTATATCTGGGTTACTCTTTAAACTGTAGTCCTTGTCACAAAACACCCACATATGAGCGTCTGCCAGTGTGGTTTTCCCGCATCCGTTCTTCCCGGAAACGACTGTTCTGTGTCCAAACCCTATTTTCTTTTCTGACTGGCCTTTAAAATCGGTCAATCTAATTTTTCTTACTTCGATTTTTTTCATATTACAAAACCTCTAATCTCTTTACTGATACCTCCAACGCTGTTACCCATGATTGACTCTGATCAGACCACAGTTCCCGGCTTTGGAATCTTCCACGGAGTTTGATTTTTGCTCCCTTTTTCAGATTTTCTACGGCATCTGCGTTTTCTTCCCAGCACAAACAACTGATTGCGTCTGATCTGGTATATCCGGCTTTCTTCTTTCTGTTTACCGCTAGAAGTATTCTTGCCAACTTCCTGTCGTTTTTTACGCCAATCATCTTTATTGTTGGCTTTTTAATCAGGTAACCGGTCAGATAAACTTCGTTTGCATCGTGTTCTTCCAGTCTTTCAAGATACTGAATGTTCATTGCTCTTACATACGCCGTAAGGCTTTTCTTACCATCTTCCCTGACTGTACGACTTCGCATTTCACCATATACACTAGCAATCAGTTCTGTTTCTCTTGAAATCATGTGCTCTGGTGCAATAATTGGAAGAATGTCATAGGATGTACTCTTTCTAAATATTGTCATTCTTCCCTCGTACATCTTGGTTCCACCGTATTCTTCATGTGAGAATACGAACCCTGCCGGAATGTCACCTGATAAAAGTACCTGGTTTTCGTCACGCATCTTCATGTGGTATATCACCCTCTTTCAAAATCTTTGTCAGCATCAAGCCGAGTGTTACGACTGTTTCTCTGAGATTCTTGTTTTCGGCTTTAAGTTTCTGTCTTTCTTTCTCAAGGTCGGAAATAATCTCACTTGCAAGTGTTGGTGTTTCTGTGTTCTGGATGTGTGTTTTTGACATAAAAAATGCCCTCCTAAATTATTTATTGATAAATACAGGAAGGTGTGTTATACTTGCCCTGTATTTAACTTAGCCAAATTAAGTTAGATACGCGGCTCTGCGCGGTATGGTGGTACCCGCAGGGCTTTCTTACTCTTTATCTGCTTCTACAAATTCGCCGTTAATGAGTTTATAGAATGTATCTGGCTTAATCTTTTCACCGTCAACTTTTGCGCTTTTTACATCTACGATGTGGTATTCACCGCCCAGCTCTTTGCATTCTGCCAGTACAATAAAGCATCCAAGTGAACCTTTAGCCTTAGAATTGTATCCAATGGCCATTGCGACGCTTTCTTTTCCTTCTACTGTTGCCGCTGACCAGTCTCCGGTGTTGGTTGCCACTGACCGGTTTCCGGTGTTGGTTGCCGCTGACCGGTTTCCGGTGTTGGTTGCCACTGACCAGTTTCCGGTGTTGGTTGCCACTGACCAGTCTCCGGTGTTGGTTGCCACTGACCAGTTTCCGGTGTTGGTTGCCGCTGACCGGTTTCCGGTGTTGGTTGCCAC